>Ga0137308_100920_pt1 | contig 36654 bp, 34 predicted proteins | sample Inofrocosms_June_FD_97181 | JGI IMG/M metagenome (GOLD analysis project Ga0137308, IMG submission 97181) | Mouse cecal microbial communities from Vienna, Austria - N-Acetylneuraminic and N-Acetylglucosamine D2O microcosms_June | ecosystem: Host-associated > Mammals > Digestive system > Large...
GCCGCATTTCTTTTCGAGGTGCAGTAATGGTATTAAAATAATCTTCCGTATACTTTACCGGAGTAATCCAGTCGCATGACCCTGAAATAAATCCTGCCGGAACCTGAAATTCAGTCCCATATGCATATACGTCTTCACTGCTTATATAATCAAAAAGCTGTCTGTTCAAATCCACAAAATCAGAAAAGCTTCCCAGCTGTTTTCCGAACCATAATACATCATAAACCCCTAAATAAGGAGACGTAAGCGCCGCCAATATGTAATTTCTTTCCTTTTGGGGTTTGTGATAAGGCGATACATAACTCCTCATAGCAATCATATTTTCCAGACTTGCATCTGCCTGATATCTTTCGAAAGCCTCAATCATTGCTCCCGTATCATCCCCCTTTTCCGTCGCAATGGAAAGGGCGTCTTCATATGCATAAATATCGCTTCCGGCAGCTCCCATCTGTCCCACTCCAATATACGCAGCCACCTTCTCCGGATGATCTATTGCATATCTGCTGCCTACCATGGTTCCGTAAGAATGTCCTGCCAATATAACTTTTTGCTGATGGAATCTGTCACAGACATAATCAACCAATGCGTCCAAATCCGCTTGTGCCTGTTCAAACGTAGCCGTTTCATTGTAAGGGTCAACGTCCCTGTTATGATAATATGTCCTTCCGCATCCGCGCTGATTCCATGCAACTACCGTATAACTGTCTTTCAGAACATTGGTAAATTCATATGTCTGCATTGTATCAGGGCTTGCCGGCCCGCCGTGAATCCATATGATTACAGGATTATTTACATTTTCGCCCCGGATCAAATAATACTGCTTTTGCCCGCATAAATCAATATAGCCTTCCTCCTCGATTCCATCGGGATTAAGTACGCATCCCCTGATTGCACGATAATTCCTGACACCTATGACCGCCGTAATCATTCCGAAAATCAATACAAAAAAAATCGTTAAAACAGTATGGAAGCTCCGAAGGGCAAGCCCCTTCTTTTTCTTTTCCTTATAGACTTCTTGTCTGTGGGCTGCATGAATCCCGATATGGCCTATTCCCAAAATAATAACTGCAAAAAGCAGCAAAAAATTTGCGCCGTAAATCCCCAAAAAGAAAAAAGCGGCAACGGGTAAGCTTGCTCCGGCAACCGGTATCCCCAAAAAAGAAGAATAAAAATCCGTCATATTCTGCTCACTGCGGAAGTATTTAATCCAATATCCCTCATAAAAAACCATCGCCAATACGGCAATTGCCAGCCATACCGACCAGAGATTCGGCTCTCTCAAATTAAAGTCCGTAAATGTTAATGCTATAATGCAGACAAGTACCTCTCCAATCCTTTCACACATGGATAATATTTTATTTTCATTAACAACATATTTCTCATAGTCTTTCGGTTTATGCTTTGTCCAAATAATATTGGGAATAAAGAGCATTAACAAAAAAACAAAACCTATGTACGAAAACCCGAAATGAATCATTTTCCCCTCCAAACGTATTATAGAACATGGCAATCCGTTTATCGCTGCAAACTGCCCGGTATTCTTTTTACTTTCCGTTTCAACTTATGGACATATCTGTCTCAAAAAACATTTCCTTCTAAAAGATATGATTTCTCATATCAGACACTACCGCCCCCTTAGAAGGAAATATACTTTCCGGTACTATTAGGACTGTATTGTCTCGGGTGCAAAGCGTTTTGCAATGGCCTCCGCCACTCTCAGCCCATCCATAGCCGCAGAAGTAATCCCGCCTGCATAGCCTGCTCCTTCCCCGCAGGGGTAAAGCCCCCGGATCTCCGATTGCAGCGATTCATCTCTTAGGATCCGCAAAGGAGAAGAGGTTCTGCTTTCCACCCCGGACAGCAGAGCGTCCTCCCTGTCAAATCCCCGAATCTGCCTGCCGAAAACAGCCATTCCCTCCACGAAAGCCTCATTGCACTCTTGGGGCAGGATTTTACTCACATCCGCCCAGTGGAAGCTTCCTTTACACTGAGGCCGGATCTCACTGTGGGGCATAGAATCACCCTCCGGATAATCTGCCCCTTTCCTTCCGGCAGATTGTTCTTTTGCGATTTCCGGATCGGCTTCTTTCAATCCGTCCCATTCTATTTTTCCGGTTTCCGCTGCCGAAGTCCCCCGTCCTGCCAATTCTTCCACCGCTCTTTTGAATGTCCCGTAACGCTGGACAGGAATCCTGCCTTTGCCCAGCTCATAGGCTCTTTCCTCCAAACGTTTCTGGAATTCCACTCCGGCAAGAGGATGATTACTTCCAAAGTCTTCCGGAGTTACGGATACAATAATGGCACTGTTGGCATTTCTGCCGCCGCGCCCGCTGTAGCTCATGCCGTTTACCGCCGTCCTGCCCGGTTCCGAAGAGGCATTGACCACATAGCCTCCGGGACACATGCAAAAAGAATACACCCCTCTGCCCTTGGAAGTCTTGGCCGTTACCTTGTAAGAGGCCGCCCCAAGGACTCCTGCCTCCTCCCTGCCATACTGCGCTTTATTCATCATGGATTGGGGATGTTCCACCCGCAGTCCTACCGCAAAAGCTTTCGCATCCATAGGAACTTTTTTCTCATACAGCATTTGAAAAGTATCTCTGGCACTGTGCCCGACAGCCAGCACTAATTCACTGCACGGAAGAAATTCTTCCCCATTTACCACCGCTCCGGCCACCCGCCCGTCAAGGATATGTAGTTCCGTCAGCTGACTCTCAAATCGCACTTGACCCCCCAATGCAAGAATCTCCTGCCGCATATTCCGCACTACGGAGCAGAGTACATCCGTACCGATATGAGGCTTGGCTTCATAACAAATGCTTTCCTTTGCCCCGAACTTTACAAAGGTTTCCAGTACTTCCCTGTTGCGCCCGTCCTTGTCCTTTACCAGCGTATTCAGTTTCCCGTCGGAAAACGCGCCTGCGCCGCCCTCGCCAAACTGTACGTTGGAAGCGGGATTCAGCACTCCCGTCTCCCAGAAAGACTCCACATCCCTCTGCCGTTCTTCCACACATTTCCCACGGTCCAGCAAAACGGGTTTGTAACCATGCAGCGCCAAATAATAAGCGCAGAACAGACCTGCCGGCCCCATCCCCACTATCACAGGGGGATGCTCCATCCTGTTTTCTCCTGCCTCGGAAAAACGATATTTGACGGTATCCGCTTTTGAAATCTGGAGCCTGCCCTTATTCTTCCGCAATATCTTATCTTCCACTGCCTCCGGCAGTTCCACATCCACCGTATAACTGTAAAAAATCTCGGGCTTTTTCCTTGCGTCAACTGACTGGCGCACAATACTGAGAGAACGGAGCTCCTGAACCGGAATGCGGAGCATATCCGCTGTCTTTTTACACAAATCCTGTCTTGTATGTTCTTCTTTTACCTTTACCTGATTGACACGAAGCATACCCACCATACCTTTCCATCATCTGAAGCTTTACGCATCCAAAAGCACTATTTCTTTTTAACCGGACAACCCTGTCTTCCTGACATTTTCGTGGGTCATATTAGAGCGTGTTTGAAAATTGCTTTCTGACAGATGTGCGTCACAATTTGCGGGAGAAGTTTCCCGCCGCTGCATTTCCCGCCAGATATCCGCTGCACCATGCCCACTGGAGATTATAGCCCCCGCACTTTCCGTCCACATCCAGAATCTCACCGGCAAAGAAAATCCCCGGTGCTTTACGGGATTCCAAATTTTCCGTCACCTGATCCAAAGGCACGCCCCCCGCACACACTTGGGCATTGTCGAAAGAATTATGTCCGTGGACATGAAGCTTCCATTCCCTGCATAGCCTGTATACCGTTTTTATCTTTTCGGCATCGGCTGTCTCCGCAGGTTCTCCGGGCTTCAATCCGGCCGTTTTAATGAACAGGAGCATCAGCTTTTTGTGGAGCATACCCGTAAAAAATTCCTCCACCGTCCTGCCCTTCTGCAGCTGCTTTCTACCCGTCTGGAGAGCCTCATACTCCTCTCTTCCGTAATCCGGCAGAAAATCCAGCCTTACCTCCACTTCCTTCTGCTTCCGCAATATGTAATTCACCTGTCGGCTCACCTGAAACACGGGAATCCCCGAGATCCCGTAATCCGTCAGCTGGAGCTCACCTCTCTCGCAGGCTATACATTCTTCCCCCTGTACGACACGGATGAATGCCTCCGCACGGACTCCGGATACGGCTTTCAAATAAGGTTCGCTGCATTTCAACTGTACCAGTGCCGGCACCGAAGGCAGCAGCTTATGTCCGATCTGCTCCGCCAGTTGAAAACCGCTTCCGTCGGAGCCCGTCTTCGGAGCCGCTTTTCCGCCGCAGGCGATTACCACACTGTCAAAGCAAAAGCTTTGATTCCCGGACTTGACGGTGATTTCCCCTCCTATCTGTCCGGACAGAATCTGCTTCACCCTGCATCCCGTAATTATTCCGATTCCCAGCGCCGAAAGTTCAAACCGCAGCACATCCAATACTGCGGAAGCCTGCTCACATGCGGGATAGAGATAACCGTTCTTTTCCTTCACCAGCAATCCCAATCCCCCAAAAAAGGAAAGAGTTTCTTCGGTGCCGAACCGCTTCAAGCAGTCCTGCAGGCGCTGCGGATTCTCCGTATAATATGCTTCAAGGGTCAGATTCCGGTTCCCCAGATTACACTTCCCGTTTCCCGTGGCGAGAAGCTTCTTGCCCACACGATCATTCCCTTCCAATATTGTCACCGCAGCCCCCTGTCCGGCAGCAGTGATCGCCGCCATCATTCCGGCCGCGCCGCCTCCCACAATTCCTACTCTTTTTTTCATAGTTTTCTCGCTTTCTGCCATATGCTGAGATAATGCACCTATATAACGGCTTGGGCTTTCATTAAATCCCCCGCTGCAAACAATGGGGTATTTGATTAAAACTTGCCGGGTCAAACACATACTCTTGCATTCCCACTGTCTCCTCCGTGGTTAATCCATGCGCCATGCCCGCCGGTCGCACAATCAGGAAGAGTAATTCTCCAGAAAATTATACAAGCTTTCCTCGTTGGGCACCCATTTCATCATAATGATTTCCTCCTGTATATCCTCCGGCAGTGTATTGAGAGGAATCTGGGTATTGATATAAATCGTTTTCCGATCTTCCAGATAGACCACCACTTCGTTGTCATAAACTGCCAGATAAAAGCTGGCGCTGGGCTGTACATACCTGTAATTCATCCGCACCACTACGCGCTCTCTGGAGAATGACAAAACTTCCAGACTGACGAAACCTCGCTCCATTTCGGAGAGGGGCGGAGAAGCCTCGTACTGCTCCATAATCCCCAGAAACTGCATTCTGTTCATGCCGATATACTGAGGGGGCAGCCTCCAAGTGGTCTCCACCACAGACTGATCCAGAATATTCGTCTCTTCCAGAACATACTCCGTATCGGCCGAAAGCGTTTCCGAAGCCGCCGCCGCTTCCACGGACGTATCCTGCCCTGAAACAGAAAAGTTTCCGTTCTCCCGGACCATTCCTGCCACTCCATAATCCAGTCTGTTCTCCGGCACATCCATGGAGTCATCCGTAATCGGGCTGGGAGACGGAGCTTCGTATATTGTACTGTTTTCAGGCACCTGTTCTCCGGGGTAAAAAAAGTGGCTGGACACCACACCGATATAAAACCCGATACCAAGCATTGTTATGGGATATACAAAAAATAAGCCGACACCTTTTACAAATTTCATACTTCTCTCATTCTGCCGCCCGCAGCAGCACTTTACCTAACCTTCCATGCTGCCGTTTCTCCGCCATACGAGAGTCCGGCTGTCAGACAAACGCGCACGATAAAAGACATGCCGTTTGGCACAATGCAGTTTCGGGATTGCCGTGCATAGAATACACGGCAAGCCTTCGCAGAGAGGACACGGAAAGTAACTTTTACAGTAATCTTTGCAATCAGTATCAGCTTTTTTCCAGAAATTATACAGTTCTCTTACAATACATGAAACAATTGTCCGAAGGATGTAATCCACTTGCCGCCGGGAATGCATTCCAGCTCTTGATCATTGAAATTTCTGGCGAACAACAGTATCAACCAGTAGATCGCCCAAGAAACCACACTACACACAAGCAATGTCACTCCATCTCCCAAATGCGGAAGGAGGATCTTGGCAAGGAACATACACAAAAACCCCACGGCACAGGCCGCTCCGGCAGGAATGAGAAAAGTATGCAGCCATACGCCGCCGATTCTCAACTGACGGCAGATAATCACTCCCAGTAAAATGCAACAGACGGCGCCGCCCATGATTCCTGCATAAACCAACGCCAGAATTCCTGCTTTCCACACATTTAAAAACAAGGTCATACTCAACACATATACAATATCGGAAATCAAAAGCACTCCCAAAACCAAAAGACTTTTCCCCGTCAGCATCAGGAATCTGGCAAAGTACAATGCCAGCGCCGCAAAGGGAATGATCAGTGCTCCTCCCCGCAGCAGTTTTGCCGCAACAGTCCCGCTGTTAAGAAGATTGGACACCTGCTCAGCCATCACCGCAAGAATACCCGCAAAAAATAACGAATATATCACTATAATATGGATACCGCTCTGGAAGATCACTCTTGCAAATCTCTGTTCACCTTTCCGCAGAGCCACCACCGTCTTACTGCATACCTGAATAAATATGCCGGACATTAATACAATGCAAAAACCGCCGAGCACCAGATATTTCCCGCAAAAGACTCCGTAATCCGTCATTCCCGCTTCCCAATCCACAGTGCTCTTTCGGAAAAACAGTAATCCTAAAACCATGGGCAGCAGCAAAAGCAGCTGAACCGCAAAATACGGTGCTCTGTTGACCGTAAAGTTTTGTACCGCTTCCATAAAAGATTCCGCGGAACGCATTCCTGCCGACGGTTCCCTTCTCTTGGAACGCCTTACGACTTTCTGCATTACCAGCAAAAATATAATCACAAATATTTCACTCACATTGATTGCCAAAACGGCACCTACGCCGGTATACATAGCCGCAAAATTATCCGTCACTAAGAGATTGCTCACCTTTTGGCCGTAGCTGCCCAGCCCGCGGCAGAAAATAAGACTGAATATCAGAATAAAAACCCGGCGGAGCACACTTGCCACTGCCGTGGGCAGTTCCGCGCTTTCTCCCTGACAGAATCCCATAAATATGGCGGACACCCCTCGCAATAGCAAGGCCGGAGCCAAAAGCATCATCAAAAATGTACTGTATTGCACCTGAAACAGTTTCCCGCCGATCGCGCCTGCCCCGATAACCAAAACCATTGTAACAAACACCCCGGCTGCCAGCTGAAACAGCATCACGTTCCGGCGGAGAGCATCCGCACTTTTGTATTGGCCCTTTACATTCCGGATTCTGAGAAGCTTCCCCAAAGTATCCGCCGCTTTTCCGCTGTACAGCGCCCATAAGACGGCATATGCCAGCAATGCCGCCGCCACATACGTTATCCCCTTATCTCCCGCCATTCCGCCAACCACCAAAACGGTTGCCAAAGCAATCATATCGGCAAAACCTTGTATTTTACATCGCTTTACTTCATTTGAATTCATCCTGTGTCCCTCAAACCGTTTCTCTTGTGATCCCCAATCCCGTCAATAATTCTTCCTGCTTTCGTTCCATAGTCGAAGCTTCCTCGGGCGCCATATGGTCATAACCGCACAAATGAAGCATACTGTGTGCCACCAAAAAAGCAAACTCTCTCTTTAAGCTGTGTCCATAGCTTTCTGCCTGCTCCCGGACTTTATCCACGGAAATCATAATATCACCTAATACCAGCTCCCCCGTATCGGGATCAAAATAATCTGCTTCCGCCTCTTCGGAGATTTCAAAGACACCCTCTTTTTCAAAGTCCAGATTGGGAAAAGAGAGCACGTCCGTCTCCTTGTCGATTCCACGGCATTCTCTGTTCAGCTCCCGGATGCCGGCATTGTCCGTGAGCACTATATTAATTTGAACTTCATAGGGACATCCTTCCTCCTGAAGCGCCGCTTCGCATACAAGCTTTGCCACCTCTTCCACATCGAAGGGGAATTCCGTCTGAGACTCGTTTTCAACGTAAAAAGTCATAATAGAACTTCTCCTCTCTAAAAATCTCACGCATAATCCTGCATTGCTTGTCCCCATACGCCATAAAGATCCGCGTAATGGAGCAAACCGCCAAATCCGAACACGCCAAAATAGCCGTCCCTTTATTTTTCGGCGGCTTCTTCAAACCATACTTTCAATAGCTCTCTCCGTTTCGGCGGAAAATGCTTTTTCCCCGTCCGTTCCGGCAGCTGCTTGCACATTCTATAATAATATGCCGCACGTTTGAGCATATTTTCATCCAAATTCATTCTTTTACTTATGAAATTTTTTTTCATATTTTTCTCTGTTTTTGCTTCTGTTTTTCTCTTTCAACTCATAATCGTCATATGCTTTTACAATTTTCTGTACCAGCGGATGACGCACTACGTCCTTGTTGGTAAGATTACAAAAGGCAATGTCTTCAATCTTACCCAGTACTTTCGCCGCCACATCCAGACCGGATTTCGCCCCCACAGGCAAGTCCTTCTGAGAAGCGTCTCCGGTGACAATGACCTTTGACCCAAACCCGATTCTGGTCAAAAACATTTTCATTTGAGCCGGTGTGGTATTCTGCGCTTCATCCAGAATAATAAAAGCGTTATCCAGCGTGCGGCCGCGCATATATGCCAGCGGCGCCACTTCAATCAGCCCCTTCTCCATATTCTTTGCAAAATTTTCCGCTCCCATAATCTGATACAAGGCATCGTATAAAGGTCTCAGGTAAGGATCCACTTTGCTCTGCAGATCGCCCGGCAGAAAGCCCAGCTTCTCTCCGGCTTCAATGGCCGGTCTTGTAAGGATGATCCTGCCAACCTCTTCGTTTTTGAAAGCCGTCACGGCCATAGCCATGGCCAGATAGGTCTTACCCGTTCCGGCCGGCCCCAGCCCGAAGACGATCATATTTTTCCGTATGGCATCCACATACATCTTCTGGCCCAGCGTCTTCGGTTTTATGGGCTTTCCGTTTATCGTATGACAGATACAATCACTGTCAATCTCCGTTATTACATTTTCCTGTTCTTCCATTCCCATTGTTATGGCGTAGTCCACGTTCTGCTCCTCAATTTCATTTCCTCTGTCAGACAAAACGGCCAGCTGCTTCAGAACCGCCGCCGCCCTTTTTGCCATGTGTTCCTGCCCCGAAACGGTAACGCTGCCGTTTCGGTTTATAATATTTACGTCAAAGTCCCTTTCCAGCTTCTTGACATATGCATCCTGCATACCGAATATCTTCTGCATCTGCTCCGAAGACATATCCAGTCTCATTGTAAAAAAGTCACTCATTTGCCCCTATACCTAATTCTTTCGCTGCTGTCTGTTCCCAGTCTCGTTCACCGCAGTCTTCCGCGCAATCCGGCTAATCGGATTCCTCCGCTTCCGGCTAGTCGGACCCCTTCTCTTCCGGCTAGTCGGATTCCTCCGCTTCCGACGGGTCGGATTCCTCTTCCAACGGCTCATCGGCTTCTCCCGGTTCCGGCTGTCCGGTTTCTCCCGGGGGCACCGCTTCCCCGATTTCTATGCTTACTCCGACCGGTTCCTGAACCAGAAATTCTCCTGTTACCACCCATGAATCTGTATTTGTATCTATTTTAACATCTTTTTCAATAATTTGTACCCCTTTTTCCTCTAAACTTTCAATATAATCGGATATTTTTTGAATTAATATTATTTTCGCTTCATCCAAAGTATATTCATACTCTACATTTTGATATTCCCTATGGGTATAGCTCCCCGTATAAAAGGGGATGGACAGCTTTTGAAACAACAGGGAACGGCTCTCCCTGATCAGGCTGTCATAGACAAGAAACGGCCTATCCTCTGGCATCTTCCACTCCTTTTCCCCCAGCCGCAGATAATATCGTTTCTCTTCCCGGCCCGTATACTCTTTTTTTATGTAATCAAACGGCAGCGTATCGGAAAAGCTCTGGGTGTGCTCCAGAATCACATCCGCGTCCGCATCCACATAAATATACTCCCTGAGAGTACTGTCGTCATTATATACCGGCACCTTTCCTTCCACAAGCACGGATCCGAATTCAACCACATCCCCCGGAGCCACCACGGGAACGCCGCTGCGCACCATAATAGACACCACCGTTCCCTGATATTGGGATACCAGATCCCTCCCCGGCGTTTTCTCCTCCACATCGGTGAGAATAGGAGCATCGTTTTCTTTGATGGAGATCCGCAGTTTCGTTCCGTCCAGCTTGGCGGACGCCCATGTCACCTGCGGGAACTGCCTGCGGATTTCTTTTTCCAGCTCTTCTATGTCCAGAAGCTCCTTCCGCATCCCCTCCGACACCTGATTGTCTTTCAGAAAACGGTTAAACACATCCTGTGTAATCTGATAATTGCCTTCCAATTCTATATCCCAGATATGCGTGGACGACCAGATCCAGAAAGCCACCGTCAAAAGCAGCCCCGCCAGAAATACCTTGCGCTTCAGAAGCTTGGGCAGAAAAAAAGGCAGTCCATATCGCTGCAATACGGCCACCCTGATTCCTGTCTTTTTCGCAATCGGACGAAGTTTGAAAAATCCCTTTAAGGTAATATTCATGTAATAGACTTCTCCGTCCCGCACAATATCCCACAGAAGGATATCCTTGTTGCTGCAGAGATTCATAAAACGCTCCGGCGAAAATCCCCATACTCGTATTCTGAGATATCCCCGAACATACTTTAAGAATTCTATCATGGCATTCCCTCACTTCCATACACGCCCATCCGGCGGCGCTGACCTGTCTGACGAAATTTTAAAGATACCGGACGCAGCAGATGCACCCGCTGATCTTCATATCCTCATTCGTATAATAGTCAATGGAAAGTCCTGTCCCCTCAAAGCAGGCCTGACAGGTTTTTCCCTGAAGAAGTATCATTTGCTCCGTATATTCCAGAATACCGCGATAATTCTCAATCCATGCCTCCCTGTTTCCGGTCATGGTAACTTTAAGGGCACCCATGCAGATATCCTTTGGAAGCTTCAGGGAATCCAATATCATTTCTTTTTTCGGTTGAATGCTTTTTGTTCTATGATTGTTTTTCATGTTCCCATTATATTATGGGAATCCCGAAACTATACTATAATTTCTTTGATAAAAGGTGTTTTTGCCGGTTCCGTGGAAATGAAAGTGCATGCCGCCAGATACCGCTTTTCCGCTTCCGCCAGCTTCTCGCTGCTGTTGGCATGGATCACCGCCAGAGTGTCCCCCTCTTTCACGGCGTCTCCTACCTTTTTTTGCAGCACAATTCCCACGGACAGATCAATTTCACTCTCCTTCGTCTCTCTGCCGCCTCCCAAAATCAGAGAGCAGACTCCCACCTCGTCACAGGCGATATGGCCGATATATCCTTCCGCAGGCGACTTCACTTCATGAATCAAAGACGCTTTGGGCAAAAGCTCCGTGTGATACACCGCCTCCGGGTTCCCGCCCTGTGCTTCCACAAAATCCGCAAGCTTCCGAAGCGCGCTTCCGTCCTCTATCACTCTTTGCAGTTTCTCCAATGCCTCATCCGTGTCCGACGCTTTTCCGCCGGCAATCAGCATCTGGCTTCCCAAAGTCATACACAGCTCCGTAAAATCTTTGGGGCCGTGTCCCTTTAATGTTTCGATGGCTTCCTTCACTTCCAACGCATTGCCTACCGCATAGCCAAGGGGCTGATCCATATCCGAAAGCACCGCGATGGTTTTCCGTCCTGCATTTTTGCCCAGCTTCACCATCTCCTCCGCCAAGGCTTTGGCATCCTTCTCCTCCTTCATAAAAGCGCCGCTGCCCGTCTTCACGTCCAGCACAATGGCATCCGCTCCGGCCGCCAGCTTCTTACTCATGATGGAGCTGGCGATAAGGGACATATTGTCCACGGTGGCCGTCACGTCCCGAAGGGCATATAATTTCTTATCCGCAGGCGCCAAATCCGCCGTCTGGCCCATAATGGCAATACCGATACGATTGACGTTTTCGATGAACCGTTCCGTGGTCAGCGCCGTGGTAAAGCCGGAAAAGCTCTCCAGCTTATCAATGGTGCCCCCGGTATGCCCCAGCCCCCGGCCGCTCATTTTTGCCACGGGTATACCGCAGGCGGCTGCCATGGGGGTCAGGGCCAGAGAAGTCTTGTCTCCCACCCCTCCGGTACTGTGCTTATCCCCCTTAATACCGCCGATGGAGGAGAGATCCAGCATATCCCCGCTTTCTGCCATGGCCATGGTCAGAGCCAGCGTCTCGTTCTCCGTCATCTTCCTGAAATAAATTGCCATCATCAGCGCCGACACCTGATAGTCGGGAATTTCTCCCTTTGTATACCCTTCTATAAAAAAATCTATCTCTTCCTTGGACAGTTCCCCGCCGTTTCTTTTTTTCATAATGATGTCATACATTCTCATAGACGGTATCTCCTCCGTTTTTGCAGTAAACATCCCCATATCATCCCTTGCCGGACTTTTATATTATTTTTCCCAAGGAATGTCCGTAATCTCTTCCTTCTTATCCCGGAGCATTAATTCTTTCACTGCCTGAGCCGCATTCTTCCCCTCAAAAAGCACCTTGTTTACCTGCTCTATGATGGGCATTTGAATCTCGTACTTTCCGGCTAATTCCATGGCCGCTTTGGCGGAATATACGCCTTCCACCACCATCTGCACCTCTGCCATCGCCTCCTCGTAAGACTTACCCTGACCGATAAGGATACCCGCCCTGCGGTTTCGTGAATGCATACTGGCACAGGTTACGATCAAATCCCCGATTCCTGTCAGGCCGCAGAAAGTTTCGAACTTCCCCCCCATGGCCGTACCCAGCCGTGCAATCTCCGTGATACCTCTGGTAATCAGCGCCGCTTTCGTGTTGTCTCCGTACCCCAGACCGTCCGCTATGCCTGCCGCCAGAGCCACTACATTCTTCAAGGAACCGCCCAGCTCTATTCCCAGCACATCGGGGCTGATATAGACACGAAATACCTCGTTCATAAACAGATTCTGGATATATTCTGCGGTGGCTTTGGATTTTGCGCCTACTACTATAGAGGTGGGAATGCCGCGTCCTACCTCCTCCGCGTGGGAAGGCCCTGACATTACCGCCACATCGGCCTGTGGAATCTCCTGTTCGATGATTTCCGACAAAGTCATAAGGGTATGTTCTTCTATTCCCTTGGCCACATTTAAGATTTTCTGCCCTTCTGCCGTAAGACTGGCGATACGATGAGCCGTCTGACGGGTGTAAGCGCTGGCCACTGCCATTATAAGCAGATCCTTGCCCTCCACCGCCTCTTTATCGTCCGCGGTGAAAATCATATCCTCCGAGAGTTTCACACCGGGAAGCATTTTATGCTCATGCATTTCCTGAAGCATCTTTATTTCGTTTTCCAATACCGACCAGACCGTAATCTCATGTCCGTTCTTATTTAATAACACAGCAAGGGCGATGCCCCAGCTTCCCCCGCCCAAAATTGATATTTTCGCCATATTCCCTCTTTTCCGCGCTTATGCGCCAATTTACTATAAAAAGCCTGAAGCCCGCCTGCGGAAACCGCAAGGCCTTTCGTGCTCCCCTGCACGAAAACCCGAGACTGCTCCGGACGGCGATCGCGAAAACAATCGGCTTTCATGCCGTGGTACGCCGTGCCCTCACAGCCTTTGGAACATGCCGCAAAAGTCAGTCTCCCGCTGCGGGCAGTAGATCTATCGGTTCCCGTTTCCGGCGCTTATATCTGGCCGCACATACCATCCGTGAAGCTCAACTCTTTGTCTCTTCCTCCGCATTCACTTTATTCTTCTTCGTCAGGTAAGTCTTTCTCTCATTGCCGTGAAGCAGACGTACAATATTTTCCCGGTGCTTCCAGTATGCCATAATTGCCAGAAAAGCTGTAATTCCGTACATTTCGTAAAGCTGTATCTGGGACATGCCTGCAAACAGCCCCATCTGCCCGCAGACTACCATTTCAATCATCAGCCCCACATACACCAAAAGAGATCCCAGCGACACATAGTGAGTGGTAAAAAAGATCCCGAAAAACACCGCCACACCCATCACAATAAAGTATGGGTGAAAGGCCAGTATCAATCCTGCTGTGGCGGCAATACCCTTTCCGCCCTTAAATCCCAGATAAAACGGGTAATTATGCCCTAAAATTGCCCCTGCCGCCGCATATAACTTAAGTAGATAGACAATTTCGGGATGGGAAGCGCCGAAAAGAAGCTTTACCACCCAGATCGCCGCCATACACTTCAGACAGTCGCCCGCAAGAACAATCAGCCCCGCTTTGGTGCCCAGAACCCGCAGTGTGTTTGTGGTTCCCGCATTGCCGCTTCCGTGCTGCCGGATATCAATGCCATGCATTTTCCCGTAAAAATATGCCGTCTGAAACAGTCCGAAGACATAACCGATGATCAAACAAATGACTCTTTCCATCACTGTTCCTTTTCCTTTCGTTCCCTGATAATAAACCGGAGAGGGGTGCCCCTGAATCCAAAGGTTTCCCTGATCTGGTTCTCCATATATCTTGTGTATGAAAAATGCATCAGTTCCTTATCATTGACAAAAATGACAAAGGTAGGAGGCTTTACGGAAACCTGCGTGATATAATACAGCTTGAGACGTTTTCCCTTATCCGCAGGAGGCTGCTGCATCATCACCGCCTCCGCCATAATCTCGTTCAATATTCCCGTGGCCACCCGCATGGCATGATTCTCGCTGACCATATCAATGGTTTCAAAAAGCTTCGGCAGACGCTGTCCCGTCTGTGCCGATACAAACAAAATTTCCGCGTAAGGCATATAAGAAAGCGTATTTCTCACCTTCTCGGTAAAACGGTAAATAGTCTTATCGTCCTTCTCCACCGCATCCCACTTGTTCACGGCGATAATGACAGCCTTCCCCCTGTCATGAGCGATTCCCGCGATTTTGGCATCCTGTTCCGTGACGCCCTCCACCGCATCGATGACCAGCACTACTACCTCCGCCCGCTCCACTGCGCTGACCGTGCGGATGATCATGAACCGTTCCAGTTCCTCTTTTACCTTATTCTTGCGGCGGAGTCCCGCCGTATCGATAAACACATATTCTTTCCCATTGTAGGTAATCTCCGTATCCACCGCATCTCTGGTGGTTCCCGCAATGTCCGACACAATCAGACGGTTCTCCCCCAGCAGTTTATTGATCAGGGAAGATTTCCCTACATTGGGCTTGCCCACGATGGCTACTCTGGGACGGTCATCCTCTTCCTCTTCGGTATCTCCATCCTTGAAATACGAAGCCACTTGATCCAGCATATCTCCCAAACCCATTTTATTCGCTGCAGAAACGGGATAGGGCTCCCCGATTCCCAGATTGTAAAACTCATAGACATCAGACATATATTTGTCAAAGCTGTCCACCTTATTGACCACCAGCACCACCGGCTTGCGGGAGCGGCGCAGCATATCGGCCACCTTGGAATCCGCATCTACCAATCCCTGCTTCACGTCCACCAAGAAAATGATAACGTCCGCCGTCTCTATGGCGATCTCCGCCTGAGCGCGCATCTGGGATAAAATAATATCCTTGCTCTCCGGCTCAATGCCCCCCGTATCAATCAAAGTGAACGCTTTGTCCAGCCATGTCACATCTGCATAGATCCGGTCTCTGGTAATGCCGGGAGTGTCTTTTACAATTGATATATTCTGCCCTGCAAGGGCGTTAAACAAGGTGGATTTTCCCACATTGGGTCTCCCCACCACCGCCACAATGGGCTTGCCTTTTTTCTCTGCCATTCCTATACCTCCCTGTACGCTTCAGCGCACGTGCCAATCTAATTTGAAAGTGTCAGGGATTCCCTTCCGTATCCAATATTGTATCCACGAAATCATATCCGCTTGATTTTACAATATTAATCCGCACTTGTAAAGCCTTTTCCACATCCCCTAGTTTCAGGTCATCCAAAAACACATCCTCGCCGCTCCTGAGAATATTTTCCGGCAAAAGCAATCTGTCTCCCAGAGGCTTCCCCTTTAACTGTGCTACAAGATCCTGCCCGGTGATTAGTCCCGACACCGTAATTTTCTCTCCGAAAAAATAATTCACAATGGGATACACATGGACTTTTATATTGGGATACGCCTCTTCCATTTGCTCCGCCATCTTTTTTATATAAGGATGGGCAAGCAGCCCCGTAGCCACGGACATCTCCCCCCGGGGAGCGGTGTCGGGAAATCCTTCCGCTTCCCTGCGCCGGTTCATGGCATCCGTAAATTCATTTATAAGGAGCCTCAGCATACCCACGCCGTTTTCCAACTGTAGATAGCCGTCGTACCTTTCTTCCTCCGGCATTGCCATATCCGCCAGAATGTACCACTCGTCGCTGGCATGTACAAAGTGAGTGCCGTATTTATCATAGCATTCCTTTTGATATCTTTCAATCAATGCAATGACTTCCTTTGCATCTTCTTTCGAAAAGGATTCCAAGGGGTACAATCCGTCACGATATTTCGACAATCCCACGGGCACCACGGACACGCTCTCCAGATGAGGAATATATTTCATCATGGCTCCGATGCTATACTCCAGTTCCTCCCCGTCATTGAGACCCTTGCACAGGACAATCTGACCGTTCATGCGGATTCCCGCTTCCATGAGCCTGTCCACCTTTTTCAGCGCCTCTCCCGCAAAGCGGTTGTTCAGCATCTTACAGCGCAGCTCCGGATTCATGGTATGAAACGAAATATTGATGGGGGAAAGATGGTATCGGCAGATTCTGTCGATATCATGATCCGACATATTGGTGAGGGTCACATAATTTCCCTGAAGGAAGGATAGTCTGGAATCATCGTCCTTAAAATACAGGGTTTCCCGCATTCCCGGAGGCATCTGGTCAATAAAGCAGAATACGCACTTGTTATGGCAATGGCGGTACTCATCCATCAGACCGTTTTCAAAAGTAATCCCAAGATCCTCGTCGGCCTCCTTATCCACTTCCAGCAGCCACTGCTCCCCGTCGGATTTTTCCGCCAGTACTTCAATATAAGTATCCTGTATCAAATATTGGTAATCAAATATATCTTCAATTTCCGTGTTATTCACGGCTATAATTTTATCCCCCGGTTCCAGCTCCAGTTCCTCCGCGATGCTTCCCGGAAGAACCGCCTGAATGATATGTCCCTTTTGCATTTTTACGCCCATGCCTTTCCCTCCGGCCCCTCCCCTACGGGAACAAGGCCAAACACTCTAAACTCCATCCGCCGCTGCGAGTCAATGGTCAAATACACATTCTGTTCAGCCTTTCCCTCCCGCAGCAGAAAAACTACGAAACTGCAGTAAACTATTTTGCACCCAAAACATGCGCAAACACTGCTTTACGGTTTCTGTGCATCCGTTACTGGTCACGGAGTGAACAGCAACATCAGATATTTGCTATCTCTATAATTTAACCATAAATTTCTTGACGTGTCACTAGCATAATGTTATAAAATAAATGTAGCAGTTCAGCCATAAACCTAAAACTTTACATTAATATACTTTACATTCGGAGGGTTATTATGCCTAATTTACGTGAACTGGAAAACGCTATGCCTGTTGCTCCTTTGAAAATTGTAGCTCTGCCTTCGGCAGTGCAGATGGGACAAAGAATCAACAGCTACATGGTTGAATTTCGTAAGAGTATTCACAATGAAAGGGTAAAAAAAGATCCCGCTTTTCACGGATATATCGAAAATAATTATCTGGTCAGCCTTTCCACTCCGCGTTTCGGAACCGGAGAGGCAAAGGCCGTTTTCGGAGAATCCATCCGCGGCAAAGATCTGTTTTTGTTAGTGGATGTCTGCAATCACAGCATCACATACGAGATGAATGGATATACAAACCACATGTCTCCGGATGACCATTATCAAGACTTAAAACGCGTTATTTCCGCATGTAACGGCAAGGCTCGCCGCATCAATGTAATCATGCCCTTCCTCTATGAAGGCAGGCAGCACAAGCGAAACGGCAGGGAATCCTTGGATTGTGCATACGCATTGGAAGAGCTGCGGGATATGGGAATCAGCAATTTTATCACCTTTGATGCCCATGACCCCAGAGTGCAGAATTCCATCCCTCTGAACGGTTTTGATAATTTCACGCCTCCCTATCAGTTTATCAAGGCTTTACTGAACTCCGAGGACGATCTGATTGTGGACAAGGAGCATCTTCTTGTCATCAGTCCCGACGAGGGCGCATTGGACCGGGCCATCTATTTTGCCACCGTTTTGGGCGTGGATACCGGAATGTTCTATAAGCGGCGGGACTATTCCACTGTAATAAACGGCAGAAATCCTATTGTTGCACACGAATTTCTGGGAGACAATATTGACGGCAAGGATATCATTATAATCGACGATATGATCTCCTCCGGCGGAAGTATGCTGGATACGGCAAAACAACTAAAGAGTATGAATGCGCGCAGAGTCTTCATCTGCTGCACCTTCGGTCTCTTTACCGACGGACTGCAGGCCTTTGACAAGGCTTACGAACAGGGATATTTTGATAAGGTCGTCACTACCGACCTAACCTACCTGCCCCCCGAGCTGTACCACCGGCCCTACTTTATCGAAGCCGACATGAGCAAATTTACCGCTTCCCTCATCGACTTTATGAACCATGACGTATCCCTAACAAACACATTGGCTACCACGGAAAAGATTCAGGACATTGTATGCGCGTACAATAACAGAATGAGGATGCAGTTATAGTCAATTGCCGGAGCATGTATGAAAAATGCTTTCATCACACTTTGAATCGCAAACTATGAATAATGAAACTATGAATAATGAATACCGGCAATCCGTTGGAAACATGCGCCGCAAGGCGCACTATGAAAAGGAAGGACTTCCGAAATATCGGAAACCCTTCCTTTTTACAATTTTCCTGCCATATTCATTCTCTATTTCACCGGCATATCTATCTCATCGGCATATTCATCGCTGCATTTCTCGATGCACACAATTTCCTTATCTCTCCAGCTCGTGTTTGTCCGATTCAGTCCGTTCCTCACTCGAAATCTTCTCCGGCCTCTTCCTCTTCCGTATATTCCGGAAACTCTATCACTACTTTAAATAAATCCCCGTCTAAATGTATCTGGAAAGTCCCCCCCTGAACCTGAACCAGACTCTGTGCAATGGATAATCCCAAGCCGCTTCCTTCCGTAGATCTGGAGGTATCCCCGCGAATAAAACGTTCGGTCAATTCCTCCGGCCGGATGTTCATCTGTTGCTCGGAAATATTCTTCACGGATACGGTTATTCTGCCGTTTTCCGCCATCAAGTCCACGTAAACACGAGTACCTTCCATGGCGTATTTACAGATATTATTAAACAAATTTTCCACCACACGCCACATTCTGCGGCTGTCGGCATAAATGAAGGCGGGAGCGCTGTCATTGTCAAAGACAACATGAAGCCTTTGTTCCTCCAGCTTCTCGGAAAATTCACCCAGACTCTGGTTAATCAGTTCCGTCAGGTTCAGCTTTTCCAGATTCAGCACGATATTACCCGACGAAATCTTAGATGCCTCCACCAGATCATCTGTCAACTGCTTTAATCGCTGTGCCTTATTGTCCAAGATGCCGATATAGCTCTTGGCCGGTTCCTGCTCTATTTTCAGTCTTTTCAACAGATCCACATAATTGATAATGGAGGTCAGAGGCGTCTTGATGTCGTGGGAAACATTTGTTATCAGATCCGTCTTCATCTGCTCGTCCTTCATACTGGTCTTAACGGCCTTCCGAATGCCTTCACCGATATTGTTTACCGCGTCAGCCATCTCTCTGCTGGCTCCATGAAGATTTTTCGTAGCCAGCTTAAAATCCACCTCTCCGTCACGAATCCGGCTAATCCCCTCTACGATCTCCGCCTGCTCTGCGCTGCGCTTAAACAAAAGCACTCCCACAATTCCGTCAAAAACAATAATACCCACCAGAATCAGTACGGCCATCAGCCTCTCTCTGCGGAAATTGTATATGGCAATTCCCCCGATCAGATTGGAAAACAAGAATAAATTATATGGAATCATGGTGCTGATCACCGAATTCCTGTGGCGGAATACGAACAACACCGTATTGCGGATTCCCATGCAAAGACGATACAGTAAACTGTCTGTCCACAGATTGCCGCATCTTACCCTCCGCACCAAACTATACCAAATCAGATTAAAGGCAACACTGACATAAACACCATACACGGCAAACACTCCGTAACGATACAGTCTGGTCAGCTGAATTCCCCATATTTCCGAAGGAATCACTCCAGCCGTGCCGCTCATTCCCAGAAGGATCCGATACCCCCTGTAACCTCCATATACAAATGCCACGGCCAGAAGCATACTTACTTCCGTCCACAGGCGGTCAAAACGATTCAGAGCTTCAATCCTTTCTCCCTCTTCATTGACCGATACACCCGCCGTAACCGTCAGATATATGCCGATACCCAGCCAGATCACCGCAAGCCCGATCATTCCGGCTATAATCCTCCCCACATTAGGGACAATCCGGTTATATACCGTACTTGCATTATAGAACACATCCTCATGGATGCCGTAGCCGGTATCTATTCCCAGCCAGATATGAGTGGTATCGGGGTAAGCATAATCATACACACTGATATATTCGTCAATCTCTTCTTCACTTAAAACCGTGTTCCCCATAAATTCCAAATCGTCAGGGTAATAGATCAAATATCTCCTGTATTCGGAGAAAAATTCCGTCACGTCATTGTCTTCCATTTCCGCCAATTCGGACACATTTGTATACGTACATATGCCGTTGTCCGTCATCATGCGGATCATATATTTAATATTGCTCTTTCCCTCCATGTAAGCTTCGTTACATACCTGATAACGCTGATAATTCAAAGTAAGCTGCTCTATAGACATCTCCACATTGTTCTGCAGCTTCATATAATCAATCCAGTTATCCGCAAGGGCAAGCAGCTGTTTCTCCCCGCCCACAGTCTCATAGCGGCAGTTGAGCAGCTGCAGATATATGGAGTAGCTCCCGTCATCTTCTCTGGACATGGTAATATTGTCAAGTCCCTGCGTCATAATATAGGAAAAAACCATATCTTCCAGCTCGTCATTTGAGTACTTGTCAAAGGCTTGCTGCAGCAGTTTCTGCTGTTCCGCATTCTCGGAGGATCCCACCATATTATCCTCTTTTACTTCATTTGCCGCAGCAATATCCTCGTCCTGTTTCTTTTCTTCATCGCCCACTTTATTGAAACCGGCAAAATGAAGCTGGCCAAATTCGTCCAATTTAAAATTCTCTATAAAAATTACGTCTCCGAAGTAATTTACAAACTCCGACATGCTCAAAATGCGGTTTGATTTTTCTACGCCGTATTTGCCCCATTTTATCATGTCATCCAATTCATAGACAGCGGTGACGGGACATTCATTATCCTCTCCCATTTTCGCGGCATACTCCGTCACATCCACTTTTTTGGCAGGATCAAATACACCTGCCGTCTCCAATTGGCCTTTGATCATCACCAACTGGGTAATGTCGGATACGGCATTGCGAAACAAGTTATGAAAGACTTCCGACTCTTCAAATTCCTGATCGGATTCAAAGGGGAAAACCTGATAAACCTGTGTTCCGTCAATGGATTCCACTTCCACATAGGAATTCAGCAGAAGGCCTGCCACAGCTATAAAAATGACCGCTGCCAAGATATGCTGCAGCAGCCCGATACCGATTCTCTTTAATGTTGCTTTCTTCATATTCCCCCGATTCTATTGCTTGTCTATTTTATATCCCACCCCCCAGACTACCTTCAAATATCTGGGTTCCTTGGGATTAATCTCTATCTTTTCCCGGATGTGCCTGATATGAACCGCCACCGTATTATCGGCTCCGATGGCATTCTCATTCCATATACTCTCATAAATTTGGTCGATGGAAAACACTCTTCCCTGATTTTTTACCAGCAAGAGCAGAATGTTATATTCGATAGGCGTCATCTTTACCGGCTCGTCATCCACTGTCACCTGCTTGGTTTCATCATTAATCACCAGCCCCCCCACCTGATAAATGGCCTTGTTGTCTATATTCAGACTGCCCAACGAAGTGTAACGGCGCAGGTTGGATTTCACTCTGGCTGCCAGCTCCAGCGGATTAAAAGGCTTCGTAATATAATCATCCGCACCGATATTCAGCCCTAAAATCTTGTCCGTATCCTCTGATTTTGCGGACAAAATAATAATGGGGATACTGCTGTATTCCCGGATTTTCAGAGTGGCACGGATGCCGTCCAGCTTGGGCATCATAATATCCATAATAAGGAGCTGGATATCTTCCTTTTTCATCAGCTCAATAGCCTGCTCTCCGTCGTATGCCTTAAAAATCCGATAGCCATCCTGACTTAAATAAATCTCAATGGCATCCACAATCTCCCTATCGTCGTCACAAACCAAAATATTTGCCATAGTTTTTCCCACTTCCTGTTTTTCTATCTATTCCTTAAAATAGTAAAACAAATTTTCCTTAATAGTTCAATGGTATTTTTATAAAGATTTCCTTAAGGGTTGAAATCCTCTTCCCCATGTCCCGTCCGGCAAAATTTTACCGCCGCGCCAGCATCAGGAAAACGCCCAAGTTTCCTCTATGGCCGCTGCTGGCTCTGTGTGAAAACAAATATTCGCTGTTATGACAGGTGCAGACATCCGTAACGGATATTCGGTCTTCCGGAATGCCCGCATCCTCCAAAATCATTCGATTAGCCAGCCACAGATCCAGCTGGTATTTTCCCTCTGCCTTTCCCTGAGTGACTACAGAGCCGCAGCTTTCCTTTCCGCCGAACATCTGCCAAAACTTCTCCGCCACATCTTCTCCCACTTCATAGCATTCTCGGCAAATAGAGGGGCCTACTGCGGCGAGAAGCTCCGAAGGCTTACTGCCAAAAGCCTCTTCCATGGCCTCCACCATATGCTTTCCCATACGGCCCACGGTTCCTTTCCAGCCGGAATGAGCCAGTCCGATGGCCTGATGAACCGGATCCAAAAAAAGCAAGGGAACGCAATCCGCATAAAATGTGGCCAATGCCGTTTCCTTTTCCTTCGTAATCAACCCGTCAATATTGTCGTAATCTCTGGGCTTTACAATACCTTTTCCCCGGTCAGCCGCAGTGACATGACGGATATTTACCGTATGTGTCTGGTGGGAAGCAACCATATCCTCCGGGTTGCAGCCCAGCACGTCTGCGATCCTTCGGAAATTTTCCGATACATTCTCCTCACGGTCCCCCCGGGTAAAGCTGAGATTCATGGTTGCAAGCTCTCCCTCACTGACTCCGCCCAAACGGGTAGTGATAAGATGCTTCACCATGCCGCTCTCCTCAAAAGCAGGAAAGGTAAGATATTCCAGCTCCTGACCGTCTTCTTTTAGTCTGACACTATTTTGTTTTATAACTTTTCCACTGCTTCCTGTACGCAGAATTTTGTACATGTCAGTCCTCCAATCTACCCTGTCTATTCCGGCTGCCTGAATTTCCGTCCGCCCTACCGCCTAAAATCTGCCTGATGGAATAAAAATGCTTTCCGGGCATTCTTCCGAATGCCATACAGAGCCTATTTGAAAAACTTTCCGCAGAAATATCGGTCATGCATTATAGAAATGCTTTTCAAACACGCTCTAAACCGATTTGTAAGAATACACATGGTAAAACGCATTTTGTATCCAGCTGATTTGCGTCCCCTGAAAGGCGACCACATCATATCTGACAGGACAGCCTTCCCCCAGCCGGTGCCGGTATCTATAGTAATCCGCCACCCTGCAGATTTTACGTTGTTTTCGGAAATCCACCGCTTCCTGCGGGCTGCCGAACCGTTCCGTGCGGCGGTACTTTACCTCTACAAATACCAGATACCCGTTGTGATACCCGATCAGGTCAATTTCTCCCTGTCTGCTGCGGAAATTGCGCTCCACAATGCGCATTCCGTTGGCGGCAAGGTATTCCGCTGCCAGCGTTTCTTTTCCCGTTCCCGTTTCTCTGTTGTTCAAAAAACTACCTCTTAATCTTACTTTTTAATTTATCCATGGAATCCACAAATATAAGAATTTCCGCCACTACCTCATAAAGCTCCGGCGGTATCATATCTCCGATATCCAGTCTGGACAAAGTATCCGCCAGCTTATCGTCCCTGTGAATGGGCACATTGCTCTCCTGAGCCCTCTCAATGATCCTCTCCGCAAGCGCCCCCCGGCCGCTTGCTATGACTCTGGGGGCATCATCTTCGGGATTATACTCCAGCGCAATGGCCTGTTTTAATTTTTCCTTCTTTACTTCCTTTTCAGCCATACTCACCAAACCTCATATTTTTCACACTTTCAAACATGCCGACGCAGTCGGCACAAACAATCAATGAATTGCCGCAAATCCGTAAGAATCGCGCAAGCGATTCTTACGTGTGAAGAAGCTCTGCTCCGCAGAGCGTGAAATCACTTAGCGAGGTCTTTTCGAGCTTAGTGATTTCCTTCACACTATGTTCTCACGTCAAAGGCATACCGGGTCAGCACCATGCCCTTTTCCTGCTCCAGTATCGGCCCCAGTCCGCCTCCGGCAGCTCCGGCAGCCTTTTCCCCCCGGGTTTCCATGGAAAAGCTGCAATCATATCCCCGTTTCCGGAGTCTATCCGTAAGTATATCCATATGAGCCTCCAAGAAATCCAGCATGTCGTCATCCGCTACATAAAATGTGGTGTTAACCCGACTGTTCTGCATCGCCACATACACATCCACAGGCCCCAGATGCTCCATATCCAAATGCAGCAGCGCGCTGACCGATCCGTCTTTTCCTGCAAGGTTTCTTTTATTTGTATAGACATATAAGTCGCCGTGGGCATCCCCCTGCTGCAGGCGGAGAGGAAGCTGTACATACGTATACATTTGATTGATCTGCTGCAGAAAGTCAAGATTCTGAGACATGTTGGCAGCCGCCCTGTATGCCTCCGACCCGTTCTGCCCCACAGACTCCAAGGTCTGTGTCAATCCTTTCAGCTGGTGGTCCAGCCTCCGATACAGCTCTTCCACTTTATTGGGATCGGCTATCTCCCGCGGGCGAATTGTCCAAGAATTCTTCAAAGTATCCATAAGCAGCGTCCTGACTCCCTTTTGGGACATCAAAAGTCCCATAGCCTCCTTATCTCCCGTTTTTCCCGACGATTTCAACATTTCTTCCAATGCCGTAAACAATTCACCCGCATCGGAAGTCCCCCGAACAAATTGTTCGATCTGCTGCATAAGCCGCTCACTTTCCTGAGGAGACAGGTTCAGATTGGCCAGCATCTGCCTAAGCTCTTGGGAAACCGTATCACGCAGCTGGTTAGAAAGAACCTGCTCCGGTATCCCGTTTTCCGCTCCTGTCCGTCCGTCTCCCTGAATCTCCGGGCTTTGCTCCATCCGTGTACTTTGAGCCGTCTCTATATCATTGGCGTCCAAGGACAATTTTACCGCCGTCCCGATTGCCTGCTGCAGTTCGCTGTCCACCGTTCTCTGGGCAGAAGCATTTTCCTGTAAAACGGCAGTCTCCCCCGGTCTGCCGGAGTCAGCCGCAGTATTGCCTTGAGAATTAATTGCGGTTTCGTGAAGAATCCCCCCCTCTAAGAGAGCCTCTTTCGGCAGGCTGCCCTCGCCGGCCATATGCAGCAGTTCTTGGTAAAGTTTTGCGGCGCCGGCCATGTCACCCTTTGCGGCCAGCTCTTCTATCACATTGGGAATGGCATCCATAATCGTTTCCATGCCCTGAAGCAGTTGATGGTTCAGATTACGGTATGCTGCCATTTGATTTACGTTTGCCTCATTCACCGGCAGCCCCAGCTTATGGAGATTGACAATATCCGAAATTTCCGCATTGGGAAAGGCATTGACCTCCCTATACAGCTGTTGGATGGAATTCCTGTCAACGGGAAGCCCCGCTTCCATCATTTGTTTTGTCATGGCAACCGATGTTTCGTTTGCGGAAATTCCCGCCATATCCAGCGCCTTCAACACATTGATATCGGCGGACATATTGGTAAACAGCGGGCTCAAAGTAAGGGCTTTCCCATTGTTTTTGACTTCAAAGGTCATGTTTTGCCCCACTTCAATATTCATGTTCTGATCCACTCTTGCATTCAGCAGTAAGTCATCCGCCATCCTGATTTGAATCTCTCCGCCGCTTCTCGACACAATTTCCCCTTGAATCGTCTGTCCGGGCACCATTGATTTTATATGACGGTTTACAGCTGCCGTATTTTGTGCGGAAGAGGACGGCTTCTGTAATTTTGCGACATTTTCATTCTTTGTTCTTCCTGTAAAAACATCCGATAATTTCATACCAACTCCTGTATACTCCCTTTAATGGACTCCCCTTGCAAGATCATGTAATGCCCCTTAATCAAACCTCTCCGGCATAATTGTGAAATGTCTCTCCACAAGCGCTCCCAAATGCCACCTGTTACAAAAATTATGAATCATATGTTTTTGAGAAAGCTTCTGCGGTGTATCGGGGTAGGACCGTACTTTTTCAACGCTGCAATATGCGCCGCACTCCCGTATCCCTTATTTCCTGCAAAATCATATTCCGGATAAATCTTGTCATATTCCACCATAAGCCGGTCCCTTGTCACCTTTGCAATAATGCTTGCGGCGCCAATGGAAATACTCTTGGCGTCCCCTTTGATTATGGGGACTTGACGTATGGCTACTCCGGGAATCTTCACCGCATCGTTCAGCAGTATATCGGGCCGAAGCTCCAGCTTTCCGATGGCATCTCTCATAGCCTCGTATGTTGCCTGAAGAATATTGATCTCATCAATTCTCTCCGGTGAGGCATATCCCACGGCGCAGGCAGACGCTTGTTCCATAATGACATTATATAACTCTTCTCTCTTTTTTTCGGACAGTTGTTTCGAATCATTTATATAAAGTATCCCGCAATCTTTTGGCAATATGACAGCGCCCGCAACCACCGGACCCGCAAGAGGTCCTCTTCCCACCTCGTCTATTCCGCAGACCAGTCCGCAGTGCTCATACTCTTTCTCGTAGACCTTGAGCGCTTCCGTGCGCTTTTGTTCCTTTTCCAATGCCAAAATACGCTTTCTGGCCGTCTCAACCAGCTTCTGTACTCCCGCCCGCTTATCCTTCTCATATGTATTTATAAATTCAGGCAGCTCATCCATAGAAGCTGCCTGTAATTCTTCCCGAATCTCATTTGTATTTTTCATGTTTACACACCCTCTTGCGCACTCAAATCAATAATTGAATGCGCATTTTTGTTCCACCTTACAGACCCTCTTGCGCACATACCAATCAATAGTTGAAAGTGATTTCCTTCACACTTGTACTTTAGATATTTATTGATGCTTTAAGATACCAATATCGGACAACGGCCAGATACGCATCCAAGCTCTGCCTACGATATCGTCTCTATGGATATTTCCCACAACCTCGGTTCTGCTGTCACTGCTGTTGTTTCGATTGTCTCCCATCACAAAATATTCGTCTTCTCCCAGCACAATGGGCTTAATTGCAATTCCCACATTTTCGGGCTTTATAATCTCTCTTCCGTAATTTTCTTCCAGCGCCTCACCGTCGATATATATCGTACCGTCCAGATCAATCTGCACCGTCTCTCCCGGCAGGCCGATAATTCTCTTTATGTAAAATGTATTTTCCTCATACTGAAAAGGGAACACTATTATATCGAATCTCTGAGGATCCTTGAAATGATAAGTAATCTTATCCACAATAAGGTTATCCCCGTCGTTTAAGGTTGACTCCATGGATGCCCCCCACACCTCTGTTCTTTGCCCCACATAGCGAACCACAAAAAGCACCATGCACAGCACAATCAGCAGATACACCAATGTACCGATCATTTCTTTCAGAACCCTGTTCAGCTTTTTCCTGCCGCCTTTTCTTTTCACTTCACTTCGGTCTATTTCTCCATTCATGCTTTTCACCATAATCTCTTCGCCTCTCCATCAATCCATTGGATATTCTAATGTAATCCTTCCAAGCCTTCCGCTTCTGAAATCTTCCAGCAAAATGGACGCGGCCTTCTTCAGATCAAGACTCTCTCCTTTTAAGACACAGCCTCGTGCCTTGGCTATTTCCTCCAGCATTTCCGACGGAAGATTTCTCCACTCCACATCATACCGGCGGGACACAGCTTGAGGATACAGCATCTTCAGGCAAGCCAAAAGGTCACAGGCAAGCTCCTCCAAAATAATGACCTCATCATTCATGGAGCCGATAAAAGCAAGATGCATTCCTGCCTGACGATCTTCAAATTTGGGCCACAAGATACCCGGAGTATCCAACAGTTCTAAATTCTTATTCAAGCGGATCCACTGCTTTCCCTTTGTTACTCCGGGCTTATTTCCCGTTTTGGTACAGGCTTTTCCGGCAAAAGAATTAATGAAAGTTGATTTTCCTACATTGGGAATGCCCACCACCATCGCCCTGACAGGTCTGTTTACAATCCCTTTTTTCCTGTCCCGCTCCAGCTTTTCCTTACATGCTTCCTGAACCATTCCCTGAATGCCCTTGATGCCCGCGCCCGATTTGGAATTGATTTCCAGTACATAAGCTCCCTGTTCCTGAAAAAAACGGATCCACCGCTTATTTTGTTCGGGATCAGCCAGATCCGACTTATTGAGCAACACTATTCTGGACTTGTTCTTCCCAAGCTCATCAATATCAGGATTGCGACTGCTGAAAGGGATCCTCGCGTCTACCAGCTCTATGATGAGATCAATGAGCTTTAAATTTTCCTGCATCATACGCTTTGCTTTTGTCATATGACCGGGATACCATTGATAATTCATATTGACTCCGTTCCATGGGCTTATGCTTTTTTCCGCCCGATTGTTTTTGACTCCTACTTTACAAATCCCATCCCCTGTTCCTGACAGCTTCCCCTGAACCAGACCCGTCCTACAATATCCGTCTCTTCCACCGGGCCGATATTTGCGGAACGACTGTCCTCACTGTTGCCGGGATTGTCTCCGATACAGAAATATTCCCCGTTCTTAAGAGTATATTCATTTTCCGCTATTCCGGCTTCTACCAGCTTCTCCGTGACCCAAGTGCTCTCCAGACCGTTGACATACAGCACACCGTCTTTCACTACCAGCTGGTCTCCCGGCACTGCCACCACTCTCTTGATATAATAATGGGCATTTTCATTTCCGTTTGGCAGGAATACCACCACATCCCCCGCTTTAGGCGAGGATAAAATATATAGGAAGCGGTTGATATATACCTTCTGCCCGTTATATAGAGTCGGCTCCATGGATACGCCTACCACCTCCGTAGTCATACCCATAAAGTAATTAAGCACTGCCGCTATAAATATGGCGGCAACAATCCCAAAGAACCAGCTGAATACTTCTTTGACCGTAGCGGAACTTATTGTTTTCTTTTTTTTATAAAAACTAAGACCTTTATTTTTCGCCATTTTATGTTTCCCGAACGCAAAACCAGAAGCCGAAGCCATGGTTGATTCCGTTCTGTGCAATTGTGTTGTTACAATTTCCAGACAAACATTTAGAGACAGTATAACACATTTTGAAAAAATCATCAACAGCCCCGTACCAAAATCGGACGGCTGCATTTCAAACCATTGCACACAAAACGCGAAAAAAATGTGTGTTGACGCCTGCATGTCTCGCAAAATCACATAGAGACGCGATTTTGACTTCGCGGGAGGGGCTGTCTGAACTGTTACAATCCGTTACCGTTTCATCGCTCTCACAGCGTACAACCCACAAAAATCAAGCAGGGGAACGACCTTATCCACTACTCGCCTCGCGCCCCGTGCGCCGCCTTGCGGCTTAGTTCCTCTGCACAAGGCTGCGCATAAAAAAAGGACAACTACAGAAGTAATCGTCCTTTCATCACAATTATCTAACTAATTCTTTTACTTTTGCCTTCTTACCCACACGGTTTCTAAGGTAATTCAACTTCGCACGTCTTACCTTACCTCTTCTCACTACTTCGATCTTCTCTACATTGGGAGAGTGCAAAGGCCAAGTCTTCTCTACACCGATACCGTTGGAAGTCTTTCTTACGGTAAAAGTCTCTCTGTTGCTTCCGCCCTGTCTCTTTAATACAACGCCTTCAAAAACCTGAATTCTCTCACGGTTGCCTTCTTTGATCTTTCCGTATACCTTAACGGTATCGCCAACGTGAAACTCATCAACGGTTTCTTTTAACTGTTCTGCTTCGATTTCTCTGATAATATCACTCATATTGAGCCTCCTTCATAAAATGGATGTTCTTAATACCTTCCGTAACAGAGGACCATCTCGTTTTTCGCAACGGGTCAATTTTATCATACCCGCCCGGTAAATGCAAGCTTTTTTGTCCATATCTATGTCAATCTATGTCAAAGTGGTAACAGTTCAGACAGTCCACTGAACCGTTACAAGATGCATACAAAACGCGAAAAGAATGCGTTTTAGCACCCGCATGTCTCGCAAAATCGCATAGAGACGCGGTTTTGACTTCGTGGGAGGGGCTGTTTGAGCTGTTACTCAAAGTGTTACTTTTTACACCTTGCGGCGACAGCGAATGGACAGTAACTCCCTATGCGATTATATTTCTTACGCCTGTCCCTTTTGTTTTATTTTTTCCAGCCACCAAACGGTTCTGTCAGAGCGGTACAGCCCCAGCTTTTCCTGAAGCGCAAAGGACTCTTCGTTTCCCACAATCACCTGACCGTAGGGCGTCCAGCCCTTTTCCAGCGTCCTGTTGATAATATATGATTCCAGAGAAACCGCAATCCCCTGTCTGCGGTATGCTTCCTCGACATAGAGCAGCCCAAGGCTTCCCTCATTATGCATTCCCGCAAAACCTACGGGGGCATTCTCCACAAAGGCGCCGTACATAACTCCTTCTCTGATTCTGGCCTCCACATATTCTCTCCCGTCATAGCTGTAGCGGCTGCCGACATAATCCAAATGCTCCATGGTAAGCTGCCGGATGTCTTTGTGTTTTACGGGAAGGGGAACCTTCTGGGTATAGACAAGCTGATAGCATTCGCAATGAATCTCATATCCGCCATAAGATTCACCCTCGTCTCCCATGTCAGAACCGCCGCTGCCACACAGCATCTCGTTCAAAAATACCTGAGAAGTTACGAAGGATTCCGTTTCCTTTGGCGCATATGCAAGCATAAGCCGTCCGGATTCCTTGGAAGCTGCGGTTATCATGCAAAGTTTGCAGCTGCGGTCATAGAGAAGGATATCCTCTCCTTCCCACCAGATAATCTCTGCCCTGCCACGCCTTAAACTCTCTATCATATGAATATAATTTCTCTTATCCTTTAACAGCCGGTCGGTCAGCCGCTGCTTCCTCTCATACTTTTCATAGAGATCTGGCCTCACCTTTTCCGTCAAACGCCGGGATTTTTCCAGCCTCCACTGTGCTATTTTCCGGTGATCGCCGGAAAGCAGGATCTCAGGCACCTTTTTGTTATGCCAAACCTCCGGACGGGTGTATTGGGGATATTCCAAGAGATCATTAAAGAAGCTCTCCTCCTCCGCGGAGGATTCATTTCCGAGCACGCCGGGAATCAGCCTTGCCACGGCATCAATCATCACCATGGCAGGCAATTCTCCCCCTGTTAATACATAATCGCCGATGGAGACGTAATCCGTCACCGTCTCCTCCAACACACGCCGATCAATGCCTTCATAATGCCCGCAGAGAAAAACCAGTTCCTCCTCTCCGGCCAGTTCTTCCGCCATGCTCTGGGTAAAAGGAGTCCCCTGAGGCGTCAGATAAATTGTTCTGACAGCTCTCCCTCCTGTCACGGACTGCCATGCATTGAAAACAGGTTCCGCCTGAAGGAGCATACCGGCTCCTCCCCCGTAGGGATAATCATCCACTTTATTATGTTTATCCAAAGAATAATCTCTGATATCCACTCCGTGAAGGGATAATATTTCCTTCTGCGCGGCTTTGCCGATAATGCTTGATTGAAATCCTTTCTCAATCATCTCGGGAAAAAGCGTTAATATATGAATTTTCATTGCCGTCACCTCAGCTCTGTCAAATAAAATTCTAAAAACCGTCCTTCCGCCGGGTACGGCCCCACATCAGAACGTTTTAACGTTTAATCGGTACTGGGATATATTAAAGCAGACCTTCCAGAATATGGATTTTGATAAATCCTGCTTCCACATCCACTTCCAGAACGCACTGCTTAATCGCCGGAAGCAGCAGCTCCCTGCCGTCCTTCATATCAATGGCATAGACATCGTTGGCGCCGGTCTCTATAACCTGACGCAGCACACCGATTTCCTGCTCCTCTTCATCCAGTACTTTAAGCCCCATAAGATCCGCGATGAAATATTCGTCTCTTTTTAAGCGTACCGCATTCTCTCTTGCCACAAGCAAAGATTTCTGACGAAATTTCTCCACATCATTTATATTGTCATAGCCTTTAAATTTTAAAACCGCAAATTGTTTTACAAATTTTACGCTTTCAATTTCCAAATTCAGACGCTCTTTTCCGGTATCTAAAATAATCTCCTTTAGCCTCTTAAAACGCCTCACGTCATCCGTGGTAGGGTAGACCTTTACTTCACCACGTACCCCATGGGGAGATGTAATGATCCCCACCTGAAAGAAATCCTCCATACCTGCCTTACCTTTCCCGCTAAGCCTTCCTTGCAAAGCAGCACACCAGTGTACCGCCCTACGGTTGTTCAGCCAAGCCTCCTTGTCAAATTTCTCATGGGACTGCGTTGTTTTCGAAAGTGATCCGATCCGCAATTACCTATGAGTAAAAGAATAAGGAGCTCCTGCCGGTAGACAAATATCTACTCCTGCAACAGCCCCTCTAAATCATCCGTCTCCGGTATCCTCGATAACAGTCCTCCGCAGCTTAAACTATTTCCACATCCACTCTCTTATTTTCCTTGGATGATGCAGCCTTTACCACGGAACGGATCGCTTTTGCAATTCTTCCCTGTTTGCCGATAACCTTACCCATATCAGATGCAGCTACATGAAGTTCGATGACTGTATTCCTACCCTCATTTTTCTCAGTTACAACAACTTCATCCGGATTATCAACAAGTGCTTTCGCAACTACTTCCACTAATTCCTTCATAAGCCACCTCCTAAGAATTACTTATTTCTCGATACCAGCTACCTTGAAGAGCTTGCTTACCTGTTCTGTAGGCTGCGCACCGTTTGCCAGCCACTTCTTTGCCAGCTCCTCATTGATCTTAAAGGTGCTGGGATCCGTGCTGGGATCATAGGTGCCGATTTCCTCGATAAATCTGCCGTCTCTGGGAGAACGGGAATCAGCTACGATAATTCTATAAAAAGGAGCCTTCTTCTGTCCCATTCTTCTCAATCTGATCTTTACCATTTTCTTACCTCTTTCTGCCGCCTTGCGGCCTTATGTTCTTAGTTTTATTTATGAAAAGGATGTGTATCGGAAACAAATCACATCCGCTTTCATCGTGCTTCAAGATTAATGCAACGCTGTACTGGTTTTCACGTTGTGTTATACGGCTCCCTTAAAATGGAAACCTGCCTCCCATACCGGGAAAACCGCCCATGATACCTCTTCCCCGTTTTCCTCCGCCGCCGAACTGCTTCATCATCTTCTGGCTCTGCTCAAACTGCTTAATAAAACGGTTTACCTCCGCAATATCCACTCCGGCGCCTTTGGCAATGCGGTGCTTTCTCTGTGGGTTCAAAAGCTTAGGGTTACGGCGTTCCGCATTTGTCATGGAAAGCACAATCGCCTCCATATGCTTCAGCAGCTTTTCGTCTATCATGGATTCTAAATCCGCACCCTTGATGCCCATGCCGGGAAGCATACTTAAAATGCTGCTCAATCCGCCCATCTTCCGCATTTGTTTCATGCTTTCCAGATAGTCCTCAAAATCAAACTTTCCCTTTTTCATGCGGCCCGCCATCTCGCGGCCCTTCTCTTCGTCTATGTCAATGCTTTCCTGTGCCTTTTCGATCAGGGAAAGCACGTCACCCATACCCAAAATGCGGTTTGCCATCCTGTCGGGGTAGAACTGTTCCATATCGGAAAGCTTCTCTCCCATTCCTACATATAAAATAGGCTTTCCGGTAACGGCCTTTATGGAAAGCGCCGCACCTCCTCGGGTATCACCGTCCATCTTGGACAGGACTACTCCGTCGATGCCCACCTTATCGTCAAATTCCTTCGCCACATTGACCGCATCCTGACCTGTCATGGCATCCACCACCAGCAAAGTCTGATGCACGGAGACATTCTCCTTGATCTCCTGAAGTTCCGCCATCATATCCTGATCAATATGCAACCGGCCGGCCGTGTCCAGAATGACCACATTGTGGCCGTTCTTCTCCGCAAAGGCAATGGCTTCTTTTGCAATTTCTACAGGCTTATGATCCGTGCCCATGGAAAACACGTCCACTTCCTGCTTTTTGCCGTTGATCTGCAGCTGCTCAATGGCTGCGGGTCTGTAAATATCGCAGGCTGCCAGCAAGGACTTTTTCCCCTTCTGCTTCAACTTACCTGCAATTTTTGCCGTGGCGGTAGTCTTACCCGCACCCTGAAGACCTGCCATCATAATAACGGTAATGGCTTTTCCCGGCTGCATGGCGATTTCGGTAGTGTCGCTGCCCATCAGGGCAATCATCTCTTCGTTTACGATCTTGATGACCATCTGGCCGGGATTGAGTCCGTTCATCACATCCTGACCGATAGCTCTCTCTTCCACAGCCTTAATAAACTGCTTGACCACCTTAAAATTGACATCCGCCTCCAGAAGAGCCATTTTTACTTCTTTTAAAGCGGCCCTGACATCCTCTTCCGTCAGCCTTCCTTTGCTTCTAAGGTTTTTGAATACATTTTGTAATTTGTCTGTTAAGCTCTCAAATGCCACCTGCGACTCCTTGTAAATTCTGTTTTTACAGCTCCGACAAAAGCTCTTGTGACAATCTTCTGATCAAGGTCAGATTTTCCTTAATCTGCGCACTGTCCGCCTCACCGTCCATGGTCAGCCGCTCAATCTGAGTGACCGTCTGCTTTGCTTTGGCAAAACGTTCCACCAGATGAAGCTTGTTCTCGTATCCCTGAAGGATTCTGTCACATCTCTTGATCAGATCGTGCACGCCCTGTCTGCTGATGCCTTGCTCCTCGGCGATCTCACCGAGGGACATATCATGATACACCACATCTTCATAAATCCTGCGTTGATGCTCCGTCAGCAGTTCCCCGTAAAAATCAAATAACATTGTCTGTTCGTAAATCTTATCCATTTTCATAGGAATCACCTGCCAAACTTTCTCGACCTTGAGTATCTTACTACAGAAAAAGAGGGGTGTCAAGTATTTTTTCTTGACAGACTTTTGTTTGTGTTGTTTCATCTTGCGTTATCCTTGTTTATATCAATACTGCTGCCTTATAAGGTACTTTTATCATGGTCTATCTTTTTCCGTCTTTTCTCTCGAATTTGTCACAGAATTGTCACAGACATTATGATATTCTGACCGTCTGTGCCACTGCTTCCTTCTCTTTCTTTTTATCCTTTGTCAAATGCGAATATGTGTCCAGTGTCACGAATGTAGAAGCGTGTCCAAGGTTCTGGCTCACAATCTTTACATCAGCTCTGGCAAAATAGGCAAGGCTTGTATAAGTATGCCTAACCATGTGAGGACAAAAATTCTCAATCTTTTCTGTATGGTCTTCTTCCGCTTCTTTGTTGTGCCGCTCCACAATCCTTTTTATCAGTTCCCGGAATTCTGGCTCATTCCACACATTCCCGGATGTATTCACAAACAGAAAGCCGGATACCTGCCCCCGGATATTACCGAAATCATCCACATAAGGCAGTTTTGCAGCAGGGGGAACACTCTGCATTTTCAGCTTCAGGAGCTTTTTTTTTCACTACGCTAAGTCACCAACCACCACTTCAAGTGGTGGTTTGCTCTGGCCCCCCAAGGGGCCTTTGTTGCTTGCTCGCCTCAAAGGCGGGTGCTGCAAGCTCTGTTACTGGCTACCGCTACAAAGCGGCTCCTTCACTATCTTCTTTCCTTGATTCTTCCGACTGTTCTCTTACATACTTCTTGATTGCTTCTTCTGTCACATTGCCTATTGTTGCGACATAATACCCTCTTGCCCAGAATGCTTTGTTCCACTTACTCTGCAAATTCGGATGCCTGTCATATATCATTAATGTACTTTTCCCCTTTAAATACCCCATGAAAGTCGAGATACTCATCTTTGGTGGTATACTTACACAAAGGTGTACATGATCTGGGCATACCGCTCCGTCGATTATTTCCACTCCTTTATACCCGCACAGTGTTCGGATGATTTCTCGCACATCGGCGCGTACCTGACCATACAATTGCTTCTTTCTGTATTTGGGAATGAAAACTATATGGTACTGGCATTTCCATGCAGTATGTGATAAACTTTTCTTGTCCATGTGGACGCCTCCTATTCTTTGAGTTTGGCTTGCAACACCTTACTCATTGTATCATAGGAGGCTTTTTTATGACGTCCTCTCCGCTTCCGCTTACTCTATTCTCCCCAGCATAGCTGGGGGATTAGGGTTTTCATTTATTAAATGTATACATATTAAAATAAAACAGCATC
>Ga0137308_100243_pt1 | contig 36650 bp, 49 predicted proteins | sample Inofrocosms_June_FD_97181 | JGI IMG/M metagenome (GOLD analysis project Ga0137308, IMG submission 97181) | Mouse cecal microbial communities from Vienna, Austria - N-Acetylneuraminic and N-Acetylglucosamine D2O microcosms_June | ecosystem: Host-associated > Mammals > Digestive system > Large...
GGCACCTGCCTGACCGGTGAACCCGCCGCCATGTACATTGACAATTACATCGAACTTTTCTGTGTTCTCGGTTGCTGCCAGAGGCTGGCGCACGATAACTTTAAGTGTCTCCAGTCCGAAATAATCATCCATGCTTCTCTTATTAATAGTAACATCGCCTTTACCGGGCACTAAATATACTCTTGCAATGGATTTTTTTCTTCTACCTGTACCATAATACTTTTCAGTCTTAGCCATGATTTATTTTCCTCCTATCCTTTAGAATGTCAGTACTTCAGGCTTCTGAGCCGCATGAGGATGCTCAGCCCCTGTATAAACATGAAGCTTAGTGTACATCTGTCTTCCTAAAGGTCCCTTGGGAAGCATACCTTTAACAGCCATTTCAACTACTTCCGTGGGCTTCTTAGCTAACTTCTCACGCAAAGTAGTTTCCTTCATGCCGCCCACGTAATCGGAATGATGATAATAAATCTTCTGATCCATCTTCTTGCCAGTAACTTTGATCTTTTCTGCATTGACAACGATTACATAATCACCGCAATCCATGTGAGGAGTGAAAATAGGCTTATTCTTTCCCCTCAAAATCTTGGCTACCTCTGAAGAAAGGCGTCCAAGAGTCATATCTGTAGCATCTACTACATACCATTTTCTAGTGATCGTAGCAGGACTTGCCATAAAAGTTTTCATGATATTTCCTCCGTATTACTGTTTTCATGGGATCGATTTCAGCAGATCCATAATTGTCCGGGATCTTCCCGCTCCGCAGATGTCCGGCTGCATTACAGGCTTCCGCAAGACTTGTCTTCTCTATTTCAAACGCATTGCCGGGGCTTTGGCTTAACGTTTAAAAGCGTTATCACACAGTTTTATATTATAGGATATGTTTTCTTGCGTGTCAACTTCTTTTTCGGAAAAAAGCCGAAATCCTGTAACAGTTCTGACAGGGCACTGAACCGTTACGAGAATGCATACAAAACACGGAAAGAATGCGTTTTGACGCCCGCATGTCTCGCAAAACCGCAAAACGGCGATCTCGCCCACGGCTGTCCAAGTGTTTATTCTAATCGCTTGGATTTAATCACGCAAAGGCGCGTGAAAACGCCTCGCGGTGGCGTGGGTGCGAAAAGCACCCTTCCGTTCAATCCATTTTCAGCATCTCGGAATATGCCATAATAAACGGGCCGCTTCCTTTTCCTTCATCCGTCAGATAAAACTCCGGATCCTGATAATTGTCCGTATTGTCGGCAGTGGCTTTAAAATAAATATCATGCAGTCCTTCCTCGTCCAGCTTTAATTCGGTCATCGCGACAAATGCCTTGACGGCAGCTTCCTTGTAGGATTCGTCCAGCCAGCCGTTACGGACACCTTTCAAAATGGTGTATACCATCATAGAAGTTCCGCTGACCTCCAGGCGGTTTGTGTCGGTGATTTCCCAATCCGCTACATTTGCCCACAATCCGCTTTCATCTTGATATTTCAGCACACCGTCCACAAACACCTTCAGAGCCTCTTTTCGATCCTCCAAATATTCCTCAGGCATGACCTCCATCACATCCACCATAGCCATGCCATACCAGCCCATGGCGCGGGTCCAATGATATTTACAGAGGTCGTCTGCGCTGTTGGCCGCATGCCAGTACATACCATCGGGTGCGAGCATTGTCTCCCTTACCCAGTCCAATCTTTTCTGTACGAGAGCAAGCTTTTCCGTATCTCCCGTCTCTGCCGCATAGCGGGAAATAAAAGGCTGCAGCATATAAATACCGTCCAGCCACACCTTATACTTCGGCGCCTTATCTTCTGCCCAGCCATGCCAATAATTATATCCCAGCCCCTCCTCGGTATATTCCACGGGAACAATATGGCCGGTGGTATTGGTGTAAGAGGTATCCGTCAGATCCCGGTACAAATCGGCACAAATCTGAAGGTAATCCTCCTTCTGCTCCGATATGCCTACACGCGCCAGCAAAGCGGCAGTCTTATAGCAATCCGCACCATGGCAGTCCACATATCCTGCCAAATTGGGAGACAGGTACTTATGCCCCTTCTCATCCGATACAATCATGGCATCCAGATACTCTTTTACATACTCCAGATATTCGGAATTTGCCTCCGGGTCAGTCTCATAAATATCATACAGCCCTTCCATAACCACACCGTTATAATAACTCCAGTCATACAGATAAGGTTTATCTCCGGGCGTCCGCTTTTCATTGTCCCATGAAAAATATTTCTTTTCGTCCGCTACGATCTCTCCGGGCAGATTGACTGTCGAGTCAACGGTAAGAGACTTGATATAGACCTCCGCCTTCCGTATTGCCTGCTCCATTCTCTCCTGCGTCATAATGTTTTCCTCGCTTTCCTGTGATGGTGTATTTTCCTCTCGATTCTCTCCAACCATTAAACTACCTTCAGTCCCCTCGCCTGTATCGGCCTCTGTCTGAGACGATGCCTCCGCCGCCACGCTTTCCTGCAAAGAAGCGGCCTTTCATTCAAAAAATTCATACCTCATCAGCATCAAGCCGTTGGCAGGCGCGGTAGGTCCCGCCGTGCTTCGATCCTTTGCCGCCAGAATATCCAATATACTTTCGGGCATTCGCTTACACTGCCCCGCTTCCAGCAATGTCCCCACAATAATTCTTACCATGTTGTAAAGGAAACCGTTCCCGCAGACTTTGATTACCAAGTCCGCGCCCTGCTCCTCCACCTGAACGGAATAAATTGTCCTTACCGTGCTTTCCACCTGCGCCCCTGTCTGACAGAAGCTTTTGAAATCATGCTCTCCCTCCAGATAAGCCGCCGCCTCCTGCATTCTCCTCACATCCAGTTCCGCGTAGGTAAAATGAGTATACAGCCTTTTTACCGGCATGGGAAATTCTCCGCGGTAAATTCGATATTCATACGTTTTGCGGCTTTTCACATGTCTGGGATGCCAGTCCAAGGGAACCTCCTCCGATTTTTGAATGCGGATATCCTCGGGCAGCCGCTGATTCAGGGCATAGGATATCTTCTTTCCCGGCATCTGGTGGCTGGTGTCAAAGACCGCCACGTTCCCCACCGCATGAACTCCCGCATCCGTTCTGCTGGCTCCAATCACTTCAATCGGCTCTCCTAACAGCTCCGTCAGGCATCTGTTCAACTCCGCCTCAATTGTATTACCGTTATTTTGAATCTGCCACCCATGATAATTGGTTCCGTCATAGGCGACCACCAGTCGAACTCTCTTCACACTAACCTCCATGATTCCGCTCTGCGGAATCTTAAATTCGAATGAGAAATGCCGTATTTCAGGCATTTTCGGTGTGAGACATAAAGTTTCTCTGCGAAACAGCCTTTGCTGTGAGCAGCTAGAAACTCTTCTCACACTAACCTCCATAATTCTATTATATCATCAGTCTTCCCGCCCCGATGCTCACTGCCAGATAAACAAAAATGCAGAGATACGCGGCCCTGTCACGTTTCTGATATGCCAAAGGCTTCATCTTGGTTCTGCCTTCGCCGCCGCGGTAACATCTTGCCTCCATGGCCATGGCAAGATCGTTGGCACGCCGGAATGCTGAAATGAACAAGGGCACCAGCAGCGGAACCAGCGCTTTGGCACGCTTGACCAGATTACCGCTCTCAAAATCCGCCCCTCTTGCAATCTGTGCCTTCATGATCTTATCCGTCTCTTCCAGTAATATAGGGATAAAACGCAATGCAATTGACATCATCATGGCCACTTCATGCACCGGCACCTTAAAAATCCTCAAAGGACGCATCCCCTTTTCCATGCCGTCCGTCAGATTATTCGGCGTGGTAGTCAGCGTCATAATTGATGAACCGATTACCAGCATCACCAGCCGCACCGCCATAGTCACCGCCGTCCGCAGCCCTTCCTTGGTGATGGTAAACTTCCAGAGAGACACCAGCGTTTCCCCCGGAGTCAGAAACAGATTAAACACCACGGTAATGAGCAGCAAAAACAAAATGGCTTTCATACCCTTCACCATAAATTTAAAGGGCACGTGGGACAGCTTTATCACCAATGCCAGAAAAACGGCGGCAATGAAATAACCTATAAAATTACGAAAAAAGAAAAGAGAAACAATATACAACAACGTACCCGCAAGCTTTACTCTGGGATCCAGCCTGTGAAGTATCGAATCCGTCTGATAATATTGTCCTAATGTTATATCTCTAAGCATTTTCTCTTCCTATACTAAATCTGTTACTGTTCACTCCGCGACCAGTAACGCATGCACAGAAACCGCAAAACAGCGGTTTCGCGCAGGTTGCCCAAGCGATTATTCTAATCGCTTGGGTTTGATCACGCAAAAAACGCGTGAAAGCGCCTCTCGGCGGCGTGGGTGTGAAAAGTAATCTAAATCTTCCTAAACTATAATATAAAATATCCTTATCCTATCGGTCCCAAAAAAATTGCTCTAAAACAATTTCCCCGACGGCCGACGCTTTAGCGCCTCCGCTATCGTATCCGCCGCCTCTTCAATGGTGGTAGCGTTGCCGTCCACAGGCAGCCCCCTCCGCTTAAGCTCCCGCAGAATATAAGTCACCTGAGGCGCTGCCAGCCCCACCTCTTCCAGCTCTTTATAATGGCCGAAGACCCGCTTGGGGATGTCATCATACATTACACGTCCCTTGTTCATGACAATGATGCGATCCACATATTCCGCCACATCTTCCATGCTGTGAGACACCAAAAGAATGGTCATGCCAGACGACTGCTGTAATTCCTTAATCTGATGCAGAATCTCGTCCCTGCCCTTGGGATCCAATCCCGCAGTGGGCTCATCCAAAATGAGTACCTCCGGCTTCATGGCAAGCACTCCGGCAATGGCCACCCTCCGTTTCTGCCCTCCGGACAGTTCGAATGGCGACTGGTAAAACAGCTCATCGGGAAGCCCTACCTTCCGCAAGGCATCATAAGCACGCAGCTCCGCTTCTCTTTTCTCCAGTCCCAGATTCTTAGGTCCAAAACAGACATCGGAAAACACGTCTATTTCAAACAGCTGATGCTCCGGATACTGGAAGACCAGCCCCACCTTGCTCCGCAGCTTTTTCATATCGAAATCTTTTTCGTAAATATCTTCCCCGTTAAAAAAAATACGGCCGGAACCGGCTTTCACCAATCCGTTCAGGTGCTGCATCAAAGTGGATTTCCCCGATCCGGTGTGCCCGATAATTCCCACAAACTGACCGTCGGGTATCGTCAGGCAGATATCGTCCAAAGCCTTAATGGCAAAAGGAGTATCTTCACCATAGATATAATTGACATGATCCAAAATAATTGACATGGTTATTAAGCTCTCCCCTCATGACATTAAACAGTCGGCAAGTTCCTCAATGGTCAGAATTCCGTTAGGCAGTTCAATGCCGCGTTTCTGCAGTTCATGGGCAAGCAATGTTACCTGAGGCACATCCAGACGCAGTTCCTGCAGCCTTTCCACCTGAGAAAATATTTCTCTCGGCGTCCCCTCCATGGCAATTTTCCCGCTGTCCATGACAAAAACCTTATCTGCATGGATGATTTCTTCCATATAGTGAGTGATCAGTATTACCGTGACACCCTCCACCTGATTCAGCCCTCTGGCGGCACGAATCACTTCTTTACGTCCATTGGGATCCAACATGGCCGTTGGTTCGTCCAACACGATACACTTGGGATGCATGGCAAGCACTCCGGCAATGGATACTCTCTGTTTCTGGCCTCCGGAAAGCTTATTGGGGGAATATTTGCGGTACGCGTACATGCCCACTGCCTTCAAGCTTTCCTCCACACGTTCCCAAATTTCTTTGGTGGGAACACCCATGTTTTCCGGCCCGAAGCCTACATCCTCCTCAACCACCTGACCGATAATCTGATTATCGGGATTCTGGAACACCATTCCCGCCGTCTGCCGGATATCCCAGACTTTATTCTCCTCGGAGGTGTTCATACCGTCCACCCACACAGTGCCTTCCGTGGGTGTGAGAATGGCATTGATATGTTTTGCGAGAGTGGATTTTCCGGAACCGTTATGACCTAAAACGGCAATAAACTGCCCCTGCTCGACCTCTAAATTGACGTGATCCACTGCCGTGGTAATCCCCTCCACATTACCTTCCTCATCACGCCTGATATATTCATATACAACTTCCTGTGTCTTTAAAATGCCCATACTATGCCGTTTCCTTTTTTACTCTGCTCCTATTATAGTAAATGAAGGAGGGAATTACAAGTTTTCTTTTCATTCTTCCGATTGCGTGTTACATGCATGTTACTGTTCACTCCGTTCACAGCACCCTATGCACAGAAATCGCAAAACAGCGATTTCGCGCATGTCTGTCTCGGGTTTATCACGCAGAAACAGCGTGAAAACACCTCGCGGCGACAGCGAGTGAACAGCAGCACATGCATAACAAAAAAATCCGCCGGATTTACAAAATCCTGTCCTCATGATAAACTTAAATGAAATATTTCCTGCCAAAACTTACGAAACCGGAAAGGACAATCTGATATGGATAGATCAAAATTACTAAAAATGCTGGCGACACTGAGTGCAATCGTTGTTATCGCGGGCAGCCTTACGCGCCTTATACGCGGTGATTCCATGAGCCTGTCGGAATATGCACAACGCAATCCGCCTGTCTCGCAGTCCGGAGAAAACAATTCTTCCGGTTCCGATACACTGCCTGAAACCGATGCTTCCGGCATGTCAGGAGAAAATCCTTCCGCCTCTTCGGCAGGCAATGGCTCCCCCGGCACTCTCGGCAATCCCGCAGACGGAGACCTCTCCGGCAGGCCGGCAGGCAGCGGCTCCCCCGACGGTGAAAACTTGATGACAGAAAACTTGCAAAATGAAACCTCTCTGCTTACCGGAGCCTCCTTAAACGGCACTTCCCAGCTGGAACAACGCGTTACCCTGACGGATGATTTCTATTATGAACCGCTGTCGGATCATCTCCGCCGTTATATCACCGGAGTCTCTTATCCCGCCGTAAATACGGAAGAAGAGGCCGCATTGCCGGCTGTCAGCTATGACGATTTACGCTATGTTCATGTACTGCATTACGACTTTGACGGAAATCCTGCAGAGGGAGAGCTTATTTGCAATGAATACATTGCACAAGATCTCGTGGAGATTTTCTACGAGCTTTATTATAACGAATATCAGATTGAACGAATGGTGTTGATTGACGAATACGACGGCGATGATACCGCTTCCATGGAAGACAACAATACCTCCTGCTTCAATTATCGGGTAGTGGAAGGCAGCGAAAGCCTCTCCAAACATGCTTACGGACTCGCCATTGACATCAATCCCTTTTACAATCCTTATGTCACCTATGAGAGAGACGGCACCGAAAAGGTTTCTCCCGCTGCCGCCTTGGGATATGCGGATCGCTCCGTAAACTTTCCGTACAAGATAGACGAGGAAGATCTCTGCTGTCGTCTTTTCAAGGAGCACGGCTTTATATGGGGCGGTAACTGGAACAGCCTGAAGGATTACCAGCACTTCCAGAAAACCCCAAAATAATTCTGCCCCTATTTATATCTTAATGTCCGTCCACTTTCCTTTGCGGAACCGTATACTGGCAAAAAGGAATCTGGACACCTGATCCGCCAACACGCCAAACCAAATACCGGTAATGCCCATGTCAAGGACATACCCAAAGAAATAGGATCCCGCCGTCCGCACAAGGGTGACACTGATTGTAGAAGCAATGGCCGTATAAAGAGTGTCCCCCGCCCCCCGCAGGCAGCCCATATAAATTACCTGCGCAATCTGCAGCATAACCACAAAGATAATGACATACATAATGCTGACGCCGATGTCCACAATCTCTTTCTCTTCAAAAAACAGGCTCATCAGAAGCCGTGCACCGCAGAAATACACAATTGCAAGCACCGCGGCGATGACTCCGCCTATCATACGGCAGGTTCTGCCGTATTCTTTTGCCCGCTGAGGCTGTTTCGCTCCTAAGCTGTAGCCGATCAACGCCACCGCCGTGGCCTGAAGCCCGTCTCCGAAGGAAAAGGACAGCCCCATAATATTCATCCCCACTTGATGAGCTGCCATAGCGTTTGTCCCTTGCTTTGCCGCCATAATAGCAGTGAGCATAAAGCCGATGCGCATCAATACCTGCTCGGCAAACACACTGTAACCCACTTTAACAATATTCAGGAACGCCTCCATGGACGGCTTTATCTTCCGGCTGAATATATACGGAATACTGACAAAATTATCTTTCTTCCACACGGACAATACACTCATAACGCTGGCCACCACCGTACCCAGTACCGTAGCAAGGGCGGCGCCTCTGATTCCCAGCGCCGGGAAGCCGAAATGGCCTTGAATCAGAAGGTAATTGAATAAAATGTTCACCGTATTGGACACAAGATTAGTACGCATAGTAATTCGAGTATTCCCCGCTCCTCGCTGGGCCGAATTAATACCCATTTGAACCACATTGAAAATCATGCCTCCCATGATAATCCTGAAATATGTAACCGCACTGTCATGAGTCAGCTCTTCCGAGCCGCACAACCGGATAATGGGATCGGCAAAAGCCACCAGCAGGAAGCTGAGAGCTGCGGCAGCCAACACAATAAATACCAGAAAAGTGGCAAAAATCTTATTCGCTTCCTCCCCTTTTCCCTGTCCCTTCCGCCTTGCCACCAGTGCCGAAATCGACACATTCGATGCAATAAAAAGGGACAGTCCCAGAAATTTGGGCTGAGTAGTAAGCCCCACTGCCGCAACCGCATGGGATCCGAGAGAGCTTACCATAAGCGAGTCCACCAGTCCTGCAAAAGCAGTAAAAAAAGACTCCAAGATGGCAGGCCATGCCATATCCAATGTCTTTTTTATATCGTCCTTATTATAACTATGAAACATTTCTGTACCCCTTGCACATATCAATCAATCTTCTTGACAATGGAATCCTATTGGGGATTCTATTGTATGAAAGTGTCTTTCTTTGAAACTTCCGCCCTATATGCTTTACATTCATTATAAGACACCAACATCAAAAAACAAGTGAGAAAACTGTCCTATTATAATGCAAAACACTGTTATTTTATGGGGTGCCCCGATTCCTTTTCTCTGCCGGCATGTTTCCTTTGGGTGCCCGTGTGCATAAAAAGAGCCGGATCCCGTATCTCACCGGAATCCAGCCCGAAACATTACATTTTAAATCTTATACCAGTTCAAGAATTACTTCCATAGCCGCATCGCCTTTACGAGGACCAATTTTGATGATTCTGGTGTAACCACCCTTGCGGTCTGCGTACTTAGCTCCGTACTCATCAAACATCTTTGCAACCAAATCTACTTTCTTGGTATTTCTCTTTCTTCCGGCTGCCTCCTTGGGAACATAAACAACCGGATTCAAAACTCTCAATATCTGACGTCTGGCATGAGTTCTGGAAGGAAGATCTTTTTTGATTTCCTTTTCCACAGACTCAAATTTGGTCACTTTTTTGCCGTCCACTACTTCCTTTACACGTCTTCCGTCCTTATCCTTTACGGGAACCTTAGCGGTAACCTTAACCATCTCAAAATTGTCTTTTTCCTTAATCGCCATTGCGATAAGACCCTCGGCAATCTTCCTTACTTCCTTAGCCCTCGCCTCTGTAGTAATGATTCTTCCGTGATAAAGCAATGCCGTTACTTGATTTCTAAGCAGTGCCTTTCTCTGGGAAGAGGTTCTGCCGAGTTTTCTATACTTTGCCATGTTTCTTTTCCTTTCTCCGTTCATGGTACATCCGGCCACGCTCTTTGGACTTACTTACCGAATGTGTTTCGATCTGCCATTAAGAGATGAACTTCCGGCGTACTCTTTGGACTTACCGCCCGAAGATATCCATATTTCTTCTCCCACTAACCTGCATGCCACAGCTTCACCGCGGCCCAATTCAGGATCGTGAAATGCTTTTATATACTACTCCTCACTGGGATTCAGCTGTAATCCCAGCTCTTTTAATTTTGCCAATACCTCTTCCAATGATTTGCGGCCAAGATTACGAACCTTCATCATATCCTCGGAAGTCTTGTTGCACAGTTCTTCTACCGTGTTGATGCCGGCTCTCTTCAAGCAATTATACGAACGAACGGAAAGCTCCAGCTCGTCAATGCTCATCTCCAGAACCTTCTCCTTCTCGTCGTCTTCCTTCTCTACCATAACTTCCGCATTCTTGGCATTTTCGGACAAATCAATAAAGAGACTTAAATGTTCACTCAAAACCTTTGCCGCAAGGCTTACCGCCTCATCGGGAGCCAGTGTTCCGTTAGTGAACACGTCAAGTGTCAGCTTATCATAATCAGTAATCTGACCTACACGGGTATTATTAACAGTAACGTTAACCCGCTCAACCGGTGTATAAATGGAATCAACCACTATCACACCGATGGGTAAGTCTTCGTGTTTGTTCTTATCGGCGCTTACATAACCGCGGCCTTTGGTGATCGTCAGCTCCATGTAAAGCTTTGTATCCTTGCCACTCAAAGTAGCAATTACCAGATCCGGATTCATAATCTCGATATCCTGATCCGTCTGAATATCGGAAGCATGGACAACGCCCTCTCCCTGAAATTCAATATATGCAGTCTTCGCTTCGTTAGTCTCGCTGTTATTCCTGATAGCAAGGCTCTTGATGTTCATAATAATCTCCGTCACATCCTCCTTGACACCGGGGATGGAACTGAATTCATGGAGAACACCCTCAATCTTAACCTGACTAACAGCAGCTCCGGGCAAGGAGGAAAGCATGATTCTTCTCAAAGAATTACCAAGAGTGATACCATAGCCTCTCTCCAAAGGCTCTACGACAAATTTGCCGTACTTTTTGTCTTCTGAAATCTCAGCAACCTCAATATTTGGTCTTTCAAAATCAAACACTGCAAATACCCTCCTTTTTTGGGGCTTACTTGGAATACAACTCGACAATAAGCATCTCGTCCACAGGAACATCAATCATCTCTCTGGTAGGAAGATTCTTAATGTTTCCCTTGAAATTCTCAATGTCAACGTCCATCCACTCGGGTACAAGTCTGCCACCGGTCACTTCGATGATATCCTTGTATCTCTGCATGGACTTAGCGCTCTCCTTAATTTCGATAACATCGCCTGCCTTCACCAGATAGGAAGGAATGCTTACCACTTTGCCGTTTACAAGAACATGCTTATGGCCTACAATCTGTCTTGCCTCTCTTCTGGTTCTGGCAAAGTTCATTCTGAAAATTACACTGTCCAGTCTGCGCTCCAGCATAACCATCAGGTTCTCACCTGTCATACCCTTCATTCTGTCAGCCTTCTCATAGTAATTTCTGAAAGGCTTCTCCAGAACGCCGTATATGAACTTAGCCTTCTGCTTCTCACGAAGCTGAAGACCGTACTCACTTACCTTCTTGCCTGCCCTTGCATTCTGTCTGTTTGATTTCTTGTCATATCCCAAATAGGAAGGCTCTAGGCCAAGGGATCTGCATCTCTTTAATACGGGTGTGCGATTTACTGCCATTTTACTTTTCTCCTTTAATCAGATGTTTACAATACCGTCCTGCGATACCTTCTTCCAACATATTATATTACTTCTTCTCACACTAAACTCTTCTGCGCTTAGGAGGACGACAGCCGTTATGAGGAACGGGTGTCACGTCACGAATACTAACTACTTCCAATCCGCATGCGGAAAGTGCTCTGATTGCCGCCTCTCTTCCTGAACCGGGTCCTTTTACAAATACGTCTACGGATTTCAATCCATGTACCAAAGCAGCCTTTGTAGCTGTCTCTGCTGCCATCTGTGCAGCATATGGAGTAGATTTCCTTGAACCTCTAAATCCCAGACCACCGGCGCTTGCCCAGCTCAAAGCATTACCTTCGTTATCGGTCAAGGTAACGATTGTATTATTAAAAGAAGACTGGATATGTGCCTGTCCGCGTTCAACGTTTTTTCTGACGCGCTTCTTTGTTACTTTTTTTGCAACCTGTTTAGCCATTTTAAACTAACCTACTTTCTCGTTAAATTTACAGTTACATTTCGTAATGTGCTTCGTATTCATGGAACCGAATGTCAATCAACCGCTCCATTACTTTACGCAATTACTTTTTCTTGTTTGCTACGGTACGCTTAGGACCCTTACGGGTTCTTGCATTGTTCTTGGTATTCTGACCGCGGACAGGAAGACCCTTACGATGACGGATACCACGATAACAGCCGATCTCCTGAAGTCTCTTGATATTCAGGGCAACTTCACGTCTCAGATCACCCTCTACCACAACGTTCAGATTCTCGATAGCTTCTGAAATCTTCTTTACTTCCTCGTCGGTGACATCTCTCACTCTGGTATCGGGATTTACGCCTGCTTCTTTTAAAATCTTGTTAGAAGTAGGTCTGCCGATGCCGTAGACATAAGTCAAACCGATCTCAATTCGTTTTTCTCTAGGTAAGTCTACACCTGCGATACGAGCCATTTACATTTCCTCCATTTCTCTGCATCTTAATCTTGATGCATCTGCATCTGTCGCTCGATGCTTTTGCGTACATATTGGTCCGTTAATTATAGTACGCATTTCGTTACTAATTGACTGGGGTTTCCACCCAATCGGATCTGCATCCAATCTGTCTGTTCCGAAAGAAACAGTGCCAAGAAGTAATCCCTGTAAGCCCTATCCCAGTTCTATGATAATCAATGCCGCAGCATTGGTTCAGCCGCACATAAAAACCGGACAAGAACTCACTTGACTTGCAAATCTGAAAATCAGATTATGAACAAGCGGTGATTATCCCTGTCTCTGCTTATGCTTCGGATTCTCGCAGATAACTCTGATGCGTCCTTTTCTCTTGATGACTTTGCACTTTTCGCAAATTGGTTTTACTGATGATCTAACCTTCACGTTAAACCCTCCTTTCAAAAAAGACCGTTTCATATTATAACATAAGGGCTGCCGCTTGGCAACCCCTATCCTTCAATAATGTTATTTATTTCCAAAAAGAGTACCCTTATAAGTCGCCCACCAATGCGAACCCTTTAACTCAGCTTTTTCCAGATCAAGAGTTCCGTTTATCCATGTTTCAAACTCGTCATGATACTCCTGATAAGATACATGCTCCGGAATATCCTCATATTTTGAATAAGTATTGACAATTTCTTTTTCCACCGTAACAATTACGCATGGCGCTGCAGAAGAATCATCAGAGCCTTGAACCGCACTTTCATCTTGATAAACCGTCCGGTAAATGCCGTCTATTCTTTCTATTGTAGTCAGATATAAAACCACACCTGATTCCGAGCGGATGCAGGCTGGAATATATGTTTGACTGATTCAAGACATTCTTTTATATTCACTGGAATCACCCCACATAAAATAATTATTCTCCAAAAAATAATTAATTTAATTCGATATCGCCAATCATATATTGTCTTATATCTTACTATCCGTAACAGCTCATTCATATCCTTCACAAACAATCGGAAAATACACTTTTGCCAACTGCTGAACGGAATTGCTGCGTATTTTTTTGCATGACAGTTATTTCCGCAGTTCTTTCCACGCATGGCACCCCATACTGCCCACCGCCAAAACGGCTATGGCAATTATACGGAACGTAAATCTGGCGTGCAAGGCCGAATGATGCTGAACCGCTATAATCCACACAAAGGGGATACAGAATATTGCCAGATAGGGAACCAGTTCCGCCAATATTTCTTTCGTCCCTCTCTTCCGAAACGCCATCACCACCAGCGTCAGCGAAACCGCCGCCACAAGCACCGCCGCTACCGGATAAACTATGTGATCATATTCCTGCAGATTCAGTCCGATCACATAGAAACCGCCGTTCAGACGAGGTCTGCCCCCAATCGCCTCCGTCCTGCCGATAATCGACCATAGGGCATCCTTTATGGTTCCCGTATGCAGAGTCAGATCCGCGATAACCCATTTCATTGCCCACATACCTGCATAACCGATTCCCCAAAACACGCTGTAGCCCATCACTTTTTGGATTTTGTCCTTCAATGCACTCCAAACAGAAGCATCTTTCATGCCATGTGAGGAACTGCTATGACCCTCTTCCTCCCTGCCCACATCATTCATAAGGAAGAAAGCGCACAGGGGAAATCCCAGCGTTGCCGCAGGATAAGTCAAAAAATCGAAATAAGAAGTCAGAATCCCTACCGTTAGAAAGAACTCCGGATATAAGTTCTTCTCCCGCAGCCAGTCATTTTTCACTAACATAAAAATAAGCGCCGCTAATATAATGATCCAGCACACTGTCATGGTCAAAGATACCAATACAAGTAAAGGCTTCATAAACAAAAAACCCACCACCATAGCCGCCGCTACACCGGATTGCTTTTTTTTCACAGCCAAGCCCATTACAACAGCCATCAATATAATCTGTACCGCCACACCCATGACGGCAATCTGTTCCCAGCTGAACAGCATAAGCAGCGGCTTCAAATACACAAGATATCCATGCCAGTATCTGGAATACTCATGGATAAACATATTGTCTGTGCTCTCTCCGGAACAATATGCCCTCAGAGAAGCTTCCGGCGTCCAGAATTCTTCCTCTAAATCATTGTGGTACATCCACATAGCCTGCTCAAAGACATTCTTTTCCGGAATTTTTTCTATGGCATTCTGTACCATAATGGCATCTGTATAGGACTCCCGCTTCGTCTGGATATAATTGGAAAGCCCATGCCCCGGATTCTGATCCGCCTCTCTCAGCATCACATCCACACTGACTGCCACATGCTGCTTCATTCTCCCTATAGGCAGACAGAAAACCAAAACCAGTAAAACGGTTCCCAGCGCCGCGCTCCCTGTCAAAAGAAGCGCCGTATTCCTCAACAGTTTTCCAAACTGTGCTCTCACTTATTTATCTCTCCAAATAATGCGTCCCTTGCTCAGATCATAGGGAGACAGTTCCAAGGTCACTTTATCTCCGGGCAGAATACGGATAAAATTCTGGCGCAGCTTTCCGCTGATATGTGCCAGTACACGATGCCCGTTTTCGAGCTCCACCTGAAACATAGTGTTTGGCAGTTTTTCCACTACCGTTCCTTCGATTTCGATTACATCACTTTTAGACATACACTTCCTCCAACAACTTCTTTTCCAATTCTTACTTTATTGTCACTCTCTTTACAGCATACTTCTTTGCTCTGCACTTCTTTTTTATGCTTTTATCATTCCTGCATTATTATATCGGAGAATATTGTTCTCCGCTTTTCGTTTCCGCACCCTGTATTTCCATATCGGATGCGTGACTCAAATTATATTGTTTCACCGCAAATTTTATCTCTTCCGGATATATCTTCCCGCCTCTTTGGAGCTTGCACAGCAGCTCTTCATCCACGGTCTGCGTAATGGGCTGAATATGTTTCCTTTTTTTCTTCTTGGGCTTATCGGGAATCTTTAACTTTCCGTCACACAGAAAGACATACTCTCCTTCCTGAGCCACAATCACATATAAACGGTCTTTATCATGTCCTGCCTTAGAGACTGCAAACTGTCCTATCATCTTCTCACCATTTTCCAACCATGCCAAATTTGTTACCGCACAACGATTCCGTCCGGAATCTTTTCGGCAGAACCTTCCTTATGGAAATCTTACACAAAATACCCATCTTATACATACCCTCCGTAGGCCGTGGGTTATGTCGGCAAAAGCATATATTGTTTAGTACAATGTGAGGATTTCCGGCTCACCCTCCGTAATCAATATGGTATTTTCATAATGTGCCGACAGAGAGCCGTCTTCCGTCACTACCGTCCAGTCATCATCGAGCCATTCCACATCCGATCTGCCCATATTGATCATGGGCTCAATGGCAAGAGTCATACCGGGACGAAGCTTAGGCCCCCGCCGAAGCTGTGCAAAATTAGGTATCTGAGGATCTTCGTGGAGACAGGTTCCCACGCCGTGCCCCACAAGGTCGCGTACAATCCCGTACCCGTAAGGTTTGATATATGCGGCAATGGCATTGGATATATCAAATAAATGATTTCCTGCCTTTGCCATTTTTATACCGGCAAAAAAACTCTCCTTTGTAGCATCCATCAGCTGTCTGGCTTCTTTGCTGACCTGTCCCACCGCATGGGTGCGGGCCGCATCGGAATGATATCCCTTGTAAATCATCCCCGCATCCAGACTGACAATGTCCCCTTCCTGAAGAATCCGCCGCTTATTCGGAATACCGTGAACCACCTCATCATTCACGGACACACAAATGCTTGCAGGATATCCTTGATAATGCAGGAAATTAGGAATTCCCTCCAGCTGGCGGATCAGTTTGTCCCCTTTGATATCAATATCTCTGGTAGAAATCCCGGGCTTTATAAATTCTTCAAGCTCCTTATGTACGATGGCAAGCCTTCTGCAGGATTCCCGTATCAATTCTATTTGTTCTTCCGTCTTAATTATTATTCCCATGACACATTACCCTAAAATGGCCGTTATTGCAGCAAAAACATCCTGCATATCCGCCGTACCGTCAACCGTCTTCAATACGCCTTTTCCCGTATAAAACTCTATCAGCGGCTGAGTCTGGTCATGATACACCTTAAGGCGGTTCTGAACCGTTTCGGGTTTATCATCATCGCGAAGCACCAGTTCACTTTCACAGCTGTCGCAAATTCCCTCCCGCTTAGGCGGAATATGCTCTATATGATAAGTGGCGCCGCATTTTAAGCAGGCACGTCTGCCGGACATTCTCTTCACAATATTTTCGTCAGGAACATCCACATTGATTGCGCAATCAATCTTCTCGCCCAACCGGTTCAAAGCCTCGTCCAATACCTCCGCCTGAGGAATGGTACGGGGGAACCCGTCCAGCACATAGCCCTCCGCGCAGTCCGCCTGTGCCACTCTGTCAAGCAGGATCTTAACGGTCAGCTCGTCGGGCACCAAAAGTCCCTGATCCATATATTTCTTCGCCTCCATGCCAAGCTCCGTTCCGTTCTTAATATTGGCACGAAATATATCACCTGTAGAAACATGGGGGATTCCGTACTTTTCAGCGATCATCTTTGCCTGAGTGCCTTTGCCGGCGCCCGGTGCACCTAACATAATAATTTTCATTTTCTGCCTCTCAATCCGCCAGAGCATACCGCTTTGCATGCCTTGACACAATACCCGTATTTAAAATAACAGTTATATTGTAACTATTTTATTAAAATTTTTCAACAATTATGTGAAAAATAAGTGAAAAAGAGAACTACCAAGCCGACAGTTCTCTTTTATCTTACTTATTCTCTTATCCGGTATGCCGTTTAGATATAGGAATATCCGGTCAGCTCTCCAAAAAGCCCTTGTAATTACGTACCAACATCTGGGATTCCAGCTGTTTCACCGTCTCCAATACTACAGAGACAATAATAATCAAACTGGTTCCGCCAAAGGACACGGATGCCTTGAATACACCGCTGAAGATGTAAGGAAGCACCGCAATGATCGTCAAGCCGATAGCGCCGATAAACACTACATAATTGAGCACCTTATTCAGGTAATCGCTGGTGGGCTTACCGGGTCTGATACCGGGAATGAAACCGCCCTGTTTCTTCATATTATCTGCAATCATCAGCGGATTAAAGGTAATGGATGTGTAGAAATATGCAAAAAGCACAATCAATACAATATACACCAATAATCCCACGGTATACTTCAGCTGGCTGGGATTGCACCAATAACCGGAGTTCATATATTTCAGGATTTCACTCCATATGCCTGTCCCTTTGTAGCCTGCAAAAGAAGATATCATAATAGGCAGCTGGAGCAAGGATTGTGCAAAAATAACCGGAATAACTCCGGAAGTATTTACCTTCAACGGAATACTGGAAGTATTGCCTCCCACCATTTTCCTGCCCTGCACCTTATTTGCATATTGCACGGGAATCTTACGCACGCCGTCATTTAAAATAATGACCAGCACTACCATTGCAACAATAATTGCGAATATAATCGCTGCCGCTAAAATAGCCGTGGCAGGAGCTTTTCCGAATACGAACTGCTCAAACAGATTACTCAGATCCTCCGGAAGTCTGGATATGATATTGATAACCAACACGATGGAGATACCGTTTCCGATACCCTTCTCCGTGATTCTCTCTCCGATCCACATCAGGAACGCACTGCCGGCGGTAAGGGTTACAATGGCCGTAATCACATTCAATGCATTAAACTCTGTCAAATATCCCTGTCTGCCGAATCCGATAGCCATGGCGGTAGACTGAATCAGCGCCAGCGCTATGGTCACATATCTTGTAATCGCCACGATCTTCTTTCTTCCGTCCTCACCGTCACGCTGCATTTCTTCCAGCTTAGGAATCGCAATCGTAAGCAGCTGGATAATAATGGAGGAAGTGATATAAGGACTAATATTCAATGCCAAAATGGACATGTTTAAGAAAGAACCGCCTGTAATCGCATCAAAAAAACTGAACGCACCATCGGACTGAGCAGCAAACCAGCTTTTAAAATATTCGCCGTTTACCCCCGGCACAGGCAGCTGTGACCCGATACGGATCACAACCAACATGGCGAAGGTAAATAATATCTTATCTCTAATCTCTTTTATTTTGAATGCGTTTTTCAGTGTTGTAAGCATTACATCACCTCTGCTGTTCCACCAAGCGCCTCAATCTTTTCTTTCGCGGATGCACTGTAAGCATTCACTTTGACGTTGAGCTTTTTGGTAAGTTCTCCGTTTCCGAGTACCTTTACACCGTCTCTGGGATTCTTAATGATACCAGCTTCGATCAATGCTTCAACATCCACTGTTGCACCGTCTTCAAAACGCTCTAACTCGCTAATATTGAAGGCTACGATATCCTTTGTATTCCTGTTGGTGAAACCTCTCTTAGGAAGACGTCTGTAAAGAGGCATCTGTCCACCTTCAAAACCGATTCTGGGCGCTCCGGAACGGGCTTTCTGACCTTTATGACCCTTACCTGCGGTCTTTCCGTTTCCTGAACCGTGTCCGCGGCCTCTTCTAAAATCATTGTGCTTAGAACCTTTTGCGGGTCTTAAATTGGATAATTCCATTTCTAACACCTCCTTCTCCCTTAAACTTCTTCTATTTCTTCAACTTTCAACAAATGACCCACCTGACGAATCTGTCCTCTTGTTGCAGCATTGTCAGGAAGTATTATGGACTTACCGATTTTACGAAGCCCCATAGATTGAACGGTTGCTCTATTCTTCGGCACTGCACCGATGGTGGACTTAACCAAAGTAATCTTTAACTTCTTGTCTGCCATTGTTGTTCTCCTTTCTATAACTGGGCATTCAAACACCAAGATGCCCTATTAGGCCAAAATTTCTTCAACGGACTTGCCGCGGCTCTTAGCCACCTCTTCAGGAGACTTCAGCTGGCTTAAACCGGTGATTGTTGCAAGAACAACATTCTGCTTATTATTGGAGCCAAGAGATTTGGTACGAATATTCTTAATACCTGCAAGCTCACATACCACACGGGCAGGACCTCCTGCAATAATACCTGTACCTTCGGGAGCCTTCTTCAGCAATACGTTAGCAGAACCATACTTTCCGATAAAGTCATGGGAAATGGAATTATTATCATCCATAGCGATATGGACAATGTGCTTCATCGCATCTTCCTTGCCCTTGCGGATTGCCTCAGGAATTTCTACGGCTTTGCCAAGGCCGGCGCCTACATGACCGTTTCCGTCACCTACAACTACCAGTGCCGTAAAACGCATATTACGTCCGCCCTTTACGGTCTTGGTTACACGCTTGATAGTAACGACTTTATCGGTTAACTCCAGCTGGCTTGCATCTATGATTGTGTGTTTCATGGTGTATTCCTCTTCCTTTCCTAGAATTTCAGGCCAGCTTCTCTTGCTGCCTCAGCTAATGCTGCTACTTTGCCCTGATATATAAAGCCGCCTCTGTCATAAACAACTTCCTTGATGCCCTTCTCCAAAGCACGCTTTGCAATAACGGTACCCAAGTATGCTGCTGCCTCAACATTATTGGTCTTCTCCAGCTCGCCCTTGATTTCTTTTTCAACAGTGGAAGCGGATACTAATGTATTCCCAACAGTATCATCGATAATTTGAGCATACATATGATTGTTGCTTCTGAATACCGCCAGACGAGGTCTCTCGGCAGTACCGCTGAAGCGGTTACGAATTCTCATGTGCTTTTTCGCACGAACTTCTTTTCTTGATTCTTTGCTAACCATCTTCATACTCTCCTTATCTGTTATTTCTTACCGGTCTTACCAACTTTACGTCTGATCGTCTCATCGGCATACTTGATACCCTTGCCCTTGTAAGGCTCAGGTCTTCTCTTGTCTCTGATTTCAGCTGCGTATTGGCCAACTTTTTCTTTGTCGATGCCCTTAATGATGATTACGTTCTGCCCTTCGACAACGGCTTCGACACCCTCGGGATCTTCCATCTCAACGGGATGGGAATAGCCCAGATTCAATGTCAGCTTCTTGCCGCTCTTAGCCGCTCTGTAACCCACGCCGTTTACCTCCAGCTTCTTCTCGAAGCCGTCGGTGACACCTACCACCATATTATGGATGAGAGTTCTGGTCAGACCGTGAAGTGATTTCATCTTCTTCAAATCATTGGGTCTGGAAACCAGCACTGCTGCGCCCTCTACTTTAATTTCCATTTCAGCGGGTAATACTCTCTCCAGAGTACCCTTGGGACCTTTCACGGTCACTTTATTATTTTCTGCAACCTCCACAGTGACGCCTGCAGGAATCGCGATTGGCATTCTACCTATACGTGACATGCCCGTACCTCCTAATTATAATATAAAATACATTGTTGCTCTAAATTCTCGTTATCCGCAGAGTTCCGGTTCCGTCCGGAGACTGCGGCAAATACCGTTTCAAAACAATCTGCTGCGCAACGGTTACGCTGCTTTTACCATACGAACGCCAATACTTCGCCGCCTACATTGAGCTCTCTCGCCTTCTTGTCGGTGATAACGCCCTGATTGGTTGAAATGATAGCGATGCCTAAACCGCCAAGCACCTTGGGCAGTTCATCCCTGCCGGCATACACACGAAGTCCCGGCTTGGAAATTCTCTTGATTCCGGAGATAATCTTCTCATTCTTGTCTGCACCGTACTTTAAGGTAATGTGAATATTCTTGAAGCTGCCTTCTTCAATGATATCGTATTTCTTAATATAACCCTCGTCTAAAAGGATGCTTGCGATAGCCAGCTTCATTTTGGAAGCAGGTATATCAACCGTATCGTGTTTTGCAGTATTCGCGTTACGGATTCTTGTAAGCATATCTGCAATAGGATCACTCATTGTCATTATTATTTCCTCCTTCCTACCAGCTTGCTTTCTTTACGCCGGGAATCTGGCCCTTGTATGCCAGTTCACGGAAGCAAACTCTACAAACTCCGTACTTCTTCAAAACTGCGTGGGGACGGCCACATATCTTACAACGTGTGTATGCCTGAGTCGAGAACTTAGGCTTACGCTGCTGTTTAATCTTCATTGATGTCTTAGCCATGAGAATTTACCTCCTTATTGCTGCTTTGCGAAAGGCATATTGAACAGAGTCAACAGCTCGCGTGCTTCTTCATCGGTGTTAGCAGTGGTTACAAAAATAACATCCATACCTCTGGTCTTATCAATCTTGTCGTATTCAATCTCAGGGAAGATAAACTGCTCTTTGATACCGAGAGCATAATTGCCTCTTCCGTCAAACGCATCGGGATTGACACCTCTGAAGTCACGTACACGGGGCAATGCCAAATTCACAAGACGATCAAGGAACTCATACATTTTCTCACCGCGGAGAGTAGTCTTACAACCGATAGGCATACCCTCACGAATTTTAAAGTTTGCTATGGACTTCTTCGCTTTCGTGAGAACTGCCTTTTGACCGGTAATGATTTCCATATCGGAAACGGCATTTTCCAGAACCTTAGCATTCTCTTTCGCTTCACCAACACCCATGTTGACAACGATTTTATCAAGTTTGGGAACCTGCATTTTGTTCTTATATCCAAACTTCTTCATCATAGCATCTACGACTTCATTGTAATAAAATTCTTTTAATCTTGCCACTTTTCGTTCCTCCTTCCTATTGATTAATCAATCACTTCGCCGGTCGCCTTAGCAAAACGAACCTTCTTGTCTCCGTTCATCTTAAAGCCGACTCTGGTAGCCTTGCCCTTGAAGACAAGCATTACGTTGGAGATATCAATAGGAGCTTCCTTCCGAACGATACCACCGTTAGGGTTTGCTTGGGAGGGCTTAGCATGCTTTGTAATCATATTTACGCCTTCCACCAAAACCTTACCCTTCTTGGCATCTACAGAAATAACTTTTCCTTCTGTATTACGATCCTTGCCGGTGATAACCTTAACGGTATCACCCTTTTTAATTTTCATTGTAGCCATATAGCGCCTCCTTATAACACTTCGGGAGCCAGAGATACAATCTTCATGAACTGCTTTTCACGAAGCTCTCTTGCTACCGGCCCAAAAATACGGGTTCCTCTGGGTGTCTTGTCTTCTTTGATGATTACTGCAGCATTCTCATCGAATTTGATGTAGGAACCATCTTTACGGCGAGCGCCCTTTACAGTGCGGACAACTACAGCCTTGACAACATCACCCTTTTTTACAACTCCGCCGGGTGTTGCATCTTTAACGGAAGCAACAATCACATCACCAATGTGCGCATATCTTCTTGTAGAGCCGCCCATAACTCTGATGCAGAGTAACTCTTTTGCACCGGTGTTATCAGCAACTTTCAATCTTGTTTCCTGCTGAATCATGATCTTCCTCCTTCACCGCAATTACGGCTAAATTACTTCACTTTCTCTACGATCTCAACAAGTCTCCATCTCTTGTCCTTGGACAGAGGTCTTGTCTCCATAACCTTTACGGTATCACCGATGTTGCACTCGTTATTCTCGTCGTGAGCCTTCAACTTATATGTGCTCTTAACAACCTTCTTATAAAGAGGATGCTTTACGTGTTCTTCGATAGCCACAACGATTGTTTTATCCATCTTATTGCTGACAACCTTGCCAGTACGTGTTTTTCTCAAATTTCTTTCCACGATTGATCTCCTTTCCTCGCTCACAGTGATTAAGCTCTTGCTTTCTCAGTGATGACTGTCTGAATACGTGCAATGTTCTTTCTCACGTCCTTGATTCTTGCAGTATTATCCAGCTGATTGGTTGCGTTCTGGAATCTCAAATTGAAAAGTTCTTTCTTTGCAGCAACAAGCTCCTCATTCAATTGCGCAACGGACTTGCCTCTTAATTCTTCTACAAACTTACTAGATTTCATTATTCTACACCGCCTTCCAAATCTGCCTTAGAAACGATTTTACACTTGCAGGGAAGCTTATGCATAGCCAGACGCAGCGCCTCCTTTGCTGACTCTTCGGGAACACCGGCAATCTCAAACATAATACGACCGGGCTTTACAACCGCTACCCAGTACTCCAAAGTACCTTTTCCGGAACCCATACGAGTTTCAGCGGGCTTAGCTGTCACAGGCTTATCGGGGAAAATCTTGATCCAAACTTTACCTGTACGTTTCGTATAACGGGTAAGTGCAATACGTGCTGCTTCAATCTGATTAGACTTGATCCAGCAAGGTTCGACAGCAACAAGACCATATTCACCGAAGGTAAGAGTGTTACCTCTCGTTGCCTTACCTCTCATGGTGCCACGGAACTGTTTACGACGTTTTACTCTTTTCGGCATTAACATGATTATTTATCGCTCCCTTCCATTTGATTTTCCTTTGTAGGAAGTATCTCGCCCTTGTAGATCCAGACTTTCACACCTACTTTACCGTAAGTGGTGTCAGCCTCCGCAAAACCATAGTCAATATCTGCTCTCAGAGTCTGAAGAGGAATGGTACCCTCGCTGTAGAATTCTGTACGAGCCATATCGGCACCGCCCAAACGGCCTGCACAACAGGTCTTGATACCAAGTGCGCCTGCCTTCATGGTTCTGCCCATGCAGGACTTCATTGCACGTCTAAAGGATACACGGTTCTCAAGCTGCAATGCGATGTTCTCCGCAACCAGCTGGGCATCCTTATCCGGCTTCTTAATTTCTTTGATGTCAACCAGAATCTTCTTATCGGTCAGCTTTGCAAGCTCTGCCTTGGTAACTTCGATCTCTGCTCCGCCCTTGCCGATAATTACTCCGGGCTTTGCGGTGTGGATGATGACTCTGACTCTGTCAGATGCTCTCTCAATCTCAATCTTAGCCACACCTGCGCTGTATAACTTCTTTTTCAGGTACTTTCTGATTTCATAGTCTTCTATTAAATACTCGGAAAACTCGCCATCAGCGTACCATTTGGAATCCCAATCTTTAATAACACCGACTCTAAGGCCGTGAGGATTAACTTTCTGTCCCATTTTGTTTGCTCCTTTCCCTACTTCATCTCATCAAGCACAACAGTGATATGGCTCATTCTCTTTTCGATCCTGTAAGCTCTGCCCTGCGCTCTGGGCTGAACGCGCTTCATGGTAGGCCCCTTATTCGCGTAGCACTCTGCCACATACAGGTTTTCTCTATTCATACCCTTGTTGTTCTCGGCATTTGCGATAGCTGACTCAAGCAGCTTCTTGATAAGACCGGAAGCGTATCTGGGGTTGAACTCCAAAATACCAAGTGCAGTCTGTATATCCTTGCCTCTGATCGCATCTAATACGAAACACGCCTTCTGTACGGACACTCTAGCATAAGACAGCTTTGCTGAAGGTCTGGGATCTTTCCGGGCGTTTCTTTCTCTCTTAATTTGACTTCTATGTCCTTTAGCCATAGATATAAATCCTCCTTTTCAGAATAACGGCAACGCATCTGCTACAAGCCTGCGGCCTGCAGACAGACAGCCGCAATGCCCTCCCGGGCAATTGTGCGTTGTAAATTCGCCTGTTCCTTTCACATCCGTGCCGCCGCAGAGTATTTTCACGCTTCTTTCCGCGCGGCCACCCCAAGCCGTTATGCCGGAACCGCTGTTTTACGGTTTCCGTGCATAAACTCTTTCGCGGAGTGAGCGGCAACAATTATCTAACTTTGGACTTCTTCTCGTCTTTACCGTGTCCTCTATAAGTTCTGGTTGCGACAAACTCACCGAGCTTGTGGCCGACCATGTCCTCGGTTACATATACAGGAACATGCTTTCTACCGTCATGCACTGCAAATGTATGTCCCACAAAAGAAGGGAAAATTGTGGAGCGACGGGACCAAGTCTTGATGACCTGCTTCTGTCCTGATGCATTTAAAGCGTCTACTTTCTTTAACAGGCTTTCGTCTGCGAAAGGTCCTTTTTTAAGTGATCTAGCCATTGTCTTTCCTCCTGTTTTTATACAAAAACATATTATTTAATCGCTTTACCGTCACGTCTTCTCACAATCAGCTTATTGGAAGCCTTCTTTGCTTTACGTGTCTTCAGACCCAAAGCAGGCTTGCCCCAAGGAGTGCTGGGACCGGGACGTCCGATACCGGTCTTGCCTTCACCACCGCCGTGAGGATGGTCGTTAGGGTTCATAACAGAACCGCGCACCGTAGGGCGGATGCCCATATGACGCTTACGTCCTGCCTTACCGATTTTGACAAGGTTGTGATCTGCATTGCCTACAACGCCGATGGTAGCGCGGCATACGAGAGGAACCATTCTCATCTCGCCGGAGGGAAGACGAAGCGTTGCATACTTGCCTTCCTTTGCCATCAGCTGCGCGCTGTTGCCTGCGGAACGAACCAGCTGGCCGCCCTTTCCGGGATACAGCTCGATATTGTGTATCTGAGTACCTACGGGAATCTCCGATAAAGGAAGACAATTTCCCAATCTAACCTCAGCCTCGGGGCCGTTCATAACAGTCATTCCGTCTGTCAGGCCTTCCGGAGCAATGATATATGCCTTTTGACCGTCCACATAGCAAATCAATGCAATGTTGGCAGATCTGTTGGGATCATATTCAATACCGATTACGTTAGCGGGAATCCCGTCCTTCCTTCTCTTGAAATCAATAATTCTGTACTTTCTTCTGGAGCCGCCGCCATGGTGTCTCACCGTGATCTTACCCTGATTGTTACGGCCGGCGTTCTTCTTCAGAGAAGTACAGAGACTCTTCTCGGGAGTCTTCTTAGTGATTTCAGAGAAATCGGAACCGGTCATATTTCTTCTGGAGGGTGTATAGGGATTGTATGTCTTAATACCCATTGTTTTATCTCCTTATCTCATCAATTTTGCGCAGCCCGCTCTATCAGGCCGCATACATAGTGCCGAACGAACCATAAAGTTCCTTCTGATACAAAGTACGGATAGATGGATTTACAGCCCCGTAAAGAGCTCGATATCCTTGCTGTCTTCCGTCAATGTCACAATAGCCTTCTTGGTCTTGGCAGTCTTTCCCACAACCATACCGCGTCTCTTTTTCTTGCCGTCACAGTTCATGGTGTTGACTCTCTTTACCTTGGCGCCGTCGAACATCTTCTCGACAGCTTCCTTAATCATGGATTTATTCGCCTCCGTATGAACCAGAAAAGTATATTTCTTTTCGCCCATACCAGCCATACTCTTCTCGGTGATAACCGGTTTGAGGATTACGTCATAGTATTTAATGTCTGCCATTATGCGTACACCTCCTCGATCTTAGCAACGGCATCCTTGGTCAGAACCACCGTCTTAGCTTTCATGATGTCATATACATTGATTTGATTTACCAGCGTGGTATCCACATCCGGTAAATTTCTTGCGGACATCACCACATTGGTATCGTTATCGGTGATAACCACCAGTCCCTTCTGAACCTTCAGGTTATTCATTACCGCAACAAATTTCTTCGTCTTAATCTCGTCAAACTTCAGTTCGTCAACTACAATCAGCTTGCTGTCCTGTACCTTACTGGTAAGCGCGGATTTCAGCGCCGCTCTCTTTTCCTTCTTGTTCATCTTAAAGGAATAGTCTCTGGGGACGGGAGCAAATACGACACCGCCGCCGGTCCACTGGGGAGATCTGGTTGACCCCTGTCTTGCATGACCGGTTCCCTTCTGTCTCCAAGGCTTTCTTCCGCCGCCGGATACCTCAGAGCGTGTTTTTGCTTTCTGGGTTCCCTGACGCTTATTTGCAAGCTGCTGTACAACTGCCATGTGTACCAGATGTTCATTTACCTTCACACCGAATACCGCATCGTTTAATTCGATTGTACCGACTTCCTTGCCTTCCATATTATAAACAGATACGTTTGCCATTTGATTGATCCTCCTTTCGCACTAAACTATCTTTGAACCTTAACGGTCTCTTTGATGGTTACTAATGCCTTCTTGGGTCCGGGTACCGCACCCTTTACCAACAGCAGGTTTTTCTCGGCATCCACCCTTACAACCTCAAGATTCTGGACAGTTACCTTTACACAGCCCATGTGACCGGGCATTCCCTTGCCTTTAAACACGCGGCTGGGGGAGGAACATGCACCGTTGGAACCCTGATGGCGATGGAACTTGGAACCGTGCTTCATAGGTCCTCTGTGCTGTCCGTGTCTCTTGATTGCACCTTGGAAACCTTTTCCTTTGGAGATGGCAGAAGCGTCAATCTTATCGCCCTGAGCAAAAATGTCAGCCTTAATCTCCGCACCCAAAGTATACTCGTCAGCGTTCTCAAACTTGAATTCTCTTACATATCTCTTAGAGCTTACGCCGGCCTTCTTGAAATGACCCTGCTCAGCTTTGTTTGCTCCATGTCTGTGGATAACTTCCTTATTGCCCTTTGCATCCTTATTGATAATTCTGTCTTTCTTATCAATAAAACCTACCTGTACCGCGCTGTATCCGTCATTCTCCGGAGTCTTGATCTGTGTCACCACACAAGGTCCTGCCTGAAGAACGGTTACGGGGATCAGACTGCCGTCTTCGTTGAAGATCTGGGTCATGCCAATCTTTGTTGCCAAAATTGCTTTCTTCATATTTCCTCTCTTTCTGTCCTTTCGGACGATCTACATAGCGGACCACGCTTATGAATACGTTGCGATTTGCGTGTTCTTACGTCTAAGTAGAGGTTTTAATTACTTTGTTTTCATTTTGATGTCGATATATACACCTGCGGGCATTTCCAGTCTCTGCAATGCATCCACCGTCTTCTGGGTAGGTGTAATGATATCAATCAGTCTCTTATGGGTTCTCTGCTCGAACTGCTCTCTGGAATCCTTATACTTGTGTACCGCTCTCAGAATGGTAATAACCTCTTTCTTGGTAGGCAGGGGCACAGGGCCGCTCACCTCGGATCCGGTCTTCTTCACAGTTTCGATAATTTTCTTGGCAGACGCATCAACAAGCTGATGCTCATAAGCCTTCAGGGTAATCCTCATTACTTGACTTGCCATAAAAAAAGTCGCCTCCTTTTCGCACTTTTAACGAAATGAAAATTTTCATTTTCATTGTAGTACGACAAGCGGTGACTGTACACTCTCCCGTGTGTGTCCTGTGCCTTTACGCAACGCAATTCTTTCCGGCCTAAGGACTTTCACGTCGTTTCCGTAGATTTCTACAGACTCAAATTTGGTACAGTGACTTGTCGTCAGTTTTCTAACTTGACATTCGCTCTGCGGAAAACCTGCTTACCATTGCTGATATGCAGCAACCTCACGCTTCACAGCTATCATGCCACAGCAAGGATTAGTATACATGGTGAAAGTCCTTTTGGCAAGGGCTTTTTTAAAATTATTGTATTTTTTTTAGTACATCAGTAACAGTTCAGACAGCCCCTCCCGCGAAGTCAAAATCGCGTCCCTATGCGATTTTGCGAGACATGCGGGTGCCAAAACGCATTCTTTCCGCGTTTTATGTGCATTCTCGTAACGGTTCAGTGCCCTGTCTGAACTGTTACGTACATTATTTCATCAAGATAGAGCTGCACTCTGTTTTGAATGATTTCCGCCGTTTCCGATGCCGTCCGGCGGCCTGCGAAATATTCATCGCTTTCTTCCAATACAATATCGTATAAGGGATCAAAAATGCGGTAGGGATGCAGATGGGCATTTTCCGCTAATTTCCGCAACGCTCTCTTTTCCTCTTCCGTCAAGGATGAGCGTTCTCCTTTTTCATCATACGCTTCGGAAATATAATTGTCAAATGCATCCTCCCTGACCGGGAACACGCTCATGGAGCTTTGGCTCCAGTTCTGCACATCTTCGGACAGCAGATATTCCAAAAAATCCCATGCGCCTTCTTTTTGTCCGGAACCGCTGTTCATCCCAAGAATCATAAACTGGCTGAACCCATGATACTGTCCTTCTTGGGAAGGATATCCCACCCACCGGCATTCCTGTCCCAGCGCCTGTTGTACACGATAGTATGATTCTACGCTGCGAACCGTATTTTGACAGAGCAGTATTTCATCTGCCAATAACCGTTCCCAAGTTTCCGTATCTTTATATTCTCCAACCCTTGTTCCGTGATCTTGTCTTCTGTTGATCGCCTCCAGCAATTCCGCAAACGTCCCATCGGTAAAATCACATGTCCCCGATTCCGGATTACAAAACCGTTCCATATTGGCATAAAGTGCATATTCCAGCAATGCCCGCTCCGTATGACTTCCCCGGTAAAAGAATACGGAGGACTCTCTCTGTTCATCCAAAAGCCGCATAAACTCCTCTATATCCCAATCTTTATTTTTCAGATTATCTTTTTTTATTAAATAACTATCCAGCCCAAACCATGGAATCACAAAACAAAGCTCTTTTCCATAAATTCCTGCATCCCATATAGAATCAAGAATATCTTTTTTATTTACAACAGCGCTCTTTTTGAAATAAGGAGACAAATCTTCAAAAAATCCTTTATCCGCCAGCAATTCTACCGGCACGCTCCGGACATCTATTAAATCAGGCGCATTTCCGTCCAAGATATCCTTTGTAAATTCATCCAAAAAGTTTCCATACCGGCCCAAATAGGAAAAGTACTCCACTATTTCAACCTTCCACTCCTTACTCTGCCGGTTAAACCGTGTTACAAATTGCTGCATGGATTCCGCGGATAAATCCGGAGTAGTTCCTAAAGTAATCGTTTTCTTTTCGGGAAGCAGCTTTTTATCTTCATATAGAATCGCCGCATACTCACTACACCCAAACCATGTGTCCCGTAAGAGAAGACCTTCGACACCCTGTTCGGAAGTATTTACCGCTATAACCTCTGTCCCTTCTATCGAAACATATGTGTCGTTTAAATGAAGTAAAGCGCTTTTTTCTCCGGAATTAAAATTCCATTCCCATATGATGCCGTTATCAATATAGATCATACTGTTTCCGCTTCCGCTCTGTAGAAAGGGCATTGCATTGCCGGCCAGTGTAATCAGGCTCTCCTCTTCCGGTTTTCCCGTATCCAAATCAACAGGGACGCATTCTAAGACCATACCGCGGCCGCTGTCATTCCGCGCCAGATAACACGCCGTCATAATATTATCTCCCGTTGCCAGCAATCCGGACAAAGTCCCTTTTTCTAAATTTATCAGTTTCCTAAAGTTTCCTTCCTCATCGAACAAATAGATTTTCCCCAAATCATCATATAAACAAATACGTCCTTCTCCATCCGCAATACCTCCCAGAATAAAATCAGGACGGGCGCCCGCAATTTGCGACAAATCTACATCCGTCTCCCACAGCAGAGTATTTTCGGCATCATATTTTCGGAGCAGATAAGAATCTTTACCGGACAGACCGGCCCACAAGTAAATATTACACTCCGAGTCTGCCAGAAGGAACCTGACGGATAAATTTTCGTCTCCATATACACCTTGTAATATTTTCTTGCCTCCGGACAAATCCATGCGGTATAAAGAAGCTTCCATAACTTGGTATTCCGGTTTCCAGTCCCGTGTAACAAAATAAAAAGCAGAAGAATCCGTCCGAAGCATTTCTGCCTCGGACAGATCAACCGCCAGATTTGTAAACTGTGCCACCGGGACAAGCTCGCCGGAAATATCCGTATCGTCTCTTAAAGCTTCCGGAATTTCACCGCAGCCGCATAATAACAGCAACACCAGCGCTATTCCGATGCAAATCTTCTTTCTCATGCTTTCCGTACTCTTCCTCTGAATCTTTATTCATTGTCATAGCCGTGGCATTCTTCTTCGTATGTGGTATGCATATTATGCCAGCCTTGTTCATATTCACAATTAGTACAATGCACTTTAAATTGGTGGTCCGTACCGACTATCGTATCTATACCGTTATCATAATGTGAGCATTTTCCGACTTGTGCCAGCCATTCAACATTTTGGTATTCGTAAATCAATTGACCTCGTTCACAATTCCCGCAGACTTCCGACAACGGCATAATACCGTGGTTGTTTGCATATACCGGTATTCCTGCATATAAAAGCGCTATTATCCCCAATCCCAATACTGTTGTTCTCTTAAAGCATTTCTCATAAGTGTCTCTTTTCCCGATCTTATAATTCTGGTTACATATAAATCATAACACCATCACCTTATATGGTCAATATTGTATAATTATACGTTTTATATTCCATAATCCGTTTGATTGCTTTTCACACCCACGCCACCGCAAGGCGTTGTCACGCGCTTTTTGCGTGTTCAAATCCAAGCGATTAGAATAATCGGTTGGACAGTCTTGTGAGAAGATATTTCTGCCTATTATTGACCGTTGTTTATGAGCAATAAATATTCCTTTTTTACATTGCTTACAGAACTGTTCTAGTGTATATTAATGATGTACGGTTAGTTTTATTTTTATTACCATGGCAGATATAGGGCTATTCTCCATGACGTATCTGCTTATATTTAGCTTATATTTAGAAGAAAGGAATTCCTATTATGTGGATTGCAGATAACTGGAAAGACTATGAAGTTCTGGATGCCTCCTGCGGGGAAAAGCTGGAGCGGTGGGGCGATTATATACTGGTACGCCCGGATCCTCAAGTCATATGGAACACTCCCCATGAGCACAAAAGCTGGAAAGAAAAAAACGGGCATTATCACAGAAGTGCCAAGGGAGGCGGAGAATGGGAATTTTTTAAATTACCCGACGAGTGGACTGTCCGGTATCCCCTTCCTTGTCTGGCGGCACCTCTTCCCCACTCCACAGAGAAACGCCGCATCGCTGCCACAGCGGCAAAAGCCTTGACCTTCCATTTAAAGCCTTTCAGCTTTAAGCATACCGGACTCTTTCCGGAACAGGCCGTCAACTGGAACTGGTTCTCCGATCTGCTTGCAAACGCCCAAAGACCTGCGGACAAGCCATTAAAGGTGCTGAATCTCTTCGCCTACACAGGAGGTGCCACTCTGGCCGCCGCTGCGGCAGGCGCTTCCGTGACTCATGTGGACGCATCCAAAGGAATGGTGGGCTGGGCAAAGGAAAATGCCGCAGACTCCGGTTTGGGCGACGCGCCCATACGCTGGCTGGTGGATGATTGTGTAAAGTTTGCTGAGCGGGAAATCCGCCGGGGGAATAAGTATGACGGCATTATAATGGATCCGCCATCCTATGGCAGAGGACCCAAAGGAGAAATTTGGAAAATCGAAGAAAGCATTTGGCCCTTTATCGAGTTAACCGCACAGCTCCTCTCCAAGGATGCCTTATTCTTTCTGGTCAATTCTTACACCACCGGTCTGCAGCCTGCTGTTCTGTCCTATATGATGAACACCGCCATCGTAAAACGCCATGGGGGAAAAGTGGACGCAGACGAAATCGGACTTCCGGTAACCGAATCGGGACTGGTTCTTCCCTGCGGTGCCTCCGGCAGATGGAGCAGGTAAAACCAAGGCGTCCGTCTCCCTCCCAAACCGTCACTGAAACACAGATTTTCCATGATGAGAGAATGCCCCCACGCTGGGCATTCTTTTGCATATAAGCATCCGAAACAGGCCAAAAACAACGGAAATATGCCGATTTCTTAACACTATCTTAACGCCGATTTGTTGATATCAAGAGTGAAAATCTTTATAATGAGAACATATTAATATGATGAACGGAGAGGTTGTTTATGCTTACCCAAAAACTAAATCTACTTCCTTCATATCAAAAGCATGTTTTCAGTCTGATCACCCTGATTCTCTGTATGGCTGCTGCCATGGGTCTTTCTTACGCCTATAACAGCTTGACCTACAGGAATTCTGTCAACGTCACTCTGATTTTCACCTTCTTTCTGATTATTGTGTCCTGCGTAACCGTAGGGTATTTATATGGTATTCTATTTTCTTTGTTTGCTATGCTCTACTTTTTTCACCACAATCTTCTCATTTCCGATTATTCCATTACTTTTATTTGTATGCTGGCAATCACAATCTTTGTCAGCACTCTTTCTTCCCATCTGACGCTTCAGGCAAATATGATCGCCGACAGAGAAAAGCAGCTCACCGAAGCCGAAATGGAAAAGATGCGCGCCAATCTGCTCCGCGCCATATCCCACGATCTTCGGACTCCCCTCACAGGCATCATCGGAAACAGCGCCGCTTTTCTGGAAAACCAAGATCATCTGTCAGAGAAGGAGAAGAGAAACATTGTCACAAATATATATAACGATTCCAACTGGCTCATCAACATGGTTGAAAATCTGCTTATGGTCACACGTATCAGAAATCAGGATCTACGCATCAGCACCAGTGAGGAATCTATTGAGGAGGTGGTCGCGGAAGCGCTGCTAAAAATGGAAAATCGTCATCCGGAATGCGTTATACATGCAAAAATCCCCGACGAACTCATTATGCTGCCCATGGATGCCGTTTTGATTGAGCAGGTCACAATCAATCTGTTGGAGAATGCATTGCATCACTCTAAAAGCAGTGATCCCATTGATTTTATCGTGAAGGATCTGGGTAAAGAGGTCAGCTTTACGGTCAAAGATTATGGTGTAGGGATTCCCTCAGAGAAATTAAACCATTTATTCGACGGCATGGATTACACGAATTCACGGTCCGCAGATACTCATAAAGGAATGGGAATCGGACTTGCAATCTGCAAAACCATCATTACCGCGCATCATGGCACATTGATCGGAAGAAACCACAAATGCGGCGCTGAATTTATATTTACACTCCCCAAAACAAAAGAGGAGACTTTTTGCAACAGAAAGGAAATACATAACTATGAACAGCAAAATAAACATTCTACTTATTGAAGACGACAAAAGCATTAATACCTTTATCACCACTTCTCTGTGCGGCAACGGATACCGCGTCATCACTGCGCTTACCGGAAAAGAAGGAGTAAGTCTGGCTGCCTCGCTCTGTCCCGATGTCATTCTTTTGGATTTAGGACTCCCTGATATAGACGGTTGTGACGTACTGAGACAATTGCGCAGCTGGAGCAGCATCTCCGTTATCGTCATCTCTGCCCGCACAAAGGAACAGGATAAGGTAACGGCTCTTGACCTTGGGGCGGACGATTACATTACCAAGCCATTCGGCACTGCGGAACTGATGGCACGAATCCGAACCTCTCTCCGCCACAGTCGTACTGCCGCACCGGACAAAGTTTACAAAGCTGCCGGTCTGGAAATCTACTTTGAGAGAAGAATGATTTATGTAGACGGAGAAGAAGTCCATCTCACCCATGTGGAATACCAGCTGTTGTCGCTGCTGGCAGAAAATTCAGGCAAAGTGCTGACTTATAAATTCATTATGAATTCCATCTGGGGACCGTATATGGACAGCAACAATCAGATTCTTCGTGTTAATATGGCGAATATCAGACGCAAAATAGAGAAAAATCCCGCTCAGCCGCAGTATGTTTTCACAGAAATCGGCATCGGCTACCGTATGCGGGAAAACGAAAACATTTAACCCTTTCCACCCGAATTCCATTCGTTGTTCCAAAGCAATCGGTCAAGACATCTATCTTGCATAACCGCAAGATAGATTGCACTTGCGGAATCCGGCGCCGGTTTACATGGCACAGCAGACCGCGAGGCAAGGCGTCCGGACCGAAGGATTGAATTTATCACTTCAAAACAGAGTCTGCCACATCCCACATTTCGTCAGTCGTAAGATACCCGTCAAAAATAATTCTCATTCCGTCAGGGTAATGCAGCGTAAAAGAAATCTGTCCCTCTATGGGTTTCGGAACCATTTCCCTTTCAAATTCCTGCGCAAAATATTCATGCAGGCCGTCGCACTTCTCCAGCTCTGTCTTCGTCATTGGTTCTGCTAAAGTCATGTCCAGACAGAGAATATGTTCTCCGTTGCTCCACTTAAAAATCATATTGTTCCATACATCGGGATCGGAACTCTGCCTTGCCGCCAGAGCCTTATAGCCTTCCGGCAGAAAGGTTGGCATATAGCCGTTGAAGGGCTCTATCCTGCATGCCTCCTCCCAGACCAGCAGCTGTCTGGAATCCGTAATGGCATACTCCTTCTCAAGCAAATCCGCCCATTCGGAATCCATATTCTGGTATGCTCCCGAATCCGATTCCTGACCGGAGCCGAGTTTCACGCTTTCGGATACGGGTGCGGATGCCTGTTCCCGACCGGGCACGGCTGTCTGATCCTGCATATCCTGAATTTCGGGCCGGACCGCGGCCTCATCGGACGCCGCCAGAGCCTTGTCGTCCACGGCAGTGGATTCCGTTCTCATTCCCTCCGTCATCAATGACGCTTGGGATTCGGGCACAGCCGCAGCCGTCACGGGTTCCGTCCCTTCTTCGTCATATTCATAATTGTATCCCCTGCCTGCCGTGTCGGCTGACTGTTCCCCGCCGGCCAATGCCGCAGGTGAGTTGTTCTGCATTGAGGCGGAATCATTTGCACCACAAGGCGCCGTCACCAGACGGTAGCCCGTCCATGCCGCCGCTCCCACTGCCACGAGGCAGAAACATGCCGCTATTGTCTTGCCATATTTCCAAAAAACCCGATAAACGGAGCTTTTGCTTTCTTTCCGATTACACCGCTCCAAAAGCTCCTCATCCACATCGGACAAAGCTTCAAAGAGTTTCATTGCCTGATCGCTCATAACACCACACCTTCCTTTTCCAAATAGTCCTTTAACCGCGCTCTGGTGCGGAAAAGCATTGTTTTTACCGTGTTCAGTTTTATACCGTAGCGTTTCCCGATCTCACTGTATTCTTCCACATACCAGTATCTGCGTAAAAATACATTGCATTCCTTTTCGGGCAAGGTATGTAGAAACTCATTAATCAATCTGCCCAATTCCGCAGCCTCCACCTCGTCCTCCGTATTATGTCTGTCAGGCACACATTCCGTCAGTTCGTCCAATGCCACCGGCATCTCTCCGCTTCCACGTTTCATGGCATGTTTCCCCTTCCATTTGTCAAAGGACAGATTACGGGTAATCGTTCCCAAAAAAAGTTCCAGCCTTTCCGGCCTCTTGGGGGGAATCACATTCCATGCCCGAAACCATGTATCATTGACACATTCGTCGGAGTCTTCCCTGTCCTTTAAAATATTAAATGCAATACTATAACAATATCTTCCGTACCTATGCTGGGTTTCATGGATAGCGCGCTCATCTCTCGCCCAGTAAAGGTTTATGATATCCGTATCCTTCAAGGTCTTTCCTCCTATTCCAGTTCCGCTTCTTTATTCCAGTTCCGCTTCTGCATTCCAGCCCCCCAGCTCAGGGAAGTAATTTCATCTGCATAGGGCGCAGCTGAAATTTCTTCCGGGGGGCTTGCATTTCGAAGCTGTTTTTTTGATTCCGGTTCCGCTTCTTT
>Ga0137308_100921_pt1 | contig 36614 bp, 44 predicted proteins | sample Inofrocosms_June_FD_97181 | JGI IMG/M metagenome (GOLD analysis project Ga0137308, IMG submission 97181) | Mouse cecal microbial communities from Vienna, Austria - N-Acetylneuraminic and N-Acetylglucosamine D2O microcosms_June | ecosystem: Host-associated > Mammals > Digestive system > Large...
ACATATGATTATTGCTTCTGAATACCGAAAGACGAGGCCTTGCAGCGGTTCCAGACAAACGGTTACGCATTCTTCTGTGTTTTTTCACACGAACTTCCTGTCTTGATTTTTTACTAACCATCTTTACACTCTCCTTATCTGTTATTTCTTACCGGTCTTACCAACTTTACGCCTGATCACTTCGTCAGCATACTTGATACCCTTGCCTTTATAAGGTTCAGGTCTTCTCTTGTCTCTGATCTCAGCCGCAAACTGTCCGACTTTCTCTTTATCGATGCCTTTTACGATGATCACGTTCTGTCCTTCCAGTACTGTCTCAATACCTTCGGGATCTGTCATCTCAACCGGGTGGGAATAACCGAGGGATAAAGTAAGCACCTTGCCTGCCTTTGCTGCCCTGTAACCTACACCGTTAACTTCCAGCTTCTTCTGGAACCCTTCCGTCACACCGACTACCATATTGTTGATCAGTGTTCTGGTAAGGCCATGCAAAGATTTCATTTTCTTTAAGTCATTCGGTCTTGATACGGTAACTTCCGCACCTTCCACCTTGATCTCCATCTCAGACGGAAGTACTCTCTCCAGAGTACCTTTAGGACCTTTTACAGTCACTTTATTATTTTCTGCAACTTCCACAGTCACACCTGCGGGAATCGCGATTGGCATTCTTCCTATACGTGACATGCCCGTACCTCCTAATTGTTATATTGTCATAGCGCCGGGGCGAAACCCGGATTTTCTCAGGCGGCGTCCTCTGACGCCTTGGAAAATCTTTTCACCTTTTACCACACAAACGCTAATACTTCGCCGCCTACGCCTAACTCTCTTGCCTTCTTATCCGTGATAACGCCCTGATTTGTGGAAATGATAGCGATTCCCAGGCCGCCCAGAACCTTCGGCATATCTTCCTTGCCCGCATATACACGAAGGCCGGGTTTGGAAATTCTCTTGATACCGGAAATGATCTTTTCATTTCTGTCTGCGCCGTATTTCATACTAATTCGGATCGTATTGAATGAACCGTCTTCTATCACTTCAAATTTTTTGATATAACCTTCATCTGCCAGAATCTGCGCGATAGCCAGTTTCATTTTAGATGAGGGTACGTCTACTGTATCATGTTTTGCAGTATTTGCATTACGGATTCTTGTAAGCATATCTGCAATAGGGTCACTCATTGTCATGGTCAGTTTCCTCCTTCTTCATTTTGACTCATCACGCGCCTTTACCAGCTTGATTTCTTTACGCCGGGAATCTCGCCCTTGTATGCCAATTCACGGAAGCAAATTCTGCAGATTCCGTATTTTCTTAAATATGCGTGGGGACGACCACAAATTTTGCAGCGGCTGTATGCTCTTGTGGAGAACTTCGGTTTACGCTGCTGTTTAATCTTCATCGCTGTCTTAGCCATGGAATTTACCTCCTGTTATTTTTCATAAGGCATATTGAATAATCTCAGTAACTCACGCGCCTCTTCGTCCGTCTTGGCAGTCGTTACGATGATCACATCCATGCCTCTTACTTTATCAATCTTATCATATTCGATCTCCGGGAAGATGATCTGTTCCTTGATACCCAGTGCGTAGTTGCCTCTTCCGTCGAACGCGTTTGCGCTGACGCCTCTGAAGTCACGTACACGGGGCAGTGCCAGATTGATCAGACGGTCCAGAAACTCATACATCTTCTCACCGCGGAGAGTTGTTTTACATCCGATGGACTGTCCTTCCCTGATCTTGAAGTTTGCAATAGATTTCTTTGCCTTTGTAATAACGGCATGCTGTCCTGTGATCTTTTCCATATCAGCGGCAGCAGCTTCCAATACCTTGGGATTTTCCTTTGCTTCGCCGACACCCATATTTACCACGATCTTGTCGATTTTAGGAACTTCCATGATATTCTTATAGCCAAACTTTTTGATCATAGCGTCTACGATCTCATTTTTGTACATATCTTTTAATCTGCTCATGTTTTACCTCCTCCCTTAATCGATCACATCGCCTGTAGATTTGGCAAAGCGGACTTTCCTGTCGCCTTCCATCTTAAAGCCGATTCTTGTTGCTTTTCCTTTGTGCACATACATCACATTGGAAATGTCGATCATTGCTTCTCTCTGCACGATACCGCCGTTAGCATTTGCTGCAGAAGGTTTCATATGCTTTGTGATCATATTCACGCCTTCTACCAGCACACGGCCATTCTTGCGGTCTATCTCAAGGACTTTGCCTTCTTTGTCTTTATCTTTACCGGCGATCACCTTCACAGTATCGCCCTTTTTGATCTTTAACATCGCCATACCGGTACCTCCTATAATACTTCCGGAGCCAGGGAAACAATCTTCATAAACTGTTTCTCACGAAGCTCTCTTGCTACCGGTCCAAAGATACGGGTTCCTCTCGGAGTTTTGTCATCTTTGATAATAACAGCAGCATTTTCATCGAATCTGATGTAAGAACCATCTTTGCGGCGTGCGCCTTTTACGGTACGCACTACAACAGCTTTTACTACATCGCCCTTTTTCACAACGCCGCCTGGTGTTGCATCTTTAACAGAAGCAACAATTATATCACCAATACCTGCATATCTTCTTGTCGAGCCGCCCATTACCCTGATGCAAAGCAGTTCCTTCGCACCTGTGTTATCGGCAACTTTCAGTCTGGTTTCCTGCTGAACCATGTTGATTCTCCTTTCACTTTGTTCATGATCGCTTTTTGCGTTTTACTTACTTCGCACGCTCAACAATCTCGACAAGTCTCCATCTCTTGTCCTTGGACAGAGGCCTTGTCTCCATAACCTTGACGGTATCACCGATATGACAATCATTGTTCTCGTCATGAGCTTTCAATTTGTAAGTTCTTTTTACGATCTTGTTGTAAAGCGGATGCATTTCGTTATTCTGAATCGCTACAACGATCGTCTTATCCATTTTATCGCTGACAACCTTGCCAGTACGTGTTTTTCTTAAATTTCTTTCCACGATTTGCTCTCCTTTCCAGTTAATACAATACAGATGCTCAGTTTGCCTTTGCTGTGATCACAGTCTGAATACGGGCAATATTTTTCCTCACTTCTTTGATCCTTGCTGTATTGTCCAACTGATTTGTTGCGTTCTGGAACCTCAAATTGAAAAGTTCTTTCTTAGCAGCCACTAACTCTTCCGCCAATTCCGCAGAAGTCTTTGCCTTTAAATCTTCTAAATATTTACTAGTTTTCATTTGATGCACCGCCTTCCAAGTCTGCTTTAGAAACGACTTTACATTTACATGGAAGCTTATGTGTTGCAAGACGCAGCGCTTCTTTTGCAATATCCTCAGGCACACCTGCGATCTCGAAAAGCACGCGTCCCGGCTTAACAACTGCTACCCAGTATTCGAGAGTACCTTTACCGGAACCCATACGTGTTTCTGCTGGTTTTGTTGTTACAGGTTTATCCGGGAAAATCTTGATCCAGACTTTACCGCCACGTTTCACATAACGGGTCATAGCCACACGGGCCGCTTCGATCTGGTTGGATTTGATCCAGGCCGGTTCCGTTGCGATAATACCATATTCGCCATAGGTAATCGTTGTACCTCTGGTAGGTTTGCCTGCCATGGAACCACGGAACTGTTTACGACGTTTTACTCTTTTTGGCATTAACATAATTATTTCTCGCTCCCTTCCTTATTTCCTTTAGCGGGAAGTACTTCGCCCTTGTAGATCCAGACTTTCACACCGACTTTGCCGTAGGTGGTATCTGCTTCCGCAAAACCATAGTCAATATCAGCTCTCAGCGTCTGAAGCGGAATAGTACCTTCGCTGTAGAACTCCGTACGGGCAATATCCGCGCCGCCCAGACGTCCGGAAACGGCTGTCTTGATACCAAGTGCTCTTGCTTTCATTGTTCTGCCCATGCAGGACTTCATGGCTCTTCTGAAAGATACACGGTTTTCAAGCTGCTGCGCAATGTTTTCCGCAACAAGCTGTGCATCTCTGTCGGGTACCTTGATCTCTTTGATATCGATCAGCACCTTTTTATCTGTCAGTTTGGAGAGTTCCGCTTTTGTCTTTTCGATCTCCGCACCTGCTTTACCGATCACAACACCGGGTTTTGCTGTATAAATGATAACTTTTACTCTGTCGGAAGCTCTTTCAATTTCAATCTTGGAGATACCGGCAGCATATAATTTCTTTTTCAGATATTTTCTGATATTATAGTCTTCAACCAGATAATCGGAAAACTCAGCATCAGCATACCATCTGGAATCCCAATCCTTAATAATACCTACTCTGAGGCCGTGAGGATTAACTTTCTGTCCCATATATTACTTAACTCCTTTCTTCCGCCCATAACGGAGCATACCGCCCCCTCTTATGAGCCTTCGCTAGATTATTTCTCGTTCAGCACAATCTTGATATGGCTCATCTTCTTTTCGATTCTGTATGCCCTGCCCTGTGCCCGGGGTCTCACACGTTTCATAATAGGACCGTTGCTTGCGTAACACTCCTCTATATAAAGGTTGGCCGCATTCATGCCGTTGTTGTTTTCAGCGTTGGCAATTGCTGATTCCAGTAATTTTTTGATAACGCCGGATGCATATCTGGGATTGTACTCCAGAATTGCAAGAGCGTTTGTTACATCCTTGCCTCTGATGGCGTCTAATACAAAGCATGCTTTCTGTACAGGAATCCTTGCGTAAGATAACTTAGCGGAAGGTCTTGTATCTTTCTGAGCATTTCTTTCTCTTTTAATCTGACTTCTATGTCCTTTAGCCATAGTATAAACCTCCTTTCATATGAAAATCTTTGATTTTCATATTAACCTTTCATCTCACTTTGGATTTTTTATCTTCTTTTGCATGTCCCCTGTAGGTTCTGGTTGCAACGAACTCACCCAGTTTGTGCCCAACCATATCCTCTGTAACATATACAGGTACATGCTTTCTGCCGTCGTGAACCGCAAACGTATGTCCTACGAAAGACGGAAAGATTGTGGAACGACGGGACCAGGTCTTAATGACCTGCTTCTGACCGGATGCATTTAAAGCATCTACTTTTTTCAGTAAGCTTGCATCTGCGAATGGTCCTTTTTTCAGTGATCTCGACATGATTCTTCCTCCTCAATATTCTTACTTGATAGCTCTGCCGTCTCTTCTTCTTACAATCATCTTGTTAGAAGCTTTTTTCTTCTTACGGGTCTTTAAGCCAAGCGCAGGTTTGCCCCAGGGTGTGCTCGGGCCGGGACGTCCGATCGGTGCACGTCCTTCACCACCGCCGTGCGGATGGTCATTCGGGTTCATAACAGAACCGCGGACTGTCGGGCGGATACCCATGTGACGTTTCCGTCCTGCTTTACCAATATTGATAAGGTTGTGGTCAACGTTGCCTACCGTGCCGATCGTAGCGCGGCATACGCTGAGAACCATTCTCATTTCACCGGAAGGAAGACGCAGTGTCGCATACTTGCCTTCTTTTGCCATAAGCTGTGCGCTGTTGCCGGCGCTGCGGACCATCTGGCCGCCCTTGCCCGGATACAGTTCAATGTTGTGTACCTGTGTACCGACAGGAATCGCCGAAAGAGGCAGGCAGTTACCGACTCTCACTTCCGCATCGGGACCGTTCATGACTTTCATGCCATCCTTCAGTCCTTCAGGAGCGATGATATAAGCTTTCTGTCCGTCCGCATAACAGATCAGCGCAATATTTGCCGTTCTGTTCGGATCATATTCGATGCCGATCACGGTCGCCGGAATGCCGTCTTTATTTCTCTTAAAATCAATGATCCTGTATTTCTGCCTGTTGCCGCCGCCATGGTGACGAACGGTGATCTTACCCTGATTGTTGCGTCCCGCATGTTTCTTCTTGCTTGCAAGCAGGGACTTTTCAGGGGTCTTTTTCGTGATCTCAGAGAAATCAGAACCCGTCATATTTCTTCTGGAAGGTGTATATGGGTTGTAGGTTTTAATTCCCATGTCTCTTTTCTCCTTTTCTTTTTATGTCGCAATAGATTTTTCGGCGCCTCACCGGACCTGCCGGCTCTATCGCATAACCAGACGCGCCGCCGCATTTCATTTTAGAGGCCTGTAAAGATCTCGATCTCCTTACTGTCCGCCGTGAGCTGGACAATCGCTTTCTTTCTCTTTGCCGTTCTGCCGACTGTCATGCCTCTTCTTTTCTTCTTACCGTCAAGGTTCATCGTGTTGACACGTTCCACTCTGGTTCCTTCGAACATCTTTTCCACCGCTTCCTTCACCTGCGTCTTTGTCGCATCGGGATGCACCAGGAATGTATACCTTTTATCAGCCATGCCGGACATGCTCTTTTCGGTGATGACCGGTTTCAGTATGATATCATAATATTTCAGGTCAGCCATTATGCATACACCTCCTCAATTTTTGCCACGGCATCTTTGGTCAGGATCAGTGTGCCTGCTTTCAAAATGTCGTAAACATTGATTGTCCCCGGCAGGGCGGTCTGTACGAAGGGAAGGTTGTTTGCGGATTTAATCACCACGTCATCCTTTTCTCCCAGTACAACCAGCGCCTTATCTTCCACTTTCAGGTTATCCAGCACTGCCTTGAACTTCTTTGTCTTGATCTCGTCAAACTTCAGTTCATCCAAAACGATGAGCTTGCTCATAGCAACCTTGTCGGATAATACCGATTTTAAAGCCGCTCTTTTTTCTTTCTTATTCATCTTAAAGGAATAGTCTCTCGGCACCGGAGCAAATACAACACCGCCGCCCTTCCACTGAGGAGATCTTGTAGATCCCTGTCTCGCATGACCGGTTCCTTTCTGTCTCCAGGGCTTTCTGCCGCCGCCGGATACTTCGCCGCGGGTTTTTGCCTTCTGGGTTCCCTGACGGTTATTTGCAAGCTGCTGCAATACTGCCATATGAACCAGATGTTCATTCGCTTCCACGCCGAACACTGCGTCATTTAATTCCACAGTACCGACTTCCTTGCCTTCCATATTATAAACAGATACGTTAGCCATCTCATTGTCCTCCTTTCGTCCCTATTATGCTTCCGCCCTGGTTGTCTCTTTAATAGTAACCAGTGCTTTCTTCGGTCCCGGAACGGAGCCTTTTATCAACAGCAGATTTTTCTCTGCATCAACTCTTACCACTTCCAGATTCTGAACCGTTACCTTTTCGCAGCCCATATGTCCAGGCATGCCTTTTCCCTTGAATACTCTGCTGGGAGATGAGCAGGCGCCGTTGGAACCCTGATGACGGTGGAACTTGGAACCGTGCTTCATGGGGCCTCTGTGCTGGCCGAGTCTCTTGATCGCACCCTGGAATCCTTTACCTTTGGAAATACCGGAAGCATCGACTCTCTCGCCTACTTTAAAGATATCAACCTTGATCTCTTTGCCGAGTTCGTATTCTTCTGCATTTTCAAAACGGAACTCTCTGACATATCTCTTTGCGGAAACGTCCGCTTTTTTAAAGTGTCCCATCTCGGCCTTGTTCACGCCGTGGCGGTGAACGATCTCTTTCCTGCCGCCCTTATCCTTGTTGACGATTCTTTCCTTTTTGTCAACGAAGCCTACCTGCACTGCCTTGTAACCGTCATTTTCCTCTGTCTTGATCTGGGTTACCACGCAGGGGCCTGCCTGAAGAACGGTTACCGGGATCAGCGTGCCGTCTTCCTGGAAGATTTGAGTCATTCCGACTTTTGTAGCTAAGATCGCTTTCTTCATTTTACCCTCCTTTGTTTCTACATCGGACCGCACATCCGCGGCGGGTTGTGCGTTCATACTAGTAGAAGGTTATTTTTGTTTCATTTTGATATCAATGTACACACCCGCCGGCATTTCCAGTCTCTGCAGTGCATCGATGGTCTTGGGTGTCGGTGCAATGATGTCGATCAGTCTCTTGTGAGTCCTCTGCTCAAACTGTTCTCTGGAATCTTTGTATTTGTGAACCGCCCTTAAGATCGTAACAACTTCCTTTTTTGTAGGAAGGGGAACCGGTCCGCTCACCTGAGAACCATTTTTCTTGACTGTTTCGATGATTTTTTTGGCAGACGCATCAACCAGCTGATGGTCATAAGCTTTTAATGTAATTCTCATTACCTGACTTGCCATAAAAAAAGTCGCCTCCTTTTCGCACTTTTAATAGTACGACAAGCGGTGACTGTACACTCTTCCGTGTGTGTCCATCTCCGGACTCCGCCAGACCTTTTCATAACTCTTTATGAAGTATCTGGTTCCACACGTTTCTGCTTTCCTTTAAAATAAGTCCTTGCAGAATATCCTACGTTTGTACAGTGACTTGTCGTCAGTTTCCTTACCGGAGACCTCTGATCTTCCGGTTTTGACATTCGCTCCACGGAAAACCTGTCAGTAGTTGCCCGCTGACAGCAACCTCACGCTTCATCGCTATCATGCCACAGCAAAAGCTATTGTACTATAGAAAGTTTCATAATGCAAGGACTTTTTTGAAAATTTTTACGTTTTTTGCCTAAACGGGTATCTAACCGATATTTGTTTCACAAACCCGGTTATAAGCGGCCTGGATTATTGACATAGTTTATATACTCGGCTACGGAACGGTCAAAGCCTTCTATATGTCTAAAAAGCCAGTCCACCACCTGCTGCTTCACCTGATCTACAAAGGCGGCGGTAGGTCCTTCGGATTCTTCAAGGAATTCGTGGAGCGCATCGACGGTTCTCTTGAATTCCTCATGTTTTTCCTTGTGTTCCTTAAAGCCCGGATAGGAAACCTCCTGCTGGAGTTTTTCCTCCTCGGAGAAATGGAACTCCGTGTATTCCGCAAGGTAGTCCAGCATCTTGATGGCTTTCATTTTTCCGTCCCCCTCTTCGCAGGAGCTGACAAAGGCTGCAATGCGGCCGATCAGTTCCCTGTGCTGAGTGTCGATCGTGTTGTTGCCGGTTAATAAGTTATCGCTGAATTCAATGATCATTGTGTTTTCCCTTCCTTAATATTATTACGCATTGTTTTGAAGAAGCAATTTCTGACTGTTTATCTGCCTTTTATTTTACCACTGATCTGCCCTTTTGTTAATCCGTTTTCTTCATAAACCGTAATCACGCGGATCTTCTGTGAGCACTTTGATCCTTCCTATTGCTTTTCATCATATCACATCGCTTCGCAATCATACGCAGACAGATTCCGTAACAGCGGAGACCAAAAGCCGTACTATTGCAATTTCATAAATTCAGAACCGCTGAATATCTTGATTTTTCCTCGTCTAAGTGATACTATTTTAACAGAAAATTTATGCGGAATAAAGCATAAATATTAATACGATAAACGAAAACAAAGGAGCGAAGAAAATGAGCAAGAATTTTTCTGATCTACTCTCCCGGGTTTCTGCCTGCAAAAAGAAAACTCTTTCTGTGGCAGTTGCTCAGGATAAGGCTGTGCTGGAAGCCGTAAAAGCTGCGAAGGAGCGCGGTATCGCCGATGCCATTTTAGTCGGTGACGAAGCAAGGATAAACGAAATCGCCGCTGAACTTGGTATGGATATGGGCGAATATACCGTGATCAACGAAACGGACACGGTGGCAGCTTCCCTGAAGGCTGTACAGCTTGTACACGACGGCAAAGCCGACATGTATATGAAAGGGCTTCTGGACACAAAGACGTTCTTAAAGAGTGTCCTTGACAAGGAAGTAGGGCTTCGTACCGGACAACCGCTGTCCCATGTCTGTGTATTTGAAGTACCCGGCATCGACCGTCTTCTGTTTTTGACAGATGTGGCTTTCATGCCGTATCCGACCTTGGAGGACAAGGTAACGATCATTAATTACACGGTGGAAGTGGCAAAAGCCTGCGGCGTAGATTGTCCCAAGGTAGCGCCTCTTGCCGCTGTGGAAGTGGTGAATCCGAAGATGCCTGTTACGGTGGATGCCGCCGAACTGACAAAGATGAACGAAGAAGGCAGGATCAAAGACTGTATCGTGGACGGTCCTCTGTCTCTGGATATCGCATTATATAAAGAAGCCGCAGAAGAAAAGGGCGCGCTTGATAGAAAGATTGCCGGAGACGCGGATATTCTTCTGTTCCCCGACATTCACGCAGGAAACCTTGTTTACAAAGCCATCGTACATATGGTGGATGTAAAGAACGGAAATATCCTGACAGGTACAAAGGCTCCTGTCATCCTGACTTCCCGTTCCGATACCTGTGAAGTGAAGGTAAATTCCATCGCCCTTGCCGCTCTTGCTGCAGAAACACTTAAAAAGTAAAGGAGAACAAACATGTCTGTGAAAAGCTTAGTGATCAATCCCGGTTCCACCTCCACCAAGATCGGTATTTTTGAGGATGAAACCTTATTATTTGACGAGACTCTCCGCCACTCTACGGAAGAGATCGCGCGTTACGATTCCATCATCGACCAGAAGGATTTCCGCAGGGATATTATTCTGGACTTCCTGAAATCCAAAGATTTTGACGTAAATTCACTGGATGTCGTTGTGGGCAGAGGCGGTATGCTAAAACCGATCCCCGGCGGCACCTATGCTGTAAACGATGCGCTGGTACGCGATCTGGAGATCGGCGTTTCCGGCCAGCACGCTTCCAACCTAGGCGGTATCCTTGCAAAGGAGATCGCAGATTCCATCGGAAAACCCAGCTATATCGTAGATCCCGTAGTGGTAGATGAACTCTGTGACGAGGCAAGGATCTCCGGTGTTCCTGAACTTCCGAGGATCAGTATCTTCCATGCGCTGAACCAGAAGGCGGTTGCAAAGCGCTATGCCGCGGAATCCGGAAAAGACTACAATGCCCTGAATCTGATCGTCGTACATATGGGCGGCGGCGTTTCGGTGGGTGCGCATGTGCAGGGTAAGGTTGTGGACGTATTCAATGCCTTAGACGGCGACGGCGCATTCTCTCCCGAGCGTGCAGGCGGCGTACCTTCCGGCGCTTTGATCAAAATGTGCTTCTCCGGCAAATATTCCGAAAAAGAAGTTTACAGAAAGATCGTAGGCGCGGGCGGATTTAACGCTCTGCTCGGCACAAACGATATGCGCGAAGTGGAAAAGATGGTGGCAGCCGGCAACAAAGAAGCCGATCTGTTCAGAAAGGCTTTCATCTTCCAGGTTTCTAAAGATATCGGCTCCATGGCATGCGTACTTTCCGGTAAGATCGACCAGATCATCATCACCGGCGGTATCGCGTATGATAAGGAAGTGGTTGCCGGCCTGAAGGAGCGCTGCGGCTTCCTCGCTCCTGTTACAGTCTATCCGGGTGAGGACGAACTGCTCGCTCTTGTGCAGGGCGGCCTGCGGGTAGTAAACGGCGAAGAGAAAGCGTTGGAATATAAATAAAAAGCAATTCAGCTTTTTACCCCGCCGGCAGATGCCTGCGGGGTATTTTATTTTATCATTTCATCGACACATATACTTCTCAATCTTACAGGCATGCTTTTTACTCTTCACATCATAATTAATGCCAGCCAGCAGAATATTCCCGCCGCAATTCTTAAATACCTGCGGATAATCGTTTCTTTGTATCTACATAAGGAAATTGCGAAACTGATCTAAAATTCGGATCATCTGCTGAGACAGACATTGGGTATGGATGAAGAGGCGGCTGCAGAAGCTATCGAAAAAGCACATAAAATGAGCGTGGCACCGATCCCTCTTTTTCTCATATATAAGACTCCGTTCACTACCTATCCCCAAAACTCCAGATACCACGTGACCGGAAACAGTTTTGACAAATGATCAATAAACGGTACGGTTTCTCCCAGATCAAAAAAGATCGGACAGCACAAAAGAACGAGCAGAAGAAAACACGGCATTATGCCTTCCAGTAATTTCTCCGGCAGAAGCCTGCTGAAAAATACTGCAGACAGCCACAGGGCGATTCCGTATAAAAAGGCACTGCCAATTTCCGTAATGATCCACGCCATATATGCAGGCTTTTCCGTACCCGCACATGACACATTTGTCATATTGATATGCGTAAACAGCATACCGCAGACCAAAAGCAATACCGCCGGTAAAACCGGCGCTCCTACGGCACACGCCGCAAGGCTGCGCCTGCAGGATATTCCTTTTCCGACGCCTCTCTTTCTGTCCCGGCTTCCATCCACCGCTCCCAACGAAGCTGACAAAAGTGTCAGAAAAGCAAGAACACCCCTGAGAGACAGCACGTTGGAAATATTCCTCCCGTTTCCCGCCGTATTCTGAATCCCTTCATCCATTTTCCCCGGTTCTTCATAACTTACCGCAAAAACCCTGCCCTCTTTCTGATATTCAGAAAACTTCTGAAGTACCTCTTCAGGTTTTATCTGATATCCCTGCTGTTCCAGAAGTTCCGCATACCAGAGGGCGGAATACGCCTGATAGATCCGCGCAAAAATATCCTCCTGCACCATACCGCCCACATTCATCCCTTCCGGAACATATAAAGTAACGCAATGCCAGTAATCCTGCCTCTGTACCTTTTCCGCAAACTCCTTATCAAAAACAGCGCCGCAGGATACCTCCCCTGCCAGAATATCTTCCTTCATTTCGGCAAGATCGGTATATTTTATATATTTAAATAATTTTCTTCTGCCAGCCGCCGCTGTCACACCCGGCATATTTTCTTCTGTCGCTTCTGTACCCTCTGATATTCCGGTTATCTGTTCTGCTTCCTCCCGCAGTTTATATTCTATTCCGTCGAGCAGTTGTCTGCTGTAAGACTTCTTTCCGGTTTCCGCCCCTTTGTACGCTATGCTCCCTGCGGCTGCCTGCTTTGCCTGCCTTTCCCCTTTCGCACCGCTCCCGGCGGCTGCCTCCCTTTCTTTTTCCGTTCCGCTTCCGGCTGCTGCCTGCCCTTCCTCTTTCGTATCGTCCCCGTCTGTCTCCTCTATCACATACCCGACCAAGATCCGCTCCTCATCCACCGCTCTATTCAATTCCGGCACTATAAAAAACGCCGCCGGAAACAACAGCAGAAGCCCCCAATATACAGGATATTTTCCCATCCGTTTTATCATCATCCAAAGACAGATTCCCGTTTGTTTCATTTTCTCTTTTTACTCCACTGCCTCCCGTAAAAAAGAAGCTGTCCTCCTGCTCCAAAGAAAAGACACCACAAAATACTGCATTTTATCACCTGTACTTCCGCCCCTCTTTTTTCCGATATAATCTGCCGGAAAAATTCCATACAGATTCCAGCCGGAAAAGCGCTGCATACTCCGGCCAGATTCCTTGGGAGAAAAACTGTCGGCAATACCCCGCCTGCTCCGAAAAATCCGATCAGCCCCCAGATGCCGTTCAGGAAAATCCCGCTGCCGGTGGTAGGTGCAAGCTGAAAGAAAAAACCGCACTGCATTGCCAGCATAGCGCCGCAAAGCACCAAAGCGACTGCAGTTTTGCCGGGATCTGCCGCAGCAGGCGATACAGCCATCCCTGCGCCGCCTGCATTTGCCGCCAGATACAGTATCGGAACCGGTATCAGATACAGCCCGATAAACAATACCTGCCTTACCTCCTGCTGAAAAAAAAGCGGGATTCCCTGTCTCTCCAAAAGAAGCGGCAGATTTTTCTCCTGTTCCCTGAAAAAACTTCCGCTTCCCAACCCCCAAAAAAGAAACAACAGTGTCATCCCTGCCGCCATATAATATGTTTCTGTATCGATACTGCCAAAGGCGCTGACCGTCTCCTTCTCAAACCAGTTTTCACGTTCAAGCACCAGGCCCATATGAAATAAATCAAGCACTGTTCCCAGTTCCTCGGGATTTTCAGCCTGCAATTCGTATAAAAGCAACGTCTCCGCCTGCGGTACGTCGATCAATGCCGCTCCGCATTCTGTCAGAACCAAAAGCAATTCACTCTGCAGATAACGCTCCGGCGTATCTGTTCCGCCGCTGAGCAATACCCGAATCGGGATATTGGTTCCGTCCATAATAGATTCTGCAGTCCTCTCCGGGATCATAATACCTGCCGCCAGTTCTCCCTCCCGCAGTGCCGCCTCTATTTCCCGGCTCTGCATCTCACAAAATTCTATCAGACCTTCCGTACTCTCCATCTGCTGAACATACTCCCTGACATACTCTGACATCATGTCACCGCCCTCTGCGCAAAATCCGACCCGAAATGGTTTTACTTCCAATACCTCCGGCAAAAAATGCCCTGCCAGCAGCAGGAAAAACACTCCCAGCAGCAACACCCCGGACACAGCCAGAAAAAAGCCGGGCAATGTATGAAAAAGCCGTTTTATTTCTATTTTGATATATTGCCCCATCCGAACAGTTCCCCTGCTTCCTACTGCAGCATTTTTAAGTATCCGCTATAATTTTTATAAACATTTCCCACGCATTCGGCAAGAAATACCGCTGTCTCCATCTCGTTCATCTCATCCACTCTGTATTCTTTCCCGGAGGGCAGCAAAATCTCCTCCGCCAGCGGTTCAAATGCCGCCTTCCCGCTGAATCTGCACAATACCTCTTTCTCTGTACCCCATGTCATATTTTCCACATTCAGAAAAAGCCGTTTCCCGTTTTCTTCCTGTTCTCCCTGAACACTTCCCTCTGCCGAAAATATCCGGATATGATCCTGATATGTCAGATTCAAACTGCATTTTATATCATAAGCCCCTTTTTTATCCGCATCCTTCTCTACAACTACACTGCCCTCCGTCTCCATCTTTCCGGTCAGGCCCGAAAAGATTTTATCCGCCTCTGAAATATCCGATATCTCCAGTTCCAGCCTGTCTGTCACGGCTTCCCTTCCGGTCAGATTCAGACCGATCCGGCTCTCTCCTGCATTTGTCACAAAGACTTCGCCGGGCAGCGTGGCGATCCTTACGATCTTCTTTTCCTGATCCAGATATACCCCCAGCCTTATACTCCCTGTTATATCCGGAAAAATTGCCCGAAGTTCTTTCTCCGGTAAAACCGCCAGATAACAGATTGTTTCTATCCGCTCTCCTTCTGCATTCTGAACCTTATAACCCTCCAGCACCTCTGCCTGTTCCCTGCTGATCATTCCCTTCTTTTGCGCCTTCTCTGTCTTTTCTGTTTCCATATTTTCATACAACGCTTTCAAAGCCTCTTCATTTTTCTCCAAAAATTCAGAGGCAGAAAACCGCTCTACCGAAAAACCTTCCAGCATCTTTATATCTATCTTCCGGTCAACGCCCAGTTCCTCCTGCGTCAGCTCCTGAAGCTGTTTTCTTGCCGGCGAATCATTCCACTGCCCGCTCACATTCTCCGTATCAAAAACAACGCTCCCCTCCCAGATGGAAGGTACCTGTACAAAAAGCGTATCGCCGTTTCCGTACAAAGAAGCCGCGGCAAGCCTTGCGTTCGTCACGCTCACCTGAAGATCTGTCTGAAAAACCTTCTCTTCCATATCTCTTTTAGCTTCTCCGTCCAGACCTACCGTTATATTCTGCAACGCAGGGATATTGCCAATATTAAAGGAATATTCTGCCTGAACATTTCCTGCTCCGATCTGATCAATCACATCTGTCCAGAAATATTCTCCCAGTTCGGCTTCCTTTGCCGCCACTTCCCCTGCCAGTTCTGCCAGCCCCGCCGCCAGCGGATTTTTCTGCTGAAAAACCGCTCCTACTATAAGCGCGATCCCCGCCAGACAAATTCCCGCCAATATACATGCCGCCATGATAATTTTCTGTTTCCCTTTGTTTTGCACCGGATAATATTCCTCCATATATGATCCATGTATATTTCTATGCGCCGACATCCATACCGGGAAGAAAATATTTAAGATGATCCAGTCATATCCTTTTCCTGCAGCTTCCCATCGCTCAACAAATACACATGATCCCCCATCTCCCAATCCGCCTTCTCATGGGATGACATCAGTACCGTTCCGCCGGCTTTCCGGTATTCTCTCAAACATGCCTGCAATATCTCCTTACACTCCAGATCAAGCGCCGTCCCCGGCTCATCCATGATCAGAATACGGGGATTTCCCGACATGGCGCAGGCGATGCAGACTCTCCTTAGCTGACCGCCTGACAGAGTACCTGCACGTTTCTTCAGCAGTTCCCGCAGACCAAGTCTCTCTATGATGCCGCCGTCTGCCGCCGTCTCAACGGCTTCTTTCCCGCCGTACCATAAAAGCAGATTATCTTTAACCGAAAGTTCGAAAAAAAGCGGGCTCTCCTGAGGAGCATAGCCGGTCATCCGCTGCTTCTGCTTTTCTCCCGCCTCTTTCCCCTCTATCAAAAACTTCCCGCTTCTCGCCTTCTTTATGCCTGCCAGTACAGAAAACAATGTAGATTTACCACAGCCGTTCGCACCGATGATGAAAGTACAGCTTCCCTGCTCCAGATCCAGCGACAGATCCTTCAGTACGATTTTCTTTCCATATCCGGCGGTTATATCAAGTGCCTGGTAAATGAATTTCCCCATATCCTTTTCCTTTATTATAAAAACAGCCTATAATCAGAACTACACCACCTGCAACATCCTCTGCATACGAGTCTGAATATTTAATTTCAATTGCACCTCAGCAAAATACCATCTTTATATAAAATGCATATATTTAATATGTAATTTCCCCATCATGCTCCATTAATGTTACACTCTCTACCTTTTCCAGTTCAGATATGTTTTTAATCAGTTCCGCCTCATCTTTACTCTTTAACTCTATGATCATATCTATACCTATTGATGTTATATTTCTTGATTTTACTTTATAATAACGGGTACTTCCTTTCAAAATTTCATTTATTTCCGCTTCTGCCATCAAATCTGTCGCATTTATCAATAAAAGATGCGCCGGCTGTACATTGGGAACCGTATAAAGAAGCAGCATAACGAATGTGATTACCAAGGACCCTTCCAACGCTATCTCATATAAATTCGCCCCACATATAATCCCTATGGAAATTGCCCAGAAAAGAAATGCCAGATCCATTGGATCTTTAATCGCCGTTCTAAACCGAACAATTGACAGCGCCCCAACCATTCCAAGCGATATTACTACACTAGACTGTATTGTTATGATAATGATCGACGTCACCAACGCAATAACCACCAATGAAATTGCAAAACTTTTAGAATAGAATGCTTTTTTACAAACCATCCGATATATAAAAAACAAATACACCCCAAGAATTGCCGTTGCCAAAAGGACAACCAGAACATCTGTTGTCGAAATATCTGTATTTATCTGATTCAAAAAAGAATTTTTAATTACATCTCTTACGCTCATCTTTTTTCTCCTTTATCTTGTGAATTTTCTGCAAAAATAATATTTTGAATAAGCCGTCTGCCTGAGATCTCCCAAATTCATGGTCTGATACAAAAAATCAGGCAGAAATTTATCATATTTCACCTCCAGTACATGTTGTCCTTCCGGCATAACGGGACGTACAGGAAGATATTTTTCAAAAAAATCACTCACTTTTGCAGTTCCTCCTATATATCTGTCTAATGTAATCCTAACATTACCTACTGAATAGATATATGGTGTCCTCTCATATACCACAACTACTTTAGAGCGTAATTGTTTCCCTTTGCACTGCAGATAAAACTTTGAAAGCAATCTATCCTCCCAACCCCTCCCTGAAAATCTCCCATCTAATATATCCTTGCACTCTTGTTCGGAAATTACAGAATGATATTTATATGCCATACTTTTTTCTTTTCCTTTACATTCCAAAAAGATATTGGAAAAATCCTCATTATATACTCTGATACGAAATTTTTCTCTGGGATCTGTTCCATTTTCATTTTCATAAAAACACCTGTCATATTTATCATCAAAATAAATACTTCTAATTCTGTATATTCCATCTTGTCCCACATGGGGATCAAGTCTACAAAATGGTTCTATTCTTTTCTTTATCTGTATTAATTCACCTTCCGAACAGACATATTTTAATTCATTCCTGTATGTTTTCTCTCTCGAACCTTCCTCAATTTTCTTATAAATTAGCATCATCCTTTTCCTACCTTTTTTCAAAGACTGCCCTAAGCACCAATCCCCCCTCCACCGATGCCTCAATTACCTCACCTGTCTGCTCTATGTCACCTTCCCAACCGACAAACCTGTAACCCTCATTCGCCTTTGCAGTGATTGTAATCGGATAATCTGTATAATATTTTCCCTCCCATCCCCCCTCAAAAAATTTTATTGTTGATGTATTTATGATAACCATTCCACTATCTGCATCATTTATTGATATCTTTACCTTTTCCAACGTCCCTGATAACTTAAATTCTTCAGCCAGATATGTTGTTATATAATCATATCTTTTCAAAAAGAAACTATCATTCCAAGAGAGATCCATCCCATACTTTTCCAAAATAGGTTCCATATTGTCAGGTGAAAAATTGTTATTTGCCATATCCATAAAAGACTGCACAAATCGTTTACGATAGGCTTCATTTACATAAAACGCACTATAAAAAGGATTTTGATTCACCGGCATATTTCCATACATATCTTCTAAAAACGTATTATTATCTGCCGGACCTGTAACATCCAGATCATAAATCGCCCAACGCATACGCCCATCTTCAAAAGGCGCATTTCCCCTACTTTCACTAAACCAACGCCTGTAGTTATGATCAACCCAAAAATCCATGTTACAAAGATAGATATTAGCTGCCATATAATCTATATAGCTTTGAACATCAATTTTCTCTTCGAGTATATCCCATTGGGCACTATCCGTAAAATCCGCATCAGAAACCCATTCGATTAATCTTTCAAACTCTGCTCTTGTCTCATATTCTTTACATTCAATATCCATTCTATCTATTATAGTCGCTGTATCTTTTATACCATAATATTCTTGAAAATAGGTTTGATCATATCTTTCCAACATATAAGCATCATACCAGAATTCCCCATTTAAAAATACCCTTACTCTCAGACTTTTCTGCGTGGAAACTCCTCTATCCGAAAGAATATCTGCCATCGCCACATATATACTTAATGGCCTAAGCATAACCGAGTGTGTCCTTGTCCTCCCATATAATGCTGTATCAAAAACATTACTCCCACTATACTCATCTCTTGAAAATATATTAAAATATTTTAATTCCCCGCCTCTGCTACCACCACCCCTAATCCGAATTCCACTTGGCTGATTTAAAACTCCCCTTTTTCCTTTAAATACCTCTATATTTCCTGCTATTTCTATCTTCTTATAATAATTTGGCAGTATTTCTTCTGTTATTTGAGTTCCACCTGATAAATACCACTCATCATATTGATTTCCTGTAACATAAATTCCTTCTTCTCCAAACAACTCTTCAGGGTCCGCCACAATTGAAAGTGTGCAACTCTCCTCTTCCGCCAAATCATTTTGCCCGATAAAATATGTCTCTGTTATTATATCGCTTGAATTCCCCCATTTGCTCACAGAAATAGCCCTGATAACTGTTCCCTTTTCCACTGGATCAGAAATAGGATCATATTCCAACCAATTATCTACAACATTTCTTATATTCCTGTAAACATTCTCTTCTCCACTTCTGTCTATTATTTTAATTGGTTCTTCATATTTTAAAGATTGATATGTAGGGATACTTCCATCTGTTGTATAATAAATCTCATTTCCCCAAGTCGTTGACAGTTCCAACATAAATTCCTTGTCATATATCCCCCCACGAACAGACACAACAGGTTCATCCGGCGCAAGCATAGCTTTACTCCAAATCAAATAAATACAGAAAAATGTCAGAAATATAACAGAAGCCCCCATTACAAGAATCCGTTTTTTCATTCGTCCCCTCCCATATGATTTATACGGTCTTTCATATATCCTTATTAATACCTCACTTCCATCTCCCTGCTGTTTTCCTTCTCCCCGTTTTCACGCCACACAATTCTGCATATGCCATGCTCATCCATTGGTATATTAAACTGCTTATTTTCCGAAAAATCCTGTATCATAACCGTCTCTCCGCCTTCCGGTGTCAGATAAATCTGATACTGCAATCCCCTTTCCCTGTTGGAAGCTATTGTCACCCGATACATATCAGCAGATATTTCTCCCCGCGCCAACTCATCTGCCGTCCCCTGATGATAATGCATGCCTGCAACTTTGGCACCCTCATCAGCGCCAGTTCTGCCGTTGCCCTAAACCACCAGCCCTGTGCCAGAAATCTTTCCGCCACGTTGATCCCTCTGTCCCTTTTCCCGTCAACCCAGAACAGAAAAATTACCGCCAGCAGCAATACCCTGAAATATCCGATCGGCACCCCGAGATTGTAAAGACTGCCGTTTATCAGGATCATCCAATCCATATTCCGGATACCTCTTATCATTTCTAACGCCTTCATCAGACTTCCCGCCCTGAAAAAAAGCCAGGAGAAACAGATAAACAGGAAAGTAACAATACGTTTCAGCAGCCTCCCTGAAAAAGTCCCGGCATCTCTTTTTGCCAAATGCACTTTCACTGCCGCCGCCCGGACAAAATCGCCCGCTGCCTGATAAATACCATTCAGCAGCCCCCAGACGATATAGGAAACCGCCGCGCCATGCCATAATCCGCTTAACGAAAATACAAGCAGCAGATTCCCCTCTTTCCGAAGCTTTCCCTTTCTGTTCCCGCCGAGCGGAATATAGAGATAATCCCGAAACCAGCTTGTCAGAGAAATATGCCACCTGCGCCAGAAATCTTTTACACTGACTGCATAGTAAGGGGCACGGAAATTATCTGTAAGTTCAAACCCCAGTACCAGCGCCGCGAACTATCGTCGAATACCCCGAAAAATCACAATAGATCTGTATGGCAAAAAACATCGTCGCCACGATAACATACATCCCCATATGAAACTGACTGTTTTCATATACTGTATCAACGATTATGCCCGCTCTGTCCGCTATGACCATTTTCAGGAAATATCCCCACAGCATAAGCAATAAACCTTTTCGCAGATTTTCATAAGAAAAGGTTTTTGGCTCCCCAAGCTGTCGTAATAAATTTTTGGACCTTTCAATAGGCCCTGCTACAAGCTGTGGAAAAAAAGAAACAAAAAGAGCATATTTCAAAAAATTTCTTTCTGTATAGACATCTCCCCTGTAAACGTCTATCGTATATCCGATCGCCTGAAAAATATAAAATGAAATCCCTACAGGCAGCAGGATCTCCATCGTAGAAAGAGAGCCTCCTGTATGAATATACCCTGTACTTTTGTTCCAGAATTCGATCAAAAAATTCAAATATTTAAAATATACCAATAATCCCAGATTGAGAAAAAGACTCCCTGCTATACACAGTTTTTTCCCCGTATCTTCTCCTCTTCCGTACATTCTCCCCTGTCAATTTTATCTGTCAGTATTCCGCAAACATATGTGACTGTCGTAGAAAAAAGCAATAAAAGCACATACTTCACTTCCCATTTCATATAAAAATAGTGGGAAGCAGCTAAAAGCCACAAATATCGGTACTTCTTCGGAATAAGAAAATATAATATTGTGACAACGGGAAAGAACATCAGAAAATCAATTGAATTAAACAACATAACTGACTCCCGTCCCTAACCAACGCCCCAAGGGGCTTATGCCAGCCAACACCCGCTCTTTAAGCGGACTTGCAATGAAAAGAATAAAAGTCCCAACAGGTTCCCCGCCTAATTGGGACTTTTATTCTTTTATGTTTTATCGCTTATTTATTCGCAACAGCCTCTTTCAGCTTCTCTGTCAGAGCCGGAACGATCTTGTTCAGATCACCTACGATACCGTAGTCAGCCACGTCAAAGATCGGAGCTGTCTCATCTTTGTTGATCGCCACGATGATATCGGACTCTTCCATACCTGCCAGATGCTGGATCGCACCGGAAATGCCGATTGCAAAGTACACATTCGGGCGGACTGTCTTACCGGTCTGCCCCACCTGCAGATCTTTCGGTTTCCAGCCTGCATCTACAACGGCACGGGAACAGCTCACTGTGCCGTCCAGCACTTCCGCCAGGTCTTCAAGGATCTTGAAGTTCTCAGGGCTTCCCATTCCACGTCCGCCGGAGACAAGGATCTTTGCATCCATGATATCCACTGTATCAGCAACAGCTTTTACAACTTCCAGAATCTCAACATACTTGTTATCCGGTGTAAAGCCGGGATTGTAGTTGATCACTTCCGCTTTTCTGCCTGCCTCTCTCGGTGCCTTCTGCATAACGCCCGGACGCACCGTTGCCATCTGAGGACGGAATTCAGGACACGCGATCGTAGCGATCGTGTTGCCGCCGAATGCCGGACGGGTCATCAGCAGCTGGTTGTGAAGCTGCTCTTTACCCGGGATCGGGTTGATCGGGAAATCACCGATCTCAAGCTGTGTACAGTCTGCTGTCAGTCCCGTATGGATCCTTGCGGATACACGGGGGCCGAGATCACGGCCGATAGCCGTTGCGCCGATCAGGAAGATCTCAGGCTTATATTCATTGATCACAGATGCCAGTGCATGCGCATAAGGCTCTGTTCTGTATTCTTTCAGTTCAGGGTCATCCACAACGATAACCTTATCTGCACCATATTCAGCCAGTTCATCAGCCAGAGGAGCCACGCCGGAGCCCACGAGAACAGCCGTTACTTCCACGCCCAGATCTTTCGCAAGGTCTTTTCCCTTGCCAACTAATTCCAAAGCAATTCCGCTGAGTACGTTGTCTACCTGCTGGGCAAAGACAAATACTCCTTTATAATCTTGAATATTCATGATTGAACCTCCATTTGTTCTGTTAATATCACCCGCAGTGCTCATTCGGAAAATCTGCAATTTTCCTCATTGTACGGGCATTCGCCCTATCAAAACCAACGCCTGCACGCTTCGCGTGCAGCCTTATGCCAGTCAAATCTGCCAATCCTGTCTGCAAGCAGCCAGTCCTGTCATCTTATGATTTTGGCACTGCTTATTTAAATAACATGTTTTACTTTCAGCTTATCTACGATGTAGTCCACGGATTCCGCAACACCCAGATTTACCTTCTCGCCGGCACCCTTTCTTACCTTATCGGAAGCCCTTGCGATCTGTGTCGGGGAACCTTTCAGGCCGAGATTGGAGTCTTCCACATCTTTCAGATCAGCTCTGCCCCATACGGTGATCTCTGCATCATATGCATCAAAGATTCCGCCGGGTGTCATATAACGAGGCTCATTCAATTCAGCCAGTGCCGTGATCAGGCAGGGCATTTTTGCCTTTAACACATGATATCTGTCGTCATACTGACGCTGTACGATCACACTGTCGCCTTCGATCTTGATGTCCTGCGCATAGCTGATAACAGGAATGTTCAAATGCTCGGAGATCTGGGGGCCAACCTGCGCCGTATCGCCGTCGATCGCCTGACGGCCTGTGATGATCAGATCATATTCCAGATTGCGGATAGCGCCTGCCAGTGTCTGGGATGTAGCCCATGTATCCGCGCCGCCGAGCACCCTGTCTGTCACAAGGATACCCTTGTCTGCACCCATTGCCAGTGCTTCACGAAGCACTTCCTCCGCCTTCGGCAGCCCCATTGTTACAACAGTGACTTCCGCATCATACTGGTCTTTTAATCTAAGAGCTGCTTCCAGACCTGCCTTGTCATCAGGATTCATGATAGCAAGCATCGCGCCGCGGTCCAGCGTACCGTCGGGATTGAACTTTACGCCGCCCTTTGTATCAGGCACCTGTTTTACACAAACAACAATTTTCATTGTAATTTCTCTCCTTTTTATTTTCTTTCTCTCTCCTGTGCCCGCCTCTGCGGGCATATACATCAGGATGGTGAAATTCTGTTTTCACCCTCTGTCCGTAAGGCGGCACTTTCCGCAGATGCACGCCGCACCGCTCTGCGCCGTCTTCGTTCACCGCATGTTACTCCTGCTCGCAGGACTTCCATGCATATTATCCGGCCTGCCCTCTTACTTCAGCAGAGCCGCGGAAATAACCATCCGCTGTACTTCGGATGTTCCTTCGTAGATCTCCGTGATCTTTGCATCGCGCATCATACGCTCTACATCGTATTCTCTTGTGTAACCGTAGCCGCCGTGAAGCTGTACTGCCTTTGTGGTAACTTCCATAGCCATCTCTGCCGCGTACAGTTTTGCCATAGCCGCTTCCACACCATAAGCGGTCTTGTGATCTTTCACATACTGATCTTTTGTCTTTGCCGCCTTATAGACAAGAAGCTGTGCCGCCTGTGCCTTTGTCGCCATATCGGCAAGCTGGAACTGTGTATTCTGGAACTGGGCGATGCTGCGTCCGAACTGCTTTCTTTCCTTCACGTAGTCGACCGTTCTCTCCAGTGCGCCCTCACCGAGGCCGAGTGCCTGTGCGGCGATACCGATACGTCCGCCGTCCAGTGTGTGCATGGCGATACCAAATCCCTTGCCCTGCTGTCCTAACATATTCTCTTTCGGAATACGGCAGTCTGTGAAGATCAGCTCATATGTAGAGGATCCGCGGATACCCATCTTCTTTTCCTTTGTGCCGAAACTGAAGCCCGGTGTTCCCTTTTCCACGATAAACGCGGAAATCTCTTTCTGCTTTCTGCCGCGTTTCTCAACGGTGCCTGTCACGGCGATGATCACATACACATCAGCTTCCTTACCGTTTGTGATGAAGATCTTGGAGCCGTTAAGCACCCACTCGTCGCCTTCCAGAACAGCCTTTGTCTGCTGTCCCTGCGCGTCCGTACCTGCGCCGGGCTCTGTCAGGCCGAAAGCGCCGATCTTACGGCCTGCCGCCAGATCGGGTAAATATTTCTTTTTCTGCTCTTCCGTGCCGTAGGTCAGGATAGGATCACAGCAAAGGGAAGTATGTGCGGAAACAATAACGCCTGTTGTGCCGCAGACTTTAGAAAGTTCTTCCACACACATCGCATAAGTCAGATTATCGCAGCCCTGTCCGCCGTACTCCTTCGGGATCGGAATACCCATAAAGCCTGCCTTTGCCATTTTCTCAACTGTCGCGCGGGGGAACTCTTCTGTTTCGTCAACTTCCTGCGCTAACGGCTTAACTTCTTTTTCAGCAAATTCTCTGAAAAGAGTTCTTGCCATTTCATGTTTTTTAGATAAAGAAAAATCCATGATTTATTTCCTCCATTTATATTATTAAATTCTTTTCATGCCAATCACGGGAACATGCGTCATTTTCGCAGCAGCTCCCGGGCCGCCGCCTTGCGCCTGTTCTTATTTACTGTAGTCAAAGAATCCAACACCGGTCTTTCTGCCGAGTTTCTTCTCTTCCACCATCTTCTTCAGCAGAGGCTGAGGAGCATACTTCTCATCTTTTGTCTCATTGTAAAGCACTTCCATGATCGCAAGGCAGATGTCCAGTCCGATCAGATCGCCGAGGTGCAGAGGTCCCATGGGATGGGATGCGCCAAGCTGCATAGCCACATCGATATCTTCCGCGGAAGCTGTGCCGGCATCTAAAACGCCGATCGCTTCATTGATCATCGGGATCAGGATTCTGTTTACAACAAAGCCCGGAGCCTCTTTCACTTCTACAGGAGTCTTGCCGATCTCTTTAGAGATGGCAACGATCTTGTCAACCATTTCCTGAGGTGTATTTTCGCCCTTGATCACCTCCACCAGTTTCATTCTGTCAGCAGGATTGAAGAAATGCATGCCGATCATCGGTCTGTCCAATCCTTCGCCGATCTTTGTGATGGAGAGGGAAGAGGTGTTGGATGCGAACATGCAGTCCTTTTTCACGATACCCATCAGTTCGGTAAAGATATTTTTCTTGATCTCCAGATTTTCCAGAGCAACTTCCACGATCAGATCGCAGTCTGTGCAGATGCCGTTAAGGCCTGTCGTGATCTTGCCCATGATCTCATCAGCCTTTTCCTGCGTGATCTTTTCCTTGCCCACAAGGAAATTCATATTCTTCTGAATTTTCGCTTTGCCGCCTTCCGCGTACTCTTCCTTGATATCGCATAAGCACACTTCATAACCGTCAGTCATTGCGAATGCCTGCGCAATACCGGAACCCATTGTACCAGCGCCAATAATACCTACCTTCATTTTAAAATCCTCCTGTTTGATTCATTTATCTTTTTTAAAGGAGACAGTTTTCCATCTCCTTTTTCACATACTTCATTTATACCGCCTGCAACTTTAGCAGTTTTTAAACGGTTCTTTCACTTTCTCTTTGTTCTTGTCAAGGAAGAATGCCATACCATATTTCTGATCTTCCGTCTCGAAACAGTCGCCGAAAAGCTTCTCTTCGATCACGATCGCTTCATCCATATTTACTTCCAGTCCGTCATTGATTGCCCTCTTGCAGTTACGAACGGCGATTGGAGCGTTCTTTGCAATACCTGCCGCCATTTTCTGTGCTGCCGGCATTAACTCATCCTGCGGATAGACAGCATTTACAAGACCGATCCGCAGCGCTTCATCCGCTTTGATATTTCTCGCCGTATAGATCAGCTGCTTTGCCATGCCGGGGCTTACCAGACGCGCCAGTCTCTGGGTACCGCCAAAGCCCGGTGTAATGCCGAGTCCCACTTCCGGCTGACCGAATACCGCGTTATCGGAACAGATGCGGATATCGCAGCTCATGGATATCTCACAGCCGCCGCCCAGCGCAAAGCCGTTTACCGCCGCGATCACGGGGATCGGGAAAGTCTCCAGTTTCCGGAAGACATCATTGCCTTTCTTGCCGAAAGCTTCACCCTCTGCCTTTGTCAGCGTACTCATCTCGCCGATATCAGCGCCCGCCACAAAAGACTTTGTGCCTGCGCCTGTGAGGATCAGGCATCTCACTTCATTCAGATCCACAGCGTCAAGTGTTGCGTTCAGTTCATCCAACACTTTAGAATTCAGCGCATTTAATGCTTTTTCACGGTTGATCGTAATGGTACCGACCTGGCCGTTCACTTCATATAAAACAAATTCCATGTTCCTATTCTCCTATTCCAGTTCCGCATCTCCCTTTCCGGCATCTTATGCGGCAGAGCGATTTCCAGCCGGTTTCCCGTCTGTAAATCCTCTGGATGCCTTCCCGGTAGATGCTGTTTTCCAGTTCCGCATCTCCCTTGCCCGGTAGATGCTGTTTTTATTCCGGTTTATACTATTGATAAACGCCGGAATACCGAGAAGCCCCGAAAAGCTTCCCGGTATCTGATTTCATGATTTACTTAAGACCGTCTCAGTCTCTCTCAACGATGGTTGCGCAGCCCATGCCGCCGCCGATACAAAGAGTTGCAAGGCCTTTTTTGGCATCTCTCTTCACCATCTCATGCAGCAGCGTTACAAGGATACGGCATCCGGAAGCTCCTACAGGATGTCCCAGTGCGATAGCGCCGCCGTTTACATTCAGTTTTTCAGGGTTAAATCCAAGTTCCTTCGCCACAGCTACGGACTGTGCCGCGAAAGCTTCGTTCGCTTCGATCAGATCCATATCATCTACGGTAAGGCCTGTCTTAGCCATAACTTTCTTTGTTGCCGCTACAGGGCCGATGCCCATGATGGAAGGATCCACGCCGCCCAGTGCGCCGCCTACGAATGTCGCCATAGGTGTCACACCAAGTTCTTTTGCTTTTTCTTCGCTCATCACAACGATCGCAGCCGCGCCGTCATTGATACCGGAAGCATTACCCGCCGTTACCACGCCGCCTTCTTTCTTGCCGGAGCAGCATTTCAGTTTTGCCAACGCTTCGATGGTCGTACCCGGACGAGGGCCTTCATCCTTTACAAAGTCAACGATCTCCTTTTTTACTTTAACGGGAACCGGTACGATTTCATCATCAAATTTACCTTCGCTGATCGCTTTTTCACACTTCTGCTGGCTGTTTACGGAAAACTCATCCAGTTCTTCCCTTGTCAGCTTCCACTGATCCGCAATGTTCTCGGCAGTAATCATCATATGATACTGGTTGAAAGCATCCCACAGTGCGTCGTTTACCATGGTATCCACCAGAGTGCCATTGTTCATTCTATAACCGTAACGGCCATTCATCATCGCATAGGGAGCCATGGACATATTTTCCATACCGCCTGCCACTACGATATCGGCATCGCCGGCCTGGATCATCTGCGCCGCCATGTTGACACAGTTCAGACCGGAACCGCATACTACGTTAACTGTTACCGCAGGAGTCTCCACAGGAAGCCCTGCCTTGATGGATGCCTGACGCGCAACGTTCTGTCCGAGGCCTGCCTGAATAACACAGCCCATGTAAACATGATCAACCTGATCTGCAGGAACGCCTGCTCTCTTCAGCGCTTCCTTGATTACGATGGAACCAAGTACAGGTGCCGGCGTCGTTCCCAGAGCTCCGCCCATTTTACCGATAGCGGTACGACAAGCACCCGCTAATACTACTTTTTTTGCCATTTGAATAGCCCTCCGTTTTACTTATTTATTTTTGTTTGTTATTTTTTTGACAAACTCACTTTTTCAATTATATCATATCAGTCGACATTTTGCAACACAGAACCCTGCAAAAATCATACCTCCGGCTCGATCATCCCGTAGGTGCCGCCTTTTCTCTTATAAACCACGCACATCTGCTCCGTCTCCGCATTGCAGAACACATAAAAGTCATGTCCAAGCAGTTCCATCTGCACACAGGCATCCTCCGGATACATGGGTTTGATATCAAACTGCTTTGTCCTGACGATCTTTACCTCCTCCTCGTCATCCTCGATCTTCTCGATAAAAGCATCGCTGAAGGATACCGCATTCTGCTTTTTATCGATCAGTTTTTTCTTATATTTCTTAAGCTGGCGTTCAATGATCTCCTGAACCAGATCGATAGACACATACATATCACTGCTTGTCTGTTCGGAACGGATGATATTTCCCTTAACAGGAATCGTCACCTCAATCTTCTGTCTGTCCTTCTCCACACTGAGCGTCACTTTGGCAGTCGTATCCTCAGCAAAGTACTTTTCCAGCTTGCCGATCTTCTCTTCCACCGCATTTCTTAACCCTTCGCTCACATCAAGATTCTTTCCTGTAATAATAATTTTCATGAGTCTACCTCCTTTGGGTTTTATGGCGGCCCGCTTTTTGTCTTTACAGATCCTGAAAGCCGCCGCTTTTTTTCATTCGGACCGAATTGCCGAAAGCACTTTGATCCGCTGCATCTATTGTATCATACCCTGCCCGAAATAGACAGCATATAAAATATTTTTTTACCGGTTTTTTCTTTACAAAACCGGTATGATCTGCTATGCTGTCACCATTATGAATACATACAAAACACGAGCGCCGGAAAAACGGCTTTTTTGCAGATCGCTGCTCTCTCTGGTCATCCCGATCACGATCCAGAATTTAATCACACATATGGTAAATTCCGCCGACGTGCTGATGCTCAACTATGTGGGCCAGTCCTCCATGTCAGCGGTTTCCCTCGCCAACCAGTATCAGTTTATTCTGGGGGGCTTTTTCTTTGGCATCACCTCCGGGACTACGATGCTCTGCGCCCAGTACTGGGGGAAAAAGGATCTTGATTCCATTCAGGCGGTATTTGGCATCGCCCTGAAAATATCTTTGACTTTTACTCTGATCCTGTCCCTTGCGGCAGTTTCCTTTCCTGCGCTTTTAATGCGGGTCTTTACCCCTGATCCGGAACTGATCGGCATCGGCGCTTCCTATTTAAGAGTGATGGGGACCTCCTATCTCCTGACCGGTTTCTCACAGACCTATCTCTGTGTGTTAAAAAGCGTGGAACGAGCCAAAACAAGCACTCTGATCAGTTGCAGCGCCCTGTTCCTCAATGTATTTCTGAACGCCGTGTTTATTTTCGGACTCCTCGGCGCTCCGAAACTCGGTGCAGCGGGTGTTGCCCTTGCCACACTGATCGCCCGCATTGTGGAGATCCTGCTCTGTCTTGTCGATTTTTTCAAAGGACATATTTTCAGGCCGGATTTTTCCGTTTTATTCGGCAGGCACAAGCTTCTGTTTCAGGATTTTCTAAAATATTCTATCCCCGCCCTATTAAATGACTGCATCTGGACCTTTGCCTTTTCAACCTATTCCATTATTTTGGGGCATATGAATTCCGATATGGTGGCGGCATCTTCCGTAGCAACTACGATCCGCGATCTGCTTACCGTTGTCTGTTACGGGCTTGGCGGCGCAGGTACGGTGCTTCTCGGAAAATCCATGGGAGAGATGCAGATGGACAAAGCAAAACGGGAGGCAGGGAGCCTTTGCCGGTGCACTCTTGCCGTCAGTATACTGACCGGCCTTATCATCATCCTTGTCCGCAGGCCGGTCATCGGCATCTTCGACCTGACCCCGCAGGCGCAGGATTATCTGAACTTTATGCTGCTTGTCAGTTCCTACTATGTTGTCGGACAGGCAATGAATACGCTGACCATCGCCGGTATTTTCCGCGCCGGCGGCAACTCCCGCTTCGGACTGATCTGCGATATCATCACTATGTGGGTTGTGGCGGTTCCGCTCGGCTTTATCAGTGCTTTTGTGCTGCACCTGCCGCCGAAAGCGGTTTATTTTATTCTCTGTCTGGATGAATTCTGGAAAGTGCCGGTGGTGTACCGGTATTATAAGAGTGAGAAGTGGCTTAATAATATAACAAGAGAATATGAATAATATTCCCTTACCCCGCCTTTTTTGCAGGATCAGCCCGGCATCTTTATTCGATCCAACGCGCCCTGCGGGCGTACTTATACCACAAAGCGGAGCTTCCGCCCTGTGCAAAAGCCCCGCTTTTTTCTTTCTTCTTTTCTTCAATATATTTCAATCAGTCTTTCGGTCTGATCCAGAAGTTTCCGGTGTGGTCATCGCAGTCAACATAGACTCTGTACATTCCCACCGAATCTGCTTTCACTTCAACAGTCCCTGTCTGAATATCATACTTTTCAAAAATATCTTTCTGGTTTTTTATTTTCAGATCCAGTTCTCCGCTTGTCGTTACACAGGAAATCTCCAGTGTCATCGGTTCCGGAATCCATATATCAAAGAAAAGATCTTTCGCAGTTGTATTTATATTTTCCCTGCCGATACTTTCCGGCCAGTTATCTTCTATTCCGTAAATATCTTCTATTTCCGAAACTTCGGAAAGCTGATCCTGTCCGTTTTCCGCATCATAATCTTCTCCCGGATCTGAGCTCTCTTTCTCCGGCGGTCCTGCTTTCCCTTTTATTCCGTCTGCAGCCCCCGCCGCACTGTTCTTTCCCTCTTTTCCGTAAAATTTCACATAAATATTTCCCATACTGCAGTTCAGTCCATACACGCTCTCCCCCGTGGAATTTTTGCCGGAGCGTTCCGCCAAATTCGAAAAACCGGCATACTCATTTGTTTTTCCGTCCTCCTGACATATCGTGATCTCTCCCATACCACAGTCTACCTCATAATCATGGTCTTCATAGGAATCCCTCAGAAAAATACTGATCTCTCCCATACTGACTTCCGCATTCATATTCCCTGTCACAAGGGCCTCCTGCAAAGTAATACTGCCCATGCTTACCTCCATATCGCACTCACCGGCATCCAACTCAAATACGCTCACCGCGCCTGCTCCTACCTCCGCCTCAAGCCTTCCTGTTTCTACCGCATCCATGGAGATCTCACCGGCAGACATCTCCACTATAACCTCCTCAGACGAGAGCAGGCCTTTTGTCATAACCTCTCCCGCCCCCATTTCAATATCCACTTTCTCCAGACAGATCCCCTCCGGCAGCGTTAATATTAAATCCGGCGACCCTCCCCCTACGGGACATCTCTGCTTTAAATAGAATGTATCTCCTTCTATATAATACTGGCATTCCGGTCCGCCGTCCTTTTTCAGTTCCATCCCGTCACCGTACTGCAGGATCAATGATCCCCCGCCGATGTCCAGATCCAGATTATGCACATCCGTATCCCGCAGACCGTCATCCGTAAAGCTGCCGTACACAATATCATGGTTTTCGTCAAACTCTATACCGTCATAGATCAGTACCAGCCCTCTCCCGTCTCCTTTGATCCTCCGGAAGTCCCATTTATTCAATCTGTCCAATGCATCTCCCACTGCAGTATACCCTGACGCATTCCCGTTTTTCTGCCATGTATAATGTGCCCCTGCCGCTCCGATACAGCCCAGCACAACACCAACGCCCAAAAAGATACCTGCCGCGGTCAGCATCCTCTTAGCAAACTTTTTCATATATTTTCCGCTCCTTTCCTCTTCCTCTCGGACCACTTTCTGCTCAGATATTTCCCGAAACTTTCCACCTCACGGATCAGCCACGGGAAAAACCTGCCGAATATCGCTGTGAGCAACACAATGCACAGAAGGAAGACCGCGAGCATGATACATCCCAGAGCGATACAGAGTAAGCCGCCAAACAGATTATAAAACAACATCGGAATTCCCACCACAAACAGGCCGATTCCGAATACAATCAATATCACGACCAGCCCTAAAATGCCGACAACCACACCGAATGCAGCGCCTACCACGCCGATGATCATACCAATGACCCCTGCGCCCAGGCCGAAAAGAAGGGGTGCGGCAAAAATACCCAGAACAATCAAAAGCGCGAGCATCCCGCCGCTTATCTTATTTTTCTTTTTTCCGTCCTGCTGTCCCTGAGATCCGCATCCGCCCTGTTCATAAGTTCTCCCGCTATACGAATCCTGTCCGTTGCCGCCATGCCGACAGCTTCCCGCGTCATTCTGATCCCGCCCGTTTTGGTACGCATAGCCGTTCCCGTTCTGTGACCCATTCTGATATGCGCCGCCCCGCCGGCTGTCTGCCGCGCCCTCACCGGCATAGCTTTTCCGCCCCGTCTCATCCTGCGTGCGGGTATCTTTATTTTCCTCTTTTCTCCCGTAAATCTCCGGCGGATTATCGCTCTCCACCTTCTCACGATAACCGTTTTCCGTAAACATCCCTTCATCCGCTTTATGGAGCCCCGCCTTGATCTGCTCCGCCACCTGTTCCGGTGATCCGAGGGATATCAGAACGTCAGCCTCGTTCTCTTCCCCTGCATCCGCAAAATATTCTTCGTAATATTCCAGCGCTTCCCTGCGCTCATCGCTGGTCAGATCCGCAAGCTGCATCTGCAATCTGTCTAAAAATTCTCTCTTATCCAACACTCTGTCCCCCCTCAAATATTGCCGTGATTTTCTTGGAATATCTCAACCATTCCGCTTTATACAAATTGAGCTGGGCATCTCCCTTTCCCGTGATCTTATAATAACGCCGGTTTCTGCCGTCAATCGCCCTGTCATATATCTCGAGACATTCGTCCTTCTGCAGCCGCCGCAGCACCGGATACAGGGTAGATTCCGATACATCGATAAGCTGCTGTACTTCCTTCGTGATCTTATAGCCGTAAGTGCCGTCTGTCGTCCACGAAACTACTGCAAGCACAATCGCATCCAGCAGCGCTGCTCCCGTATTAAATATCATCACTGTACCTCCTGTTGTTTTCTATAATATTATATGCTGTATAATATCATAGAAATACTATATCTCATATAATATTGTTTGTCAACATATATTATATAAAAATAATCAATGCCCTGTCCCCGCACCGCAGCAATGATTTATGCCGCGGCATTTCCCGTAAAACCAAAAATTGCGGCACGGCATCTTCTCTGCCATACCGCAATCTCTTTCCTCGAAATTCCGCTTTATTTCTATTTAATTTCAGTTGCAAAAAGCCGGTCCATTTCAGGTGACAAGGCAACCGGTCCGTTTTCCGTAATGCGGTAGCCTGTTTCAATCCTGCCGTCTATTTTCCGCTACTGCACAAGCCCCAGAAATTCTTCATAAATCCTGCAGACTTCCCTCGCATCCTGCTCGGAAGGCATTTCGCAGAAAATCCGAAGGAGCGGCTCCGTTCCGGAAAATCTTGCTGTCACCCAGCCGCCGTTTTTAAAGTAAACTTTGCTTCCGTCCAGATAAGATACTTTTTCTGTCTCAAAGGGAAGCTTTGGCAGCTTTCTTTCCTCCAGAAGTATTTTCTGAATGCGCACCTTCTTCTCCTGATTAAATTTGTAATCCTTCTCCTCCATATAGATCTTACCGCATTCCGCCTCGATATCATCAAAAATCTCCGAAAGTTTTTTCCCGGTAACCGCTATCATCTCCACCAGAAGGGCTGCCGCATAAATACCGTCCTTCCCGCGGATATGCCCCCGCACCGTAAGGCCGCCCGAGGACTCCCCGCCGATCACCGCTTCCGTAGCATACATCTTTGCGGAAATATGTTTAAATCCGACCGGCACCTCATAGCAGTCTTCGCCAAACTTTTCCGCCAGCCTGTCCAATGTATGGGTCGTACAGATATTCCGGACCACAGGGCCGTTCCAGCCTCTGTACCTGACCAGATAGTAATACAGAAGCACCAGAATATCATTGGGATGCAGAAATCTTCCCTTATCATCGATCACACCGATCCTGTCCGCGTCCCCGTCCGTGGCAATCCCGATATCGCACTTTTTATCCAATACATAATTCTGCAGAGCCCGCAGCGTTGCGGCAGAAGGCGCGGGCAGTTTCCCTCCAAACAGCGTGTCATGCCGCTCATGGATCGTCTCCACATCACATCTCGCCGTCAGCAGGATCGTCTTCAAAGAAGTCTCGCTGACACCGTACATCGGGTCCAGCACCACCTTCAATCCAGCCTCCCTGATCTTTTTCATATCCACCGCCGCAATGATCTCATCCAGATATTCGTTCAGCGGATATATCTCCCGTATCAGTCCCTTCTCCAACGCTTCCTCATACTCCATCGCCTCCGGCGGAATGACATCCACCCTGCTTATATACCTCTCTATATCCGCAGTCTGTGCCTCATCCGCATCTCTGCCTCCCGCGGTAAATACCTTGATCCCGTTATAGATCGCCGGATTGTGGCTTGCCGTGATCATCATGCCATAAGGCAGATCATGCTTCAATACATAAAACATGACCAGCGGCGTCGGCGCGGATTTATTGATCAGATAGGCTGTGATCCCCTCCTTCGCAAAAACCTCTCCCGCCCACTGCATGGCCTCCTTAGACAGAAATCTCCTGTCATACCCCAAAACGATGCCCTTATCAGCCGCCTGTTCCGCATACATCTTATCCGCCAACGCTTTCGCCAGTATCCGGATATTTTCTTTTGTAAACTCATCCCCTATGACAGCTCTCCAGCCGCCTGTTCCGAATCTTATCATTTTTTGTACCCCGCTGCTCCTTCCCCGCTAAATTGTACCTTCTCTGTCAAAACCCTCCTGTGATCTGCTGTCATCTTTAGTATAACGTATATCCCATATTTATGCCACTATCTTTCACCATACGGCCGGATATTTTATTTCCACGCTAAAAGAGCCACTGCACTCATCCGTGCAACGGCCCTTTTTTATCAAAACTCTTTATAAGTTTTCCCTAGAAAATTCTTCTGATCGCCAGAATATTTCTGTAGCTTGCGTTAGAAACAATGATACCTGTCTTGGAAGTAGACGCATGCACGATCTGGTTGTCACCGACATAAATTCCCACATGGCCGGAATAGCAGATGATGTCGCCCGGCTGCGCTTCCGCAAGGCTTCCCACGCCGCTTCCTACACTCCTGTCCGCTGTGGAGGAATGGGGGAGGCTCACGCCGAAGTTCTTATATACGCTCATAACAAATCCCGAACAATCCGCCCCGTTTGTCAGGCTGGTACCGCCCCACACATAGGGATTTCCCTTAAACTGCAGAGCAAACTGCGCCACAGCATTACCGGATGCGCTGCCGCCGCCCGCAGGTATATAACTGCTTGCAGAATTATAATTCTTATTTCCGCTGGATTCCGGTTTCTTGGAGTTCGCCGACGCTGCCGCCTGCGCTTTTCTTCTCTCTTCCTCCTCCTTCGCCAGCCTTGCCTCTTCTTCCGCCTTACTCTCGGCTTTTACGAAGTCAGTCCTCAGGGATACATAATCCATGGACACCCAGCCGTAACCTTCTTCGATATCCACTTTGATCCAGCCGTTATCTTCCTCCACCACACTCAGTTCCTCTTCGATCGGAACAAGACCGAGTACGGTAGATTCCGCGGATGCTTCCTCTCTTACTTTTAATGTGGTCGTGGTAACCGTCGCGATCCTTGTTCCCACCTTCTTTGCAAGTTCGATCGCATCTGTACCGGTTACACAAAACTCGGCTTTTACATAACCTGTTACATTACCGGAATTAATTTCGTACCAGCCGTCTTTCTCGGAAAGGTAGGTACCTACAGACTTATCATATAACTTTCCGACAACCTCACTCTCTTCACTGGCATCGCTTCTGACATTTACATAGTTATTAACCTGCGCAATGACCAGATTGGAAAACTCCTTCTCCTCATCCGTCAAAGTTGCCGCCTGACCTGCCACCAGCTCCGCCACAGACTGGGTTGTCTCCAGTACTTCTTCATCCGTATTCTCTGTTTCCTCCTGAATACCGGCTTCCGCATCGTTGCCGGATACTGTCGTCTCCGTATCTCCCTGCGTTTCACCGGATGAACTGTCCCCGTCCGTATCGGAAGTGATATCGTCTGACGAAGACATCGGTACCTGTTCTTCCAGCATGGACTCTACCTTCGCAGATGCCACCGCCTCGTTGGAACCCGCATTCGCCACTGCTGCTATCACAGTATCCTTTTCGGCTTCCGCCGCCTGCTGAATTTCATTTTCCTCCAGTTCCAACGCCGCCAGCACCTGCTGTACCTCCACGGTTTTTACGATACTTGCGGAGGTGATCGTTTTCGCTGTTATCAGCTTATTTTCTTCCAGATAAGCTTTCATCTCAGATACGGAGAGCATCATGGTCCCGTCCTGATT
>Ga0137308_100922_pt1 | contig 36573 bp, 23 predicted proteins | sample Inofrocosms_June_FD_97181 | JGI IMG/M metagenome (GOLD analysis project Ga0137308, IMG submission 97181) | Mouse cecal microbial communities from Vienna, Austria - N-Acetylneuraminic and N-Acetylglucosamine D2O microcosms_June | ecosystem: Host-associated > Mammals > Digestive system > Large...
CATGGCTTACAGTCAGTAGTGTTTCCCTCGACTGCTTGCCCATTATACTATTATTTCCAGCTACTTGTCAATACTTTTTTCCAAATTTTTTTCTATTTTTTTCTGCAAGCCGGATTTTGGCATTTTATGGTACTTTTTTCACATGATTTCATGGATTTTTCACATTTCCTACGTATATTTTTCACAAAATGTTGACATTTGGAAAAGCTATGTGGTAAATTATAAGGTATCAGGATTATGATGGCAAGGGCATTTTTACCAATGAAATGATTAGGAAGGAAACATGGACTGAAAGGAGGTACAAAGAACCAGATTTTTTATGAAATCGTAGGCCTGATCTGGCAGACATGATGGTTTCCGTATTGCTATATGGTTATGTTGGAAAAACCCTTCATGCCGTTGCCGCAAAAATTTATGAGAAAAATATGTGATGCTGCCCACACTGCGCCGTATGGCTGGCGGCAGATACATAAGTAAAGGAGAGAAAAAAGTGAAAAATATTGTGAAATTTTCAAAAGTATGGATGCTTACATTGTTATGTGCATTATTTCTCGGTGTTGGAATAAAAGCAGAAGCTGCGCCGGGCACTGTTTCAGGGCTGAAGCAAGTCGACCTTAAAGGCTCCAGCAGCCCTACTAACACAGTTGCATTGGAATGGAACCCTGCTATCGGTTCACCTACCAAATATCAAGTAGAGTACTGTGAAAATACAACCTTCAGCGGTTCTACATATGACAAAGGCTATACACCATCCGCCAACCCGTCAGTAGTTATACCCGAACTCGCAGCCGGCAAATCTTATTATGTGCGCGTTGCAGCTATGGACAGCGCTGGGACTACCGGGACGCCCTCCGCTCCATTTGAAGTTGTAACTGCTCCTGTTGGAAAAGTGACAAACTTAAAGCAGGGTAAACTGGTTTCCAATAAAATTACATTTTCCTGGAAAGCAGTTGACGGGGCTAACTGCTATGACATTGGCACTTATAAATATGGCACAACCCCAACGGAATATAAATTTGCATCCAAACCTGCAACTAAAACCAGTTACAGCATGAAAGCTTCCAAATATAGCTGCTATGCTATCTGCGTATATCCCATGAGAAAAAGCGCCAGCGGATATATTGCATCGGGAAATACTTCAACTAAAGCAGAGTTAGATATGTTTACAACCCCTAAAAAGGTTAAAAACCTGAAGCTTTATGACACTGGCAGCAACAGCAGCCCAACAGCTGCAATTGCAGCTTTCTCCGGGAATATCAGTACCATAGTAGACGGCTATGAATATGAGATTTATGGCAGCAATAACAAAAAACTTGTGAAAAAGGCTGCAAAATACTCTGATATCATTGCTAAAACAACCAGCGGAAAGCTACTCTTTAACATTAAAAACAATAAAATTAAGAACAACCAATTTATGAAAATCAGAATCCGCCCTTATGTATTAGTGAATGGAAAAACAAAAACGTATGGAAGCTGGTCTGATTCCATCTGGTTTGCAAAATATCCTACCAAGTTAAAAGCAAAATTTGTTACCCCTGGCACCAGCAGGGACGGCGTTATTATTTCCTGGTCTAAGGTAGCAGGCGCGAAAGATTACACAGTTTACGTTTCCAGGGGCAACCGTTATGGCAAATATACGAAACTTGGGAATACTTCTGCTACAAAGTATTCTTTTAACTCTGTTGGCGGTTCCGAACTTACAAATGGAACTTACTACTATTATGTAGTAGCAAATAAAAAAGTTGGGAAGAAAACCTACAAGAGCGATACTTCCTGGAAAGGGTTCAATGGTTTCACCATCAAAACAGAGTATAGCTGGTACTAAGCAGTGCCTTATGCAAGGCAGCCATAGTGCTTGAGGGTTCCCCTCAGCCACGTTGCAGCAAGAAAAGCAGCAGATTTCCCTCTGCTGCTTTTCTTTGCCATTTACATCAAAAATCATGTATGAACCTGCCCTGCAAACCTTTTGAAATACTCTGTTGCTTTCTGCAGGGTAATGTCTAGCCTGTTCTGCAAAATCTCCAAAATGCTGTTCTCTGAAAAATTGCTTTCAAGCCCCATGCTGATAATCTCCTCTGCCCTTCCTTCTTCCCTTCCCTTATTCTGGCTTTCCCTTGCAATTTCTTCAAATAAGGTGCACATCGTCCCATCCCCTTTCTCAAAAGCACTATAGTCTATCTTCGTATTCGTCACACCATCCCAGGGCTGTTCCCCATAGTATACCACTGCCGTGACGACAGGGACGGGCCTGCCTGCCTTTTTCATTTCGGACAGGAACCCGTCACTTTTTCCGCCGGGTTCCTATCTTTTTTTCTAGTATATGATATGGGGCAAACTGATTTCAAGACTTCATGGGATTACTGGAAATAAGCCACGCCGCTCTCAAACAGCCGCATATCCTGCTCCCCATAAATATTGACAGCCACGCCCCTGCCCCTGCGTTCAGAGTGGGCCATCTTGCCCAGCACCCTGCCGTCCGGGCTGGTAATGCCTTCAATTGCCATGTAAGAGCCATTGATGTTCCATTCCTCGTCCATGGTAGGAATCCCTGCTTCATTGACATACTGGGTGGCTACCTGCCCGTTGGCAAACAGCTTATCCAGCCATTCCTTCGGCGCAACGAAGCGTCCTTCCCCATGGGATGCCGGGTTACAGTAGGTCTTGCCCAGTTCCGCCTGCGCCAGCCATGGGGATTTATTTGTAACAACTTTAGTGTATACCATTTTAGAAATATGGCGCCCAATGGTATTATATGTCAGGGTGGGGGAATCCTGCCCCTGCTGGCAGATTTCACCATAAGGCACAAGCCCAAGCTTCACCAGAGCCTGGAAGCCATTGCAGATACCCAGCATCAGGCCATCCCTCTCCTGCAGCAGCTTATTGACTGCTTCTGCCATTTTCTGGTTCCGGAATGCGGTTGCAAAGAATTTTGCACTCCCTTCCGGCTCATCCCCTGCAGAAAACCCGCCCGGGAACATAATCATCTGGGACCTGCCGATGGCTTCCACAAACACATCCACTGATTCGCGGATATCTTCCGCACTCAAATTCCGGAATACCTTCACAATGGTATCTGCCCCAGCCCGCTCAAAAGCTTTTGCGCTGTCATCTTCACAGTTAGTCCCCGGAAATACCGGGATAAATACGGTAGGCCTTGCCACCTTATGCTTGCAGACATACACGTGTTCTGTGGAAAATACATCTGTCTTGATTTCTTCTTTCCCTTCTGCCGCAACGGTTGGGAACACATTTTCCAGTGTGCCTGTCCAAGCTTTGATTGCTTCGTCCATAGAAATTACAGTATCCCCATAGACAAATTTCTGCAAATCCGTCACCTCGCCGATCACCCTGCAATAAGATACATGGCCACAGCCGGCGGTTTCTGCCATTCCTTCACAGGCTGTTGTGCCACTGTCCTCTGCAAGCTCTTTTCCATACCCTTCCATGGCTTTCGCAATAGTTTCTTTTACAAAATCGGTTTTCCCTGCCGGAACTTCCCCGATAATTTTCCCAAAATGCGGGGAAAACATGCAGTCCTCGCATACATCCGGCTCCATGGTGACGCCCAGCTTATTCCCAAAAGCCATTTTGCTTACTGCCGCCGCAATCCCTTTCCCATCCAAAGCATAGGCAGACACAATGGCTTTCTGCTGGATTAATGTATGGATGGCGCGGTACAGGGCCATTACCTGCCCATATACAGGCAAATCATATTCGTCCGATGCAACTTTAAAGATCATCAGCTTATTACCGGGCTGTTTTAACTCTGGGGTAATGATATCCTGCTCCTTTGCCACATCCACGGCAAAGGAAACCAAAGTAGGGGGCACGTCAATTTCATTAAATGTCCCAGACATGGAATCCTTTCCCCCAATGGAAGGCAGGCCAAACCCTATCTGCGCGCTGTAAGCTCCCAAAAGGGCTGCAAAGGGCTGGCTCCAGCGGCTGGGTTCCTCATTCATCCTGCGGAAATACTCCTGAAAGGTAAAACGTATCTTCCGGTAATCCCCCCCTGCTGCCACAATCCTTGCCACAGATTCCAGCACTGCATAGGCTGCCCCATGGTATGGGCTCCAGGCAGAAAGCTCCGGGTCAAAGCCATACGCCATCATAGTAACGGCGTCGCAGTCCCCTTCCGCCACCGGAAGCTTTGCTGCCATGCTCTGGGTTTCCGTGAGCTGGTATTTCCCGCCATACGGCATATAAACGCTGCCTGCGCCAATGGATCCGTCAAACATTTCCACCAGGCCTTTCTGGGAGCAGACATTTAAGTCAGCAAGGGTTTTAAGCCATGCATCCTTCACGTCCCCCCGTTTCAGCGCCTCTGCTACCTCTGGGATTTCCTTTTTCCCAAAGAAATTTTCTTCTTGGGAAGGGATCTCTACAGCCACGGAAGTTTCCTGATGGGCGCCGTTGGTGTCCAGGAATGCCCTTGCAATATTTACGATTTCTTTTCCGCGCCATTCCAGCACCAGCCTTGGCTCCTCGGTGACAACAGCCACTTCCACGGCTTCCAGGTTTTCCTCTTTGGCATAGGAAAGGAACTGTTCCTTATCCTCCGGGGAAATCACCACGGCCATCCGCTCCTGGGACTCTGAAATGGCAAGCTCCGTCCCGTCAAGGCCGGCATATTTTTTGGGCACCTTATCCAACTGGACCCGCAGGCCTGCCGCCAGCTCGCCAATTGCCACCGATACGCCGCCAGCCCCGAAATCATTGCATTTCTTGATAAGGTGGGCTACTTCTTCCCGGCGGAACAGGCGCTGGATTTTCCGCTCCGTAGGAGGGTTCCCCTTCTGCACCTCTGCCCCGCACACTGCGGTGGATTCTGTGTTGTGGGCTTTGGAAGACCCTGTCGCGCCCCCAATCCCGTCACGCCCGGTACGGCCCCCCAGAAGGATAATTATGTCCCCGGGGTCGGAAGTCAGCCGCTGCACGGCACGCCTTGGGGCTGCCCCCATCACTGCCCCGATTTCCATGCGTTTTGCCACATAGTTGGGATGGTAAATTTCTTTTACATACCCGGTAGCCAGCCCAATCTGGTTGCCATAGGAGCTGTAGCCATGGGCTGCCCCCCGCACCAGTTTTTTCTGGGGAAGCTTACCCTCCAGGGTATCTTTTACCGATGCCGTTGGGTCTGCTGCACCAGTCACCCGCATGGCCTGGTATACATAAGTCCGCCCGGAAAGGGGGTCGCGGATAGCGCCGCCCAGGCAGGTTGCCGCACCGCCGAACGGCTCAATTTCCGTGGGGTGGTTATGGGTTTCATTTTTGAAATTTACCAGCCATTCTTCTGTCTTCCCATCCACTTCTACAGGGACTACAATAGAGCAGGCATTGATCTCCTCCGATTCCTCCTGGTCTTCCAGCTTCCCTTCTTTTTTCAGCCGCTTCATAGCCATCAAGGCAAGGTCCATCAGGCAGACAAACTTGTCCTCACAGCCCTGGTACAGTTCTTTATGGGTATTCAGGTAGTCCTCATACGTGTCTTTCATGGGTTTCTGGTAAAACCCTTCCCCAAAGGACACTTCCTTTAATTCCGTGGAAAAAGTGGTGTGGCGGCAGTGGTCGGACCAATAAGTGTCCAGCACCCGGAGTTCCGTCATGGAAGGGTCACGTTTTTCCTCCCCTTTAAAATAATTCTGGATGTGCAGGAAATCCTGAAAAGTCATGGCAAGCCCAAGGGAACCGTAAAGTCCCTTAAGTTCCTGCTCCGGCATGGCGGTAAACCCATCCATTATTTTCACGTCTTCTGGCTCCTCAAACTCATCCAGCAGCGTTTCCGGCTTTTCCAGGCCAGTTTCCCGGGAATCCACAGGGTTGATGCAGTGTTTTTTGATGGCGTCAAGCTGGCTGCTGCTGACTTCCCCCTCAATCACATAGGTGGTGGCGGAACGGATGATGGGTGTTTCATTTTCATTGAGCAGCTTCACGCACTGTTCCGCAGAATCCGCCCGCTGGTCGTACTGCCCCGGCAAATATTCCACGCTGAATACCTGCGCGTCCCCGGCTTCAAATTCCTCTTGGTAAACATTGTCTACGGGAGGCTCGGAAAACACCGCAGCCAACGCTTTCTGGTAAGTTTCCTCAGAAATATGCTCCACATCGTAGCGGATGAGCACCCGCACGCCAGTCACTGACTGAATGCCCAGGTAACTTTTAATTTCCGAAAGCATCTCCTTTGCCTGGACTGCAAAATCCAGTTTCTTTTCTACAAAAATTCGTCTGACATTGCTCATTTGTTCCCTCCTGCGTTTGGTTTGTTGTTGTAGTATAAGGTTACAATATCTTGCGTAATTTTCCTATAGTATAGCATGTGATTTTTGATTAGTATAATTAATATATTTAATCTGATTCATTATTAATTCTTATTTTATTCCCACTGGCTTTCCAAAGCCTGCCTGAAAAATACAGAACAGCCTCCAATTATGCAAAAAACAGCCAAATATCCGCGCGAGCGCGGCTGCCTGGCCCATTGCTGGCGGAAATAAATTTCACCTGTGCGCCTTGCATAAAAATCTTTTAGATGTTATACTATTTTTAGTAAAAATTGCCATATTGCCTGACAGGCATAGCTTGAAAGAAAGGATTGAATCACTTGTTTAAAAATATTTTTTCAAAACCACAGCCAAAACCGCAGCAATCCCCTGCACACGCCGGCCCCGACGGGGAACAGGGGCAGGCCATTGCTGAAATCAGCGATATGTTAGAAAACATGGGCTTTGATACGGAACACCTCCTTTGGATTGCCAAGCAGAACAAAGAAGCCTTTTCCACCCTTGTGGACAACAACCAGAAAATTGCAAACTGCTCTGTGGAAAATTTAGAGCAGGCCACATTCGTGGAAGAAAAACTCCAGCAAGTCAACCAGAACAGTGAAACCATGAACGGGCACATCCAGCTTGTGGAAGAAAAAGCCGACACTGTTTTAAAAAATATTACAGAAAAAAGGGAAACCATCGAAGACACATACCGTATGCTCCGGGATTTGACGGAAGCCCTGCATACTACCCAGGAAACCAACCTGAAATTGCTGGAATCCTCACAAAGCATCCACAAAATCGTGGAATATATCAAAAACATTTCCGAGGAAACCACCCTGCTGTCCCTAAATGCATCCATCACCGCCGCCCACGCTGGGGAAGCGGGGAAAGCATTCGCCATTGTAGCCGGGGAAGTGGGGAAGCTTTCTGAGGAAACGGATTCCTTTATCAACGAAATTGAGGAAATTGTAAAGGATCTGGAAGAAAATATCCAAAGCAGCCATACTTCCGCCAAACATTCCGAGGAGTCCATCCAGAAGCTCAACGGGTTTGTGGAAGGCACGGTGGGCATCCTGACAGGAGCCCATGACTCCCTGACAGACATCAAGCGGAATATGGAAAACCTGACAGCCGTTTCCCAGACAAATTTGGATGTATCTGCGGATGTAAAGAAAGCTTTGGACAAGCTGACGGACATTATTTCTTCCTCTGCAGGGCAGTCCTATGACTCCATTGCGCTGATTACCCAGCACCAGAAGCAGACGGACACGCTGCTCACCTGCTGTGACAATATCAGTTCCATGTGCGAAAACATCCAGTACAGCATGTGCTCCATCAAAGGCAGCAATGAAATCGTCATCGGCATCAACCCTTTTACCTCGCCGGACGAGATTAAGAAAATGTACCAGCCCCTGCTGGCCCGTATTTTTAGTTCCCTTGGCCTGAAAGTAAGGCTGATGATTGTAAAAGATTACCTCTCCCTTGGGGAGCAGATCAAAAAAGGCAACATAGATGGCGGCTGGTTCTCCCCCTTCGCCTATATCACTGCGGCTGAAATGACGCCGCTGGATCCGGTGGCTACCCCGCTGATTAACGGAAAGGATTATTACAACGGCTACATTATAGCCCGGAAGGACTCCGGCATTGCATCCCTGCAGGACTTATCCGGCAAGTCATTTGCCTATGTAGACAAAAACAGTGCATCCGGCTACCTGTATGCAAGGCACAGCATAAAAGAAGCCGGCCTTGACCCAGAAAATATATTTTCCAAGGTTTCCTTTGCAGGCAGCCACGACCAGGTACTCTATGGCGTCATCAACGGGGAATTTGACGCTGGGGCAACCTACAACGAAGCCTATGAGAAAATGCAGGAATCCGGCACGGACATGTCCTGCCTTTCCATCATTTCCACCACTGGGAATATCCAGAAAGACGCCATCGCCTTTCGCAGAAGCCTTGATGCAGGGCGCATCCAGGAGATAAAAAACGCCTTTGTCAATTTCCACGATTTTTCCGGCATCACTACCCCTGTCACCGGCTTTGTGGAAGCAAAGGACAGCAATTATGATTTTATCCGGAAGGTACAGAAGGGCTAATCCAGGCAGCCACTAACTGTCCGCGCCTGCCTGGCCTGTCGCCTGCGGAAATGAATCGTGGGAAAGTGTTAATTTCTCCCTTTTTTTTCCGATATAATAGATGAGAGTAACTGAAAAATTAGCACATAGGTTACGGATAACCAGATAGTTTCGCCAAGGAGGGGCAACATTATGAGCGTAAACAGTGTGAACAGTGTAAACAGTACTGCGGCTTATACCGCACCTGCCAAATCAAACACAGCAAAAGCTGCTGAGAACACCAATACTTCCAAAGACACTTCCAGCAGCAACGGCGCTGTATATGAAAAAGGCAGCACTGCCAAGCCATCTTCCAGCAAGGGCATTTATTCCAAGAGCGACATCGTTGCACGTATGAAACGGGATACGGAACAAAGGACTGCCCAACTGAAAAGCTTAGTAGAGAAGATGATGACCAGCCAGGGAAGCAAAATCGGCCAAGCCGATGACATGTGGCGCTTCCTTGCAAAAGGCAACTTTACCGTAAGCGCAGACGTTAAGGCACAGGCGCAGGCAGACATTGCAGAAGACGGATACTGGGGCGTAAAGCAGACCTCCGACCGCATCGTTGAATTTGCAAAGGCTCTGACCGGCGGCGATTCTTCCAAAGCAGAAGAAATGAGGGCTGCATTTGAAAAAGGCTTTAAGGCTGCAACAGGGGCATGGGGCTCCAAGCTGCCAGGCATTTCCCAGCAGACTTATGACGCAGTGATGGATAAGTTTGACGAATGGGCTGGAAAGACAACAGACGAAACAACAGAAACAGCATAAACCCATCCATATGCTCCCTTATGAGCTGTGTATAGAGACTATAAGGAGCTGAAAGTGGCTGCTGCAACATGGGAAAACTACACAACATCTGGCACCAATATTGTTACACTGTTGCTATATGTTGCAAGCTCCCATTTTTGTAGCAGCCCTTCCTATTTCACAGAACTTTCACAGATTTTTCCTTAAAACTATAATATAATATGAAAAACATAGCGCCTGCTTCAATGCAACCGTTTACCATTTATTTCTATTTTCCAGCCACAGAAAGGACGGTACTTTACGGCGATTATGCTTCTATTCGGCAAAACCTATGGCCGCAAAGGCTGGCATCCTCTCCTACTTTAGCATTATCATTACGGCTCTGCATCAGCAACAAAATTACGCTGGTGCACTTTTTTGACGGGAATATGATTGGTATTGCATCTATAACACATCGCAGAATTTCTTGTTTTTTAGAAAAATGCACAAAAAAAATGAATATTTATCCAAAATTAGTGCAAATTCCACGATAAAATTTCTGTAAATTTTATTTTTGTTATTGAATCCTAATAAATGTTATGTTATAATTCCTAAATAAACAAAACGGAATGACGAATACTGTGGTATACCATTTCATCTGGCCAGATGGGTGTTCGGTTTCCAGTTTATGACTCAACAACATGTTTTGGGAGGAAATAAAATGAAAAGAAAAATACTTTCAATTTTACTGGCTGGCGCTATGGCCACAACCCTGCTTGCAGGCTGCGGAAGCGGAAACAACAACGCTGCATCCGATGATAAAGGCACAGAAAGCAACGACACAGACGACAGCAAGGCAGACGATGCCAATACAGAAGGCTCTGACGAAACAGAAGGTTCTGACGAAGCGGAAGGCGGCGACACCAGCGACGCAGCAGACCAGACCTTGAAGGTAGCAGCGCTGGAAAGCGGTTACGGCGCTGACATGTGGACAAAAATTGCAGAAGCTTTCGAAGCTTCCCATCCTGGCGTAAAAGTAGAGCTTACCGTTGACAAAAAACTTGAGGACGTAATCAGCGGCAACATGCGCGCTGGGGATTACCCGGACGTTGTGCATCTTGCAACTGGCCGTGAAGCCGGCCTGACAGAAACCTTGACAAAAGAAAAGGGCCTCCTTCCCTTAACTGACGTGCTTGACATGAAAGTTCCCGGCGAAGATGTTACCGTTAAGGAAAAAGTAATCCCCGGGTTCCTTGATACCCTTGGGACGAACCCATACCCAGGCGACGACAACACCTATTATGCACCCATGTTCTACAGCCCCTGCGGATTATTCTATAATGCAGGCCTGCTGAAAGAAAAAGGCTGGGACGTTCCTACTACATGGGATGAAATGTGGGCGTTAGGCGACAAAGCCAAAGCAGAAGGCATCGCTTTATTCACCTATCCTACCACAGGGTACTTTGACGCATTTACCTATGCGCTTTTAGCATCCTCCGGCGGGTCTGACTTCTACAATAAGTGCATGTCTTACGAAGATGGTATCTGGGAAAGCCCGGAAGCAACAAAAGTATTTGAACTTATTGGCAAACTGGCAGAATATACGGAAAGCACAACCGTTGCAAATGCAAACGACGAAGGCTTCACAAAGAACCAGCAGTTAATCCTTGACAACAAAGCAATCTTCTGCCCCAACGGCACATGGCTGGTTGGCGAAATGGCAGAGGCTCCCAGGGCTGATGGATTTGAATGGGGCTTTATGGCAGTTCCTGCAGTAAATGCAGGGGAAAAAGGAAGCTCCTTTACCTTCTTTGAGCAGATGTGGATTCCTGCACAGGCAGCAAACCAGGATATGGCAAAAGAATTCGTCGCTTATATGTACTCTGATGAAGCAGCAAAGATTTTTGCAGAATCTAATGCAATCCAGCCAATCGTTGGCATCAGCGATACTTTAGAAGGCGACAACAAATTGTTCTACAGCATTTATGACAATGGCGCAACCGCTGTTATGGGCGGCTTTGCAGCTACTAACCCGGTAGAAGGCGTTTCCATGAAAGACACTTTATTTGAAACCGTAAACAGCATCGTAAGCGGCGACAAGACAGTGGCAGAATGGCAGGCAGCCGTAGAGGAAGTAAGCGACCAATTACGGGGTGCAATGGAATAAAAAGACAGGGGGCGTTCCGAAGGTTTCTGCCTTTGGGACGCCCTTCTCTTTTACATAACGCTGGCAGCAAAATAGCTGGCAAACAGGAACGGAGGTATGAAATGTGAAAAAAAGTAAAGCAAGAAGCGTTTTTATTGGGGTATGCGTGGCGCCTGCTGTCATATTATTTATTATTTTTATGCTGGTTCCCACCTTCAATATCTTTAAAATGTCGCTTTACAAATGGGGTGGCTTTTCAAATTCAAAAGAATTTATCGGGCTTAATAATTTTAAAACGCTGTTGGCAGACACAAAATTCCTGCGCACCTTCCAGAATTCCATCCTTCTGGTGGTCTGTGTGACAGTAATTACGATTTCCTTTTCCCTTATTTTTGCAGCGATTATTTCCCGTGAAAAAATCAAGGGGGAAAATTTTTTCAGGATCATATTTTATATCCCAAATATACTGTCAATCGTTATTATTTCGGCTATCTTTTCTGCGATTTACGATCCTACCAACGGCCTGTTAAACAGCGTCCTTGGTATATTCCGGGGAGAGAAAGACCCGATTCTCTGGCTGGGCGATCAGAAAATCGTTATTTTCAGTTTAGTAATCGCACTGGTCTGGCAGGCAATCGGCTATTATATGGTAATGTATATGGCCAGCATGGCAAGCATCCCGGCCAGCATTTATGAATCAGCCGATTTGGAGGGGGCAAACCATATCCAGCAGTTCTTTTCCATTACCCTGCCTTTGATTTGGACAAATATCAGGACTACCTTATCCTTTTTTGTCATCAGTACCATCAACTTAAGCTTCCAGCTTGTAAAAGTACTCACCAATGGCGGGCCGGACGGGGCTACGGATGTATTCTTAAGCTACATGTACAACCAGGCATACACCAATTCCTCTTACGGGTACGGCATGGCAATCGGCGTTGTGGTATTCCTGTTTTCCTTTGGCCTTGCTGCAGTCATCAGCTTTGTCACAAAGCGGGAACCATTAGAATTTTAAGGAGGGGCACAGATGAAAAAGAAAAATGGAGCAAGCGTGAAAACATTATACCGGGCTTTTGTCTATCTGGTGCTTCTGGCATTGGCAGTCAGCATTTTTGTGCCTGTAGCTTGGGTATTTTTGGCATCCATCAAGGAAAATTCTGAATTTTACGGAAGCCCGTGGGCAATGCCGAAAGGTTTCTATTTCCAGAACTTTATCGATGCATTTGAAAAAGCAAATATGGGCGAGTTTTTCTTAAATTCCGTTATCGTGACTGCTCTTGCCCTTGCCATATTGTTAGTCATCGCTTTGCCTGCATCCTATGTGCTTGCAAGGTACCGCTTTTTCGGAAGCAAGCTAATCAACACGCTGTTTATGGGAGGGCTCTTTATCAATGTGAACTACATTGTAGTCCCTATCTTCCTGATGTTCGTGGATGCAGATACCTTCTTACGGAAACTGGGGTTTGCAAATGGATTTTTCCTGAACAACATATTTGTCCTGGCCTTAGTCTACGCCTCCACGGCGCTGCCTTTTACCATTTACCTGCTTTCCGGGTTCTTTATCACAATCCCGAAAGATTATGAGGAAGCTGCCCATGTGGACGGCTGCGGTTATTTCAGGACAATGGTCCAAATTATGATGCCTATGGCATTGCCCAGCATTATTACTGTGATCCTATTTAATTTCCTCTCCTTCTGGAATGAGTACATTATTGCAATGACTATGCTCACCAAGGATTCCAAAACGCTGCCGGTAGGCCTGATGAACTTAACGCAGGCACAACGGGGGGCTGCAAATTATGGAGCCCTCTATGCGGGCCTTGTGATTGTCATGCTGCCTACTTTAATTTTATATATTCTGGTACAGAAAAAACTGACGCAGGGCATGAGCCTTGGCGGCCTGAAAGGTTAATTAGGAGGGATTGCCATGGAAGGAAATAAGAAATGGATTATGATAATTATAAATGCAGCCCTTGTGGCTCTATGCCTTGCGCTGGTGATTGTCGGGCAGCGCAACATTGCCATGTCAGGCTTAGGCCTGCAGCTTCTTGGGCTTGGGGGAATCCTGCTGCTGCTCTACCTTTATAATAAGAAATACCAATAGGGAACACTGTTACAGCAAAATACAGGCAGAGAATTCCTGAAAATTCTCTGCCTGCATATTCTTATCTGTTTCCTAGAGTGTGTCTGAAAAACACTTTCTCCAGAATGCTGCCCCAGCCTTTATGCCGGAGCCCAGATCCTCTTGGCCTATCCAAGGGGATATTTATCCGTCAGTTCTTTTACCATGCCCCTAACTTCTTCGGAGGCTCCCTCCCCTTCTTTTATCATTTTTGCAATGCACTCTGCCACCTTGTCCATATCGGCTTCCGTAAACCCTCTGGAGGTAATGGCCGGGGTCCCCAGCCGGATGCCGCTTGTAACAAATGGGGATTTGGGGTCGTTGGGGATCGTGTTCTTATTGCTGGTAATGTTGACGGAATCCAGCAATTTCTCCACCGCTTTCCCAGTCAGCCCATATGGGGTTAAGTCTACCAGCATCAGATGGTTGTCCGTACCGCCGGAAACCAGCTTAATTCCCCTGTCTGCCAGCCCTTTTGCCAGGGCTTGGGCATTTTTCACAATATTCTGCTGGTATTCCTTAAAGCTGTCCTCCAAAGCTTCTTTGAAGCACACTGCTTTTGCAGCAATCACATGCATCAGCGGGCCGCCCTGGATGCCTGGGAAAATAGCTTTGTTAAAGTTAAATTTCTCTGCCATTTCCTGGCTTGCCAGAATCATGCCGCCCCTTGGCCCACGCAATGTCTTATGGGTGGTGGTAGTTACCACATGGGCATGGGGGATAGGGCTTGGATGGAGCCCTGCAGCCACAAGGCCTGCAATATGCGCCATATCAACCATCAGGTATGCCCCTGCTTCATCTGCGATTTCCCGGAACCGCTTAAAATCAATCGTCCTTGCATACGCGCTTGCCCCTGCAATTATCATTTTTGGCTTACATTCCAATGCAAGCTCCCTAACTTTATCATAATCAATAAACCCTTCGTCATTGACGCCGTAAGGCACAATCTTAAAATATGTGCCGGAAAAATTCACAGGGCTCCCATGGGTCAAATGCCCGCCATGGTCTAAGTTCATCCCCATCACAGTATCCCCGGGCTCCAACATGGCAAACTGTACTGCCATATTTGCCTGTGCGCCGGAATGTGGCTGCACATTGGCATATTCACACCCAAACAGCTCCTTCGCCCGCTCTATGGCAAGGTTCTCCGCCACGTCCACGCACTCGCATCCGCCATAATACCTTTTTCCCGGATAGCCCTCTGCGTACTTATTTGTCATGGGGCTTCCCATAGCTGCCATCACTGCCTTGCTCACCCAGTTTTCAGAGGCAATCAGTTCAATATGGCTGTTCTGTCTTTCCAATTCCGCGGTAATGGCATCTGCCACCTGCGGGTCTGCTTTTTTTACTTCATCAAATGAGTACATAGGTTCATTTCCTTTCTTTTTTCTATGTAAGTATCCTTAATTGCCAAATGATATGATATTATGTTATCCCCGAAATGTCAATAGCCAAGCGGCGGCCGCCTGAACTGCTAAAATAATGGGAATCCCCAGCACAAACTGCCAATGCCTTGTTTTATGGCGGAATGCATACATCCCCGCCCATGCCCCAAGGCTCCCTCCTGCAATGGCTATCCCAAACAGGGTTTTCTCTGGAATCCGCCATTTCTTATGCTTCGCTTTCCACTTATCCAGCCCCATGGCGAAAAAACCTGCCAAATTCATGAATGCTAAATAAATTGTAATACAGTATCCTAACTGCAGCATTTGCCACCTGCTTTCTTCTGCCAGCCTTATTCTTCCCCCAGTTTCAGTGCAATTACAACTCCTGCCGCCAAAGCAGCCACACCTGTCAGGACAGACACCACATTCAGCGTGCCAAAGCTGTTCAACAGCAAAATAGCAACCGGGGATGCCACAATCAGGCCGATAATTGCCCAGTATGCATGCTCTGGGAATTTTTCAAAAATAATTTCAATGGCTTTGGCAATGGCAAAAATACCAACTACTACCCCAATCCCAAAGGGAACCAGCACAAGGCAGCCTTCCAAAATCCCGGGCACGTGAAAAGCAAGCCCATTGTCAATAAATTTGTTAATTTCCGTTAAAATGGGGTTGTAATACCCAATCAGCATCAGCATCATGGATCCGCTGACGCCGGGAATTACCATGGTAGCCGAAGCCAAGACCCCTACGCCAAACAGTTTTACCACATTTAACATGCTGAAGCTTAAATCTGCCGCCGTACCTTCCTGTTCCCCGACTACTGCAAGGCCTGCCACAACTGCAAAAAACAGGAGGAAGGACAATATATGCCCCAGCCGTATGCTTTTGCCCTTCACTTTCCGGGTGATGGCGGGTAACCCACCGACAATCAGGCCGATAAACAGAAGGTTGGTCTGGAAGGGGATTTTTTCAAACATCATCTCAATCACCCTTGCCAGCACAACAATACCAAGGGCAGCCCCAATTACAATAGGTATCAGGATTTTCATGCTTTTCTTAAATTCAGAAAAAAGATGGGTGGCCGCATGTATCATTTTGTCATAAATGCCCATAGATACTGCCATCGTGCCCCCGCTGACGCCGGGAATAATATTGGCAATCCCGATGACAACGCCTTTTAAAATCATTCGAACCATAAACTCTCTCCTTACCCGGACATGCCGGAACTTAATTGGCTAAATATTTTTCCAGAAACTGGATCAGTGCATCCATTTCCTCCTCTGTCCCAATGGAAATCCGCAGGTAATTGTCTATCCTTGGCTTATCAAAATAGCGGACGTAAATGCCTTCCCGCTTCAAGGCCTCAAACAATTCCCTTGCCGGGCAGCTTGGATGGGCTGCTAAAATAAAATTGCTCTTGGAATCCAAGAAAGAAAATCCCAGCCGCCCCAGATCCTGCTTGGTGCGTTCCCTTGTATGGATTATTTTCTGTAAGGTTTCCTTAAAATATGCATCGTCCCTGACTGCTTCTGTCCCTGCCGCCAAAACCGCCGCGCCCATGGTATAGGAATTAAATGAATATTTCGCATCCTCCAGATACCGGATCAGTTTTTCATTCCCAATGGCGAAGCCTATCCGCATACCTGCAAGGCTGCGGGATTTCGAAAAGGTCTGGACCACCAGCAGGTTATCATATTTGGGAACCAATGCCAGCGCAGAATCACCTCCAAAGTCAATATATGCTTCATCAATAATGACAATGACTTCCGGGTTCCCTGCTGCAATTTTTTCCACTTCATCCAGATTTTTTACTATGCCTGTAGGGGCGTTGGGGTTGGGGAACACAATCCCGCCGCAGTCCCTGAGATAATCCTCCGTGCGGATTTGGAAATTTTCATCCAAAGGCTGCAGCTCGTAAGGAATCCGGAACAGGTTTGCCCAAACTTCATAAAATGAATATGTAATATCTGGAACCAAAATGGGTTTCCCGCTATTAAAAAATGTCAGGAAGCTCATAGCCAGCACATCATCAGACCCTACCCCTACAAATACCTGCTGCTCCGGCACGCCATAATGCTCCGCCAGCGCACGGACTAATACCCCTGCTGAAGGGTCCGGGTATCTGCGCATACTGTCCTCATCCAGCCCCTGCAAGGCCTTTAATACCCCGGGGGCAGGCGGATACGGGTTTTCATTTGTGTTTAATTTTATCATTTTGGGGCGGTTTGGCTGCTCCCCCGGTGTATAGGGGACGACCTTCCGCACATTTTTTTCCCATGCTTTCATCTTAATTACATTCCTTTCCTTCTTTTTCCGGTTATGTTAACTGCCCCTGATATTCTTTTGCCAGCTTTTCAAAGGCTGGCAGGGAACGTTCTATCATTTCGTAGGAAACGCAGTAGGCAAGCCGCACATAGCCTGGGCAGGAAAATGCGCTTCCCCCTACCAGCAGGATATGGTGCTTTTTCGCCGCTTTCACAAAGTTCCCCTCCTCTGGGTCTGGGGATTTCAAAAAGAGGTAAAATGCCCCCTGGGGCTTCACGCAGGTAAATCCCAGATCCGTCAGTCTCCCGTAAATCAATTGGCGGTTCCTGTCATAGTAAGCCACATCTGTCCTTGCATCCACAGACAATGCCACTGCCTTCTGCATCAGGGAAGGGGCATTGACAAACCCCAGAATCCGGTTTGCCACCGACAGCCCACCCAAAGCTTCCTTACAGCCTGCCATCCCAGGGCATACCGCAATATAGCCAATCCGTTCCCCTGGGATGGAGAGGGACTTGCTAAAAGAATAGGTGACAAATGTATTTTCATAATATTTTGTCAGGAACGGCACCTGCCTGCCATCATAGGCAAGCTCCCGGTAAGGCTCATCTGATACCATGTAAATTTCATGGCCGTATTCTTCCTGCTTTTTCCGTAATATTGCCGCCATCTTCTGGATGGTTTCCTCTGGGTAAATAACGCCGGTTGGGTTTACCGGGTTGTTTATCAGCAAAGCCTTGGTGTGTTCCGTAATTTTATTTTCCAAATCCTCCAAATCTGGCTGGAAGGAAGGAATATTGGGCTTTACTTCCCGCAAAACACCCTGATGGTTCGCCACATAGCCCCGGTATTCCCCAAAATAAGGGGCTAACACCAAAACCTCGTCCCCGGGATCCAGTAAGGTTTTCAGTACCACGTTCAATGCGCCTGCAGCGCCTACCGTCATCACAATATGGCTCCCTGTAAAATCCGTCCCAAACCGCTGGTTCAAATTATCTGCCACTGCCTTGCGGGTTTCCGGGTAACCTGCATTGTCCATATATCCGTGAAGCTCCAACGAGCCTTCTTCCTGCACAGCTTTTAAAATAGCCCCTGTAAATTCTTCCGGCACAGGGGTCATGGGGTTTCCAAGGCTGAAATCATAGACGTTCCCTGCCCCTACCTGCCTAGCTAATTCTTTCCCTTCTAAAAACATAGCCCGGATCGCCGAGCTTCCGGCAATTTCCTGCTGCATCTGTTTTGAAATCATGGATTCTCCTTTCTGCTTTCCTGCTGTAAAGGTTTCAAATTCCGCAACTGGTTTTTATTCTACCATAGATTGGCTGGGATTTCCATAAATTTTTATTCCCCTGCACTTTCTAAGAACAAAGTGGGCAAGCCCACTTCAGCTCCCCTACCCCTCACTCATGAGGGGCTTGGTGTCTACACTCCGTTTCGGTCCGTCCTAAACAAGCGCCACTGGCGCTTAGGACCTTTGCTGCGCCGAGTGCGGCCGTTTTAGCGGCATAATCCCCCTCGTGCGAGTACCCTCGCTTCGCTGGGGCAGACCCTGCGCATCTCTATTTTTATCTTATAGGAAAGTCATGGACTTTAACACTTTACAGTAACACGGTCTTTTCTATAAGAGAAAAAAAGAAGGCTGCGGACAGCCCTCCCTTTTTAATCTGCGGTTCCTGCTATTTAATTTTTACTTTCTTAGAGCGGAAGCTGCTGGTGTACGTTTTGCCTTTGTATGTTTTATAGGCTTTTACTGTAAATATGTAAGTTTTGCCGGATTTCAGCTTTGTTTTGGTATAGCTGGATCCTTTTGTAGTTTTCAATTTTTTCCATTGGTCTGATGCTTTTACCTTGTAATAAACGGTATAGCCAGTAGCCCCTTTTTGCTTGCTCCATTTTACGGCTGCTTTTTTCTTGCCAGACGTTACCTTAAAGCTTACGGCGTTTGGCGTTGTTGCCGTATATATGCTTTTGTATGACTTGCTTACCACCTGCTTGCCATCCCCTGCCTTGAGGTAGGCTTTCACTGCGAAACGGTAACCAGTGGCAGGGGTCAGCTTTTTGACAGTATAAGAAGCTGTATTTTTCGTTAAAGTTGCTTTCTTAACCCACGATTTCTTGGAACTATTATATTGGTAAATTATGTAGCCGTTTGCTTTGGAAACCTTTTTCCATGTCAGCTTTATGCTCTTAGTGGAGGAAATGGTTTTTAATCCGGTAACATCAGAAATACTCAGGGACTGGCCGGTTCCCGGCGTTGTCCCCGGATCCGTTCCATCCGGCGTTGATCCTCCCGGTGTGTTTCCATCCGGCGTCGATCCTCCCGGTGTGTTTCCGTCTGGTGTTGTTCCTCCCGGCGTGCTTCCATCCGACGTTGTTCCTCCCGGCGTGCTTCCATCTGGTGTTGTTCCTGCATTTTCAGCAATCTTATTAATTTCTGTTAAAATCTCCTCTGCCGTTTTAGGGCCTAATGTGATATTCTGCACTTTATTGTTTTTATCAATATACACGATGTAGGGGAAAGTTCCACCATTTTGCCCATAGAGTCCAAGGTAGGACAACGCATAATTAAAATTCTTCCCTTCTTCATCATGGCAAAACACAACATCTGTATTTTGGTAATTTTGTGCAAATGCTTTTGTTTCAGATAAAGTAGCACCATATACATCTGCATAAATCATTCGGATATCTGAACGGTGAGCTCCACCCCAACTGCTATTGGCAATACTCTGCAAAGTAGCCTTTGTATTACCACAGGCAGTATATCCAAAAATCAGAACAGTTGTCGCATCAGACCTAACAATTGTAGAAACATCTGTTCCATCAATGCTTTTCAGGCCATATGCAAAATTATCAAACCCTGAACTAGAGCCAGCAGGCGGCGTAATGTTTCCTTCATAATCAATGTCAACAAATTTTTTAATTTCTGTTAAAATGGCATTGGCATTTTCTGGGCGTACTAAAATATTTTGGATTTTGTTATTCCCATCAATCAATACAACTGTTGGAAATGACATGTCCGCCCCAACATAATTATTCAAAGCCTTCACTATCTCATCTTCTTCAGAATAGCAAAACGTGATATCTGGACATTGATATCCTGCTTCAAATTCTTTCGTTGTTTCCTGGTCATCAAAAAGGTCTGCAAATATAACCCGTATATCTGGTCGCTTTATCCATTCTGCTGAGGGAGAAGCTAGGTCAGTCAATGCTTTTCTTGTGTAACCACATCCTTTATACCCAAATATCAATACTGTAGTTTCCCCGGGATTGGCTTTCGTTGACACCTTGCTGCCATCTGTGGATGTAAATGTATAGGTCGGATTATCAACCAATGTCCCCTCCTCTGCCGCCTGCGCCTGTATCCCTGCTGCAACACTTAAAAATGGGATTAGGAACAGAAGCGCAAATGCTGCAAACATGTGCCGCACATGTTTTTGGATAAAATTTTTTTCTCTCATAAAAACGTTCTCCTTTTTTCAAAAATCCTTAATCACACCCAATGCTGGCAGGGGGCGTCCCTCATAGTCAAACAGCGCCTGGTTCGCCCATTCATTCCCGCAAGGCCCTGGGTCCTTCATATATTTTAAAGAAGCTTCTGTAGCCCACCCGCTGCCCGGAACAGGAATCCATGCCGGCTCCCAGTAGAAAAACCCTTTCCCCAGGCCTTTTGGCACGTTAGAAATGCGTTTCAGGAAATCTTTCATAAACTCTGCCTGTCCCTGTTTTGTCATAGGGTAATCAATTTTTTTCACCAGCTCTGGTTTAGTGGCCATCCCTTTCCGCTGGGAAGGCCCTAATTTTTCGTAAGAAGCATAATCCTCCATCGTAAAGCCCATGGACACTTCCGCTACCACCAATTCCTTGCCGTAACGCAGTGCAATGTCATTCATATTATATTCCAAATCATCCAAAGAGCCATGCCAGAACGGATAATAGGACAGGCCGATAACGTCAAAATCCTCCCCATCGCTGGCAAAATAGCTGTCAAACCACTCCCGGTACAATGCATTATTCCCGCCGTTATCCAGATGGAGCATGACAGGGATATCTGGCTCAATATCCCGCACCCCATGGATCCCTGCATTTACCAGCATGGCAATGCTCTCATAATCCGGCCGTTTCCCGTCTGGCCACAGCAGGCCGTTGGACAGTTCATTGCCCACCTGCACCATGTCCGGCAGCACACCTTCCCGCTGAAATTCCCGGAGCACCGCCATAGTAAAATCATAGACTGCGGACTCCAAACGTTTTCCGGTAAAGTCATACCATGCCTTGGGCTTTATCTGTTTGCCCGGATCCGCCCAGAAATCGCTGTAGTGGAGGTCCAGCAGCACATCCATCCCCCTGTCTTTCGCCCTCCCTGCCAGTTCCATGGCGGTTTCCATGTCATTCGTCCCTGCACCATAGGGTTCCCCGTCTTTGGAATAAGGGTGATTCCAAAGGCGAAGGCGCACGGCATTTGTGCCGTATTCCTGAAGGATTGCCAAGAGGTTCCGTCCATCCCCGTCGCTGTCATAAAATTTTGCCCCTAGCTGCTCCAGCTCCAGCATGGTAGAAATGTCCATCCCCTTGATAAACTTTTTTTCTGAAATAACTCCCATAAACTTCTCCTTCCCTTTTCTTCTTTTGCATGGCAGAATTCCGGAAGGCTATTCCCCTTCTTCCTGCCTCTCATCTTCTTTTTCCTTATCTTCCTTCTCTTTTTTCTCCAGCTCTGCTACCTTCTGCTCTGCGTCCGTTAAAATATTATAATTGGTAACCTTAGCCCGGGCTGCTTCGGAAAGGCCATTGTACATATTCCTGATACCATTGATAGTATCTTTCATGCCTACCGTAATTTCCTGCCCTGCAAGCTGGTTGATTGCATCAATGACTGGCTGGGCTTCTGCCTGGGCCTGCTGGTCTGCAGCCGCTTCTGCCTCAAGTTGTCCAATCCTTGCTTCTGCTGCTTCTAACTGGCCGTAATTGCTGACATAGCCCTTAGCTGTGCCGTCCAAGGCATTGTACTGGTTCCTTGCATGTTCCACTGCGCCTTTGTTTTCTAATGACACATCCCCAAGCGAGCCGATAAGCTGCACGACAGCGGCAGCCGCATCTTGGGCTTTGGCTTTCGGGCTTTCTGTACCGGAAAGCTGGTATACCAGCACGGCACAGCCTGCTTCGATATTGTCATACAAGGTCTTGGCTGCACTGTGCGGCATGTTGACGCAGCCATGGGAACCATTCCTTTTGTAATAATTTCCGCCGAAATCCCTGCGCCAGGTCGCATCGTGGAACCCTACCCCGCCGTTAAAGGGCATCCAAAAATCCACCGGGGTAGCATAGCCTTCCCCCCGCAGCGTCTTATCCAACTGCTTGTAATACAGGCCATAAGCCCCAACTGGGGTACTCCAGCCCTTTGCGTCATTCCCTGATACAAAATCCGTTTCCAAAACCAGAGATCCATTTTTATAATAGTAAAGGTGCTGTGCAGTCAGGTTTACCTCCACATAAGTATCCCCATAATCGTTGCCCGCCCTGCTGTTGGCTGTCTGGGAATATTCCGGCTCCTTTGTGATTTTTTCCCCCTTCTTGATATTTTTTGCCAAGGCTTCAGTTTCTTTTTCCTGGTCAATTTTCCATCCATAATCCCCGCCGCTTACCGTGATATCCGTCCCGTAGGAGGATTTCAGGGATTTGGATTTCCCTGCAGTGTTATATGTATCTGCCAAATAAGCCACATATTCTGCTACTTTTTCCTGGGAAATCTGGGCTTTATGTTCTTCTTCATTGACAGAAATCCACTTATGGATGGTTTTCCCGTCCAATACTTCCTGCTTATCCCCAAAATCATACGTAATGGCAGTACCTGCATATTTGTTCATGGTTTCAGCCAGCTTTACGATTTCTTTGGAATCCTGCGTAAATTCCGGCTTCACATAACAGCCCTCCTCTGCCATAGAAATGCTGCCCTTTAAGTTTGTTACAGAGTCTTCTAGCACCTCAAAAAATTTTTCTTCGTCTACCACGGTCCCTTCTTCCTCTGGAATAATGGTATAGCCTTCCTTCTTTGAATATTTGGAAACCATGGCGTTTTCTGCCTTCCGCATCTGGGCTTTGTCCATCATTTCCAGCTTCTTCGCTTCTTTCCTTAGTTTTTCCTTATCATAGTCCACCATAGTTTCCAGTTCCATGACAGAATCCTGAAAAAATGCCACAGGCCAGATAAACTGGTTCTGTTTCCTCAGTTCTATCTCTAACGTCCCGTCAAACACAGGCTTTAACCCAACCGCCATGCCTTCTATGGTTTCCGCTTCCCCTTCCCGTGGCTCTATGGATATCTGGTATTGGTCTATCTCCGCCGCAATCATCTTTTCAACGGACTGCACGCTTTTTCCAGATGCATCTACGCCATTGATGGTGGTCTGGAAAAAGAAATGGCTGCTGAAATATACTGCAATGCCCAAATATACTGTTGCAAGGGCCAAAAGGACAAAACCGGCAATTACCAATGCCTGCTTCTTTTTGCTCAGTTTCTTTGTACTCATAGTTCCTGCCTCTCTTATCTATAGTTTCTCCATCATTTTAACTTATGTTAAAAATCCTAGGAACATACGGAATTTTTCCGTATAAGTACCATTATAGTTGTATTTTCCGTAAAGTCAAACAATTTCAATATTCAAATTTTAACAGTTGACTTTTGTCTTTTCTTGTGGTATATTAGATAGGTATTCGGGGTATGGCTCAGCTTGGCTAGAGCGCACGGCTGGGGGCCGTGAGGTCGCAGGTTCGAATCCTGTTACCCCGATTTTTCTTTATTTTACAAGGGTTTTCATTGGTGAGGGAATACATATTCTGATTACCTCTGATTACCTTTTTTAATTGGAAGTCTGTTTTCTTCTTTCAGGACTTGAGTATTTATGATATCTTTTGTTACCATGCCAACCATAAGGCGTTTGTCTTGCATCTCTGTAATGTCATAAGTATAGTATTGTTCATTTACTTCTTCTGTGTGCCCCAACAATGATGCTACCACTGTTGTAGATACTCCGTTGCATTTTAATTTAGACGAAAAAGTCCTCCGGTATGCATGTATGCTCTTGTAAGGTATCCCTATTTGCTTACATTTATTTTTTGCGCAGGAAGAAATTACAGGCGCATGTATCCTTCCGTTTTCATTAGCAAAAATATATTCTGAATCAAAACCATACTTCTTTTGCACTGCCTTTATTCGCATAAGCAAATTTATGATTTCATCTGTCAGTGGCATATACCTTTCCTTTCCATTTTTGGTGGAGCCAATCCAGTATTCCTTTTTTTCTCTGTTGTACTTTTCAGATTTATTCACAACTATCATCCCATTTTGAATATCTTTCCACATTAATGAGGATATTTCCCCAACCCGAAACCCTGTCAGGCTTGCAAACTCCACTGCATATGTAGGAATGTAATCTGGATGCTTCTCATAATCCAAATGGAATTGCTCATAGAGCAACTTAAACTCATGGTTGGAAATCGTTCTCTGTTCTGGTGTTTTTACTTTTCTTGTACAATATTGATAAAATTGCTTTGTTTCCAAGTTTTCAAATGGATTCTCTGGAATATCTTTATGAATTTTCGCGCTTTTAAATGTATTCCGCATATATCCACACAACGTCTTACATGCTTTAGGTGCAAGTTTCTTTTCTTTACATAATGAAATGATAAAACTTTTTACATTTTCTTCATTAAACAGCTTTATGTCCATAAATTCAATATCACTGCCTTTAAAAAATCTTTCATAATCTGTCCGGTATTTTACCAATGTATTTTCACTGTTAAAGGAAATGGAATGTGCTTCAAGCCACCTATCATATGCATACTTAAACGTAACCTTCTGTATCTGTTCAAATTTTTTATAATAATCTTCCAATGTACCTTGTATGCCTTTTTCTGTAGTCCTTTTGATTAACCTCCTCCCATCCTTTTTAGATTCATCCGGCAGATAAGTGTACCACTTCCCGTCCTTCCCCTGCCAGATTTTGTATTGGTGCTTCTTCAATAATTCCTCTCTCTTCATGGCCTCCATGCTATCCTGCACATCGCTTAGGTTTAGCATACCACTATTTATGATGAACTGCAATATTTCTGTGCTTTTTCCATATTGCAGGTTTTCCGTTCCTGTAATGGTTCCTATGTCTTATCACCTCTGTAATTGTTTTTTCTTTTATATGGGGAATGCAGCAGGGTTCCCTACTGTACATATATAAGTAAATAATTTTAAGTTATTTTTTGTTTTTATAAGTGTCAGATGTTTTATTACATGCTATGTATTGTCCGTGTTGGTATTGTTCCTATTAAATTTTGTTTCCTGTTCCTTCTATAATATAATGTATGGATACGCATATGTACTGGGGGCGGCTTTGGCATGCTGCCCCGTTTGGTTCGTTTCCTGTTCCTAAGTATGGGTTATGGCTACTTGCATCTCTTTTTCAGTTCCCGTTTCTCTGCCACTATGTCTTCAATCAGCCCTGCGTATTCCTGTTTCATTTCATCCAGTTCAGCGGCCAGCCCCATATATTCTTTATATGCCTGTCCCGCAAGTTCCATTTTCCGCTGCATGTTCTTATTGCCGTATGCTTCTAGCTGTTCCCTTAAGCACCTGTTCTCTTCCTCCAGACGCTGGATGATGCTTTGCTGGGTCTGGATCTTCCTGTCTTTATTGGCCAAGTACATCTTCATTTCCCCCTGTATTTCCATTTTCTGCTGTGTTGGGTTCTTCTGTTTCTCCGCAAAACAGTTTATAAAGCACCCCGCGCATTGTATTTATTGCATTTGCCTGTGCCGTCATGATGCTGGAAAGGAACATTGTTGCCATTGGCTCATCTTTTACCCCGCCCTCTTTAAATGCGGCTTCCAGCTTTTTCAGGTTCCCCATGAACTGGGAATCAATTTCGCCGCCCCCTGCTTCAATGAAGCTTTCCTTTGTAATCCTGTCAATGTCTTCCCTTTTTAGTTTCTTTTCCATATTGCCCACTTTTTTACCCTTCCTTTCTGTGCCGGCATACGCCCAGGATGCCCGTGGGCATATGCCTTGCTGTCTGTCTTATTTTATTGCTGCCATTAACGCCTGTGGTTTGTCGCATACAGCCTTGCATGGCCTATCCCGCGCCCGAGCATTTTGGAATATAGGCCTTCCGACAGGCACTTGAACCCCCTGCTTTCCGTGCACACGATTTCACACAGGCAGTCCTCCACGATGCCCTTCATTTCCCCTGCGCTTGTTGCGTCCGTCACGTTTGGCAGGTTCATGTCCCCGAAGGTGACGTTCATGGTTACGTTCCCTCCCCCCACATACTGGGCTGCCTCCCCTGCGGGCGGCTGGGCGGTGTACCCATGGGCTGCGGGGGCAGGTATCCCGAACTTCTCCCGGATTAATTCTGGGTTTGCCTGTGAGATCTCCCACAGCCGCTGCGCCATCTCATTGGTGAATACCATGTCGCCCTGCCCGACTTTCGTGAGCGTCCCCTCGTTTTTGCTGAAATGCAGCTCGTCCCTCCCTTCGCCAAGGAACGCAAGCTGGTCGTATGGGATGTTGTGGGAGCCTACGCGGAACCCCTTTATCCCGATTTCCTTCAGCTTCTTATATAGGCTCCCGGATGATTTCTGGCTGTCGTACTTTACCCCGAGGAGCTTTGCAAGCTCCTTCATCTGCTTGGTTGTCAGTGTCTTCTTATTGAACTTGTCATAGAATTTTTTGTTGGTGTCAGACAGGCTGTCGCGCTTTGCCTTGGTTGCCTTTAAGTTCCTGTCAAGGTAGGAGAGCGCGTCGGTTTTCAGTTTTTTATTTGCCTGCCCAGTGCCCCCCTTGCCGCCTGTAATTTCTTCCAATGTTTCCACTGGCTTCTGTGCGCCAGCATTTACAGCAGTAAGTTCCTGTTTCCCGCCTTTCACGCCTGGTGTGCCGCCTGTGCCGCTGCTTTGTGTGCCTGAACCCCCTGGTGCAGTGCCTGTGCCATTGTTATTCCCTGCTGTGCCATTCCCGTTTTGTGCGGCATTTGTGCCTGTATTGCCCGCAGCATCCCCTGGCAGCCCCATCCCGGACGCTATCCTGTCTGCATGGGCTTCCATCTTTGCGTGGTAGTCGTTCAGGCCTGTGAGCATTGCGGACACGGAATTTGTGATGCCGGATTCATTCAATAACGAGCGGAATTCGTCTGTCGGGGTGTAGCCAATCCCTGACATGTGCCCTGTGATTGCCTGCACGGAATCCCCCGCTGTCTGGCTGATCCCCTCCAATAGTTCCCCGAAGTTCTCAGATAATGAATCTATGATGGCCTGTACTGCTTCGTCAAAGTCCCCCTGCAGGTCGGAGAGCATGTTTTTGGTGTCGGAGATGTACCTGCCGTACTGGGTTTCCTGTAAGTTTTTCTCCGCTTCTTCCAGCGAAACCTTGATTCCCTGTACCTTTGCCCTTGTTTCCTCGGACATGTCCCCCGCATAGGCCTCCATCTGCTTGCGCAGGGCGGCTATCTCCTTTGTCTTGCCTGCGATGGTGTCTGAGTATTCAAATGCGTCCTTCTGGGTGTCCAATAGTTCCCCATATTCGCTGGTTAGTGTCTTCAGCTTGTTGGAGAGTGCATTGTAGCCCTGTTCATATAAGTCTATGACTGCATATTTCTCATCCTGTGCGCCTTCCACTGCGTCCCGGTAGGAGTTTATGAGTTCCTGCCGCCTGTCCAGGAGCGTCCTGTTATATGGGTCGTCTGCAAGCTCCTTGTTTAGTTCCCCGACTGCTTTTTTATAATCGGCCGCCTGTTTCCGGTAAAGTTCATAGCTGTTTGCATGGAGCCATGCCGTGGACTTGCCTTCTTCTGTCAGCCACCCAATCTTGTCATCTGTAACGCCTTCCCTTGATAATTCGTTTACCATGAAGCTGAGTTCGGATGCCACGTCTTTTACACGGTTCTGTAGGTAGTCGAAGTTGTCCCATCCAATCTGGCGTATCTGGCTCTTGAACTCTGCCATGGAGACTGCGGCTTCGTCTATTGCATTTGCCACGTCATTGATCCTGCCCTGTGCCTCGTACCATTCATCCGAGAACTTGGTGACAGTGCCGTTGCCAACCGATTCTTCCAGCGATTTGGTGAGTTCTGCAAGTTTGCCGGTTAAGGTTTTTCTTGTGCCTTCCTCATTCTGGAGCAGCCCTCCATAGTATTCCTTGCTTGTCTGGTAGCCTTTCGCCTGTGCAATGTCCATGGCGTTGTTGAGCCTTGCGGCGCGCTGGGCGAATTCGCTTTCCTTGTGGGAGTACTCCGTTTCAATGTTGGACATTTTCTCAAGCGCGAGGGCTGCCTTCTCTGTCTTTGCGGTCTGTCCATAGAGTGCAGAAGTTTCCTTTGCGGTTTCCATTGCGCCCAATGCTTCATTGTAGTTCTCACATGCAAGCCCGAAGCTGTTGGATACCGCATATGCCTTCTCAATGTAGGGTGCTGGTATCAGGATGTTTTTGCTTACGTATTTGGACTTGATTTCCTTTACAGCTTTATTTTTGCTTTTGTTCCCTTCGATTTTCTTCTTCGCGTTGGAGAAGTCCTTTTTCGCAGTGTTATATGCTGACTTATAGGTGGACGCGTTCTTGGTTATGTTGGATATCTGGCTGTCCACGTAGCGGTTCTTTGCCCCTGCGGTGGTCTGGTTCTTTGCGGCTGCGGAGTGCAGTTCATTCTCCGCGTCCCTGCCAGACACTGTGTTGGCCGCCTTTTCCTGCTTTGCCTGTAAGCTGTCCGCATAGTACTGTGCCTTTGCAAGCGTTTCACTTTCCTTTGCGCTTAGCTCATTTTCCACTGCTTCATTATAGGCTAAACAGTTGTAATAATAAGTCAGGTCGCCCATGAGGTATTTTTCGCAGTATTCCTTCACGGCCTTCAGTGCGCCATTGCTTATTTTCTTGCCGGACTTAATAGCGGATGCCGCTTTTTTCAGGCGGTTTTTCAGCTTTTTGTTTTTCAGCCCCTTATATGTCTTGCCCGTATAGAACTTTGCCTTCCCTGCGGCTGTTTTCCTGTCCTTGGATGCCGTCCTCCTTGCCTTTGTCTGGGCGTCCCTGTCTGCCCTGCTTTGGCGGGTCTGCGTATTGAGGTTATGGTTCTTTGCGGACGTGGATTCTGCGTTGGAGACTGTGCTGCGGTCTGCCTTGGACTGGTTTGCGTCCAGATTGTTGCTTAGCTGCTCCTGCCGTAAGGACTTTTTCTCTTCCTGTGCGGTGAGGGCGTACATTTCTAGGTTAAGCCTGTTTTCCTCCTCTGCATTTTTGTTTGCATTGTAGTAATTGCAGTAGGAGAGGAGTGTATTTAGTGCCTTGTATTCCCTGCCCGTTGCGGTTTTCATTGCGTCCACGATGCCGCTTATGGCAGTGGCGGGTATTAATTTCCCGGCCTTCACTTTTGCGATGGCCTGTGTGAACAGCTTCCTGTTTTTCTTGGAAACGCCCTTCCTGCTGGATTTCAGGATTTTATCCCCATAGGAGGAACGGCTCTTGGCAGTCTTTGCATAAGCTGCCTGTAGGTTCTTCTGCCTTGCGTCAATGTTCCTTGCCTTGCTGCTTATTAGGCTGTTTTTTCTGGATGCAGTGGACGCGGTGGAAAGGCGTGTATCCGTCTTTTCATCTGCGGTGTCCTTTGCACTGTTTTTGGCTTCTGCATTCTGCTTTGCAAGGGAAGCGGATGCGGTGGCGTTTTCAGCCATGGTCTTTGTGAGGCTTTGGATGGATTCATTATTTGAGTTAATCCGTTCATTGTATTCGTGCCATGCTTCAGAACCCTTGGTGACAGTCTTTTGCAGCTCTTTCAGCTTTTTGTCCTGCTTGATGATGTTGGAAATCTGGGACTGTGCGTTTTTGTTGAGTTTGGAATAGTCCTTTGTGCTTGCGGAGAAGCCCCATGCTTCCTTGTAGTCTATATTGCCCTGTATCCGTTTGTTTGCGGATTCCAGTTTTTCAAGGAGTTTGCTATATTTGGTGATTAGGAGTTCGATTTTCTCACGGGCTAATTCCTTCTGTGTCTTCTGTAACTCCTCCAGTTTCTCTTGGCATTGGAGTGCCTTTTCGTACCACTCCTTGTAATTTTTAATCCGCTCTTTCAGGCCGTCATCTGCAACGTCCGCTATGTTGATGCTGCCGTCACGGACTTGTGCCGCCCATGTTTCCTCCAAGCCGATGCTGTTCGCCCTTGCCATGTACTTGTCATATCCCTTGCGTTGGATGTCAATTTCTTCTGTAATGCTGGAGATTGCCTTCTTGTATTCCCTGCCCCTCTTTGTGAAGCTGCGGAAGGTTTCTTCTGCGCGTGTCTTCAGCCTGTCAATGGCCTTCTCGACACGGGAGACTGCAGTTTCAATGAAGTCAAACACTTCTATGGACTGTTTTTCTTCCTTCTCCTTGGAACCGGACTTCCCGGAACCAGACTTCCCAGATTTCCCGGAGCCGCCCGTGCCGCCTGACTTTGCATAGAACTGGGATGCATCCAGCTTTGCGCCCTCCAACTGTGCGGAAAGCGTGGATTTCAGGCCGTTTTCCAAGGCATTTGCCGCTATGTCCCTTGCCGCGTTGCCGACTTTCCCGCCCAGTGTGTCCGTGTCGAACTGCATGGACTTGAAATTCAGGAGTGCATTTGCAAGGGCTTGGATATATGCAGTGGATGCGCCTGCTGCATTTGCGATTGCGACAATCTGGTTCACGTCGTCCGTGGTGTCAATGGTGATGCTGTTCACGTCCATCTTGGAGATGGCAAGTGCGGTAAGGTAACCCGCTGTTGTGTCGGATGCATTCCCTTCACTTAAGATGGAAGCAATTTCTTCCCAAGTCGTCTCGGAAAGTTTCTTCCCAGCCATTGCGGCATTGTCTTTTGTGAGCGCAAGCCATTCCTCCTGCAAAGCAAGCCTTGCCGCCACTAACTCTGCTGCATTTACAACGCCGTTTTCCTCTAGCATTGCAATGGTGGCTTCCTTTGTTTCAGCGGTTAAATCATCCCAAATGCCGCTATTGTCAATGAGTGAAGTCGCCAGCCTGTCAAAAGCGTCCTGGCACGCGGTGATGTCGTCTGGGTTCTTGGTGACTGTTTTGATAAAGTCATCATAGGCTTTCCCTGCGCTGCTGAAGACAGCTTCAAAATCATCATTGTTTAAGATGGAAGACCAGTCGAACCCATCCCCGTCCTGTACGTCGTCATAGACTTCCATGAGGGTTTTGAGGTTGCCCGCAACATTCTGCACGCCGTCTAGGGAGTCTTTGTAGGATGGCGGTTCCGGCGGTTCTGTTTCTGAAATGTCTTTTTGCAGTATGCCCCATTCCACAAGCAGACCCAACACTTCCTGTATCCCCTCTGCATTGTCCTCTGTAATAATCCCATATTCTTTTGCTTTATCAATAATCGAGTTGAAAACAGATTCCCCTTCCTGTGTGCCCTCTGTCTGGAGCATCCCAAGGACGTCATTCTCTGTTTTCCCCTGTAACCCGCTCATGTCAAAGTCGGGGATTATTTTTGTCTTGAACTCCCACTGTCCCACCATGGACTTCAGTTCCGGGTACATGGATTCAAAATAATCTGCAACGCCCCCATTCCCGTTTTCCAATGCCTTGGCAGTTGCATCCGTGATTATTTTCGCATAATCCTCTGCCGCTTTTGCAAGCTCCTGTCCATTGCCGGAAACTTTTGCGTCTTTGTATTTCTGGTATGCACCTTTGATATTATCAAATGCGCTGGCATAGCCCTCATTCTTTGCTATTTCTTCATATAGGATATAGCTGTCATGCATATCCTTATATTGTTCCGATACCTCTTTTGCGGAATTCGCAAGGCCAGTTAAATAGTTCCTGAAATTTTCTGTTGATAATGGGTTTGTGCCTGAAAACATTTCCTGGAGTTCCAGAAGTTTTTCATGCATCTCACTTGCGTTCCCGGACAGTTCCACAAACGGGTTGTTGGAGGCCGTCCCTTTCGTCCCATAAGTGATTTCCATCCCATTGTCTTCGAATAATTTCTTGAATTCCTCTATTTCCGCTGGGCTTAATCCGGTTGTGGCCACGGATAAATCCAGCTTTACTTTATAATCGCCATATTCAGATAACATACGGTCTATATTGTCTGAGTATCCGTTTATGAGGTTTGCAGCATTATTGGCGAACCCGCCATCATTGAATTCATTCTTTGCTTCCTGCCACTGCTTTTGCGCTAATTTATCAAAAGCGTCTGCCTGTCCGTTAATCCCCTCGGTGATTAAGTCGATTGCGCCCTTTTCCGCGCCGTATTTTTCCATCATCTCGTCTTGGATTGACATAAGGGTTTTGCGTGCTTCCGTGACATCGGAGATGGAGGAGCTGGAATCATTGAGCACTGCTTGCAGCTCTTCCACTTTGGACTTGTAGCTGTCAATGTCGGACTTTGCGCTGCTGAAAGTATTGCTTACTTCATCTGCTTTCTGCGCAACATCGCCTGATACGCGGATGAAATTTGAAACTGCTGTTGCAACTGCCTGTATGCCAAGGCTCAAACCCAAAGTCAGTGCGGAATTTAAAAGCACTGTTTTGATCCTGAGTGAATCAGTTGAAACACCACAGGAATTCAAATATGCCCTGTATCCTGCTAAAGAAGCAGGGGCTTCTACGGATGTTGTCTGGAGGTATGCTTTTAACTGTTCGTTGTTCTCTACAACAGCATTTGCGAAAGTGCTCATATCTGCTGTACCATTAACCAAATTACCATTCCAAAGTTGTATTGCTTCTGCTGCATCCCTGAAATGTTTCTGCTGTGTCTTAAAACCAGTGATATCTATGCCCATGATATTACCTTGCAAGTCTATCTTATGGGTATCTTTATTATACAATTGCGTTATTCCGTAATTTTTATTGAGGGCTGTCATTGATGCCTGGAAAGCGGTAAGGATGACTGGGATTGCCCCTATTGTGTCAGCCAGCTTTTCAAACGACTGGATTGCATTGTCAAGGAATGACACACCACCTTTTATCACATCCTTACTTGTAATGGATGCTACAAAAGAATCAAAACTGTTGGAAAGGGAATTTAAGCGTCCTTCCCATGAATCTGCTGTCTTATTTGCTTCCTCCAGTGCGGAGCCTGTGCCCTGTGAAAACTCGCCAACCATCTTTTCATATAAATCCCACCGGCTTAAAAGGGCTGATAGCGCGTTTGCATGGTACTTTCCTCCTATATCTGAAATCAGCCCCTGCTTTTCTGCACTGTTATCTGGCAAGGAATTGTAGACCTCTGCCAAGTCTTTCAGTATGTCCATCGGGTTGCGGAGTGTCGCAACACCGTCTTTTATATACTCCAGCTCCACGCCCAGGGAATGGCATCTGTCTTCCACCTTCTTAAGCTGCTCCTCGTCAATCACTTCCCCGTCAAACTCACCGGAAACTTGCTGGAGGTTGAGGATAATGGAACGGAAAGACCGCCCCATTTCAGAGCCGCTTCTTTTTGTTGCTGCAACCATGGCAGCTTCTGCCGCCGTCAGTTCTTCAATGGCTACCCCCGCATTTGCCGCAAAGGACGCAGAAACGCGGATACCATCGGCGATATCAGTCAATGACGCACTATTTTTGTTTGAAATGTAGTTCGCCCCGTCAAGGGCGGCTGTTAATTTATCCACACTGCCGCCATATTTATATGCCGCGTCTGTTGCAAGCAGGTAATTGTTCGCCATTTCTGCCGTCATATCCCCGGCACTTTGCGCCAATAATGACAGCTCCCCAAGTTCCCTTGACATCATCTCATAACCTGATCTGGCCATCTCCTGAACCGCTGTAAGGTAATTCCCCGAAACTTGGCCGAATTTGCTTGCGACTTTAAAGGCTTCGTCCCCTAATTCCCTTAGCTGCTGTTTCGTCATCTCTGAGGTCTTAGATATTTCAACAAGTATCGTGTCATTGGTTTTCAGCGTATTTAGGGATTGCCGGAATTTATTTACCGCAACAAAAGCAAGCCCAAAGTAATTCCCAACCTTTATGACGTTCCCCAGCATCCCCTTGATCCTGTCAGTTGTTGACAAGGCTGCATACCCGGTAGCCCTTACCCCTGTAGTGAACACTTGTAGCTGGTCTGTCGCATTCCTGAGTTCATCCCTGTTTGTAATGGAACTGATTACATTCCGCAGCCTTTCTGCTTCCCCAAGCCAGTATGACGATTCATTTATTTTGGTGTGCTTATTGGTAAATGCCGTCAATTGGTTCAATAACTTTTCCTTCTTCAAATCAATGTTCACGCTGATAGGGTTCCTGCTTGCAAACTCCCTTGCCTCGGAAACGGCGCGCCTAACCTGTACACCAAGCCTTTCACTGTTGCTATTAATATTAAGCTGGATGTCCCTTGCTGACACATTCCTCAATGCGCTGTTAATTTCCCTGTTTAGCTGGCGGCTGTCCATCTTCGCCTGTATCTTAATCTGCCGCAGGTTCCCCTCCATCTGCCGGATAATCTGATTGACTTCATTCTTTGTGTCGCCTTTTGCCAGAATCCCAACAAGCCTTAGTTTCCGTATGCTTTTCTCCAGCTCTTTAATCTGGGCGTTGATCTGCGTTTTGCTCTTCTGCTGATCCAAGAGGGCAAGTAAGTCCAATACAAATTCATTTGTTCCATTACTCAATATTCCTGTTTCCTCCTTAATTTTAAGCATAATAAAAGAGAGACTATGAAATAATCTCCCTTGCTGTCACTATTATTCAATTGTTAAAAACCCTAAAATTTCCTCTGGCATCTGACACAGACACGGTTGAATCCGTTTGTCATAATGCCTGTCAATAAGCTAAATTTCTTTGGCACTAATTGTACCTCTGTGCTGAAACAATATGGGCACTGCACTTTTGGTACAGTTTTATTACTCAAAAGGGGGCTATTAGGCATGACTTCTTTTAATTGTTCTTTTGCGTCTTCCAAATCTACTGCTTCAAATGTATATAAAGGTGTAAAGCTAGTAGACACTGTATTCATCAATGTCCCCCCACCTTCCTTATAATAATACCATTTACTTTTATTTAATCCATCTGCATTTCCACCATCCAATCTCCCACCACAAACCAGACATATGTTTTCACTATTTTTCTGTTTCAATATATCTTCATTTATGGTTGATTTGCAATGCGGACAAAGAATTGTTCTGCCCATACCCTACACCCCCAAACCTTTTTCTTCCATTATATATTATGTTACCATTATACCACCCCTACCCCATTGATGCAATCATATGTTTCCTGTTTCTTCCTTATTAAATATATTTACCATCCCAGCTTACCTACCCTCCACTATCCAAAACACAAACATATTTTCCAACTTTACACCATCCCACTGTTGTGCTATCATTAGTTCCATATTAAATTTTCATTGTATTGTATCATGTTGATGTTTTACACTTCTTCCAAAAAACGTAAATTTTTGCTTATTTTTTCAAATTTTTAGCGTTTTTTTATGATTTTTTACTGTTTTTTGAGTATTTTTTTGGTTTTCTATAATTTTTAATGTTTTTGGGTTCCTGTTACTATTTGATTTTCAGAATTATAATTTCATTTTCAGAATCCGGATTCCTGAGAAATGGGTGCCTGGTTTATTGGCTGCTTAATTATTCAAAAGATAGTCCTGCAATTTCACGAATAAATGTGGGTACAGATCAATTTTATTGTTTTTGAATTTACTAAGCGTATCTTTATTCATCCCAATTACCTTACATATATAACTGGCTTTTTCTCTTTCTAAACGTTGATGTAACATTGTTCGTAATTCTTCTTGTGTCAAAACTTCTTTCACCTTCCTTTTTATTCATGGATAATATTTTCTATAAAAAAAATTGAAACTAACACCCAGCCTGGGAGTTGTAGAGGCTCCGTGTATCGGCTGGGCGGCCTACATGCATATTGGGAGTATATGCAGCAGGGCTTTTTACATCTGTTATTTGTTTTGAATGATTTCTGTACGCCTAAGTGGAGTTTCAGCGCACATAATGGCTGATGTGGTTTTGAGGCACACACCAGCCTGATTACATTATTTAATTGAATGGATTTATGTAAACTGCCATATGCAACAGTTTGCGTTTGGCAAGGGGAATTTTGCAAACAGCCTTTTCCACAATGCTGTCTGCTTCCCCTACGCCGTAATAGTACGATATTCAAGCCTTTCTTGAATATTTTTTATAATAACTGCATTTATGCAGATTATTACCTAATCAGGTATTACAACCTTGTCCAAGTATGCCTTAAGCCTGTTAGCATCATCTTCACACAGGCATATATGCCCGTTTTTGAACCGTGAAAGATAATCCGTTGTTATCCCTGTTTTTGCTGCTATCGCTTTGGCAACAAGACCAGATGTAATCGTAGCATTCAGCTTTTCTCTCAATTCATTTTGGTTTTGGCTCATGTTACCTCCTCAATGTTTTATGTATAAATTTTTGTAATTATCGCTACTCCCTTCTCTTAGTATAGTTTGTACAAATCTTTTTCAACCTGTTTAAAAACCCCTTATTTTTCAGTACTTTCAGGCATTTAAGCACAGTCTTTTTTGACGGATTTTTCACTTTTTCTTAT
>Ga0137308_100923_pt1 | contig 36567 bp, 34 predicted proteins | sample Inofrocosms_June_FD_97181 | JGI IMG/M metagenome (GOLD analysis project Ga0137308, IMG submission 97181) | Mouse cecal microbial communities from Vienna, Austria - N-Acetylneuraminic and N-Acetylglucosamine D2O microcosms_June | ecosystem: Host-associated > Mammals > Digestive system > Large...
CTCGGCCTATCAGACTATATGGAGAGAACCAAGACAAAACACCGGCCCAATAAATATATTATTGGTGGGTTCGCCTGGCTCTCCAATGGTGCCGGTGGGGGGACTCGAACCCCCACGGTGTTGCCACCGGCGGATTTTGAGTCCGCTACGTCTACCAATTCCATCACACCGGCGATTTTAACAATAGTATACCGCACACTCCGCAGGAATGCAAGAGAAATTTAGATAAAATACAGTGAAAACTCGACCAAATTTCAGGCAATATGCACATTCTTTTCATCGTGCCTATGCAATTACCTATCGAGCCGTATCCGGGCAAATCCGGCTATTTTCGACAAAAATGGTAAAACTTGTAATTAAAGTCGAAAGAAAGTGGCCATATTTTCCGGTCAAAACCCAAGATTCGACTTGAGTTTTCTGTCTGTTTATGGTAATTTGTAAGCAAGGCGTTACGAAGCTTCGATATCTCGTCTAATCAGACGGATAGCCATCAATAATTGTCGATATGAACATTGTGAAAGGAATACGGGAGTATGGGTAAAATAAGAATTGTACTGACAGATACGAACGAGGAGGCCCGCAGTATGCTGCAGGAGGCTCTGGAGAAGAGCGATCGGTTCGTAGTAACCGGCTCCACCGGCAACGGGGAGGAGGCGCTGCGGCTGATCGAGGAGACGGAGCCGGATATGGTGGTTTTGGACTTAATCCTGCCCAATTTGGACGGTATGGGGATCCTGCGCCGGCTGCAGGGTGAGAAACGGCCTGTCATTGTCGCAATTTCGGCAATTGCCTACCAGGAAACGATTGTGGAAGCGGGGAATCTGGGAGCCGCCATGTTCATCAGCAAACCCTACCATCAGGATGCGCTGATTGAAAATCTGATCAGTCTTTCGGAATCCAACAGCAGCCGTTCCCGCACGCCGGGCCTGGAGGAGCTTGTCACATCCATTATCCACGAGGTGGGCGTTCCCGCTCATATCAAGGGGTATCAGTACGTCCGGGAAGCCATTATGATTACGGTTGAGAATATGGATGTCATCAATTCCGTGACCAAGGTGCTCTATCCTGAGGTGGCAAAACGCTATCATACCACGCCCAGCCGTGTGGAACGGGCCATACGCCATGCCATTGAGGTGGCCTGGGACAGAGGGGATCTGGAAACGCTGCAGAGATTTTTTGGCTATACCGTCAGCAATGCCAAGGGGAAACCTACAAATTCTGAATTTATTGCTATGATCAGCGATAAAATCCGATTGAAGATCAAATCCTCTCCCAACGGCCTTCCGGCCTGAGGGTTGCAGTCCGGATCAATTTCTGTTATACTGTGTCCCTGGTATCATCCCCACCTCCCCCAACGGGAAAAACATACGAAGGGAGACATTTTGTTATGACGTATACCTATCGCACCAGCGGCACCTGCTCCACACAAATTGATCTGGAGCTGGAGAACGGCATTATCCAGTCCGTTGCCTTTACCGGCGGCTGCAATGGGAATCTGCAGGGCATCAGCCGGCTGGTGGCCGGGATGCCGGCTGAGGAGGCGGTCAGCAAGCTGCAGGGGATTCAGTGCGGCTGGAAACCCACCAGCTGTCCGGATCAGCTGTCAAAGGCGCTTGAGGAAGCTCTGGCCAAAGAGAAGCAAGCATAACTATGGGCATGAACACAAGTGATCCGCGGAGACCGGCGTCTGGCTGGGATTCTCCGCGGATCATTTGCGTCTGCGGCGACCTGGGCGGTTTGTTGGGGATGACATCCTGCGCGGGGAATTCGTTATCATTTTTTTCACATTTTTTTGGACTGCGCATGGTTTACAGACTTTCATTTGTGTGGTAGACTAGCAGAGAACTTTTATCAGGAGGTGACGCCGTGGGCCTTTTCATCCGGCTGCGGGAAGCGGTCCAGGACTTTTTGCGAAAATCCGATATGGTCCTTCTTGCCCTGTGCCTAATCTCAACTGCATTTGGGATTCTGCTGATCGCCAGCGCGACAAATTACCGGGGAAGCGCGTTCCAGCTCCGGCGCGTCACGCTGCAGACCGTGGGGACTCTGCTGGGGATTGGCGCATATTTTGTGTTTTCCAATATTGACGTGGAGCATTTTGCTGAAAAATGGCCCCTGTTTCTCCTGTTCAATCTGGGCTTTATTGCACTGCTGCTGCAATTCGGAACGGACGACGGCACAGGAAACCGGGCCTGGCTGGATTTCAGCTGGCTTCCGATGAGCATTCAGCCGGCAGAGGTGGTCAAGCTGTCCTATACCGTCCTGCTGGCCAAGCAGATCGCCTGGTTCCGGGAGCGGCGCAGGATGCGGGGGCTGGGTTCCCTGATTTTTCCCGCAGGCCATGCGGCATTTATGTTCCTTTGGATTTACGCTATCTCCAGCGACGCGGGCAGCGGACTGGTGTATCTGGTCATCTATGCTGCCATGGCTCTGGCGGCGGGGCTGGCCTGGTATTGGTTTGCCGGGGGCTTCGGCTGTATGGCGCTGGGCATTGGCGGCCTGGCGTTGTATGATAAACTGCCGGCATACTGGGTGGACCGGATTCTGATTATCTTTGACCACAGCTATAATGTGGACAGGGCGTGGCAGCAGACCCGCAGTATGCTGGCGTTGGGCAGCGGCGGGCTGTTTGGACAGGGGCTGTTCCAGGGAATACAGACCCAGTCCGTCGCGGGACTGCCGGAGCGGCAGACGGACTTTATCTTTTCTGTCTGCGGCGAGGAGATGGGCATGGTGGGCTGTGTGTTCATCATTGTGATGGAATTTCTCATTGTCTACCGCTGCTTTCAAACGGCCCGCCTGGCCCGCAGCTCTATGGACGGCCTCATCTGCATCGGATTTGCCGCCATGCTGATTTTCCAGGTGATTGAAAATATCGGCATGTGTCTGTTTGTCATGCCGGTCATTGGGCTGCCGCTGCCGTTTTTCAGCTATGGCGGAAGCTCGATTGTAACGCTGTACGCGGCCATGGGCATGGTCTCCGGGGTCCGGGGGCGGACGCTGCCGGACTGGCTGCGCAAGACATAGAAAAATCGTATGGACTGAAAACAAGGAGGAGTATGGTCTATGATAATCCGTGAAGCGGGGGGCGTCCGGCCCACAGCGGCGGCGTCCGCGCGGGCGGCGGAAAATGCCGTCATCACCGGCGACGTATCTTTGGGTGAAAATGTCAGCGTCTGGTATGGCGCGGTCCTGCGCGGGGACAGCGGGCCGATTCGGGTCGGCGGCGGGTCCAACATCCAGGACCACTGCGCCCTGCACTGCGGCGGCGGACAGCCGTTGACGGTGGGAGAAAACGTGGTGGTGGGCCACGGGGCAATTCTCCACAGCTGCACCATTGCGGACGGGTGTCTGGTGGGCATGGGGGCCATTGTGCTGGACGGCTGCGTTATCGGCGCAGGTTCCATCATCGGCGCGGGCGCGCTGGTGCCGCCGGGGAAAATCATTCCGCCGGGAAGCCTGGTTATGGGCGTACCTGGCAAAACAGTGCGGCAGGCGACGGAGGCAGAGCAGTTGGAAACGTTGGAAAATGCCGCCCACTATGTGCATCTGGGCAGGGAGCAGCTGCAGGCGGTCCAAACCGGCCAGGAGGAGACGCCATGAATAATGACAGAAAAATGGAGCTGAGCCGGGCAATCCTGTCCGCCGCCTACATTGCCGCAGGCATCATCCTGATCTCCCATCCGGGGATCACGGGCATCATCATCTGCCGCGCCGCCGGCATCCTGGCCCTGCTGTTCGGCGGCCTCCGGGCCTTCGCCGCCCTGCGGGCCAGAGGAGCCGGTTGGCTCTTCCAGCTGGATTTGGTTGTGGGCGTATTGCTGTTGGCTTTCGGCATTTTTTCTCTGGCGCAGCCCCAGGTGGTGCTGTCCATTCTGCCGGTGGCGTTGGGGGTATATCTGCTGATGGAGTGCGTAGGAAAGGTGCAGCGGGCGTTTTGGCTGAAGCAGGCCGGGTATATCCGGTGGTGGACCGTCCTGGCCATGGGCCTGCTGGCGGCTGGGCTGGGCGTGCTGCTGATCGTCAACCCCTTCGGGGCGGTGGAGACGATGCTCATGTTCCTGGGCGCCAGCCTGGCAGTGAACGGCGCGGCAGACCTCTGGGTTCTGTGGTGCTTTGCATCCCAGGGCGGCGGCAAAGACAAGGAATAGCAAATAAACGGGAGATCCCTGCCGCGCCGGGCGGCAGAAGGGGGAGGAGACGTTCGGATGGGAACGAAAACAATGACGCTGGACCAGCTGCCGGTAGGCGGCAGCTGTGTGATTGAGCAGGTAGGCAACCAGCGGGGGGCGGTCAAACGGCGGCTGGTGGACATGGGGCTGACGCCGGGTACCACGGTGAAGCTGGTGAAGATGGCCCCCTTTGGAGACCCGATGGAAGTGCAGCTGCGGGGCTACGAGTTGTCCCTGCGCAGGGAGGACGCCGCACAGATCCGCGTCAGTCCGGCCTCTGCGGCGTCCCCCGGCGGGGGCGCCGTGTCCGAGAGCGCCTACCACCTGGGCCGTACCTGCCACGGCGACTGCGCCCGCTGTGCCATGGGCTGCTCCAATCCGGAGGACCTGGAGGCCATGCACCGGGCGCATCAGCATGAGCAGCGGCAGCACCCGCGGGCCTACGACCCCCGCGCCCACGATGCCCGCCAGTGGAAGGTGGCCCTGGTGGGGAACCCGAACTGCGGCAAGACCACCCTCTTCAATGCTCTGACCGGCTCCAACCAGTACGTGGGCAACTGGCCCGGCGTGACGGTGGAGAAGAAGGAGGGCATTGCCAAATTAGGGGAGCTGAGCTTCACGGTGGTGGACCTGCCGGGCATCTACTCCCTCTCGCCCTACTCCATGGAGGAGATGGTGGCCCGGAAATTCATCCTCCAGGAGCAGCCGGACGCCATCATCGACATCGTAGACGCCACCAACCTGGAGCGGAACCTGTATCTGACCATGCAGCTGCTGGAGCTGGAAAGGCCGGTGGTGCTGGCTGTAAACTTCATGGACGAGGTGGAAAAGAAGGGGGATTCTATTGACTGCAGCCGGCTGTCCGCTCAGCTGGGCGTACCGGTGGTCCCTATCTCCGCCCGTGACAGCGTGAATATTGACCGGCTGGTCCAGGAGGCCCACCGGCAGATGCACACCGGCCTGACCGTGGAGCCGGACGACCTCTACGACGACTTTACCCACGCCGTCCACCACCGGATTGACGCCCTGATCCACGACCGGGCCTACGCGGTAGGCATCCCGGCCCACTGGGCGTCTATCAAGCTGCTGGCGGGGGACGAGGAGGTAGCCAAGGACCTGGGGCTGAACGAGGCCACCCGGAACCGCATTGACCAGATTGCGGCGGAATACGAGGCCCAAAGCCCCCTGGGGGACCGGGAGACCCTGCTGGCAGACAGCCGGTACCGCTTTGTGGAGCGTGTCGTCCGTGCGTCCGTGCGGCGGCAAAGCCGGGAGGGGGAGCGCACCGCTACCGAACGGATTGACGCGGTGGCAACGGACAAGTATCTGGCAATCCCCCTGTTTCTGACCATGATGCTGCTGGTGTTTCTTGTGACCTTCAGCGGCCCTGGGGCGTGGCTGTCCGACGGCATCGCCTGGCTGGTGGAGGAGGCGTTGTGTCCCGGCGTGGATGGCTGGCTGACCGCCATACATGCGCCGGGGTGGCTCAGCGGACTGCTGGTGGACGGCCTGATCTCCGGCGTGGGCGGCGTGCTGACCTTCCTGCCGATGATTGCGCTGCTGTTTTTGTTCCTGTCCATGCTGGAGGACAGCGGGTATATGGCCAGGGCCGCCTTTGTGATGGACCGCACCCTGCGTCATTTCGGACTGTCCGGCAAGGCGTTTATCCCCATGCTGATGGGCTTTGGCTGTACGGTGCCCGCCGTCATGGGGGCGCGGACCATGGAGAACGAGAAGGACCGGCGGATGACTATTTTGCTGGTGCCGTTCATGTCCTGCGGGGCGCGTCTGCCCATTTACGGCCTGATGACCGCCGCCTTTTTCCCGGACCATGCGGGTCTGGTGGTGTTTGGCCTGTACCTGCTGGGGCCGCTGATGGCGATTGTATCGGGTCTGCTTCTGAAGGGCCGTCTGTTCCAGGGGGAACCGGCGCCCTTCCTGCTGGAGCTGCCGCCCTATCGTATGCCGACGCTGAAAAATATATGGCTCCACGTGTGGGAGCGGGTGCGGGACTTCCTGACCCGCGCGGGAACCATCATCGCCGCCATGAGCGTGCTGGTCTGGTTTCTGCAGAGCTTCGGTCCGGACCTTCGCATGGCGGCGGACACGGCGGACAGCATCCTGGCCCTGGCCGGCGGATGGATCGCCCCCATCTTTGCCCCCATGGGGTTCGGCGTATGGCAGGCGGCGGTGGCGCTGCTGACGGGCCTGATCGCCAAGGAGGCGGTGGTCAGCTCCATGAGCCTTTTCTACGGCTTCAGCCTGACGGACTACGCCGCCGCAGGCGCGGCCATGTCCTCCACCTTCACCCCCGCCGCAGCCCTGGCGTTCCTGGTCTTCTGCGCCCTGTACACCCCCTGCGTGGCGGCCATCGCCACCATCCGCCGGGAGATGGGGAGCCGGAGCTGGACGGCGCTGGCCCTGGTATGGCAGCTGGGCATCGCGTGGCTGGCCTCCTTCGGGACCTACCAGCTGGCGGCGATGGTTTTATAGCGGGAATACGCACAGGCTTCCAGCGCATATAAATGGCACATCATCTTAACGCGCCGCACCCCTGGAGACAGGCACGGAGCAGGAGGGGATATAGAATGGAAATGGAAGAAAAAATCAGACAGCTGTCCGAATATCTGTCCGCCAACGCGGAGGAGGGGCAGGCGTTGGGCAGTCCGGCGCGGCGGCTCCAGCCGGATCAGGAGACGGTGGTCCGGCTGCTGGATTTGCTGCGCAACGTCATGTTTCCCGCCCACTTCGGACGGAAAAAGGAGTACAGCGACCTTGCCGTAAAATATGAGCACGGCAGTCAGCTTGCGGAAATCTATACCGCGCTCATTGACCAGATTTCATTGGCGTTACTGCACCATCCGGACTACTGCGAAGCGGAAAAGGCGGTCCGCCGCGCGCGGGGCCAGGAGCTGTCCGCCGCCTTTCTCGATCAGCTGCCCCGGATCCAGGACGATTTGAAGACCGACATACAGGCGGCCTTTGACGGCGACCCCGCGGCGCGGGACAAGGACGAGATCATCTTCTCCTATCCCGGCTTTTACGCCATTACCGTCAGCCGGATTGCCCACGAATTGTTTCTCCTGGACGTCCCGATCATTCCCCGTATGATGACCGAGCACGCCCACTTCTCCACAGGCATTGACATCCACCCCGGCGCGGCTATTGGCCGGTACTTTTTCATCGACCACGGCACCGGCGTGGTCATCGGGGAGACCACGGTGATTGGGGAGCGGGTAAAAATATACCAGGGCGTGACCCTGGGCGGCCTGTCCACCCGTGCGGGACAGGGCCTGCGGGGGACGCGGCGGCACCCCGCCATCGGAAACGATGTGACCATCTACTCAAACACGTCGATCCTGGGCGGCGAGACAGTCATCGGAGAAGGCTGCATCATCGGCGGCAGCTGCTTTATCACCCGCTCTATCCCCGCCCATATGCGGGTCACGGTCCAGAATCCGGAGCTGCGCCTGCAGCCGGACAAACGGGCGATCCAGGAGCTGGGCGGGGACTACTGGGTCTACGAAATTTAACGCGCCGTCAGAACAAGGGACCGGCAGACGAACCGCTTGCAAGCGGCTGTCTGCCGGTCCCTGCTATTGCATCAGATGACGTAAAAATCTCCGGGCTGTTCCGCCTGCATCAGATCCGCAATGGTGAACTGATCCAGGTACTCCCGGATCACCTGGTCCAAACCCTGCCACATGGCCAGCGTCCGGCATCCGGCGGCTCTGGCGCAGGGCGGGGCCTCCGCCTCCAGGCAGGAGACGGGGGAGAGGGAGCCCTCGGTCAGACGCAGGACCGCGCCAACGGTATACTGCTCCGGCGGCCTGCTCAGACGGTACCCGCCGCCCTTACCCCGCAGGCCGGTGAGCATACCGCCCCGTACCAGAGCCTTGACGATGCTCTCCAGATATTTTTCCGAGATGTCCTGCCGCCGGGCGATCTCCTTCAGCGGCAGATAGGCGTCCGGCTGATGCTCCGCCATATCAATCAGGACCCGCAGCGCATAGCGGCCCTTTGTCGAAATCAGCATAGACAGCCCCTCCTTTTCCGGTTCAGGGGAAGATCACGCCCTGTTCTTTTCAAAGAAGGCGTCCACTTCCTTTTTCAGCTCCGCCGGTTTATTGCCCTTGATCAGATAGCCCGCCGGCTTGAGTGGCATCACCTGAATCATGGTCTGGGTGTCCTTCCGCCCGGTGAGGAACATAACCGGCAGGTCCGCCAGCTCCTCCTCTGAACGGATCATCTCCAGCGTCTGCCGCCCGTCGCAGACCGGCATCTCATAATCCAGCAGCACCAGGTCCGGCGGATTCAGGGTGATGGAGCGGATTGCCGCCACCCCGGACCCGGCCAGGGAGACGTCATAGTCCGCCTCCAGCAGCTGCTTCATCACCTGCCGGATGGTCGCGGAGTCGTCCACCACCAGCACCTTCGGCTTGTGGTCCGCCTTGTCCCGCTCCTCCTGGGCTTTCCGCTCCGTCAGATATTTCCCTACCTCCTCCGTTGCGTTCTCGTGTCCCAGGGGCGTGCCGATGCCCTCCTCCAGAATATGGGGCGCAAAGACGCAGTAGGCAAAATAGCCCGCGCCGCCTGTGTTGAACAGCAGGCTTGCCTGGGGCGCTTCCCGCTGGAACACACGCTGGAACTGCTCGTACGACAGCAGATTTTCCTCCTTCAGCTCAAAGGTCCGGGTGGCGGGGAAGTGCTCCAGCACCCGGCCCACAAGCTGCCGCGCCGTATAGCGGGAGGCGTTGATCAGCGTGGCGTCCAGCGTCTCCGACTGCGTGCCTACAATCTTTCCGATTGTGCTGAGCAGCAGCTTTTCCTCCAATACCAGAAGGACCTCCATCTTTTTCTGCTCGCCCCCCGCGCCGAAAACCAGGCGGTAGTATACGCCGTGTCCAAACGCCTCCCCGCCGTAGGCGTCGCTGACCACGCGGGGAATCAGCTGGAACATATCGCACACCAGCTGGCTGATGACCTTTTTCAGCGCGGCAAGCTCGCCGTCCGGCATGAGGCTCTTCCACGGACTGACATTTTCTCCCGTAATTGCCCGGTCCTCCACCAAGGTGTGTCCCACCAGCCAGCCGGCGCAGACGCCCAGGAAATGGTCCATGGCCTCCGGCGAATACCCGGTCCGGACCAGCTCCTGCTCCAGCGCAGGGAGCGTGTTCTCCCGGAAGCTCTTATGGATGCGGCGGTGCCGGTCAAAGCCCTCGTAGCCGATGGAGAGCATATAGCTCTCCTCCTCCATGAAGTGCTTGATTGCATGGCCCTGGAAATATTTGATCCCCTCCTGACAGGCCCACTGGCTGGTCCGTTCTTCCTCCTCCTCGCGGGATAAAAAGAGGCGGTTGATGATTCGGAACAGCCGCTGGTGCTCCTGGTCGATGGTGTCAACGCCGATATTATACTCTTCTTTCCATATAAATTTATCACCCATGGCAAAATCCTCCTGTTGATACGGTATGCTCACCGAAGTGTATCTCTCATCTGCCGGATATATTCCGGCGTTGTGCCGCAGCAGCCGCCCACTGCGCCCGCACCGGCCAGAACCAGGGTCCGCATATGCCGGGCGAAGTCCTCCGGCCCCATGCTGTAAACCGCCTCTCCGGTCTCCGTCATCACCGGCATCCCCGCGTTGGGCTTGACGATGACCGGGACCTGGGCCACGGCCTTCATGCCCGCTGTCACGGCCTCCAGCTGGTCCGGACCCACAGAACAGTTCACGCCCACCGCCGCCGCGCCCATCTCCTGGAGGGTCGACACGGCTTCTGCGGCGCCGCCGTCAAAGAGGGCGCTGCCGTCCGCCTCCACGCTCAGGGAGCACAGTACCGCCAGGCTGCACACCGATTGGGCCGCGTCCAGCGCGGCTGCGGTCTCCTCCACACCCATCATGGTCTCTACCGCCAGCAGGTCCACCCCCGCTTCCGCCAGGGCGGAAATCTGCTCCTGATAGATGCCGTACAGCTGCCCATAGGTCATCTCGCCCACCGGCTCCAGCGCCTTGCCGGTGGTGGTCAGGTTTCCAGCTACCAGAGCGCGGCCTCCGGCCGCCTCCTTGGACAGCCGGACCAGCGCGGTATTCAGACGGACGGTCTGCTCCTCCAGTCCGTAGTTCATCAAGTTGATCCGGTTGCCGCCGAAGGTGGGGGCGTAGATAATCTGACTGCCAGCGTCCACATAGGCCCGCTGCAGCTCCAGCAGGACCTGGGGATGCTCCAGAATCCACAGCTCCGGCGATACGCCCACCGGCAGGCCCGCCCGGCGCAGGTTGGAGCCGGTTGCGCCGTCCAGCAGTACCGCCCCTTCTTCCGCCAGCGTCCAAAATTCTTCGCGGGTCATTGCATCCCTCCGCCGCTGCGCGCCGCCTCCACAGCCTTCCGCAGACGCTCCACAGCCAGCTCCAGCGTCGCTCTGGGACAGGCCAGAACCACCCGCTGGAACTGCCCCGCGTCTCCGCCGAAGATATGTCCCGCGTCCAGCCACAGCTTTGCGCCGTGGATAATCAGCTCGTCCAGCTTCTCATCGGACAGCCCCAGTCCTGAGCAGTCCAGCCAGGCGAAATAGGTCCCCTCCGGCTCCACCGGACGGATTTCCGGAATATGTGCGGCCAGATACGTCCGCAGGAAGGCGAAATTCTCCCGCATGTAGGCTTTGCAGGCGTCCAGCCACGCCCCGCCCTGCCGGTATGCGGTCTGGCAGGCCACCAGACCCAGCAGGTTCAGCTCCGCGCTGCCGCTCCGGCGCAGGGTCCGGCAGAACCGCTCCCGGACGTCCCTGCCGGGAATCCAGATGTTGGACGCCTGCAGGCCCGCCAGATTAAACGTCTTGCTAGGCGCGGTGCAGACGATGGCCCGCTCCGCCAGCTCCGGGTTGGCGCGGAGAAAAATGCTGTGGGGGTGGTCCGGGAAGGCGAAGTCGCAGTGAATCTCGTCGGAGATGACAAGCACGCCGTGCTTCCGGCAGATGCCGCCCAGCCGCTGCAGCTCCTCCGCCGTCCAGACCCGCCCGATGGGGTTGTGGGGACTGCAGAGAAGAAACAGCTTGACCCGGTTGTCTGTGATTTTGCGCTCAAAATCCTCAAAATCAATGGTATAACGCCCGTCCGTATAGAGCAGCCGGTTTTCCACCACCCGCCGCCCGTTGTCCGCAATCACGCTGAAAAACGGATAGTAAACCGGCGGCTGGATGAGAATGGGGTCTCCCGGCTCCGTCAACGCCCGCACCGCCGTGGCCAGCGCAAAAACCACGCCGGGCGTCTTGACCAGCCACTCCGGCTCCGTCTCCCATCCAAAACGCTCCCGGAACCAGCCGGATACGGCGCCGTAATATTCCGGCGTTGCCTCGCTGTAGCCGAAAATGCCGTGGTCCACTGCCCTGTGCAGCGCATCCAGCACAGGCTCCGGAGCGCGGAAGTCCATGTCCGCCACCCAGAGGGGGAGCACGTCCGCCGGCAGTCCCCGTTCCGCCGCAAAGTCGTATTTCAGACTGTTGGTATTTTTCCGGTCTATGACCGTATCAAAACTATATGCCGCCATTGCGCATACCTCCCGTCGATTTTTGCCAACAATTCATATAATAGTGGTTCCGCTTGAAATGTCAAGACCAAAACAAAGGATTCTGCTGTTTTCGAAAATCCCTTGACAGTCCTTTTGCTTTGTGGTAACTTTATTTCATCACATGGAATAAAGGTGAGGTGCAGTTACAATGAAGACCATCCGCAAAAAAATTACGGTTTGCCTGATGGCAACAGTCCTCATTGCATTGGTAGCCGTGGGGTCAACCAGCATTACGTCCACTTACAGAAGCACGCTTGTCACAGTGGAACAGATGATGAGCGAAACTGCCGTCCTGGCGGCGGAGCGGATTGAACAGGAGCTGACCGCTTACAAAAATGTCGCCATGGATACCGGCTGCATTCCCCAGCTGTCCGACGCATCGGTGCCGCTGGAGGAAAAAAGCGCGATCATCGAACAGCGCGTCCAGATGCACGGCTTTCAGCGGGGCAATATCATCGGCGCGGACGGCATCAGCATTTTTGACGGCAAGGACTACTCCGACCGGGAATATGTCATGCAGGCCATGCAGGGGAACGTCTATGTATCCGAACCCCTGGTCAGCAAGATCACAGGGGACCTGTCCATCATGGTAGCCGCGCCCATCTATGCCGGGGGGAACCACGGCGGACGGGTGACAGGCGTGGTCTATTTTGTGCCTACAGAAACCTTTTTGAATGATATCGTGTCCTCCATCAAGGCCGGTCAGGATACCCGGTCCTATATGATTAACAAGTCCGGCGATACCATCGCTGATGTGACGCTGGAGACCATTACCACCCAGAACATCGAGCAGGAGGCCCAGAGGGACGCCTCCCTGAAGGAGCTGGCCGAAATCCACGCGGCCATGCGGCAGGGCAAAAACGGCTTCGGCGCGTTCCGCGCATCCGACGGCCCCCGCTTCTCCGCCTACGCTGCGGTGGGCGGTACGGACGGATGGAGCGTCGCCGTTACCGCGCCCCAGTCAAACTATCTGTCCGATACATATTTGGGCATCCGCATCAACCTGCTGGTCAGCGTTATTGCGGCCCTGGCTTCCATCGTGGTGGCGATGAAGCTCTCCAGCAATATCAGCAAGCCCATGCAGGCGTGCGCCCAGCGGATGAAGCTGCTGGTAGAGGGCGACCTCAGCGCGCCCGTCCCCCAGGTCCGGGGCCAGGACGAGACGGCGGAGCTGACCCGCTCTACGGCGGAGATGGTGACGGGACTGAGCGCCATCATTGGCGATATCAGCTACCTGCTGGACGAGATGTCCAACCAGAATTTTGACGTGCAGTCCCTCCACCGGGAAGCATATGTGGGCGAGTTCCAGAGCATTCTCCACTCCATGCGCACCCTGAAGGAACAGCTCAGCGGCACCATCCGGCAGATCAATGCCTCCGCAAGCCAGGTCTCCTCCGCCAGCGGTCAGGTCTCCAACGGCTCCCAGAGTCTGAGCCAGGGGGCTGTGGAGCAGGCCAGCGCCGTGGAGGAGCTGGCGGCGACGATTTCCGATATCTCCAACAGTGCGGTGAAGACTGCCGCCGCCACAAAGGAGTCCGGGGAATATGTGGATAAAGCCGGCGCACAGCTGGGCATCAGCATTGAGCATGTTAAAGAGCTCAACAACGCCATGGAGAAGATTTCCAAGTCCTCCGAGGAGATTTCCAAAATCATCGCAACCATTGAAAACATCGCGTTCCAGACCAATATTCTGGCCCTGAACGCCGCCGTGGAGGCCGCCCGTGCGGGTACCGCCGGAAAAGGCTTCGCGGTGGTGGCGGACGAGGTGCGCAATCTGGCCTCCAAGTCGGACGAAGCCGCCAAAGCCACAAAGGAGCTGATTGAAAGTTCCATCCAGGCCGTCACAGAGGGAAGCCAGTCTGTACAGACCGTGACCGAATCCCTGGAGCAGACCGGCGCGCACGCCGCCAACGTGACCGCCACCATGTCCATCGTGGTGAAGGCCATAGAGGAGCAGACGGCGGCCATCGCCCAGGTCACGGAGGGCATCGACCAGATTTCCGCCGTGGTCCAGACCAACAGCGCAACGGCCCAGGAGAGCGCTGCCGCCAGCGAGGAGCTGTCCGCAGAGGCGGCCAGCCTGAAGCAGCTGGTAGATCAGTTCACCCTGGCCTCGGATTGATTGGGCGGAACGCCCGCAGATGAAAAAAGGGAGGCGGCAGATGAAGCGGGCAGCTTCGTGCGCCGTCTCCCTGGCGTTTTGGCAGGCTTCCTTAGTCGCCAGGGCCGGGATAGATGACTTTGCCCAGATTCCAGGTCCGGGCCGCGCGGCGGGCCGCGTCCAGCTGCTCCTCCGGGGTCCGGAAGGACAGCTCTGCCGTGTGGCACCCGCAGTCCAGACACTGGATGTAGAGGCACCAGCCGCCCTCCTCCTCCAGAAGTCCCGCCCCGCCGCACAGGGGGCAGTCCTGCAATTCAATTTCATTCATCGCGTTATATGAATCCATGTATCATTCTCCCATCGTAAAGAATTGTCCTATTATACCACGAATTCCACCTCAGAACAACCCTCAACCAAGGAAAGGAGCGGGAGAGCTATGAAAGCGCTTGTATTGATCGACAATCTGACCTGCGGAACTCTTGCCGCAGAGTGGGGACTGGCCCTGCACATCGAATACGGCGGATACAAAATCCTCCTGGACACCGGCGCTTCCGAGCGTTTTGCCCGGAATGCGGAGGCCCTGGGCGTGGACCTGGGGGCGGTGGACCTGGGTGTCCTCTCCCACGCCCACTACGACCACGCCAACGGCTTGGCGGCGTTCTTCGCCCACAATGCCGCCGCGCCAGTCTATCTGCAGGAGGGGTTTCAGGAAAACTGCTATGGAAAACGCTGGATTTTCCACAAATATATCGGCATCCGCCGCGGACTTCTGGAGAAATACGCGGACCGCTTCGTCTACGCCGGAGAGCGGCGCCAGATTCTACCCGGCGTTACGCTGCTGGCCCACAGTACCACAGGGCTGGAGGAATACGGCAGAAAAAATAATCTGTACGTCCGCCGGCGGATGAGACTCATGCCGGATTCCTTCCAGCATGAGCAGACCCTGATTTTTGAGACGGAAAAGGGTCTGGCGGTCTTCAGCAGCTGCTCCCACGCGGGCGCGGACAATATCATCCGTGAGGTCCTGGACGCATTTCCTGGGAAAAATGTGTGTACCCTGGTAGGCGGCTTCCACCTCTACCGCTCCTCTCCAGAGGATGTGCGGGCCTTCGCTGGACGGCTGCGGGCTACCGGGGTGGAAAAAATCTATACCGGCCACTGCACCGGCGAGGCCGCGTTCCAGATTTTGCGGGAGGAGCTGGGCGAACAGGCCGTACAGCTGCGGACCGGAATGGAAATTTCTCTTTGACAAAAGATCTGAAGCGGGCAGTTACCGGTATAGGGTAAAATATGAACACAGCGCCGCAGGAATTGTTGAAAGAGTACGTCCAGAGTCAGCATTTTACTGAGATTGATAAATTGTTTTTATATGATATAAAAAACTTTGATTTCACAAATGGGCCGATTGCGGTTATAATGGCAGTCAATCCAAGAACCTTTATCAGTTCCGCATAGCGGTTTGCTTTTATAACAAAATATATTGGCTTGTTACTATTCAATTAGGCAATACCAAACATCAATGGCGGCGCGCTCACGGCGGGTCTTGGTTGGTGTTTGGTATTTTTACTTTTCACTTTTGTGGGATTGGGAAAGAAGGGAATACGGTGGTCGTTGATAAAATTTTGAACAACAACATCATTAGTTCGTTCGATGAAAGCGGCCGGGAGATCCTTCTGGCAGGCCGGGGAATCGGCTGGCACGCAAAACCAGGTCAGGCCGTAGACCGTTCCAAAATCGTAAAGATATTCCGCATGGATTCCCCGGACTCCACAAGCCGCCTGAAACAATTGCTGCTGGAGGTGGACCTGGAGGCGGTTCGGGCAGCTACAAAGATTATCGAATACGCCCGGGAAACCCTGGAAAAAAAGCTCAATAAGAATCTTTATATCACTCTGACGGACCATATCAGCTTTGCCGCCGAGCGGATGAAGAGCGGGCTCACATTTCACAATATGCTTTCGCTGGAAACCAGGAAGCTCTATCCGCGGGAATATGCGGTTGGCCTTCACGGCCTGCAAATCATTCAGGAGAGCATGAGCGTTTCCCTTCCTGAAACGGAGGCCACCTCCATCGCTCTGCATATCATCAATGCCGAATATGACTGCGATATGGAGAAAACAGAGGGGATTCTTCAAATCGTACAAAGCTCCCTCAATATCGTGCGCTACAGGCTGTGTGCCAGCTTTGACGAAGAATCGCTGGACTACCAGAGATTTATGACCCACCTGCTCTTTTTCGCCCAGCGGGTCATGGAAAACAAAATGCTGCCGGACGAAGAGGATTTTCTCTATCAAAATATCAAACGGCAGCAGCCCCAGGCATTTGACTGTACACTCCGCATCCGGGATTTCATCAAAAAGGAATACCAGATAGACCTGTCCGCCGAGGAGCTTACTTATTTGTGCGTACACATCGCGCGGGTGGCAGGTGATCGGAAGCATCCCCAATAAGTGGCTGTAAGGCGGAGGCGCCCCGCCAGAAGCATAAAAATCAAAAAGGAGGAATCAGAAAAATGGCATTGGATTATGTCGAAACCTCAAAAAAGATCGTAGAGGCTGTCGGCGGTGCGGGGAATATCTCCAGCGCCACCAACTGCATGACCCGGCTTCGTCTGGTGCTGAAGGACGAGGGCAAGGCCAAGGATGATGCCGTTCAGGCGGTCAAGGGTGTCAAGGGTGTTATGCGTCAGGGCGGACAGTATCAAATTATTATCGGGAATGAGGTTTCCAACCTTTTTAAGGAGTTCCGGAAACTGGGGAATTGGGATGAGGGTAGCGCACCCGCTAAGGTGGAGGGGAACCCTGTCCAGAGACTGTTCGGCTTCGTTGCTGGCTGTATGACACCGATGCTGCCGGCCATGCTGGGCACCGGTATGTTGAAGGTGGTCCTGACCCTGCTTACCACTTTCGCTGGAATGAGCACCGAAAGCTCCACATACATCCTGCTCTACTCCTTCGCGGACTGCTTCTTCATGTTCCTGCCTGTTTTTATGGGCTTCACCATCGCAAAAAAATAGGCGGCAACCCAACGCTGTTTATGGTGGTGGGCGCGGCACTGTGCTACCCTAATCTTGCCAATCTGATGAGCGGCGCAACGCTGGAATTGGGAACCTTCCTTGGTATGCCTTGCACCTATCTTTTTGGTATCCCGGTGATCTGCTCGACCTATACTTCCTCCGTTCTGCCCATGCTGCTCATGGCTCCGGTGATGAAATGGGCGGAGAATTTTGCGGATAAAGTTTCCCCCAATGTGCTGAAATCCTTCTTCAAGCCCCTGCTGTTCATCATCATCTGTATCCCCTGCTCCCTTTATGTGCTGGGGCCCATCGGCAACGTCACCGGCAATCTGCTGGCGGTTGTGTTCTCCGCCCTGTACAACAAAGCGCCCTGGCTGACGGTCGGCATCCTGTCCGCCCTGATGCCGTTCATTGTTATGACCGGAATGCACTACGCGCTGGTGCCTTTTGCGATGAACAATCTTGCCACTCTGGGTTACGACGTGGTCGTTGCGGTCACCATGTTCTGCTCGAATATTGCCCAGGGCGGCGCGACCTTTGGCGTGGCGCTGAAAACAAAAGACCAGGATACCCGTTCGGAGGGAATCGCCTGCGGCATCTCCGCCACGGTTGCCGGCGTTACGGAACCTGCCCTTTATGGAATCAATATGCGATATGGAAAGCCTATGATAGGCGCGGTCACCGGCGCGGCTGTTTCTGGACTTTTCTGCGGACTCAGCGCAGTCCGGGGTTATACGGCCGGCGGTTCGCCTTCTTTCCTTTCTCTGATCTGCTTTATTGGCGGAGAAGGCAATCCTATGCATGGAGTGATTTTCGGCGCAATCGGAGGGATTCTGTCCCTGCTCATTTCCGGCGCAATCGCCTTTATTCTCTATAAAGACCCTGTAGAGACTGCTGCAGTTCATGTGGGTGTTTCCTCCTCTGCCACACCTGCCGTTCCTGCCCATGCAGGTAAAAAGATCTCCATCACCGCCCCCTGTCCCCGGCAAGGTGGTGTCTCTGGAAAGTATTCCTGACGAAATGTTCGCCACCGGCATCCTGGGGCATGGCATTGCTGTGGAACCCTCTGAGGGTAAGGTCTACGCTCCTTTTGACGGCACCTGTGAGAGCGTTTTCGATACCCACCATGCTCTGAACCTTCTCTCCGAGGACGGTGTGGAACTGCTGATCCATGTGGGCCTGGAGACAGTTTCCCTGAAAGGCGAGCCCTTCAAGGCCCACGTCAAGGACGGTGACAAGATTAAGAAGGGACAATTGCTCCTTGAATTTGACATGGAAATGATTCGAGCGAAAGGCTGCAAAACCGTGACGCCCGTGATCGTCACCAACGAGGACGATTTGGCAGGCGTGAGCGTTGAAAACAGCGAAATTATTGTAGGAGTGTGAGTTTATGAGCTTTCCGAAAAACTTCTTATGGGGCGGTGCGGTAGCCGCTAACCAGTGCGAGGGTGCGTGGGATGTAGACGGCAAAGGGCCTTCCACCTCCGATATGTGTACCAACGGCAGCCATACAACACCCAAGCGGGTGACTGCCAAGATTGAACCCGACACCCTCTATCCCTCTCACGAGGCCATTGACTTCTATCACCACTACGAAGAGGACATTGCCCTCTTTGCCGAGATGGGATTCAAGTGCTTCCGAACCTCCATCAACTGGACCCGCATCTTCCCCACCGGCATGGAAACCGACCCCAACGAGAAGGGCCTGGAGTTTTATGACAAGGTCTTTGACTGCTGCAAAAAGTACGGCATCGAGCCTCTGGTCACCATCTCCCACTACGAGATGCCCTATGCCCTGGTGGAAAAGTGCAACGGCTGGGAGGGCCGGGAGATCATCGGCTATTTCGAAACATACTGCAAAACTATTTTTGAGCGATATAAGGACAAGGTGAAATATTGGCTGACCTTTAACGAGATTAACACCGGCACCCGTCCTTTTGGTGCGGTGGCATCCACCGGTACGATCAAAGGTTTCTCAGGTCCTGTCACGGAGGCACCTAATGATATGCAGGCCCGGTATCAGGCCCTTCACCATCAGTTTGTGGCCTCTGCCAGAGTGGTAAAGTACGCCCATGAGCGCTATCCACAATTCAAGTTGGGCAATATGATCTGTCTGGTGTCCTCCTACCCCTGCACCTGCAGCCCTGACGATATGCTGGAGGCACAGCGTCAGATGCGGGATATGAACTGGTACTGTTCTGACGTTCAGGTCAAGGGCGAGTATCCCTACTATGCCAAGCCCTTCTGGAAACGAAACAACATTGAGATCAAGATGGAGCCCGGTGATCTGGAGGAACTGAAACAGGGGACGGTGGACTTCTACACGTTCTCCTATTATATGAGCAACTGTGTGGGCGTCAGTAGCGATTCGGCCACTGTGGAAGGCAATATCATACAAGGTTTGCAAAACCCATATCTGAAAACCAGTGAATGGGGCTGGCAGATTGACCCCAAGGGTTTGCGATGGACACTAAACGAAATCTATGACCGTTACCGCATTCCTATCATGATTGTGGAGAATGGGCTTGGGGCCAGGGACGAGCGGTCCGAGGACGGCAGGTTCCACGATGACTACCGTATTGATTATCTCCGCCAACACATCGAACAGATGAAACTGGCGGTAGAGGAAGACGGTGTGGACCTCATCGGTTACACGCCCTGGGGCTGCATCGATCTGGTTTCTCTTTCTACAGGCGAAATGGCCAAGCGTTATGGCTTGATCCATGTTAATAAGTTTGACGATGGTACCGGAGACCTCAGCCGGGAGCGGAAGGACTCCTTCTATTGGTACAAGAAAGTAATCGCCACCAACGGCGAAGACCTGAGCTGACAGCAAATCGGGGCGGACTCCAAAACGGGGCCGCCCCCGTTTTAAGCCCGCAGAAAAGGAGCGGACATGGAAAAGAATTAGTCGCCTATGTGGCAGAAGCAGTCCAACAGCGTCACGCAAAGTTCCTGGCGTTTTATCCGATGCGGGCTTCCTCCGGAGGAAACGCTTTATATAGGGAGGCCGGGGAATGGGTATTGAGGTTGTCGGTAACAAGGATAGATCGCTGTCAAGATCAAACGGGCAGTACCGCACAGCAGCCGGCCCCAATCATTACCGCGATAGACAGCGCAACCACGGTCAGAGGAAATAGCGCTTTACAGGCAGAAAAGTCAAGCACAAATTTTTTGAATTTTTTATGAATCCTCATGCGGGCGGAAATATGCTCTTGACAAAGAAGAGGTCCTGTGCTATTTTTAATCCGTAGTTAGTTTTATATAACTTGAGTGGCGGCCTGTTTTTCCCAAGATTTCCTTTTCTTATGGGGTCTATGAGCGCAAAGGTTAGATAAAGCTAACTACAGCCGAAAATATTTCATGAAGGAGTGTTTGACCATGAACAAGATCGCAATCGTATTCTGGAGCGGAACCGGCAACACGGCGGCTATGGCCAATTTTATCGCCGAGGGCGTCCGTGCCGCTGGCGGGGAGGCGGAACTGATGGGGCCTGGGGATTTTTCAGCCAGCCGGTTCTCCACTTACAGCGCCGTGGCCTTCGGATGCCCGGCTATGGGCAGCGAGGAGTTGGAGGAGAGCGAATTTGAGCCTATGTTTGCCGCATTGGAAAGAGATCTCGGCAGCAAACGGATTGCACTGTTTGGTTCTTATGGCTGGGGCGACGGGGAATGGATGCGGGAGTGGTGCAAACGGTGCGGCAGCGCCGGAGCCATTCTCCTGGACGAAAACGGCCTGATGGTCAATGAATCGCCGGACGGGTCGGGCGAGGAAGCTTGCAGGGAGCTGGGCCGAAAGCTGGCGGCGTGGTGAACAGGGTCATGTCACGGACGTTTGAGGCCGTGCTGGTCCGGCAATGCGCCCCCACACTGGCGGGGATGAAACCGGGAAGTATTTTCTGCTTCCATCATTCTTCCCTGGAAGTCTCCCGCCAGAAGGTTTGCCAATGGAACGAGCAGTTGACGCCCCTTGGGCTTACCGTTCAAATTCTTTTGGAACGCCCTGGCTCCGATTCGGTGATTGTCTTTGTGTACCGGCATGATCGCTTGGAACAAATGCTGGCTGATGATGCTTACCAGCGTTTTTTGACCCAGGCCGGATATGCGGGGACAGACTTGGCCGGTCTGCTGGAACAGCTTGCCTGCCGTCTGCGGACACAGCCGGAGTTTCCCCATGAGATCGGTGTATTCCTGGGCTACCCACTCCGGGATGTAATCGGCTTTATTGAAAACCACGGTCAAAACTTTACCTGCTGCGGCTTCTGGAAATCCTACGGCGATCCGGCGGAAATGCAGATATGTTTTGCTTGCTACCGCAAGTGCATTCAGACCTATGTGTCCATGTTTGAGCGGGGAATCCCTATTGAACAGATGGCCGTACCGGCATGAGAGGAGCGTGTTGAAATGGAACTACGAGCGTCAGGGGAAGACTATCTGGAAGCAGTTCTGATTTTGGGCCACCGCATGAGACAGGTACGGGCCATTGATGTTGCCCAATATCTGGGTTTTGCAAAGACCAGCGTCAGTCATGGACTTCGCCTTTTGCGCCAGGGCGGTTTCCTTACCAGGGACCCAAGCGGCTACTTGTATTTAACCGAGGTTGGCCGGGAAACAGCTGAAAAGATTTACGAAAAGCACCGCTTTTTTACACAGTGGCTGATTGAGGCGGGCGTTGCGCCGGGCGCCGCCGAAAAAGACGCCTGCCGCATGGAACACGCTATCAGTGAAGAGAGCTTTGGTAAACTGATGCAGGCGCTGAATCATTCGTTTTCCGCAGAGAGAAAAACTGAATAAAATGTTATAAAAAGCATCCGGTTCTGGGCCGCTGTCTTTTGCATGGCTATGGTAATGTTGACAGGGTACAAACATAAGTAAACGTAACAAAGATATCAGGAGGGAGTTATTATGGATTGTGATAAGTGCGTCAGGAATCTGTGGACGTGGAAGTTTGACCGTACATTACCGCTTTGTCATGGGATTCAACGGCGCCCTGATTGCCCTCGGAGCCTTGGGCATTCTGCCTCCGGCCACCTCCGCCATGCTGCATAACCTTTCCTCGTTGGGCGTCAGCCTGCGGAGCATGACCAATCTTCTGGAAAGCGGCTGAAACAGTTCCATCCCCGCAGGGCGCGCCCTGTGGGGATGGGTCCTGTCAGCTGCCAAAGTGTTCGATATGGGCTTTGATTTTCTCAGCGGATTCGTGGATATTCACAAAAATTCCTCCTTGTACAAATGGTTCTATGCGCAGGTTAGCAGATTCTAACCAAAATTGCAAGTTTTTTCTTTTGGGGGCTTGACATTTGGGGTTAGGCATGGTAAACTAACGCCAGTTTCGAGGCTAGACGCTGCTAACATCATATACGTGCAGGAGGCGAAAAAATGATGCCGCTGACAATGGCAAAGGCGGGAGAAACCGTCACGGTCCGCAGAATCTCCGGGAAGGATGAGGTGCGGTCACACCTGGCGGAGCTGGGCTTCGTAGTGGACAGCGATGTGACGGTCGTCAGCGAGATCGCGGGAAACCTGATTGTACAGGTGAAAGACAGCCGCATCGCGCTGGACAAATCTATGGCGAACCGTATTATGGTTTAAGACAATATGGAGGAGGAATGCAGAAATGAGAACACTGAAAGACGTAAAAGTGGGCGAAACGGCAACTGTGGCGAAACTCCACGGGGAAGGCCCGGTAAAGCGCCGGATCATGGACATGGGTATTACCAAGGGCGTGGAGATTTTCGTGCGCAAGGTGGCCCCTCTGGGCGACCCGATGGAACTGAACGTCCGGGGCTACGAGTTGTCCGTGCGCAAGGGCGATGCGGAGATGATTGAGGTAAACTAATTTTTTTGGCCGAAAGTTAGCCAAATCTAACATTTGAGAGGAGAGCAGAAACATGGACATGAAAATTGCCTTAGCGGGGAATCCCAACTGCGGCAAGACGACGTTGTTCAACGCCCTCACCGGCTCCAGCCAGTACGTGGGCAACTGGCCCGGCGTGACGGTGGAGAAGAAGGAGGGCCGTTTGAAGGGGCACAGGGACGTGGTCATCCAGGACCTGCCCGGCATCTACTCCCTGTCCCCCTACACTCTGGAGGAAGTGGTGGCCCGGAGCTATCTGGTCAAGGAGAAGCCGGACGCCATCCTCAACATCGTGGACGGCACCAACATTGAGCGCAACCTGTACTTAACCACGCAGCTCATCGAATTGGGCCTGCCCGTGGTAGTAGCCGTGAACATGATTGACTTGGTGCGGAAGAGCGGCGACACCATAAATCTTGCCAAGCTGGGCGGTGCGTTAAGCTGTGAAGTAGTGGAGATGAGCGCCCTCAAAGGGGAGGGAGGCATGGCCGCCGCAGAAAAGGCTGTGGCGCAGGCGCAGAAGAGGCAGACCGGGGAGCTTCCCCATGTGTTTACCGGCAGCGTGGAACACGCTATCGCCCACATTGAGGAATCCATCCAGGGCAAGGTGTCGGAGGGGTATCTCCGCTGGTACGCCATCAAGATTTTCGAGCGGGACGAGAAGGTCATGGAGGAACTGAATCTCTCCGCCGATCTGAAAGCCCATCTGGAACAGCACATTGCTGACTGCGAAAAGGAACTGGACGATGACGCTGAGAGCATCATCACCAACCAGCGCTACTCCTACATCAACAGCGTGGTGTCCAAAGCGGTGAAGAAAAAAGCCGCAAAGCACAGCCTGTCCGTCTCCGACAAGATTGACCAGATTGTCACGAATCGCATCCTGGCCCTGCCCATTTTTGCCCTTGTCATGTTCTGCATTTACGCCATTGCTATGGGCGGCTGGACCGTTTCCATTGGCACAATGGGTACCGACTGGGCCAACGACGTCTTCTTCGGCGAGTGGGTCCCCGGCCTGTTTGACACCATCCTGGGCGCTCTGGGCGTGGCCGAGGACGGCTGGCTCTACGGGCTGATTCAGGACGGCATCGTGGCGGGCGTCGGCGCGGTGCTGGGCTTTGTGCCGCAGATGCTGGTACTGTTTCTGCTGCTGGCCGTTCTGGAGGACGTGGGCTACATGGCCCGTGTCGCCTTCATCATGGACCGCCTCTTCCGCCGGTTCGGACTGTCCGGCAAGAGCTTCATCCCCATGCTGGTAGCCACCGGCTGCGGCGTCCCCGGCATCATGGCCTCCCGGACTATTGAACAGGACCGCGACCGGAAAATGACCATCATGACCACCGGCTTCATCCCTTGCGGGGCAAAAATGCCCATCATCGGCCTTTTTGCCGGGGCGGTGTTCGGCGGCGCGGCCTGGGTGGCGACCTCCGCGTTCTTCATCGGCATTGCCGCGGTTGTGATCTCCGGTATTATGCTGAAAAAGTTCAAAGCCTTTGCTGGGGAACCTGCCCCCTTTGTTATGGAACTGCCTGCCTACCACGCGCCGTCGGCGTCCAACGTCCTGCGGGCTACCTGGGAGCGGGGCTGGAGCTTTATCAAGCGGGCGGGAACCATCATCCTGCTCAGCTCCATCGTCCTCTGGCTCCTCCAGGGATACGGCTTTGTGGACGGCGCGTTCCAGGCCGTGGAGGACAACAACAGCTCCCTTCTTGCCTCCATCGGCAGCGGCATTGCCATCCTCTTCGCACCCCTGGGCTGGGTGGGCGACATGGCCTGGAAGGCCACCGTCGCCACGGTCACCGGTCTCATCGCGAAGGAGGAAGTGGTCAACACCTTCGGCGTGCTCTACCAGTACGCCGGTGAGGCGGATCTCATGGAGGACGCCAGCGGCATCTACGCCGCGATTGGGGCGGATTTCGGCGCTATGGCCGCGTACTCCTTCATGATCTTCAACCTTCTCTGCGCCCCCTGCTTCGCCGCTATGGGCGCCATCAAGCGGGAAATGAACAATGCCAAGTGGACGGCGGCGGCTATTGGCTATATGTGCGGCTTTGCCTATGTGGTGAGCCTGATCGTCTTCCAGCTGGGCGGACTTGTTACAGGGGAAGCGGCGTTTGGCATTGGAACCGTTGTGGCTCTTGTCCTGCTGGCGGGAATCCTCTACCTGCTGTTCCGCAAGGGTTATCAAGGCGAAGAGAGTAGCTGGCGGCTGACCTCCGTGGCCGCCGCCGCGAGATGACCGGCTTGGAAAGGAGCGTTTGATATGCCCCCTGTATTGGGAAACATCATCGTGATTGCCGTACTGATTGCCGTTGTGGTATTGGCCGTCCGGTCCCTGTGGAAGTCCCACAAATCCGGCGGAGGCTGTAACGGCGACTGCGGGAACTGCAGCGGCTGTCACTGACATTTCAAATCAGCAAAGCAGGGAGGCATGGGCGTTGGTTCATGCCTCCCCCTATTGAGGAGGAACGATTTCTATGGCAGATTTACGGGAAGCCCACCTGCGCTATCTCCTGGCAATCCATGAGTTGGGAAGGGTAAAACCGGACGTGGGTATGGTTTCCGTATCAACCGATACTTTATCGACCACCCAATGATTTTAGGCAGGCAGACGGCGGAAAGCGCTCAATACTCCAGTCAGGACTTTACTGTGGAGCCTATTCAATATTTCTCTTTTGCTTGAAATATGTGATTTTATTTTTCTGTTTTCGGGCTGCATCTCGATTATCTACACAAGCTTGAGGACAGCAACAAAAGCTGCTGTCCTCAAGCGTTTTGTCTTGTTCCGACCCGACGGGCGGTCATTTTTCCTCATAACACGCTACCCCCGCTGGGTCTGCTTCATGTACCGCGCATAGTCGCGCTTGGAGATCCGGCGGACTTTCTTTTTCCGGTGGTAGTAGTAGCCCATTCGCTTGATGGCGCGGCGCACGGTCTCGCCTCCGGCGTTGAGCTCCAGCGTCTCCACGATCTCCCGCAGGGTAATGCCTGGGTTCTCCTGAATCATGGCTTCGATGCGGATGAGGTCCTCTTCGCTGAGGACCCGCTTGCGGCCCCTCCTGCTGACCTGCAGTTTGACAGTTCCGGTGGTCGCCTTCTGTTTCGCCAGCCGGTATACGGTAGAGACGGAGACGCCATAGGTGGATGCAATTTTTTTAGCGTCGCGGGTCTTCTCGTATTCTCTCACCAGCAGCTCTCTTTTGTCGTCCTGAAGCATCTGTCATTCTTCTCCATTTCTTTCCAATTTATCCAGAAATTTGCCCTGTGCGCCCATATTATAGCATTCAAGAGTACGGTTGTCAATTATTTTGCAACTGTGAATTTTGGAAAATAAAATGGATTTTTTTGTTACCCGGCCTTTTCCATTGTCAACCCCGCCGGGCCGGGAATCCATCCCGCAGGACCTCCACCGTCTCCACGCCGTACCGCCGGAACAGCTCCGCCGCCGCTGGGCTCACCGTCTCGCCGGCGGACACAATGGGGACCGCCGGTGGACAGCCCACGGCAGGCGCGCCGCAGATCCGGCCCACCGCCTGCGGTACGGGCAGTGTCTCGTGGGGCAGGAACATGGCCTCCCGGACCGAGCATACCGCCTCCCCGCGGACCGCTGCAAAGGGGACGCGCTGCCGGGGCGGAGCGGCGTTCCGTCCCAGGGCGTCCAGCAGCCGCTGCCGGTCCGCCGCCCCGTTCTCCGGCGTCCACATCAGGACCAGGTCGTCCTGGTCGCAGTATTCGCACTCGATCCCCCGCCCCCGCAGCCGCCGGGCCAGAGCGCGTCCGTCCCAGCCGGAGGCGGCACAGTCCACCGTCACCTTCAGCGGATCTGTCTCCCATACCGCCCAGCCGTCCCGGCGCAGCTGCTCCCGCAGTTCCTCCAGGCGGGCCGCAGACGCCGCCAGACGGGCGGGAAAATCCCCGGCCAGATAGCGGTTGCACAGGTCGAGGGACTGCAAAATCAGATAGGACGGGCTGGTGGAGCCGAACAGGGCCAACGCCCGGCGTCCGTCCTCCCGGAAGGAGGCGGGCGCGGCAGGTCCCGCGTGGAGATACGCGCCGCCGGTGAGAACCGGCAGGGTCTTGTGGGCGGAATCGCAGCACAAATCAGCCCCCAGGTCCATGGGATGGCCTGACGGCTGTAAAAAACGGAGGTATGCGCCGTGGGCGTTGTCCACCAGCAGCGGAACCCCATGCCGGTGGGCAGTCTCCGCCAGCGCGGCAATATCGCACCGTCCCCCCAGATAGTCGGGGCTGGTCACGTACACCGCCGCCGGCTGGACCTGGGACAGCGCACTCTCCAGCTCCTCCGGCGGCACGATGCAGGAGCAGAGGGACGGCCTGACCTCCGGCCAGAGCCAGAAAATGTCAAAATCCAGCAGCGCGGCGGCATACAAAAACGACTTGTGGACATTCCGCGCCGCCGCGACGACCGGGCGTTCTCCCGGCTTCAGACCGGCATTCCACAGGGCCAGCGCCAGCATGGCGCGGATGCACTGGGAGGACCCCTCCGCGGCATAAAAGGTGCGGGCGGAGCCGAAGAGAGCCGCCGCATTGGCCTCGCTTCCGGCAATAATCCCGCCCGCCTCATAGAGAGAATCCGCCCCGGTAATCTCCGTGATATCCAGGGCCTCGCAGCCCAAAAACGATACGCCCTTATGCCCAGGCATATGCAGCCGCACGGGGTTGGCGGCGGCATACGCCCGGACGAAATCTGCAACCGGCGTGGTCATGCGTCCTCCGCCTGGGCGGCTTTCATCATAACAGCGCACTCAATCCGCTTGCGGAACAGCTCGCAGCCGTAGTCATACACGCCCTTGATGGAACCGGAGGCATGGTAGGCGTTGGCGGCGCAGCCGCCGGAACAGTAGAGCTTGGCCCAGCAGTCCGCGCAGGCAGGCCGGGCGTAGGCGTTGCAGGCTTTGAACTCGTCCCGGACCGCCGTGTTGGTCACGCCCTGCCAGATATCTCCCAGCTTGTATGCCTCCTCCCCCACGAACTGGTGGCAGGGGTACAGGTCTCCCCAGGGGGTGACGGCCATGTACTCCGTGCCGGAGCCGCAGCCGGAGATGCGCTTATAAATGCAGGGTCCGCCGGTGAGGTCCAGCATGTAGTGGTAAAATGTAATAGGCCTGCCCTCCTTCTCCCGCCGGAGCATCTCCTTTGCCAGAATCTCGTATTGCTCCAGGACGATGGGCAGGTCCTCCTCCGTCAGTGCGGCGGGATCGGACGGGGCGCAAACCACCGGCTCCATGCTCAGCTGGTCGAAGCCCAGGTCCGCCATATGGAACAGGTCCCTGGTAAAATCGGGGTTGGCGTGGGTAAAGGTACCCCGCATGTAGTATCCCTTGCCGCCCCGGCGCTCCACCAGCTCACGGAACTTGGGGACAATCCGGTCATAGCTGCCCTGTCCGGCGTAATCCACCCGGAGGCGGTTGTGAATCTCCTTCCGTCCGTCCAGGCTGAGGACCACGTTGTGCATCTCCCGGTTTGCAAAGTCAATGACATCATCGTCAATGAGCATACCGTTTGTGGTCAGGGTAAAACGGAATTTCTTGTTGTGAGGCTCCTCCTGGGTGCGGGCGTAGGCCACCAGCTCCTTGACCACATCCCAGTTCATCAGCGGCTCGCCGCCGAAAAAGTCAACCTCCAGGTTTACCCTGCTGCCGGAATTTTCAATCAGGAAGTCCAAGGCCCTCCGGCCCACCTCGAAGGACATCACGGCGCGGCCGCCGTGGTACTTGCCCTGGCTGGCAAAGCAATAGGAACAGTTCAGGTTGCAGGTGTGGGCCACGTGGAGGCACAGCGCCTTGACCACCGCGCTGCGGTTTTTGAAGTCAAAGGCCAGCGGCTGGAAGGTGTCGGGCGAAAAGAGCTTCCCGGCCTTCTCCAAGGCCCGCACGTCCTCCAGGCAGGCGCACAGCTCCTCCTCTGTCACATCGGGGCGGGAGCCGTATTTGTCCAGCAGCTGGGAGAGAATCTCCTCTTCGGAGCGGTCCCGGTAGAGGGCGATGAGATCATACGCCACATCGTCCACCACATGGATGGACCCGGAGCAGGTATCCAGGACGATATTGTAACCGTTCAGTTTGTATTGATGAACCATATTTTCCTCCAGTTAAAAAATTTCCGCCCAGCGCTCTGCCGGGCGGAAATTTTAGATGGCTTACTTGCCGGCGTTCTCACAGGGCTGGTTTGCCACGCCGCAGGAGGTCTTGCACGCGGACTGGCAGGAAGTCTGGCATTCGCCGCAGCCGCCTGTTTTGACGCTCCGGTTCAAATCGCGGGTCTCAAGGGTTTTAATGCGTTCCATAAAAATATTCTCCTATCCTGCCGCCGCGGTTCAGACTGCGGTGGCACATCTAAAGTGCCATAAGGATACCATACCCGGCGGAAATTGTCAAGCACGGCAGTCAACGGAAATACTTCGCCGCGCTGCGGAACAGTCCGATGTCATAGTTCCCCGGCACATTGCGGTACAGGCTCCCGCCCACCCGCTCGCTGTGGCCCATCTTCCCCAGCACGCGCCCGTCGGGGGAAGTAATGCCCTCCACAGCCCAGAGGGAGCCGTTGGGGTTGAATGCCGTGTCCATGACAGGCTTTCCGTCCAAATCCACATACTGGGTTGCAATCTGGCCCTTTTCCGCCAGCGTATGGAGCAGCGTTTCCGGGGCGATAAACCGTCCCTCGCCGTGGGAGATGGGGACGCTGTATATTTCACCCGGCGCGGCGTCCATCAGCCAGGGGGACAGGTTGGAGCACACCCGTGTGCGGACAATGGAGGACTGGTGGCGTCCGATGGTATTGTAGGTCAAGGTGGGGCAATCCGCGTCGGCGCCGGTAATCTTCCCAAAGGGGAGCAGGCCCAGCTTAATAAGGGCCTGGAAACCGTTGCAGATGCCCAGCATCAAGCCGTCCCGGTTCTGGAGCAGGTCGTGGATGGCGTCGGACAGTCTGAGATTGCGGAGGAAAGAGACGATAAATTTTGCGGACCCGTCCGGCTCGTCGCCGCCGGAGAAGCCGCCGGGCAGAAAGACGACCTGCGCGTTCCGGATAGCCGCCTCCAGCTCTGCGGCAGACTGCTGCAGACTGTCCGGCGTCAGGTTGCGGATGACCACCGTCTCGGCGAGCATCCCCTCTCTGAGACAGGCTCTTGCAGAATCATACTCACAGTTTGTTCCCGGAAACACCGGGATAACTACGCGGGGCCGGGCGATGCCCTTCCCCAGAACGGCGGGGGTACCCTTCTCCCAGGCCACTGGAGCCACCGCGCCGGTTTCTGCGGTGCGGGTGGGATAGACGTCCTCCAGAACCGCCTCGCTGAGAGCCAGCAGCTCGTCAATGGACGCGCTGTCCTGTCCGATGGCAACAACAGGTTCCGCGGCAGTAACGCCAATGCGTTTGGCACAGGGGAGGTCCACATCCTCTGTCAGCTCCGCCACAATGCCGGGACAGGGCGCGTACCAGTTCGCGCCGTCCCCGCTGCTCCGGAAGCCGGTGCGGTTGCCGAAGGACATCTTCATCACCGCGTCAGCCAGTCCGTTCTCCGCCGCCCAGGCTGCTTTTACTTTACCGGCCAGAGCCAAACCGTGGAACGACTCCCAGGCGTTCTTCTGCCCCTGGGCCGTGCCGTCTCCGGCAAAGAGGTACACCGGGTGTCCCGGCTCCTTGAACTCCGGCGTCAGCGTCTCGCCCGCCAGAAGGGGCGCAATGGCAAAGGAAATCAGGGTCGGCGGCACGTCCAAATCCAGGAATGAGCCGGACATGGAGTCCTTGCCGCCGATGGCGGCGCAGCCGTAGGCAATCTGGGCCTTCATCGCCCCCAGCAGAGCCTGGAAGGGCCTGCCCCAACGCAGGGGGTCTGCGCGCAGCTTTTCAAAGTATTCCTGCAGCGTCAGATACGCCTTTTTGTAGTCTGCGCCGGCGGCCACCAGCTTGGAGAGGGATACCGTCACCGCGTCAAAGGCTCCCCAATAGGGACTCGCGGACAGAGCCTCCGGGTCGCAGGCCCAGGCCATGACGCTGGCCTGCTCCGTCTCCTGCCCCGGCAGTACCGGCAGCAGCGCGGTCATTGACTGGGCGGGCGTCCGCTGGGTCCTGCCGCCGAAGGGCATGGTCACACTGCCTGCGCCGATGGTGCTGTCAAACCGCTCCACCAGCCCCCGCTGGGAGGCAAATTTCAGGCTGGAGGCCATCTCCCGCAGGGCGGCGGGCCGCTGCGCCTCATGTCCCGCATACGCCGGCACGGAAACCGCCGTATGCTTCACCGCGCCGTTGGTATTGAGGAATTCCCGGCTTAAACTGGCAATCGTCCCGCCCCGCCATTTCATCACCATCCGGGGATTCTCCGTCACCACAGCAGCCCGGTAAGCCTCCAGGTTTTCCGTCCCGGCCAGGCGGATAAATTCCTGCTCGTCCTCCGGCGCGACCACCACCGCCATGCGCTCCTGGCTCTCGGATATGGCAAGCTCGGTACCGTCCAGGCCGTCGTATTTTTTTCGCACCGCGTCCAGGTCGATCTCCAGGCCGTCCGCCAGCTCGCCGATGGCGACGCTGACGCCGCCCGCGCCGAAGTCGTTGCAGCGTTTAATCATCCGGGTCACAGCGGGATTGCGGAACAGCCGCTGGAGCTTCCGCTCCTCAGGCGCGTTGCCCTTCTGGACCTCGCTGGCCATGGTGGTCAGACTGGACAGATTGTGGCTCTTGGAGGACCCGGTGGCCCCGCCGATGCCGTCCCGTCCGGTCCGGCCCCCCAGCAGAATCACCACATCCCCCGGAGCCGGACGCTCCCGGCGCACATTAGCCGCCGGAGCCGCTGCCACCACTGCGCCGCACTCCAGATGCTTGGCAATATAGCCGGGGTGGTACATCTCCGCCACGTGGCCGGTGGCCAGACCGATCTGGTTGCCGTAGGAGCTGTACCCCGCCGCCGCCGTGACAGCCAGCTTCCGCTGGGGCAGTTTGCCGGGGAGTGTATCCGCGAAGGAGGCGCGGGGGTCGCCGCAGCCTGTGACCCGCATGGCCTGATGCACATAGGCCCGGCCTGACAGCGGGTCCCGGATGCACCCGCCGATGCAGGTGGCCGCGCCGCCGAAGGGTTCGATTTCCGTGGGGTGGTTGTGGGTCTCGTTCTTGAACATGAGCAGCCAATCCTGCTCCTGGCCGTCCACCACGGCGGGGACGTGGATGGAGCAGGCGTTGATCTCCTCGCTCTCGTCCAGCTCCGGCAGCAGCCCCCGCTTTTTCAGGGCCTTTGTGCCGATGGTGGCAATGTCCATCAGCGTCTGGGGACGGTCCGTCCCCTCCCCGTAGACCTCCCGCCGCAGGTCCAGATACGACTCATAGGCGGACTGCACCTCCCTGTCCGCAATCTCCACCCGGTCAATATGGGTGGAGAAGGTGGTGTGGCGGCAGTGGTCGGACCAGTAGGTGTCCACCACCCGCACCTCGGTGATGCTGGGGTCCCGGCGTTCCTGGTCCCGGAAATAGGCTTGCAGGAACCGCAGGTCGTCAATGTCCATCGCAAGGCCCAGCTTGTCCAGCAGCGTTTCCAGGCCGGTCTGGTCCAGGGCGGTGAAGCCGGCCAGCGTCTCCACCATAGGCGGCTGGGGGTGGCTGCGGACCAGGGTATCCGGCTTCTCCAGGGCGGCCTCCCGGCTCTCTACCGGGTTGATGAGGTATCCCTTGATCCTATCCAAATCCTCCTGGGACAGACGGCCCTCCAGAATATACACCTTCGCGTAGGCCACCAGGGGCCGCTCCACCCCCGCCATCAGCTGTATACACTGGGCGCAGGAGTCGGCCCTCTGGTCGAACTGCCCCGGCAGGGCCTCCACTGCCAGCAGGCTGTGGGCCTCCCTGGTCTCCGGGAACCTCTCGTCCCAGGCCACGTCTACCTGCGGCTCGGAAAACACAGTGTGCTTCGCTTTCTCATAGACCTCCGGGCTGACGTTCTCCACATCGTAGCGGTTGAGAATGCGAACCCCGGCAAGGGCCTCGATTCCCAGGAACCCCCGCAGGTCCGCCAACAAGCTGTCCGCCTCCGGGGACATCCGTTTTTCTGAAAAAATCCGATATACCATTACCCATTTCCTCCCAATGCCGCGAGGGCCCGCTGTCCAATATCGCGGCGGCAATAGGCGTTCTCAAACTGTATGCGGTCCGCCAGGGCATACGCGGCCCTGACCGCATCCGGCAGGGCGTCCGCCACCGCCGACGCGCCCAGCACGCGCCCGCCGTTTGTCACCAGCCGTCCGTCCTTCCAGGCGGCTCCCGCAATGTAAATACGCTCGTTTTCGCCGGTCTCCGGCAGGGTTATAAGGAACCCCTTTTCATATTTCTGGGGGTAGCCGTCGGAGGCCAGGATTACGCAGCAGGCGGATTTTTCGCTGAATTTTACCTCCGTCTCCGCCAGCGTCCCCTTTGCCGACGCCAGCATAATCTCCAGCAGACTGCTCTCCAGCAGCGGCAGCGCCACCTGTGTCTCCGGGTCGCCAAAACGGCAGTTGTACTCGATCACCTTCGGTCCGTCCGGGGTGAGCATAAGGCCGAAGTACAGACAGCCCTGGAAGGGGCGTCCCTCCTGCTTCATGGCCCGGATGGTGGGCAGGAAAATTTCCCGCATACACCGCTCCGCCACCTCCGCCGTATAAAACGGATTGGGAGCCACGCTCCCCATACCGCCGGTATTCAGCCCCTGGTCGCCGTCCAGAGCCCGCTTATGGTCCATGGAGGACACCATGGGGACGATCGCCTCGCCGTCGGTAAAAGTCAGCGCCGACACCTCCGGTCCGGTCAGAAACTCCTCAATGACCACATTTGCGCCGCTCTCGCCGAAGATGCGCCCCTCCATCATGGACCGCACCGCCTGACGGGCCTCCTCACGGGTCCCGCAGATCAGCACGCCCTTGCCCAGAGCCAGGCCGTCGGCCTTGACCACCGTGGGCAGCGGACAGGTCTCCACGTAGGCCAGGGCCTTGTCCATATCGCTGAAGGCCTCATAGGCGGCGGTGGGGATGCCGTACCGTTTCATCAGGTTCTTGGCAAACACCTTGCTGCCCTCAATGGCGGCGGCGTTCTTCCTGGGGCCGAAGCACAGGATGCCCTCCGCGCTGAGGGCGTCCACCGCGCCTAAAACCAGGGGATCGTCCGGCGCCACGACCGCAAAGTCAACCGCGTGGTCCTTGGCAAAGGAAACAATGGCGGGAAGATCGGTGGCGGCAATGGGGCAGCACACCGCGTCCGCGGCAATGCCGCCGTTTCCGGGCAGGGCATAGATTGTTTCCGCTCTGGGGTCCTCTTTCAGCTTTTGGATGATGGCGTGCTCACGGCCCCCGCCGCCGATGACCAGTATGTTCATATCTGTCCTCGCTTTCTCAAAGCATATAGCATTGTGATATCAGGGCGTACAGAGATATTGGATCAGCCTCTCGCTGTCCCAGCTGAGCGTCCTGTGGGGAAGATCCGTCCGGCTGTTCAGCGCGGCCATAACCCCATGGGCCTCTCCCTGTACAAACCGGGGCTTTTTCGCGCCCATCGCCGCAATCAGGCGTTCTATAAATTGCCGGTAGTCTATCACATCCTGGGTTCCCACATGGAACGTCCCGCTCTGATCCTCCAAAATGATCCACTCAATCAGTTCCGCCGCCTGGAGGTCGGAGGCGTGATTGCTCTGGATATCGTATACCTCCAGCTGTCCCGCGGCGCATCCCGCGCTGACCGCCTGCATTCTGGGCGAGTTCCTGCCCCAGACAAAGGGGAGCCTGAGTATGACGGCCTGACGGTTCAGACGCTCCCGCAGCAGGTCCTCGCACTGCATCTTAAAGCCTCCGTATCCGCTCGCCGGCTCTCTTGGGTCCTCCTCATAATGTGGCCGGTCCATGCTGCCGTCAAAGACATTGACGGTGGACAGGAAAATCATTTTTCCGCCGTGTTCCTTCAGGTAGTCCGCAGCTGTTTCGTGGGCGGACAGCTGCTCCCCGAAGTCTCCTCGCAGCGCGGAGACAATCACATCCGGACGGACCTGCCGCAGCAGAGGCAGGAGCTCCATTCCCAGGGCAAAGCGTCTCATAGACGGCGATTCCTGCCGTCCGGCGGAAAAGCAGGTTCCAAACACATGCAGCTCTTTCCGCCGGGACAGCATTTGGAATACGGCGGTCCCTACGGTTCCGCTTGCCCCTAAAATCAAAATATTCTTGACCATAATTTGTAGTATAACCGGCCTTTGCCGCCCCCGCAGGGACGGCAAAGAAATGAATCAGTGGTGGAACAGCCGCAGGCCGGTGAAGGCCATGACCATGTCGTAGTCGTTGCACTTGGAGATCACCAGGTCATCCCGGATAGAACCGCCCGGCTCTGCCACGTACCGCACGCCGCTGCGGCGGGCGCGCTCAATGTTGTCCGCAAAGGGGAAGAAGGCGTCGCTGGCCAGGGCGACCTCCTTCAGATTATCCAGCCACGCGCGGGCCTCGCCGCAGGTAAGGCGTTCGGGATGGTGCCAGAAATACTTGTGCCATACGCCGTCGGCGCACACGTCCTCCTCGTTGCCGTTGATGTAGCTGTCCACGACGTTGTCCCGCTCCGGACGGCTGAGGGTGGGGATAAAGGGCAGGGCCAGGGTCTTGGGATGCTGGCGCAGATGCCAGGTATCCGCCTTGCTGCCCGCCAGACGGGTGCAGTGGATGCGGCTCTGCTGGCCCGCGCCCACGCCGATGGCCTGGCCGTCCTTGGCGTAGCAGACAGAGTTGGACTGGGTATATTTCAGCGTCAGCAGCGCCACCACCAGGTCCCGGCGGGCGGTGTCTGGCATATAGTCGTTGTTGGTGACAATGTTGTCCAGCAGCTCCATGCTGATCCGGGAGGTGTTGCGGCCCTGCTCAAAGGTGATGCCGAACACATCCTTTGTCTCCTGGAGGGCCGGCTCGTAGTCCGGGTCCATCTGCACCACGGCATAACCGCCCTTGCGCTTGGCCTGGAGAATCTCCAGGGCCTCGGCGGTGTAGCCAGGGGCAATGACGCCGTCGGACACCTCGCGGGCAATAAGCTTAGCCGTGGTGGCGTCGCAGACGTCGCTGAGAGCCGCCCAGTCCCCGAAGGAGCACAGCCGGTCCGCGCCTCTGGCTCTGGCGTAGGCGCAGGCCAGGGGGCTGGCGTTCAGATCCGGGATGTCGTCCACAAAGCAAGCCTTTTGCAGCGTGCTGTTGAGGGGCAGGCCAATGGCCGCGCAGGTGGGAGAAACGTGCTTGAAAGACGCGGCGGCGGGCATCCCAAGCGCTTCCTTCAGCTCCTTGACCAGCTGCCAGGCGTTCAGCGCGTCCAGGAAATTGATATAGCCGGGCTTGCCGTTGAGCACAGTCACCGGAAGCTCGCTCCCGCCGCGCATAAAAATGCGGGCAGGCTTCTGATTGGGGTTGCAGCCGTATTTCAATTCCAATTCTTTCATAGGGATGGCTCCTTTCTTACACGTTCAGCTCCGCACGGATATTTTCATCGGGATACCGGGCCAGGATGGGGGCAATCACTTCCTCCAGGAACTCCGTGACCTGTCCGGGCGCGCGGCCAATGTACCGCGCCGGGTCCATCTGGGCCGCAATCTCCTGCCGGGAGAGGGGGAAAAGGGGATCGGCCAGGATGCGGTCAATGAGGTCGTTGGCCCCGCCCTCCAGCTTGACCTGACGGGCGGCGGCATGGGAGTGCTCCCGCAGGGCCTCGTGGAGCTCCTGCCGGTTGCCCCCCCGCTTCACCGCCTCCATCATGATGTCCTCAGTGGCCATAAAGGGCAGCTTTTCCATCACCCGGCGGCGGACCACACGTTCATAGACCACCAGACCGGCGGTGACGTTGATATAGATTTCCAGGATAGCG
>Ga0137308_100924_pt1 | contig 36488 bp, 39 predicted proteins | sample Inofrocosms_June_FD_97181 | JGI IMG/M metagenome (GOLD analysis project Ga0137308, IMG submission 97181) | Mouse cecal microbial communities from Vienna, Austria - N-Acetylneuraminic and N-Acetylglucosamine D2O microcosms_June | ecosystem: Host-associated > Mammals > Digestive system > Large...
GTCGTTTCCAACTGTTGTCCCCCTCTGAGAGGTAGGTTCCTCACGCGTTACTCACCCGTCCGCCACTAAGTATCCTCTTCCATTGACCGAAATCTCTTTCCGAGGCACTCCGTTCGACTTGCATGTGTTAAGCACGCCGCCAGCGTTCGTCCTGAGCCAGGATCAAACTCTCAATAAAATGGTATCCAAACGCTTGCGCGCTTAAATCACTTTATTGAAGCTTATCTTAGCTTCAAACTTGCGTCCTCCGGCAGGTAATTGACTAAACCCTGCCTTTAGACTCTTCATCATCCAAACATCTGTCTCCAGATGCCGAACTCTGGTGCTTTTCGTTCGTTACATTGTTTAATTTACAAGGTACTCGCCCCGTCCGCTCAGCGGCGGAACATTTACTATCTTACCACACTCTTTCGAACTTGTCAAGTGCTTTTTTCAATTTCTTTCGAAATCTTTTTCCACACTCGCTTCGTTTCGTTTTTTTCATGCTTAGTAAGAAGCTTTTGCATTATACCAGATTCGCTTTCGCTTGTCAAGTACTTTTTTCGATTTCTTTCGAAATCTTTTCCGCTATCCGCTGTCGTACTCCCGTACCGCCAGACAGCTCAGTTAGTATACCAGACGCTCCCTGATTTGTCAAGCCTTTTTTTCGACTCAATCAAATCTTTTTTTCGACTCGCTCTTTCGCCGTCCCCTGCCGCACTCCCGTGCCGTCAGACAGCTTGTGTAGTATAGCAGTTCTTTCCTACTTTGTCAACACTTAATTTCAAATTTCCCCAAATTTTTTTCTTCTTCAACTTTTCCCCTCAAAATGCGGTCACAACGCCGCCGTCATTGGCATAAACCGTCGCAATTCCGCCGGTAGGAGCGATGACGATCTCATCGAACAGCCCTTTCTGTCTGACAAGGTCCCGCACATACTCGGCCCGCTCCGGGCAATTGCAGTGGGTGATGACGAGCCTGCGGCCCATACTGCCCTCATTTTTACCCATAAGGGCCACCATTCTGCCCAGCGTCTGCCGGATAGAGAGGCCCTGTCCCAGCTTTTCGATCTCGCCCTCTCTGGTTGCGCCCATGAGCAGCTTCACCCGCAGCGCGCCTGTCACCAGGGACTGCACTCTGGTCAGCCTTCCATTTTTCCGCAGGTTATCCAGGTTCTCCAAAACAAACATCGTCTGCATCCGGCTGATCCGCTCTTCTACCAGCTCCACGACTTCGGCAAAGGGGGTACCCTTTTCGGCCAGATCGCGAATCAGCATAGCAGTCTGGGCCTGCCCTGCGGTAGCGGATCTTGAGTTAAACACATGGACGTTTGCCTTACCGCCCTCCTCCCGGTAGAGGTCCACGGCCTGCGCAGCGGCGTTAAAGGAACCTGACAGGCGGGCGGACAGGGTTACAATATAATTATCGCCATCCTCACGAAACATCTCCATAAAGGCATGAGGGGAGGGACAGGCTGTTTTGGGCGCATCGGGCCAAGCTTTCATTTTCTCCAGGAGCCGGGCCTGCTGGAAACTCTCGTCATCAATAAAGGTATCCTCTCCGACCTGAATCGTAAGCGGCACTTTACACACATGCGAGTCCTGCAGCATACTGGCCGGGAGGTCTGTGCAGCTGTCGCAAATAAGCTGATACATCATTTTAATAACCGCCTTAACTAATATGATACATTAGATTATACCCCATTTCAGGAAAAAGTCAATGGGCAGGAGCAGACTTTCTTCTATGCAAAAAGCCGGGCGAGAGCCCGTCCCCTCACCCGGCTGCCAGAATAGGCATAGCCAAAAGCATTTATATATGATAAAATCAGGGAATCATCTGAAAGGACAGACCCGCCATGGAAAAAATGATTCAATACATCCGGCAAACATACGCCCCGCTCTCCATCATTGTCTACGGTTCCTATGCAGACGGGACCACCCATATAAACAGCGATTTTGACGCGCTTGTTATTTCCGGACACTGCGCAGCCTCCCACGACGTCTCCCGAATCGGCTCTGTCCAGCTGGACGTATTTGTCTATCCGCAATCACACTTTGAAAACGGCTTTGACTGCCGCGACTTCTTCCAAATACACGATGGAATCATTGTCTTGGATACAGACGGCTTTGGCGCGTCCATCCAAAGCCGGGTTCAAAATGCTTTGGAGCTTCTCCCGAAGAAAACGCCCGGCGAAGTCCGGCAAGAGATTGCGTGGTGCAAAAAAATGCTGCTGCGTACAGAGCGGCGCAGCGCAGAGGGATTGTACCGCTGGCACTGGCTGCTCACAGAGAGCTTGGAAATCTACTGCGACGCGCGCAAAAAGACCTATCTTGGCCCCAAAAAAGCCCTGAAATGGATGGAAGCAGAGCATCCGGAAGCCTTTCGGCATTACAGCAGCGCTCTGCTTCATTTTGACCGGCAATCACTCCAACGCTGGATTTCCTATCTGGAGCAGCAGATCTGATCCGGTCCTGTATCATCGTATTGCGTTATTGCGCATTCCAGCTGGCAGTCAAAAGGCTCCCGCTCCACGTGTTCCGCACAGTACGCCTCCGCCTCGACACACCCCATAGCCCTGTAAAAGCTCTGGGTTTCCACGGCGGAGTGCGCGGAAATATACAGCTTTCGCGCCCCCTTTTCCGCGGCCCAATTCTTTGCCGCCTCGAACAGCGTCCTGCCAATTCCCCGGCCCCGCATATCCTCGGACACATGGAGGCTGGTCAGGTCCAGATACTTCTGTTCGCCGCCAAACAGCTCCGCCTCAACGGAAACAAACCCCTTCAGCTTGTCCTCCCGGAAGGCGGCGTACAGGAACCCGCCGGAGCGCACAGTATTTTTCAGGCACTGGAGCAGGACCTGATAATCCTCCTCAGACCAGTCGTCCACAAAGGGGTCCGGCCTGACCACCCACTGTCCATTGCATTTTCTCCAGCAGTCCTGCACCGCCTGATGGCGGACGAAATCCCGGAACAACTCCCGGTTCAGCTCATTTTCTGACAACTCTCTGTATTTAATCAAGGCAAAAATCCTCTACAGAATCAAAAAATCACACCAACAGCCCCACGCCCAGCCCCAGCAGCGCGCCCATCAGCACCTGGAGGGGCGTATGGCCCATCACTTCCCGCAGGTTGCCAGCCAGATCCTCCGCAGTCAATTTCTCCATATGCTCCAGCAGCTTATTGACCAGTCTGGCGGTATCGCCTGCGCTTCGCCGCACGTTGCAGGCGTCGTACATGACCACGGCGGACAGGATTACGGCCAAGGCGAACACAGTGCCGCCAAAACCGTCCGTCATACCGATTGCGGTGGTAGCGGCCACCACCAGCGCGGAGTGGCTGCTGGGCATTCCACCGCTGGAGAAGAACCGCTGCCACTCCATTTTTCCCAGCAGAGCCAGGTCCAGAACCACTTTAATCAGCTGTGCCAGAAACCAGGCCAGCAGACCGCAGTCGATCACGGCGTTACCGGTCAGCATACCGAAATACACCGCCTACATCCTCCTATCCGCCAGTGTGTCCGCCATCCGGGACAGGAATTCGGCGTTTTCGAATCCAGCCAACGCCTCTTTTGCCAGTCTGGTTTCCTCCGCCACAACAGCGCCGCAGCCCTCCAGGCCCAGCGCATCCGCGAACGTTCTCTTGCACTCCGCCCGGTCGGAACCCACGGGCTTCCCCAGCTCGGCCTCGCTGGCGGTGACGTTAAGCATATCGTCCCGCACCTGGAAGGCCAGCCCGATATGAGCGCCATAGGCGGCGGCTGCCTTCCTCGTCTCTGGGGGCGCGCCTGCGGCCACGCAGCCCAGCTCCGCAGCGGCCTGAATCATCGCCCCGGTTTTCAGTCTGCACAGCAGTCTCAGCTCGTCCTCATTGGCGGCAATCTGTTCCACATCCAGCAGCTGTCCGGCCACCATACCGTCCCCGCCGCAGGCGCGCGCCAGGATTCCCACCGCCTCTGCCTTCTGCTCGCAGCTCAGGCCGGACGCCTCTGCAATCATGCGGAACGCCTCCGCAAGCAGGGCATCGCCAGCCAGAACGGCGGTAGCCTCTCCGTATACGGTGTGGCAGGTAGGACGGCCCCGGCGCATATCGTCGTCGTCCATGCACGGCAGGTCGTCGTGGATCAGGGAATAGGTGTGGACCAGCTCCAGGGCGCAGGCCAGGGGCAGAGCCTCCGCCGGTTCGCCGCCCAGCATCTGGCAGAAAGCCAACGCCAGCACGGGTCTGACCCGTTTTCCACCGGCCAGCAGACTGTAGCGCATCGCCTCCTGCAGCCGGTCATAGGGCTGCTGGCCGTGGAACAGCCCCTGGAGCGCCTGCTCCACCTCATCAAAATATCTCTGATATTGCTGCTGATAATCACCCATCACTGCACATCCTCCTCAAAAGGCGCTTCCTCCAGCTGGCCGCCGGGGTTTTTCTGGAGCTTCATAATCTGCTGCTGTGCGCCGTCCAGCATGGCGGAGCAGCGGGACACCAATCTGGTTCCCTCTTCAAAGAGAGCCAGGGAGTCGGCCAGTTTTGCGTCGCCCCGCTCCAGCAGCGCGACGATCTGTCCCAGCCGGTTCATATTCTCCTCAAAGCTCATTGTATCGCTATGATTTTCACACACGGTCATTCTCCTCCAAAACAATCTCTTCCACCCGGCAGAACAAGGTTCCGTCGGCCAGGCGGCTGACAGTCCTGCCGCCCACGGCGGCGTCAGCGGCCCGCCGCAGGACATTTCCCTGCTCATCTGTCACCATAGCGTACCCCCGGCCCAGGACCCGCAGGGGGCTTAAAGCGTCCAGGGAGGCGGCAGCGGCGGCCAGTTTCCGCGCCGGTTCCGCCATTCTGGTCTCCGCGGCGTGGAACAGCTCCCTCTGGACATGGCCCAGCAGCATCCGCTTGTCCTCGACAAAGGCCATAGGGTCGGTCAACGTCCGTTTTGCGGCCAGATTTTCCAGCTGTTTGCCCAGGGCCTCCACCCTGCCGCTCTGCAGCCGGAGCAAGTGCGCCTGTATGCCCAGGAGCCTGTCCGACAATTCGGCGCGGTCCGGCGAGACCATCTCCGCGGCGTGGGTAGGCGTTGCGGCCCTGGCGTCCGCGACGAAATCCGCGATGGTCACGTCCGGCTCATGGCCCACGGCAGAGACGATAGGGATGGTAGCGTGATAGATGGTCCTGGCGACCTGCTCGTCGTTAAAGGCCCACAAATCCTCTGCGGAGCCGCCGCCCCGGCCCACAATGAGCACATCGGCCACCTTGTTTTCGCAGGCGTATCGGATTGCCCGCACGATTGCAGGCGGGGCCTCCGGTCCCTGGACCCGCACAGGGAGCAGCAGGACCTTTGCCAGGGGATAGCGGCGGCGCAGGATGCGGATCATATCATGGACGGCAGCGCCCACGGGGGATGTGACGATCCCGATAGTCTCAGGATACGCCGGCAGCGGTTTTTTATGTTCCAGAGCAAACAGCCCTTCTTTCCACAGCCGTTCCTTCAACTGTTCAAAGGCGGCGTGGAGGTCTCCTGCGCCGTCCGGGTGGAGGCTGCTGCAATAGAGCTGGTAGGTTCCGTCTCTTGGGAACACGCTCACTCTGCCGCTGGCAATCGCCTTCATGCCGTTCTGGGGCTGGAACCGCAGGCTCATAGCCTGGGACTTGAAGAAGACGCAGCGGACCGTGCCGCCCTCATCCTTCAGGGAAAAGTAGTGGTGGCCGCTGGAGGGATAAAATTTATAGTTGGAAATCTCGCCCCGGACATAGACGTTTTCCAACTCCGGGACGCTCTCCAAAACGGCCTTGACCATCCGGTTCAGTTCTGAAACAGCAAATACTTCCATCGCGCGCACCTCCTGGATGTAGAAAAAGAGCGCACACCCGGTACGCTCTTTCCACGTTCAAGCCTCCCCAGCAGTCTCCGCAGCCGTGTCCGGGGGCAGGGTCTCGGCCCGGACGAAAGAGCCTAAAATTCCATTCACAAAGCGGACCACCTCTGGGGACTCATACTTTTTGGCAATTTCCACGGCCTCGTTAATCGCCGCGCCGTTGGGGATATCGGGCATGTAGAGGATTTCGAACATAGCCAAGCGCATAATTGCGGCGGCGACCAGGGGAATCCGTTCAAACTTCCAGCCCACGGCATATTTTTCGATATACTGGTCCAGCTCATAGCCGTGGAGGGCAACGCCCTTCACGGCCCTGCGGATATATGTCTGCTGGGTCGGGCCGGGCAGCTTACCGTAGACCTCATACTCAGGCGCGAGTGTCTGGAAGCGGCTGCTGGACAAACGCTGGTTCAGCAGCTCCTCCGGCTGGAGGTCGGTGAAGCTGAGTTCATAGGAGAGGTGCATAGCGATTTCTCTGGCAACATTTCTAACCACGGAAATTCTCCCTCACAATACACAGGTTACTGAAAGCTGACGCCGCCCACGTGGACGTTGACCGCCTTAACGGAAAACCCTGTCATGGACTCAATGGCGTTGGAAACGGCGGTCTGAATTTTCTCGGCCACCTCAGGGATTGCGTATCCATAGCGGATCATGACGTAGAGATCGACCGCCGCGCCGTCGTCCTCCACGGTCAGCCGCACGCCTCTGGCGTTCGATTTTTTGGTAGCGAGGTTCATCATCCCGCTGATGCCCTCCACCTCCACGGCGGCGCTGGCGGCCAGGGAGGCCAGCACATCCTCGGAAATATGGATGCAGCCCAGTTCGTCGGGATGGGTCATGTATTCCTTGTTATCGCCCATGATTTTCAGACACTCCTTCAAAATGCAGTAGCAAATTAGCTTTCTTATTGTACCACTGATTTCTGGAAAATACAACCTAAAATTTGCTCAATGCGGCAATTTTTCCGGGAAAGGTTGACAGAAGGCTCCGGGACTGATAAGGTGTATGCGAGAGAAAAAGAGCGTACAGGAGGAAAACGCCATGCAAACGACGCTTCGCGCCCATGCCGAACGCATACTTCAGGCATCGCTGGCGGCAGTCCAGCCGGACGCCGCAGTCCGCCGCGCGCTCTCGGCCCAAAGCTTTCCGGGTCCGGTCACGCTGATTGCCGCCGGGAAAGCGGCCTGGCCGATGGCGAAGGCGGCCTATGAATCGCCCAATGTCCGGATCAAGCGGGGCATTGTACTCACCAAATACGGCCATGCGCAGGGGCCGCTGGGTCCTATTGCCTGCTGCGAGGGGGGCCACCCGGTCCCGGACGAAAATTCCTTTGCCAACACGGAGCGTTCGCTCCGTCTTGTAGAAAATCTCACTGCCGGGGACACGGTTTTGTTTCTGCTGTCCGGCGGCGGCAGCGCGCTGTTTGAAAAGCCGCTTCTGCCCGTATCGCAGCTCCAGTCCATCACGGAGCAGCTGTTGGCGTGCGGCGCGGACATTGTGGAAATCAACACCATCCGCAAGCGGCTGTCCGCCGTAAAGGGAGGCCGGTTTGCCCAGCTGTGCGCACCGGCCCAGGTTTTTTCGGTGGTCCTCTCCGACATACTGGGGGACCCGCTGGATATGATTGCCTCCGGCCCTGCGGCGCCTGACAGCGCCACCTGTGCCGACGCCCAGGCGATTGCGGAAAAATACCGGCTGGATTTGACTCCGGAGGCGCGGGAACTGCTGCGCATTGAGACGCCGAAGGTTCTCTCCAACGTCACTACCCAAATCACGGGGAGCGTCCGGGAGCTGTGCGCCGCCGCGTCCGCCGCCTGCCGCGCTCTGGGCTATGAACCTGTTCTTCTGACGGACCGCCTCTGCTGTGAGGCGCGGGAAGCGGGCAGTTTTCTGTCCTCCATTCTCCGCACCCACGCAGGCGCAGGCCGTTCTCTGGCGTTTTTGGCGGGCGGGGAGACAGTGGTCCATCTCACGGGCAGCGGCACAGGCGGGCGCAACCAGGAGCTTGCGCTCTCCGCCGCCATTGGCCTGGAGGGTCTGGAGGGCGCGGCGGTATTCAGCATTGGCAGCGACGGCACGGACGGCCCCACTGACGCCGCCGGGGGCTATACGGACGGCAGCACGGCCGCCACACTGCGGTCCCAGGGGATCAACATTTACCAGGCGCTGCAAAACAACGACGCCTATCACGCCTTACAGGCGGCAGGCGGGCTGCTCATCACGGGGCCGACTGGGACGAACGTGAATGACATTGCCGTTGGGCTGCTGCAAAAATAGGCTGTGCATACGTCAAAATCCGGCAGGAACGCCGCAGGCTGTTTTAGCCTGCGGCGCACTGTCATTTTACCAGGATTTTATGTACCCCGGCAGATAATTCAGGGGATTGACCCGCGCGCCGCCCTCAGTAATTTCGTAGTGGAGGTGCGCGCCTCTGGAGATTCCGGTATTGCCGGTCACGCCGATAGCCTGCCCCTGGGACACCGTCGCGCCCTCGGACACGGACCGGCTGCTCATATGGGCATAGAGGGTTGTGTTGCCGGGGCCGTGGCTGATGACCACGTAGTTGCCGTAGGAGCTGGAGTATTTGGAGATAATGACGGTCCCGGCCTTAGCGGCCACCACGGTGGTGGTGGTTCCCACGCCGCCGATATCCACGCCCTTATGGTTGGTAGACGCGCCGGGGATACCGGTATTGCGGGACCCCATAGGCGAGGTAATCTTTTTGCTGGCGGATTCCGGCCAGATATACCCGCCGGTGGTAGCGGTCCAGTCCACTGCCTGGCTGCCGGCTGCCGCTGCTGCGGCGGCCCGTTCTGCGGCGATTTTGTCTGCCAGCTCCTTCTCTTTCTTTTTAATCTCCGACTGAATCTCCGCCTCAGCGGCCTCTTTTTGCTTCAGCAGCTCCTCAGAGGCCTCCATATCCGCCTGGAGCTGGACCACCAGATCGTTGGCTTCTTTCCGCTTTGCGTCCAGGCTGGCTTTCGCCGCCTGCAGGTCCGCCTTTGCCTCCTCGGCCTCCGCCTTCAGCTGCTCCTGATAGTCCTGTTTGGCTTCGATTCCGGACCGGAGCCTGCGCAGGCTGTCCAGCACCTGCTGGTCGTAGTTCATGACCTCCTGCACATCGGACAGACGGCTGAGCAGGTCGGAAAAGCTGTCCGCCTTGAACAGCACGGACCAGTAGGAGGTGGTGCCGGACTCCTCCATGACCCTGGCCCGCTCGCAGAACAGCGCGTACTGCTCCGCCTCCTCCTCCTGGTTCTGCACCAGCTCCTCGGCGATCTGGGCCAGCATCTGCTCGTAGCTTGCGATGAGGGCCTCGGTGCTGGCAATCTCCCGTTCTGTGGCGGCGATCTGCTCGTCCAGCTTTGTCCGCTTTTCAATCGCGCCGTTGATGTCGTTTTTCAGCTTGGAAATCTGGTTTTCCACATCCTTACGCTGATTAGCCGCCTCTTTTTTTTCATTTTTCAGCTTGTCAATATCGCTCTGGGTAATGGCCTGGGCCGTACCGGTCAGGCCCGCCGGTTGTTCCGCCGGGAACAGTGACAGAAGCGCCAGCACAGCCAGCAGGGCTGCGGTAAACGTCCGCCGCTTTATTTTCATTGGTAGGTATCCTTTCTCCGATCAGACTTGTAGGAACTTGCGAATAGCGGAAAGGCTTCCGCCCACGCCGATCAGCATACCGGCGACGGCAAAGATCACCGCCACATTGGTCCACATATCGCTGAACGGCACAATGGTAATCAGATTGATGGTATCGTTGGTAGCCACGGACCTGGCCACGGCCTCATACAAGGCCCACTGCAAAAAGAATCCTGTGACAGCGGAAAACAAGCCCAGCAGGAATCCCTCGTACACGAAGGGCCACCGGATAAACCCATTGGTGGCGCCCACCATTTTCATAATAGCAATCTCGTCCCGCCGGTCAAAGGTTGTAAGCTTGATGGTGTTGGCGATGATGAACACGGACACCACGAACAGCACGGCAATGAGCACGACGCACACAATGCCCGCCACATTGCGGATGGTAATAAATCCCGCCGCCTCGTCCTCGTATGCGCTGACGTTCCCCTCACCGATGCCGGGGATGGCCTCCAGCGCGGCCTTTGTCTTGGACATATAGCCGATATCCTTCAAATCGACCGCGAACCTGTGCCGGAAATTCTCATCCGGCAGGCCCTGGAACAGCTCGTCGTCCTCATAGCGGCTGCGGAAAGCGGCAGCGGCCTCCTCGTTGGAGATGAAGGTGACCTTCGCCACGTTGTTGACTTCCATCAGCTTTTTTTCCAACGCCCTGGCCTCCACTTCGCTCAGGCTCTTATCCACGAAGGCCAGCATTTGGTTTTGGGCCTCCATCTCCTCCAGCATTGCGTTTGCGTTGACGGCGACCAGGGAAAAGGTCCCCATAATCAGCAGGCAGGCCACGGTGATGCCGATAGCGGCAAAGGACATAAAGCCGTGGCTGAACATATTGAACGCGCCCTCACGGGCAAAATAAAAAACATTGTGCCTTCCCACTAAATTTTCCTCCCATAGTATCCCTTGCCATCGCTGACGACCCGGCCCTGTTCCAGCATAATCACCCGCTTGTCGAAGCGGTTGACCAGATCCTTTTCATGGGTAACAACCAGCACGGTGGTACCCAGGGCGTTGATGCGCTCCAGCAGGCGCATAATTTCCAGGGACCGCGCCGGGTCCAGGTTGCCGGTAGGCTCGTCGGCGATAATGGTGCTGGGGTTATTGAGGAGCGCCCTGGCGATAGCGACTCTCTGCTGTTCGCCGCCGGACAGCTCCGAGGGATGGCGGCGGCTTTTGCTCTCCAGGCCCACCAGATGCAGGCAGTAGGGGATGCGTTTTTTGATCTCCTTAGGGCCTGCGCCCACGGCCCGCATAGCGAACACCATATTATCATACACCGATTTGTGCTCAATCAGCCGGAAGTCCTGGAAAATGACCCCCACAGTCCGGCGCATATGGGGGATCTGCCACTCTTTTATATTGCGCAGGGAAAACCCGTTGACCATCACCCGGCCCTGGCTGGGTTCGATTTCTCCGATGAGCAGTTTAATGACGGTAGATTTTCCGCTGCCGGAGGGGCCGACCATAAACACGAACTCCCCGTCCTGTATTTCCATAGAAAGCCCGTTGAGGGCGTGGGTGCCGTTAGGGTACTCCTTTACAACATCAGTCAGACGAATCATGCGTTACCTTCCTCGCGTTTCGATATAAAGACCACTATAAACAGAAATAGTGACAAGAACATACATAATCATGATACTCTATCCCCGGCCTTCCGTCAAGAGAGTATCGAGCATTTTCCCTAATTTTCTTCAACGCGGGGCAAGGCCGGGGAAAAAGGAGATATATTTATCACTTTCCACTTGACAAGCGTGGAGGATGGTGATATATTTATCTCATAAAGAGGCAAATACATCACTACCTCTAAATAAAACTGACTGAAATTGGAGGAACCCATTATGAAAAACAAAAAATCCCGCTGGCTTGTACCACTTTTGAGCATTGGTGTGTGCGTGTTGGTGAGCCTGCTGGCCGCATGGAGCGATCTGACCTACAACAGCGGCAGGCTCGTCTACCCCATGGACTCATCTTATTCCTTCCAGCCCTCAGATATTCCCATGCTGCTGGCTCTGACGCTGGATGCCTTCTGCGCCCTGACTCTGCTGACGTTGATCCTGCGGGAAGCGATATTCCGCCGCCGCCGGGAGGCGGAGAGGCGCCGGACCCGGCAGCTCAATCCCCGGCTGGGATTTCTGGGGCTGTTCGGCTTCTGCGGCTTTCTCGGTTTTCTCCCCATCAGCGAGCTGAGTACCTATACGCCCTTTGTTTTTTTCCTGTTTTTCGGCTTCTTCGGCTTTTTCTACGAGGGCAGGATGTCCAACACCCTCATGGACGAGCGTTTCCAGGAGAACGTCCGCCGGGCCAAGCTGGATGCCTATAAGCTGGGGATCGGGGTAGTCCATCTGCTGGTGATTGCCAACGGCCTTATAGACTGTTCCCCGGAGCTGCGCGCATCGGTCATGCTGGTGGTTCTCTCCCTGACCATGGGGCTGGTGTTGTTTCTCCAGGAATACCTGCTCTACCGGTACGACCAGCAGGATGCAGAGGGGGTGTGATATGGCGGAATTCACCTGCAACCTGAAATTTTTCCGCCAGCGGAAGGATCTGACCCAGGAGCAGCTGGCAGAGCTGGCGGGTGTGCGCCGGGAGACCATCATGCGGCTGGAGAAGGCCCAGTACAACCCGTCGCTGAAGCTGGCGGTGGATATCTCCCGCGCGGTAGGCGCGGCGATTGACGAGATCTTTATTTTCCCATAACCGGCGCGGGATTGGCAGCCCCCACGGTTTTTGAATGAGTAAACAAATTGTGAACAAATTCCACATTTGCGGAATTGGTCAGGCCACAGAGTATGGATTGTCACATGAATTTTACATAATTTTGTTTGATATATTGAATATTCATTCAACTCGACATGGGTAATTTATGAACAGTCATAGTTTAGACATGGTTTGTTCACAGAATATTAACTCGTTCAAATACCGTGTTGGCAGCCCCAATTCATACTTGACAAGCAGGGCGCAGCCGGTATATAATACAACCAAGTTGATATCCGCATCCAGTGCTCCCGCGCCTTGCGGCGGGGGAGATAATAGGGAATCAGGTGCAAACCCTGAGCGATCCGGTCACTGTAAGCGAAGAGTCTGCCGCAGATGCCATTGCAAGAGCGAGAAGGCGCGGCAGGCGTTGACGCGCGAGCCAGGAAACCTGCTGGAAGCGGTGTGGATAGATATCTTCCGCAGAAAGGGATCTGTTCAGTGCACAGCCCCGTTTGTTGACGGCGGCTCTGTTCATGTGTATCTGGGACTTGTTCTCTTCGGGGAACGGGTCCCTTTTTGCGGTGATATAGAACACGTCAAACAGACAAAGGAGAACGCCAACATGAAAAAAGTATTTTCCCTGCTGCTGGCCCTGGTTTGTATCCTGAGCCTGACCGCCTGCGGAGGCGGCGGGACCCCTGATGACAGCGCCGCCCCTTCCCCGGAAAGCAATCAGCCGGACACCCAGCCGTCCAGCGGACCGGGGGATGGGCAGAAGCCTGCCGCGCCAGGGGACAGCCACTACCCTGTTACCATTACCAACTACGATTATGAGGGCAATCCGGTGGAGTACACCTACGAAAAGGCGCCGGAGCGGGTCATCTGCGTCTACCAGGGCTGCGTGGAGACCATGATTGCTCTGGGACTGGAGGACCATGTTCTGGCCTCCTACGGCCTGGATAACGAGGTCAAGGCAGAGTGGCGGGCCGGGTTTGAGAAGATGCACTACGACGCATCCGTCTTTGCCCCGGACAAGGAGACCGTCACCCTGCTGGAGCCGGATATGATCTTCTCCTGGGACTCCTACTTTGGAGAGAAAAAGCTGGGCGACGTATACGACTGGAACCAGAAGGGCGTGGCCACTTACATCAGCGCCAACAGCGGCGCGGCCAAGACCCGCACGCTGGAAAACGAGTACAACGACATCCTGAATATTGGTAGGATTTTCGACGTGGAGGAAAAGGCGGAGGCCCTGGTGGACGGGATGAAGCGGCAGGTGGCGGACGCCCTGGCGGCGGTACAGGGTCAGGAGGCGGTCCGGGTTGCCGTCCTGGAGCCCATCAGCGGCAAGATCACCAACTATGCCGCCGACTCCCTGGCCGGGGACATGGTACTGCAGCTGGGCGGCGAGCTGGTCAAGCCGGAGGGCAGCGAAATGGGCAAGGAGGATCTGGTGGCCTGCGACCCGGATGTGATCTTTGTCGTTTATATGGCTTACTCCGGCGATGACCCGGAAACGGTAAAGGCCCAGCAGCTGTCCATCATCCAGGACGACCCCGCCTTCGCCAGCCTCTCCGCCGTACAGAGCGGCCGGGTGCATCTGATTATGCTGGGCGACATGTACGCCAGCGGCCCCCGCACCGGCGACGGCATCCAGGCGCTGGCCCAGGGGATGTACCCCCAGCTGGCCGGATAACGGGCTGCCATGGGATCGGACGCTGTCAAGCGGGGGCTGCTCCGGGGAAAGCCCCTCTATGCTGTTACTGTCCTTGCGCTGCTCATTATCCTGCCCCTGTCCATTCTGGCTGCAGTGACCTTTGGGACGATGCGCCTGCCCATGGCGGAGGTGTACCGGGTCATCCAATATGAACTGGGCAGCATTTTCCTCCGTCTGCCCATCCCGGAGGAGTGGGCGCCGGGAACGCCCATCCACGATGTAGTCTGGCTGATCCGCCTGCCCCGGCTGGTACTGGCGGCGGCGGTAGGCGCGGGACTGTCCATCAGCGGCGTGGTCATGCAGGCCATCGTTAAAAACCCGCTGGCGGACCCGTATATCCTGGGCATCTCCTCCGGCGCGTCCCTGGGGGCGACGGTGGCGGTCATGCTGGGCATCGGGATCACGCTGGGCCCCAACTATGTGGGGATCATGGCCTTTGCCGGCGCGTTCTGCGTCTCCATAGCGGTCATCGCCCTGGCCAACGCGGGAGGGCGGGCCACCTCGGTAAAACTGCTGCTGGCAGGTTCCGCACTGTCGGCAGTGTGCGGGGCGTTTTCCAGCTTTATCATTTATGTTGCCCACGACGATCACTCCACCAGCAAGATTGTCAACTGGACCATGGGCAGTCTGGCCGCTGCCAACTGGGAGAACAACGCGGCCATACTTGCGGTAGCCCTGGCGGGGACGCTGTTCTTTCTGACCCAGCACAGGACGCTGAACCTGATGCTGCTGGGGGACGAGAGCGCCATTACGCTGGGTACGGACCTCCACCGCTGGCGGGTGGCCTACCTTGTCGTATCCTCGCTGCTGGTGGGCTTCTCGGTATATAACGCCGGTGTAATCGGCTTTGTGGGCTTGGTGGTTCCCCACGGGGCGCGGATGCTGTTTGGCACGGACCACAGGAAGCTGATTCCCATATCCGCCCTGGCGGGGGCGGTCTTCCTGGTGTGGGCGGACGTGCTGTGCCGGACGATTCTGCCGGGAAACGAGATGCCCATCGGCATCCTCACCTCCATCCTGGGCGCACCGGTATTCATCTATTTAATGGCCCGGAAAAAATACGGTTTTGGGGGTGGGGACTGATGAAAATCGAGGCGAAAGCCGTGGAAGCCCTGCTCAGCGGCAGCCTTATTCTAAACGGCGTCGATCTGGAGGCCGGCGACCGGGAGCTGGTAGGCGTCATTGGCCCCAACGGCAGCGGTAAGTCCACTCTGCTCAAGTGCATCTATCGGGTATTGAAACCCACCGCCGGCGCGGTATATCTGGACGGCAGGGCGTTGGAGAGCTATCCATACAAGGAATCAGCCCGGCGTATCGCCGTTGTGGCCCAGCACAATTATTATAACTTCGATTTCTCTGTCAAAGACGTGGCGCTCATGGGCCGCGCTCCCCACAAGCGGGCGCTGGACCGGGACACGGCGGAGGACTTCCGGATCGTCGCGGAATCGCTGGAGACGGTAGGCATGGCCGCCTTTGCGGACCGCTCCTTCTCCACCCTCTCCGGCGGAGAGCAGCAGCGGGTGATTCTGGCCCGCGCCCTGGCCCAGCGGACGCCCTGCCTGATTCTGGACGAGCCGACCAACCATCTGGACATCAAATATCAGCTCCAGCTGATGGATCTGGTACGGGGGCTGGACCGGACGGTCATCGCCGCCGTGCACGATTTGAATATTGCCGCCATGTACTGTGACCGCCTGTACGCTGTGAAGGACGGCAGGGTAGTGGGCCAGGGCAGTCCAGAGGAGCTGCTGACCCCGGAATTTATCCGGGAGGTCTACGAGGTGGACGCCCAGATCATGACCGGCATGGACGGTGCGCTCCATATCCTGTTCCACCCCGGAGCAGTAAGAAATAAAAAACGAGAAATCTTCTGACGTAATTTATGGTTATATAATAAACAGTCAAATTGGTTCCGGCCAAAATCCGCTCTTTACAGGCGGCAAATCCCATGTTATAATGTCGCTAAATTTATATATCGCCAGCTGCTCGCCGCATCTGCGGCACATGGAATAGGGTGAGAGGCCCTGCGAGTCGGTCACTGTGATGCTTTCCCAGGGGAGCTAAGTCAGATACATGGCAGTTTGGCGGCATTCTGCCGAAACCGGAACCGCACTTTTTTCGGCCTCGCCGCGCCTGCGGCGGGGCCTGCGTTTTGCGAGAGGAGTGAACCGATGGAACCAGACCGCTTTTCCCATTACATCCGCAGCGGGCAGACGATGCTGCGCTGCGGCTATACCACCGGCTCCTGCGCCGCGCTGGCTGCGGCGGGCGCAGCCCGTCTGCTTCTGAGCGGCACGGCGCCGGAGCGTGTGTCCCTCACCACGCCCAAGGGTCTTGTAGTAACGGTTCCCCTGGCGGAATCGCTGCTGGAGGGGGATACCGCCCGCTGCGCCGTCATCAAGGACGGCGGCGATGACCACGATATTACCAACGGCCTGCCTGTCCGCGCATTGGTCCGGCGGACCGCCCTTCCCGGCGTTGTCATTGACGGCGGCGAAGGGGTAGGCCGGGTCACGAAACCGGGTCTGGACCAGCCGGTGGGGGCCGCCGCCATCAACCGCGTTCCCCGCCGCATGATTGCGGAGCAGGTGGAGGCGGTGTGCCGGGAGCTGGGGTATACCGGCGGTCTGGAGGTCATCGTGTCCATTCCCGGCGGGGAGGAGGCAGCTTCCCGGACCTTCAACCCTATGCTGGGGGTAGCGGGGGGGCTGTCGGTTCTGGGCACCTCCGGCATTGTGGAGCCGATGAGCGAGCAGGCGATTGTGGACACCATCGCGGTGCAGCAGCGGCAGGCCGCCGCCACCGGCAGCAGGCGGGTGATTCTGACACCCGGCAACTACGGGGCGGATTATCTCCGGGAAGCGGGGCCTGCGCTGGCTGGGGTACCGGTGGTCAAGTGCTCCAACTTTCTGGGCGACGCCCTGGACATCGCCGCCAGCCTGGGATTTGAGCAGGTACTGCTGGCCGCCCACATTGGCAAGCTGGTAAAGGTAGCGGGCGGGATCATGCAGACCCACTCCCGCTATGCGGACTGCCGGACGGAGCTGTTTTGCGCCCACGCGGCTGTCTGCGGGGGTGGACCGTCCCTCTGCCGCTCGCTGCTGGACGCCGCCACAACGGACGCCTGCCTTGCGCTGCTGGACGGCGCGGGGCTTCGGGACGCGGTTCTGGAGAGCCTGCTGGCGGCGGTCCAGCGTCATCTGACCCGCCGGGCGGCGGGTGCGTACCTGGTAGGCGCGGTCACATTTTCCAACGAATACGGCGCGTTAGGCGCAACAGATCAGGCAAAGGAGATCATAGAGACATGGAGACAAGAAAAGGAATCTTTTACGGCGTAGGCGTAGGCCCTGGGGACCCGGAGCTGCTGACAGTAAAGGCTCTGCGCACATTGGAGCGGTGTCCGGTCATCGCCGCGCCCCAGACAAAGAGCGGCGAGATGCTGGCGTTGGACATTGTCCGGCGGGCGGCAGCGCTGGAGGGCAAGACCATCCTGCCGCTGTTTTTCACCATGGCCCGCGACAAATCCCAGCAGCGCGCGGCCCACGAAACGGCAGCGGACGCTATAGCGGCGCATCTGACGGCTGGCCGGGACGTGGCCATGCTCAACCTGGGGGACGTGTCCATATACGCCACCTTTGGATACATCATGGATATTCTGCGGGAGCGTGGCTATGAGGCGGTCATGATCCCCGGCGTCCCCAGCTTCTGTGCGGCGGCGGCGCGGCTGGGGCTGAGCCTGGTCAGCGGGGAGACGCCCCTGCACATTGTCCCGGCGGGGGACCCGGCGTCCCTGGAGCTGCCTGGTACCAAGGTGCTGATGAAAGCCGGGAAGCGTCTGCCCCAGGTGCGGGAGGCGCTGACAGCGCGGGGCCTGCTGGAGCAGGCGGCGATGGTGGAGGACTGCGGCCTGCCTACGGAAAAGCTGTATTCCAGCATGGGGGACGTTCCGGAGGCGGCGGGGTATTTTGCCACGGTCATCGTAAAGGAGCAGTAATATGGTACATTTTGTAGGAGCCGGGCCCGGCGCGCCGGATTTGATTACCCTGCGGGGAGCGGAGCTGGTCAAACAGGCGGATATCATCATCTATGCGGGCAGTCTGGTCAACCCGGAGATTCTGGCTCTGGCCAGGCCGGACTGCCGGGTTTATAACAGCGCGGAGATGACGCTGGAGCAGGTACTGGCGGTGATGGAAGGGGCGTCAAACGCGGACATTGTGCGCCTGCACACCGGGGACCCCTGCCTGTACGGAGCCATCCGGGAGCAGATGGACGCCCTGGACAAGCTGGGCATTCCCTGGGACGACACGCCTGGGGTATCCAGCTTCTGCGGTGCGGCGGCGGCGTTGGGGGCGGAGTTCACGCTGCCCGGCGTGAGCCAGAGCGTGATTATCACCCGCATGGCGGGACGCACGCCGGTGCCGGAGCGGGAGAGTTTGGAGCAGATGGCGCAGCACGGCGCGTCCATGGCGGTGTTTCTGTCCGCCGGACTGCTGGAGGAGGTACAGGCGTCGCTTCTGCGGGGAGCGTATACGGCGGACACCCCGGCGGCGATCGTCTACAAGGCCACGTGGCCGGAGGAGCGGATCATCCGCTGCACGGCGGGGACTCTGGCGGCGGCAGGCGCGGAGGCGGGCATCCGGAAGACGGCCATGATTTTAGTGGGCGGATTCCTCTCCGGCAGCTATGAGCGCAGCAAGCTCTACGACCCGGCCTTCACCACGGAGTACCGGAGAGGCGTTGAACCGTGAAGCCGCTGCGGTACCTGTCCTTCTCCGACAAGGGGGCTCTGCTGGCGGAGCGTCTGGCTGCGGCATTAGGGGGCGAGGCGTCCCGGTGCGGCCAGGGAGCGTCGCTGGCCGGATGGACCCAGTCGGCTTTTTCCCAGGCACGGGGCCTGATTTTTGTGGGCGCGGCGGGCATTGCGGTGCGGGCCATTGCCCCCTGGGTCAGGAGCAAGAGCGAGGACCCGGCGGTGGTGGTGGTGGACGAGTGCGGACATTTTGCGGTCCCCATACTGTCCGGACACCTGGGCGGAGCCAACGATCTGGCCCGGCGGATTTCTGCGGTGTGCGGGGCGGTTCCTGTGCTGACCACGGCCACGGATGCCAACGGCGTGTTTGCGGTGGACGAATGGGCCAAGCGGCAGAATTGCCGCGTTCTCAACCCCCAGGCCATCAAGAACGTCTCTTCCGCCGTGCTCTCCGGCAGGACGGTGCAGGTGTACAGTCCCTGGCCCATCAGCGGGGAGCCTCCGGCCTTTGTGGAGCAGACGGAGAACGGTGAGGAATACGACGTGCGGCTGGATGTGTGCGGCGGGTCCAAGACGGCCCTGTGTCTGGCGCCCCGGATTCTGGCCCTGGGCATCGGGTGCCGGAGGGGCGTCCACCAGTCCGCTCTGGAGCGGGCATTGCGGGAACTGCTGGCAGCCAGCGGCGTACAGGCCGGGGCGGTGTTCACCGCGGCCAGCATTGATTTGAAGCGGGACGAACCGGGCCTGCTGGCTTTCTGCGAAGGCCGCGGCTGGCCCTGCCGGTTTTACACCGCCCAGGAGCTGGAGACGGCTCAGGGAGATTTTACGGCATCCGCCTTTGTGCAGCGCGTCACCGGCGTGGACAATGTGTGCGAGCGCAGCGCGGCGCTGGCCAGCGGCGGCAGTTTATATTGGAAAAAAAGCGCGGGGAACGGCGTCACCATGGCGTTGGCAATCGCCCCCTACGCGCCCACTTGGAGGTGGCAGGACGATGGCAAATAAGCTCTATATTGTTGGATTAGGTCCCGGCGGCGAGGCGTTTATGACGGCCCAGGCCCGCTCTGCGCTGGAGGCGGCGGACATACTGTGCGGATACACGGTATATATTGACCTGGCAGCCCATCTGTTTCCGGGGAAGGAGACCTACACGACCCCCATGCGGCAGGAGCTGGACCGGTGCCGCTGGGCGTTGGAGACGGCGGCAGGCGGGAAGACGGTAGCTCTGGTGTGCAGCGGGGACGCCGGCGTATACGGCATGGCGGGACCTGCGCTGCAGCTGGCGGAGCAGTGGCCGGATGTAGAGATTACGGTGGTGGCCGGCGTAACGGCGGCGTTATCCGGCGGGGCTGTGCTGGGCGCGCCCCTGGCCCACGACTTCTGCGTGATCTCTCTGTCGGACCTGCTCACCCCGTGGGAGGTGATTGAAAACCGTCTGCGGTGTGCGGCCATGGGAGATTTCGCCATCTGTCTCTACAACCCGTCCTCCCACAAGCGGAAGGACTATCTGCAAAGAGCCTGCGGCATTCTTCTCTCCGCCGGGAAGGACCCCCAGACAATCTGCGGCTATGTCCGCAACATCGGGCGCGCAGGTGAAGAGGGCAGGATTGCCGCCTTGGCGGAGCTGCAAAACGCGGAACTGGACATGTTCACCACCGTGTTTATTGGCTCCTCCGCCACCCTGCGCATTGCCGGGCGCATGGTCACGCCCCGCGGCTATGAGAGGAAGCAGGGGCCATGCGCGCTCTGATTTTCGGCGGCGCCACCGAGGGCCGTACGCTGTCCCAGGAGCTGGCGGGGCTGGGGGCGGCGGTGACGGTCTGCGTAGCCACCGCGTATGGAAAAGAGGAGCAGGGGGAGTTTTCCGGGGTCCAGGTCCGCGCCGGGCGTCTGGACGAAGGGCAGATGTGCGGCGTGATTGCCGGGGCGGACGTATGCATCGACGCCACCCACCCCTATGCTGTTGAGGCCAGCCGGAACATCCGCGCCGCCTGTGAGCGGACCGGCGTCCGGCTTCTCCGGCTGCTGCGGGAGGAGAGCGGCATCCCGGCAGGCGCGGCGGTTTTCTCTACTGCCGGGGACGCGGCGGCGTGGCTGCGGGACAGGCCGGGAAATATCCTGCTCGCCACCGGAGCCAAGGAGCTGTGGGCCTTTGCGGGACTGGGCGGACAGCGGCTGTATCCCCGCGTTCTGCCCCTGGAGACAAGTCTGAACGCCTGTGCCGCCGCCGGAGTACCCCGCAGCAATATTCTGGCTCTGCAGGGGCCGTTTACCCAGGAGCTGAACGAGGCGTTGATCCGTCAGTTCCACATCCGGTTTCTCGTCACCAAGGACGGCGGACAGGCGGGAGGCTTTGGAGAAAAGGCGGCGGCAGCGGCCTCCACAGGAGCGCAGCTGGTTCTGATCCGCCGTCCGGAGGAGAGCGGGCTGGACTATGGGGCAGTATTGGAGCAGTGCAGGGAGATGATGGAATGCAGGTAACGCTGGCGGCGTTGGGCGGCGGAACGCCGGAGACTATGACCGCCGGATGCACCGCCGCACTGGAACAGGCGGGGTGCGTCATTGGGGCAAAGCGGCTGCTGGAGCAGCTGCCCCGCGGGTGTACCGAAAATAGAATTGCCGCCATAAAGCCGGAAGCAATTCTGGACGAGATTCTGCGGCAGAACACGGACTGCGCGGTGGTCTACAGCGGCGATACCGGATTCTATTCCGGCGCACGGGGTCTGCTGCCGCTGCTGGAGAAGGCGGGCATACCGGCGCGGGTTTTGCCGGGGGTATCCAGCGTGCAGCTGCTGTCCGCGCGGCTGGGACAGCCCTGGCAGGACTGGAATCTGGTGTCCGCCCACGGGACGGAGTGCAGCGTACTGGCGGCGGTATCCGCCGGGAGGCCGGCGTTTTTCCTCACCGGCGGCGTCTTGGGACCGGCGGAAATCTGCCGCCGTCTGACGGAAGCCGGCCTGGGGACGCTGCCTGTTGTTATCGGGGAACGGCTGTCCTATCCGGACGAGGCGATCACCGCCGGAACAGCGCGGGAGCTGGCGGCGGGGACCTATGCGCCGCTGTCAGTTCTGCTGGCGGAGGCGGCCCCGCGGGAAAAACGCCGCTGCCCCGGTTTTCCGGACAACGCCTTTCTGCGCGGGGACGTACCCATGACCAAGCAGGAGGTCCGCGCCGCCGCGCTGGCGAAGCTGGCGGCAGAACCGGCAGATACTCTGTGGGACGTGGGCGCGGGTACGGGGAGCGTCAGCGTAGAGCTGGCCCTGGCCGCGCCGGAGGGGCAGACCTTCGCCGTGGAGTGCAAACCGGAGGCGTGCGGGCTGATCCGGGCCAACCGTGAAAAATTCTCCGCCTGGAACCTCCAGCTTATTGTGGGCCGCGCCCCGGACGCTTTAAGGGAACTGCCCCCGCCGGACGGCGTTTTTATCGGCGGCACCCAGGGCGGGATGGCGGAGATTGTGGACATCATCCTGCAAAAAAACGCCAACGCCCGCATCTGCGTCACCGCCATTGCGCTGGAAACGCTGTCCGCCGCTGTTGCCGCGCTGACAGAGCACGGACTGTCCGCTCATGTCACACAAATAGCCGTCAGCCGGAGCAAACCGGCGGGAAAGCTCCATCTGCTGACAGCCAACAACCCTATTTTTTTGATAACCGGAAACTGCGATGCTTGAATTGATGATAACGGCTCCCGCGTCCGGGAGCGGAAAGACAATTTTGACCTGCGCCCTGCTGGCCGCGCTGAAGAAGCGGGGCCGGACGCCCTGCGCGTTCAAATGCGGCCCGGATTATATTGACCCCATGTTCCACCGGTCCGTGCTGGGAGTGGAGAGCCGCAATCTGGATTTATTTCTCGCCAGCGAGGACACAGTCCGCCGGATTTACAGCGATTACAGCGGCGGACACGGCGCAGCGGTGACAGAGGGCGCGATGGGTTTTTACGACGGACTGGGCGGCGTCACAGACCGGGCCAGCGCGTGGCACGCAGCGGATACGCTGGGCCTGCCGGTACTGCTGGCGATTCGTCCCAAGGGGGCCAGCCTGACGCTGGCGGCGCAGGTCAACGGGCTGTGCCGCTTTCGTGAGAACAGCCATATTGCGGGCATTTTTCTCAACGACTGCTCCCCCATGCTGGCCAAGAACCTGCGCCCCATGCTGGAACAGGAAACCGGACTGCCGGTGTTGGGCTGGCTGCCCCCCATGGAGGAGGCGGTATTGGAAAGCCGTCATCTGGGGCTGTACACCGCCGGAGAGATTGAAAACCTGTCGGCCCGGATTGACCGGGTGGCGGAGGTATTGGAGGAGAATCTGGACTGGGAGCGTCTGGAGGCGGTCTTCACCCGGCGGGCGGACCGGGGCTCCAGGGCGGCTGTACGCCTCCCCACCGGCGTCCCCCTTGCCGTGGCGCGGGACGCCGCATTCTGCTTTACTTACAGGGAGACGCTGGACGCCCTGGAAGACGCTGGCGGGACGCTGCGGTTTTTCAGCCCCCTGGAAGACGCCGCGCTGCCGGCAGACGCCTGCGGCCTCTACTTGCCCGGCGGGTATCCGGAGCTGCACGCCGCCAAGCTGTCGAAAAACGGGGAAATGCGCCGCAGCATCCGGGAGGCGGTGGAGAGGGGACTGCCCACGGTGGCGGAGTGCGGCGGATTTCTGTATCTGGGGCAGTCGCTGGAGGACGGCAGCGGTCAGTCCTGGCCTATGGCCGGAGTCCTGCCGGGAGCGGCTGTGCGGAAGCAGAAATTGGTACGGTTCGGCTATGCGGAGCTGACGGCGGAGCAGGACAGCCTGCTGCTGCGCCGTGGCGAGGCGGTCCCGGTCCACGAATTCCACTACTGGGATTCCAGCTGCAACGGCACGGACCTCACCGCCCGCAAGCCGCTGACCGGACGAAGCTGGACCTGCGGCTTTGCAGGCGAGAATTTATATGCCGCCTTTCCCCATCTCTATTTTGCAGGCCGTCCGGAATTAGCGGAGCGGTTTGTCCGGGCGGCGGAACGCTGGAGGGATGTCCATGGAGTCAAATAGTCTGATCCACGGCGGCGACTGGGCCGGGTTTGAGCTGGAGTACGGCAGTCCGCCGCTGGATTTTTCGTCCAACGTCAGCCCCCTGGGGGTGCCGGAGAGCATCGGGGCTGCCGTGGCGGAGGCCGTACGCACAGCGGACCGCTACCCGGACCCCCTCTGCCGCGGCGTACGCCGCGCAATCGCCGGAGCGGAGCAGGTCCCTGTGGACTGGTGTCTGTGCGGGAACGGTTCCGCCGATTTGATCTACCGCGCCGCGCTGGCAGTGCGGCCCCGGCTGGCTCTGCTGACCGCACCCACCTTTGGGGAGTACGGCGCGGCGTTGGAGTTGGCGGGGCGCCGCATTGCGGAGTACCGGCTGAGATCGGAAAACGGCTTTGTCCTCCAGGAGGATTTCCTGGACTGTATTACACCGGAAACGGACATGGTCTTTTTGTGCGAGCCCAACAACCCCACCGGGCGCACCACGCCGAAGCCGCTGCTGCTGTCCATACTGGACCGCTGCCGGGAGACGGGTACCCTGCTGGTTGCAGACGAGTGCTTCGGCGGTTTTCTGGACGACCCTGCCGCCCATACGCTGGCGGGCCTGTGCAGCGCGTATCCCAATCTGCTGATCCTGAAGGCATTCACCAAGCTGTACGCTCTGGCCGGACTGCGGCTGGGCTACTGCCTGTGTTCCAGCGGGCAGCTGCTGGAGGCCATGCGCCGGACAGGACAGCCCTGGGCGGTATCCGCCCCGGCCCAGGCGGCGGGCATCGCGGCTCTGGGAGAGACGGAGTATGTGCGCCGGACGCGGGCTGTAATCCAGACGGAGCGGCCACGGCTGGCGGCGGGACTGCGGGATCTGGGCTTCCAGGTGGTTCCAGGCGAGGCAAACTATCTGCTGTTTTCCTCGTCCGCGCCGCTGCTGGAGCCGCTGCGGGAGCGTGGGATTCTTCTGCGGAGCTGCGGCAATTACAGCGGTCTGGACGGGAGCTGGTACCGCACGGCGGTGCGTACGGCGGCGGAAAACCAGCGGCTTTTGACCGCTCTGCGGGACATTAGGAAGGAGGGGAACCGATGAGCCGTGCAAAGTGTATTATGGTGCAGGGGACCATGTCCGGCGCGGGAAAGAGCCTGCTGTGCGCGGCGTTGTGCCGTATTTTCGCCCAGGACGGGTACAGGACCGCGCCTTTTAAGAGCCAGAATATGGCGCTGAACAGCTTTGTCACCCAGGAGGGACTGGAGATTGGCCGCGCCCAGGCGGTGCAGGCCCAGGCGGCGGGCATTGCGCCGGACGTACGGATGAATCCCATACTGCTCAAGCCCAGCAGCGACACAGGCAGTCAGGTGATCGTCCACGGCGAGGTCCGGGGGCAGATGCCGGCGGCGGAATACTACCGCTATAAAAAGCGGCTGATTCCGGAGGTCCTGGCCGCATACGAGAGTCTGGCGGCGGAATACGACGTTATTGTCATTGAGGGCGCGGGCAGTCCGGCGGAGATCAACCTCCGGACGGACGACATTGTCAACATGGGTCTGGCCCTGCGGGTCAACGCGCCGGTTCTGCTGGCGGGGGACATCGACCGGGGGGGCGTATTCGCCCAGCTGTACGGCACCGCCGCCCTGCTGGAGCCGGAGGAGCGGAAACAGATTGCGGGGCTGATTATCAACAAATTCCGGGGCGACCTGGAAATTCTTCGTCCCGGCCTGTCCATGCTGGAGGAGAAAACCGGCAAGCCTGTGCTGGGCGTAATCCCCTATCTGCAGGTAGACGTGGACGACGAGGACTCCCTGGCCCCCCGTCTGGGCCGCACGGAGGCCCACAAGCCTCTGGACGCGGCGGTCATCCGTCTGCCCCGCATCTCCAATTTCACCGACTTCGCGCCCCTGGAGGCCCACCCGCAGATCGGGGTCCGGTACGTGGACGGCGCCCGGCAGCTGGGCTGTCCGGACCTGATTATCCTGCCGGGAACGAAGAGCACCATAGACGACCTGCTCTGGCTCCGACAGTGCGGTCTGGAGGCGGCGGTGCAGAAGGCGGCGGCAGCCGGTACGCCGGTGCTGGGGGTATGCGGCGGATACCAGATGCTGGGGACCATGCTCCACGACCCGGAGGGTGTGGAGGGTCCGGCAGGCAAGAGCGTACGGGGCATGGGCCTTCTGCCGGCGGAGACGGCGTTCACCGCCCGGAAGCGGCGGACCCAGACAACGGCGACAGTCGTGGCGGAGGAGCTGGCGGGCGCGGAGCTGGAGGGCTATGAAATCCACATGGGCCGGACCGAGGCGTCCGGGGCGGCGTTCTGTACGCTCTCGGACGGACGGTCTGACGGATGTGTCCAGGGAAACGTCTGGGGGACCTATCTCCACGGGCTTTTCGACAGCGGACAGCTGGCCGGCAGGCTGGCGGCTCTGCTCTGCGCCCGGAAGGGCCTTCAGCCTGAGACGGCGGAGACGCTCTCCCACGCCGCCTATCAGCAGCAACAGTTTGACCTGCTGGCGGACGGCGTGCGGAAGGCTCTGGATCTGGGAGAAATCTATCGGATTATGGAGGAAGCGTAAATGGAGCAGGAAGTCAGGCATGTACTGCCAGCGGATATTGAGCGGACCAGTATGGAGATCATCAGCGAGGAGCTGGCCCGGATGGGGGTGGCGCTATCCGGGCCAAACGAGGCGGTCATCAAGCGGGTCATCCACACCACGGCGGATTTCGACTATGTGGAGAATCTGCGCTTTACTCCCCGCGCGGTGGAGCGGGCCGTGGAGGTCCTGCGGGCGGGGACGGTCATTGTGACAGACACCAACATGGCCTGTTCGGGCGTCAACAAAGCGGGGCTGGGGAAGCTGAAGGGCGAGGCTCTGTGCCTGATGGCCGACCCGGAAGTCGCGGCGGCGGCAAAGGCGGCGGGTACGACCCGTGCGGCGGCGGCTGTGGAGCGTGCGGCGGCAGCGCATCCTGCGGCGGTTTTCGCGGTGGGCAACGCCCCCACTGCGCTGCTGAAGCTCCGCGAGCTGATGGAAGGCGGATTTCGTCCGGCGTTGGTGATTGGCGCGCCGGTGGGGTTTGTGAACGTGGTGGAGAGCAAACGGCAGATTTTTGGGATATGCGAGGAGGCCGGCGTGCCGTGCATTGCCGCCATGGGCCGGAAGGGCGGCAGCAATGTGGCGGCGGCAATCTGCAACGCGCTGATTTATACGGCCCTGGATTGGGTCGATCCCGGAAAGCGGGACACTGCACGGGCGTGACCTCTCCGCCGCAGGGGTTCAATCTGGACGCCCGTTTTCGACGGCTGGTTTCCTCCGCGCCATAAAATTCAGGAGCGCTCCGGAAAAGCAGACAGGTTTTGCATGGTTTTCCGCACCAATTTATATTATATTGCATAAGATGTTCCTATACAATAGGGGCAGAAGCAAACAGTAAATTGGAGTATAAAGGAGGTCATTCCTGTGAAACTGCCAGTTTTTACCGGTTCCGGCGTAGCCCTCGCGACCCCGTTTACCAGCGCCGGAGTGGATTTTCCCGCGCTGAAGAAATTAGTGGATTTTCAAATCAATAATGGAACAGACGCCATCATCGTCTGCGGCACCACCGGCGAGGCAACCACCATGACCCACGAAGAAAAGATGCAGGCCATCGAAACCGTGGTGGAGCACACCAATGGCCGGGTTCCGGTCATTGCCGGATCCGGCGCGAACAGCACGGAGACAGCGGTTCACTCGTCCAAGGAGATCGGGAAAACAGGTGTGGACGGACTTCTGGTGGTAACGCCCTACTACAACAAGGCCACCCCCAAGGGACTGATCCGCCATTACACCGCCGTTGCGGACGCAGTCCTCAAGCCGGTGATTCTGTACAACGTGCCGGCCCGCACAGGCGTGCGCTGCACGGCGGAGGTATACGCCGCGCTGGCGAAGCACCCCAACATCGTGGGGGTAAAGGAGGCCAGCAGCGACCTGGCCCTGGTACAGCGGACGCGGCGCACCTGTCCGGAAGACTTCTACATCTGGTCCGGCGACGACGCAGAGACCGCCCCCATCATGCTGCTGGGCGGCAAGGGAGTCATATCGGTAGCGGCCAACATTGTGCCCCGGCAGATGCACCAGCTGACGGCGGACTGTCTCAGCGGCAATTTCACCGCCGCCGGCGCAATGCAGCTCAAGCTGAGCAAGCTGATGGAGGCCCTGTTCTGGGAAGTGAACCCCATTCCGGTGAAAACCGCCTTGGCGATGATGGGCCATTGTCAGGAAATCCTCCGCCTCCCCATGTGCGAGATGGAGCCGGACAACCGCCGCCGTCTTCAGGCTGTTTTGAAGGAATACGGGCTGCTGGCCTGAGCGCCGCCATTACATAGCGATTTGGATTCCTGCTGCTGGTCAGGAACGTACCGGGGGGTACGTTCCTGACTGGATTTTGTTTTTTTGCGGTATGGGCGGGCCGATTTATGAATCAATCGTAAAAAACCTCTCCCGCCTATGGAAAGTAACGAGAAAATAGTATATACTAGGAGAGATTTGACAAAAGAAGGAGACCCCCTATAATGACACGACACCTGTTGACAGATAATGTATATCTCACCTATGTGCCATCGGAGAAATTCAAGACCAGCTTTCTCAGCGCCCAGATGGCCATGCCGCTGTCGAAGGAGACGGCGGCCCTCAACGCGCTGCTGGTAAACGTCCTCAGCCGGGGTACGTCCCGCTGTCCGGACATGGACGCGCTGGGCCGGGAATTGGACATGCTCTACGGCGCCCGTCTGGACCCCACGGTCCGGCGGAAGGGGGAAAACCAGCTGTTCGGCTTTGTCGCCAGCTGTATTGACGACAAATATCTCTCCTCCGGGGAAAAGCTGCTGGAGCCCCTCACAGACCTGCTGGGCGAAATGCTCTGTTCCCCCGCCCTACAGGACGGGCGGCTGAACCCCTCCTATGTGGACAGCGAGCGGGCCAACCTCACCGACCTCATCCGCAGCGACATCAACGACAAGCGGTCCTATGCCGCCCGCCGCCTGCGGGAAGAGATGTTCGCGGACGAGCCCTTCGGCGTCAACCGCCTGGGTTCCGCCGAAGACGCGGAGGCCATCACTCCGGACGCGCTGGACCGCCACTACCGGTCCATCCTCCCCCGGACCCGGCTGGAGCTGTTCTACTGCGGTTCCGCGCCGGAGGACCGTGTGGCCGCGGCCTACCGCCGCGCTCTGTCCGGCCTGCCCCGGTCGGGGCGTCTGGAACCGGCAGTCACCTGCCGCCGGGCCGCGCCGGAGCGGGCGCGTCTGGTGACGGAGGAGCTGGACGTCACCCAGGGCAAGCTGTGCATCGGCTTCCGGGCGGAGTCCCCCGACGAACACGCCGCCATCGTCGCCAACGCCATGTTCGGCGGCAGCAGCAACTCCAAGCTGTTCTTGAATGTCCGGGAAAAGCTCTCCCTCTGCTACTATGCGGGCAGCAGCTACGACCGGGAAAAGGGCGCGCTGATGGTCTCCTCAGGCATTGAGTTTGCCAACTATGACCGGGCCATGGAGGAGATTATGGCTCAGCTGACAGCCATCCAGCGGGGCGACTGGGAGGACTGGGAACTGACGGGAGCAAAGAGCTATCTGCTCAACAATTTCCGTTCCATGGAGGACTCCGCCGCGTCTCTGGAGAGCTTTGTGCTGTTCCAGGCGGTCAGCGGCAGCAAAGAGACCCTGCCGGAGCTGATGGAGGCGGTGCAGGCTGTGACGCCGGAGCGCATCATGGCGGCGGCGAAGGCCGTCCGGCCCGACACAATATATTTCCTCAAGGGGAAGGAGGCGCAGGAATGATTGTAAAGGAATATCCCCGTCTGGGGGAAAAAATCTACCGCCACAAGCTGTCCAACGGACTGGAGGTTGTGGTGGCCAGCAAGCCGGACCACGTCCGCAGCTACGCCTTTTTTGCCACCCGCTACGGCGGCATGGACCTGCGTTTCCAGCTGGACGGACGCTGGCTGGACACTCCCGCCGGGATCGCCCACTATCTGGAGCACAAAATGTTCGACACCGAGGAGGGCAACGTCCTCCAGGAGTTTGCGAAAAACGGCGCCTATGACAACGCCTTTACCAGCAACGCCATTACCGCTTACTATGTGGAGTGTACGGAGCATTTTTATGACAATCTCCGCCTGCTGCTGCGCTTTGTATCGGTCCCCTACTTCACCGGCGAGAGCGTGGAGAAGGAGCAGGGCATCATCGCCCAGGAAATCCGCATGACGGAGGACGACCCGGACTGGCGGGTCTATGCGGACCTGATGGAGTGCCTGTATAAAGACAGTCCTGTGCGCATCCCGGTGGCCGGGACTGTGGAGAGCATCCGGCAGATCACCCCCCAGACTCTCTACGACTGCCACAAGGCATTCTATACTCCCTCCAATATGATTCTGGTCTGTGTGGGAAATCTGGACCCGGAGCAGGTCATCCGGACGGCGGAGGAGCTGCTGCCGGAGACAGGCGGTCCCGTCATCCCCAGGGACTACGGCCAGGAGGAGAGCCTCTTCCCTGTCCGTCAAGAGCACCGCCGCACCATGGAGGTGGCGATGCCCATGTTCCTGGCGGGGTACAAGTGCCGCCTTCAGGAGAGCGGAGACGCCCATCTGCGGCAGAGCATCATCGGTGATCTGGCCTGCGACGTGCTCTTCGGCGACTCCAGCCCTCTCTATACCCGGCTCTACGCGGAGGGAGCCATCAACGGCAGTCTGGGCGGGAATTTTGACCTGCTTCCCGGCGCGGCCTATCTGTACGTGGGCGGCGACGTCAAGGACCCCCGCCGGGTATTTGACGCCATCAACGCCCAGGCCAGGCGGCTGGGGGAGGAGGGCATTGACCGGGACTTCTATGAGCAGATCCGCCGGGCGTCTTACGGGCAGATGATCCGGAGCCTGAACTCCTTTGAGAACATCGCCGTGAGCATGACGGAGGGATATTTCCGAAATTTCAACTACTATCATTTTCCGGAGGTTTTCGAGACCGTGACCAAAGCGGACGTGGAGGCGTTCCTGCGGGAGAACGTCACGCCGGAGCGGGCCGCGCTGTCCATCATTGACCCCGCGGAGTGACGGAGACGGGAGGCAGCATCTATGAATGTAAGGACTGATATGCCCATCAGCTTTCCGGGGCTTTTTCCGGACTGGGAGTTCAACCCCTCCCGGATTGCCATCGACATCGGCAACGGCATCTACTGGTATGGCATCATCATCTGCGCGGGTCTGATTCTGGCGGTACTCTTCTGCTCCTGGCGGGCGAAGGACTACGGTCTGACCAGCGACAATGTGTACGACATGATTATCTGGCAGATCCCCCTCTGTATTCTGGGGTCAAGAGTATACTATGTTGTATTCTATCTGGACCTGTACCGCAACACGGATGGGAGCCTGAACTGGAGCAAGATTGCCGCCATCTGGGACGGCGGGCTGGCGATTTACGGTACGGTGATTGTGTCGTGCATCGTCATGTGGATTTTCTGCAAACGAAAACAGATTCCCTTCGGCGCCTTTGCGGACCTGGGGTGCATGGGTCTGCTCATCGGACAGGCCGTAGGCCGGTGGGGTAACTTTGTGAACCGGGAGGCTTTCGGCGGGGAGACTGCCGTTCCCTGGCGGATGCGGCTGTGGACCTCCGCCACGGAGTATATCGAGGTACACCCGACGTTTCTGTACGAGAGCCTGTGGAATCTGGCGGGGCTGCTGCTGATTATTTTTCTCATCTCCCGCGCCCGGACCTTTGACGGGGAAAACGCCTGTTTTTACTTCATCTGGTACGGCATGGGCCGGGCCTGGATTGAAGGGATGCGGACGGACAGCCTCTATTTCTTTGGTCTGGAGCTGTTCGGCCAGCCGGTGCGGGTTAGCCAGGTACTGAGCCTGATTCTGGCGGCGGCGGCCTTTGCGGCGCTGATTACCGGCAAGCGGCGGCATCCCCACGGGCAGGACGCGCTGTATGTGAACCGGAAGAAGGCCCTGGCGGAACCGCCGGAGGAAACGTCGGAGGAAACGTCGGAGGAGCCGGAGGAAGCGCCCCATGAGTCATAAGCGGTTCCCCCTGTTTCTGGATCTGGCCGGACGCAGGGCGGTGGTTCTGGGCGGCGGGACGGTAGGTCTGCGCCGTGCGGAGGCTCTGGCTCGGTTCGGCGCGGAGGTGACGGTAATTGCGCCCCGGCTGGTCCGGGAACTGCCGGGCGTCCGGCATCTGGCCCGGCGGTATCAGGCCGGGGATTTGGCGGGAGCATTTCTGGCGGTTGCCGCCACGGACGACCCGGCGGTCAACGCCGCCGCGGGCCGGGAGGCCCAGGAGCGGGGGGTATTGTTCAACCGGTCGGACTGCCCGGAGGCGTGCGGCTTTTTCTTCCCCGCAATCTGCGAGGGCGGCGGACTGACTGCCGGGGTGGTAGGGGACGGCTCCGACCACCGCCGGACTGCCGCCGCCGCGAAGCGGATCCGAGAGACACTGGAAGTATTATAAACGGAGGAACAGATGAAACTGATCGTAGGAAGCCGGGGCAGCAGGCTGGCGGTGATTCAGTCGGAGCTGGTGATGAAAGCCATTGCCGACGCCCACCCGGAGATTGAGCTGTCCCTGCTGACGATGAAAACCACTGGGGACCGCATTCTGGACCGGCCGCTGGATAAAATTGGCGGCAAGGGACTGTTTGTCAAGGAGCTGGACGCGGCTCTCCGGGATGGCCGGACGGACCTGACGGTCCACAGCTGCAAGGACTTGCCGGCGGACCTGCCGGCGGACCTGCCCCTGGCGGCATTCACCCGGCGGGAGGACCCGCGGGACGCCCTGGTTCTGCCCCTGGGCGCGCCGGAGCTGCGGGGTCCCATCGGCTGCTCCAGCCTGCGGCGGCGGCTCCAGCTGGAGGCGTTGTTTCCAGGGGTGGAGACAGTCCCTGTCCGTGGCAACGTCATCACCCGGCTGGAGAAGCTGGACCGGGGAGAATTCGGCGCGCTGGTACTGGCGGCGGCGGGTCTGAAGCGGCTGGGCCTGGAGGAGCGTATCTGCCGGTATTTTACTGTAGAGGAGATGCTTCCCGCCGCCGGACAGGGCATCCTGGCGGTGCAGTGCCGGGCGGGGACGGACACTGCTTTTCTAAAGGGCGTAGGAGACCCGGAGGCCGCGGCCTGCGCTCTGGCGGAACGGGCCTACATACAGGAGCTGGACGGCGGCTGTTCGTCCCCGGTGGCGGCCCATGCCGTGGCGGACGGCGGCAGCATCGCCATCACGGGGCTGTACGTGGACGGCATGGGACGGACCAGCCGTGGAGACGCCAGCGGTCCGCTGGAGCAGGGAGAGGCCCTGGCCCGGTCGCTGGCAAGACGATTGAAGGAGGACGCGGCATGGCGGGAAAAGTAACACTGGTGGGCGCGGGACCCGGCGATCCGGGCCTGCTGACGGTGAAGGGACGCCGGGCGTTGGAAAACGCAGAGGTGGTGGTTTTTGACCGTCTGGTGGGGCCGCAGATTCTGGCTCTGATTCCGGAGACGGCCCGGACCATCGACGTGGGCAAGGAGGCGTCCCGCCACCTGATTCCACAAGAGCAGATCAACGAAATCCTGCTGCGGGAGGGCCAGGCGGGGCATCAAGTGGTGCGGCTGAAGGGAGGGGACCCCTTTGTGTTTGGCCGGGGCGGCGAGGAGCTGGAGGTTCTGTCCCAGGGCGGCGTGGACTTTGAGGTCATCCCTGGGGTGACGTCGGCTATTGCGGCGGCGGCCTACGGCGGGATTCCCGTAACCCACCGGAATTTCAGCTCCTCTTTGCATATCATCACAGGCCGGGCCAAGCGGGGCCAGGACCCGGTGATCGACTATGAGGCTCTGGTCCGGAGCGGAGGGACGCTGGTATTTTTGATGAGCGTATCCGCCGCGCCGAAAATTGTCCAGGGCCTGCTGGCGGCGGGCATGGACCCGGACACCCCTGCGGCTATGGTGGAAAACGGCACACTGCCCAACCAGCGGCGGTGCGACGCCGTGCTGAGAACCCTGCCCCAGCGGGCGGCGGAGATGGGCATTCACAGCCCCGCGCTGATGATTGTGGGGGGCGTGTGCAGTCTGGGACCGGAGCTGTGCTGGTACGAGCGGCTTCCCCTCCACGGGCGGCGGGCACTGGTGAGCCGTCCGAAAAACCGGGCCGGGACCCTGGCGGACCGCCTGCGGGAGCTGGGGGCCGATGTGTGGGAGTATCCCTGCATTGCCACGGAGCCGGTCACGCCCTGTCCGGAGATGGAGGAGGCGCTGCGGCAGATTCAGGAATACCAGTGGCTGGCCTTCACCAGCTCCACCGGTGTGGAGGTCTTTTGGACCTGCCTGCGAGGACTGGGCCTGGATGCCCGTGCGCTGGGGGGCGTGAAGCTGGCGGCGATTGGTTCCGCTACCGCAGGCGCGCTGGAGGCGTGCGGGCTTTCGGCGGACCTGGTGCCGGCAGTCTACGATGCAGCCCATCTGGGAGCTGCGCTGGCGGAGCGGGCGTCGGGCCGCGTACTGCTGCTGCGGGCGGAGGAGGGGTCCCCGGCTCTGACGGAGCAGCTGGAGAAGCGCGGCAGACCGTACCGGGACATCGCCATATACCGCACGCAGTACAGCAATCCCCGTTCGGAGCAGCTGCGGCAGGCCCTGGAGGCCGGGGAGCTGGACTATGTCACTTTCACCTCCGCCTCCACGGTCAAGGGTTTTGTGTCCGCGACGGGAGCGGATGTGGATTACAGCGGCATTGTGGGTCTGTGTATCGGGGAGCAAACCGCTGCTGAGGCGCGAAAGTACGGCATCCCGGTAAAAATTGCAGCAGAGGCAACTATAGACGCGCTGGCCAGTCTGGCCGCGCAGAGCTGAACAGGAGGAAACAGTATGGAATTGATCCACCGTCCCCGCCGCCTGCGCCGTACGGACGCACTGCGGCGGATGTGCCGGGAGACCCGTATGTCCCCGGACAGTTTGATCTATCCAATTTTTATCGACGAAACGCTCTCCGGCGTACGCCCCATTCCCAGCCTGCCGGGGCAGAACCACTACGGTCTGGACAGTGTAAACCAGGCTGTGGAGGAGTGTCTGGCTCACGGCGTGACCCACTGTATGCTCTTCGGCCTGCCGGGGGCAAAGGACGCCTGCGGCAGCTCTGCGTGGGCGGAGAAAGGGGTCATTCAGCAGGCGGTCCGGGCCATCAAGTCGGCGCACCCGGACTTTTATGTGATTACGGACGTATGCCTGTGCGAGTACACGGACCACGGTCACTGCGGCATTCTCCACGGCCATGAGGTGGACAACGACGAGACGCTGGACGTACTGGCGAAGGTGGCGGTCAGCCACGGGTTGGCGGGTGCGGACATGGTAGCTCCATCGGACATGATGGACGGCCACGTCGCCGCTCTGCGGCAGGCTCTGGACGGCGCGGGGTTCCGCCACATTCCCATTATGGCCTATTCGGCCAAGTACGCCTCCGCGTTTTACGGTCCCTTCCGGGCAGCGGCAGGCTCGGCTCCGTCCTTCGGGGACCGCCGGGGCTACCAGATGGACCCCCACAACCGGAAAGAGGCGCTGCGGGAGTGCGCTCTGGACGCGGAGGAGGGTGCGGATATTCTGATGGTCAAGCCCGCCCTGAGCTATCTGGACGTCATCCGGGAGTGCGCGGACGCCTTTGACCAGCCTATGTGCGCCTACTCGGTATCCGGGGAGTACGCCATGATAAAGGCCGCGGCGGCAGCCGGTCTGGTGGACGAGCGGCGGGTGATGTGCGAGAGCGCGGTGGCAGTGTTCCGGGCCGGAGCGGATATGCTGATTACCTATTTCGCCAAGGAGCTGGCGGACGCCATCCGGCAGGGCGAGATTGGGTGACGCCGTTCATGGGCCGCTATAGTCACACGGACCGGAGGATGGGGCATATACTGAGAAGGTAAATGCTGCGAAAGGACCTTTCGCTTTTGGAAGGAGAATCCCAATATGGAGGTTGCCTTGACGCTGGACCAGCTGGCAGTGGGCCGCAGCGCCGCCATTGCCGCCCTCTCCGCCCCGGAGAGCCAGCGCCGCCGTCTGCTGGATCTGGGCTTTGTCCCCGGCAGCGCAGTCACCGCTGTGCAGGAGAGTCCCTGGGGGGACCCGGTGGCCTACGCCGTCTGCGGTGCGGTCATCGCACTGCGCCGGGCCGACGCCCGCGGAATTGGAATCTATCCCGCTTAATGCGTACATGTAAAAGCTCTATGGGACCGGCGCCGGTTCCATAGAGCTTTCTGTCTGGGGATGGCAAAAAAACGGGCGAAAGCGCAAGGGAAAAGCGGTGGACTTTTGCCCGGCGCGGGCCTATACTGATGCTGTAAACAGGAAAGGAGTACAAAACTATGCGTTTAGGAAACAGGCTGTTCCACGCAAGAAAGAAGCAGGGGCTTTCCCAGGAGGACGTGGCGGGAAAGCTGGGCGTCAGCCGGCAGACGGTGTCGAAGTGGGAGACAGACGAGACGCTGCCGGACATCCGGCAGGCGAAGCAGATGGCCCGGCTCTACAATCTGTCTCTGGATGAGCTCATTGAATTTGACGTGGACCTCCAGGAGATTCAGGAGGCCATTGAGCGGACCAGCGCGGAGCTGGAGGAGAAAATCGACTGGACCAGCGCGTGGGGGAAAAAGTATCCCATTCTGCTCAGCTACCAGAAAGAGGTCAACGCGGCCAACTTCGCCGCCAGATTGAGCATGATGCTGGAGGAACTGAAGCATGACTATGGATATACGGATTTGGACGCCTTCCTGGTGTTAAAGGACATTCTTGGGAAGCTATGGACGAACCGTAAAAAGTAAAGGGAGGGGCCGGGAATCATTCCCCGGCCCCTGCTTTGCCGAATTCTGTGGGAGTA
>Ga0137308_100925_pt1 | contig 36435 bp, 37 predicted proteins | sample Inofrocosms_June_FD_97181 | JGI IMG/M metagenome (GOLD analysis project Ga0137308, IMG submission 97181) | Mouse cecal microbial communities from Vienna, Austria - N-Acetylneuraminic and N-Acetylglucosamine D2O microcosms_June | ecosystem: Host-associated > Mammals > Digestive system > Large...
AGAGGATAAGAAGAACCCCTCGGGGAAATAGATGTGATAAATCACAGGATTCCCAAGGGATTCTTCTTTTTGTTCTAAAAAGGGGAAAAATCGCTATTTCCCGACAGCCCCCGGCCTTGCGGCATTCATTGATTGTTTGTGCCGGCTGTGTCGGCATGTCTGGAAGTGTGAAGGAAATCACTAAGCTTGAAAAGACCTCGCTAAGTGATTTCACGCTCTGCGGTGCAGAGCTTCTTCCCAAACAGCTAAAGCAGTTGTAAGAATCCGTGAGCGGATTCTTCCGGCCTTGCACCAGTTCATAAATTGTTTGTGCCGCCGATGGCGGCATGTTTGGAAGTGTGGAAAGCAAGTGGAAATAGTATATGACATCAAAAAGGAACAGCCTGTTTTTGCATATGGCCTGTTCCTTTATAGTAGTTTATATTCGGCTGTTTTTGTCAATTTCTCCATCACCGGAGAAGACGTCACTTCCAAAGAATATTTCTGTCATAAGCCTTATGCCAAATTTCAAGGCATAGCTAAATATTTCATACTGCGCTATTTCATCAAGTTTGGCTCGTGAATTGCAGAACTTTTCAAATAATTCCTTGCTGTTGCCGTTAAGAGTGTCCACAAATTCCCTTGACCGCTGTTCCTCACGTTCTATAGCTTTGGCAAAAGACGGGCTGCGTTGGGCTATATCTGATTCAGGACGGATGTTCCCAAGATATAATTCTTCCATAACGCTCACTATATTGCTTCCTTTCTTCTGTTAATGTTATGTCCGGACAGTGTTGCTGTTCACTCACTGTCGCCGCTTCCTGCCTTAATTGTTTTCGAGATTGTTTTGCATAGACAGCATCTATACTTCACCTTACAATCCCATACCGCAGTCTTTCGGTAATCTTACAGCAGTATTCCGGTTGTTCAAAGTCTTTTGCAGTCATTCTTGCTTTAATACGGACATACTTTGGATTATCGGAGTGCAGTCTTCCTGTTTTCGGATTCGATTAATCACCTCACTTTTCTTCCGTACAATGAGTATACATTTTGTACGAAAGAAATCAACAACTTTATTTGCAGTCCCATAATCTCCTAAATAAAAAAGTGTAAAGCTTTTGGCAATTCAATAAACTTTACACTCTGATTCGTGATATAATCGGTTATGTGGTTATGTGGTTATGTGGTTATGTGGTTATGTGGTTATGTGGTTATGTGGGGCTATCTTGGTATGAGCTCATTTATTTTAAGGATTTCTTCTATCGTGTCCATACCATCTTGTAATCTTGCAAGTTTTTTATTGGTATTGAGTTCAAAAAGCTTTTGTGCAAGCTGTAATTCAGTTAATTGCTCCTGCATTCTATTTTGCTTGACTTCCATAACACCTAAACGGCTATCCATCTTATCAAGCCTGCCATCCATCTTATCAAGCCTGCCATCCATCTTATCAAGCCTGCCATCAATCTTGTCAAAGCGTTCTTGCATTTGGCCTACCGTTTCTATTAACTTGTCGAGCTTTTCGCTATCGGTCATATGCTTGTACCTCCTGTAGAAAAAGTATATCATAACCAGAGTATAAAGTCTATTGAATTGTCAAAGTGCTATGTGTGTTGCTTGTTATTGTTCACTCGCCGTCGCCGCGAGGTATTTTCACGCTGTTTCTGCGTGATAAACCCGAGACAGACATGCGCGAAATCGCTGTTTTGCGATTCTGTGCATAGGTTGCTGCGAACGAAGTGAACAGTAACTTTGGATAATTTGCCTATGAAATGTGTCTTTTGATAAGTGGATGTCCAATGAGGGGCAAACATAGCTGGATGTCATCATATGCTCCATTAACAACTGCAGCCGCCATTGGACACATAACAATTTCCGTCAAGAACATTCTGATTGTTAAAGGTAAGGAGGAAGCCGCAGGAGTGAAGAGGTATGAATTGGATCTGCAGAGGGTACAATATGAGCTTAAAGATAAATGTTTTTGTTGCATCAATAGACACAAATAAATATAAAAATATGCATTATAACAAAACAAATGACATTTATGATATAGCCTTACAGACAATTTTAGAAAACTTTGTACATTTTCTGGTTGAGAATAATGCTATTGGTTCATTTTATATTGAACCACGCAATCAATCAGAAAACAAGTATTTGCAAATATGCTATTATAGGTTATTAACAAGGGGAACTCTATACATTGACTCACAGACCATAATGAAAAAGTTGTCTATTTTGAGCTTTCCATTAAAACTTGAAATATGCAGAAGTCACGGTTACACCCTTTACCCTTCCGCAAATGCTACATAAAAATGGTTACACCTTAATATGTATCATTACTTCAAGTTTATCACATAACATAAGTATGTCAATATAGAATATATGTTCACTTCAGGAGCCTTTTAAATCCAAATCTGTCCTCCATATTTCCCCCAAATCCTTTGTATAATTTTGATTCAAACAATTTGTATAAACCATAATAATCCTTGGAACCAATCAGATACCGGACAAATGATACCGGAATAGAAACTGCAAGTTGCACACCTAAATTATTATCTGATTTTAATGGACATATAATAATTATGGTTTCATGGTGTAACCATGAAACCTAGCTATTCAGCGGCAAAAAGGACTTATCAGCATTATGGTGTAACCATTTTCTGATTTAGTCCTTTTTGTTATTATCTCAAACTTCGCACTTGAATAAGTGCCTATGTACCTTGAAAATCCAATAATAACTGGCGTAAAAATAGCATGAAACCGTGCCGCATGCTTGCTGCCAAGAAAGGAACGACCGCCATGCTGAAACTTTTAAAATCTGCTAAAAAGGCTGTTATTCCAGCCAAATACGTTCTTTTTGACAGCTGGTTTTCTTCTCCAAGCTCTCTTCATGCCATCAAGGAAATCGGATATGATGTGATTGCAATGGTAAAGAAAACACGGATGCAATACCTGCCCTTTTAAAATCGAAGCTGCAGGCGGCATAATTGACTGAACATTGACAACTGAATAACTGCCAGATATTGAATTTTCAAGGTGCATAGCTAAAACTTATGTGCGAAGTTTGAGTTATTATCTAAAATCAGAATCCGTAGAGGCTGTTGTTCATGATGAAAAGGCCATTTGCCTCCCAACCTTACAAAACTGTAAGAAATACCGTTGAATTGTATGATGAATCCATGGCTGGAAATTCTGCATTTTGCTATACTGATTACAGTTCAAAAAGAACAAAGAAATACACGATTCTAAGAAAAGGATTTTCAAACACGCTCTAGAGGGAGGATCACGGAAATGAGAAAGAAAGCAGTTTGTACCATGGTAATGATGTTAGGCTTAATATCCTTGTTTACAGGATGCGGTAAGGACACGGCGGCCAATATGGAATTGACCCGGACGGATGTAAGCACGATTACCGTTCCCGAGGATGTATTGGTGGTAGGGCTGGGCGAATCCAGTCATGGTGTGAAAGAGTATCAGGAAATGAAAGCGGATGTATTTCAGGCGCTTGTGCAAAATAACGGATGTAGAACTTTTGTTATAGAAGGTGATTTCGGAAATGCTCTAAAGGTAAATGCGTATATCCATGGAGGGGAAGGTACGGCGGAAGAGGCGGCGGCCCTGATAGGCTTTCGCATTTACTGTACGGAGGAAATGGAAACTTTGCTTCAATGGATGCGCACCTATAATGAAACCGCTCCGGAGGGGGAAGACCTGAATTTTTACGGTATGGATATGCAGTGGGCGGACAGCAGCAAAGAATATGTCTTTGACATATTGGAGCAGGCCGTACCGGGTGCCGCTTCGGAATATGAGGAAGCTTTGGCTTTTTTGAATGACGATGATATGTATGACATCAGTACGGAAACGTTTGCACAAGGAATGCCCGTGGCGGAAAAGCTGATACAGGAAGTGGATAATGCGGAGGCTGTTATTGTGGAAGCGTTCGGGAGCGAAACCTTTGCCTTTGCCAGAGAATGCGCCCGCAGTATTTATAACTGTTGTGATATCCGCAAATCCGATAGTGAGTACAATGAGATCAGGGATGGCCATATGGCAGAGAAAGTGGAATGGTTTCTGGAGCATGGGGACGGCAGTCTTATTTTCATCAACGGGCATAACGGACACATCGGAAGGATGGATGCCACCCTGTATTACAATTGTCTGGGCAAGCTATTATATGAGGAATTGGGTGACGGCTATTTTGCTATCGGGACAGATGCGGAAGTAACAATCTTTAACTCACAAACCGATGACGGATTTGAAGAAAAGAAGGTGCAAAATTCCAATGATTTGAATGCGTTAGCCGCAGGAAACAACGGTAATTATTATTATGTTGATTTCTCTACGGCCGAAGAAGATAATGATTGGAATGAGATTCTATCAAAGAAACAGAGCATTACATCATTAAACGTCGGAGGACCTACTATTATAAAGGCATTCTATACCACGGAAATTATACCGATAGACACCTTTGACGGCATGATTATTTACGATAAAGTGTCGCCTACGACATTGGAGCTGTAAAGAGGAGGGTACGGGTACTTCCACAGGTTAATATGCACTGAAAGGCAATTGCTTTCCACAGGTTGTTTTAATAGGGTAACGGTTCAGCCATGCAGACGTCCGACATGAAATAAGTTGTCTTAAATATCTAAAATAAATGGGCAAATTGTACAATCCGACAACTTATGAATGGGCATGGCTGAACTGTTGCCTGCTATGAAACAAGGAATGTTTATTGTAGTATATACTCTATTGATTTTTTAGAGATGTTGATATACTATAGTAGAAGCTGTGGAAAGGAAATTTATGATAATATGGGTAAAAGAGGTTGCCGATAGGGTAACCGTTAAGAAAGTAAGGGCGTTTGTAAACAATGATGCTATAATAGAACCGTTTGTTGATATGGAAGCGGTTGGACCGGAGGATTGCATTATTGTTTCAAAAACAGACAATGCTATTCCGAGTTCGTTTTTTGTTAATGCCGTAATTGTATACGAAGATGTTTTTGAGGCTGTCACAAAAAACATATTGGAAGAAGTGGCGTATAATTATGACTATTACTATTTAAAAAATGCTTTATCGGCATCACAAAATGAAAACATTGATACAATCATCACCGGGTCATCTTACGGGATATTTGGAATAGACTGTAAACAATTGCCCTCTGCCGTAAATCTATCATTGATATCTCAGGATATGTTTTATTCTATAAAAGGGATATACAAAGCATGTACTCTTAATAAAAACATTAGGAATATTGTGTTGTGCTGTAGCTATTACTTTTTTTATAGTGATTTGTCAAAGACTCAAAATCCAGGCGAATTACAGAGAATTTCAAAAGTATATCATCCGCTGTACGGTGACATGCATAATTGTAAACTATTACCGCCAAAGAAAAATATTTTGTTTTCAAGCAATATATTTGATATCGACGGAATCGTTGATCTGTACGCAAAAGGAAAGTATGAAAAATCCTATTTCGGTAATGAATATTCCAGAAGGGATTATGCTACAAGAATATGGGAGGATAAATCAAAAGACTGGTCGGAGTTGAACGAAATCGAGAGAGAGCAGGCAGGAATACGGAGAGCAGCTTTGCACAATAAAAATAATAGATGGAAAGCTGCTTTCAATGAAAATAAGCAGTTGTTTCACGAATTGTCCTGCTTTTGTATGTCGCGGGATATTGAACTTTTGGTGGTGGTTGTGCCGGCAACAAAATATTACAGGACGGCGTTATGTAAAGAGTTTAGGGAAGATTTCTTTGAAGTGTTAAATGAAGCGGACGGTATTGTCGGTCTGTTGGATTTATTTGAGGAACCGTCTTTTTCCGATGGTGATTTCAATGATATGGATCATTTAAGTGAGTCAGGTGCGGAAAAGTTGACATCAGCCATTGCCGAATTGCTGCAGCTGCCGGTATATTCCCGTCCCTGAGGTAAAATGAAGTTCATATATGTTTCCGCAGCGGATGCGGTAAGAGGGGCGCTTTATAGATAGAAAAGCGCCCCTTATCATTTACCGTTTCCCCAATTGTCAATTCCAGACAAAACTATCCACTATATCCTGCGCCGCTTCATATGCCTCGTCGGATCCGGTGAAGTTGGTCAGATGAATCAGGCAATACTGCTGGTCGCCTACGATATAATATTGTTTCGTAACCATCCCTTTTTCCAGAACCGTAAAGATATAAACCACATAGCCTTGCTCTGTGTAAGTGCCGCCTCCGGTCAATTCCGCATCAACATTCTGTAACTGTGCAGTCAGTTGGTATAAGATTGCATCCCGGAATTTTTCGTGTTCCTCTTCGGTGTATCGATTTGTCCCTGCTTCAATGGATATATTGTCGGGAAAACCGTCATTTTCATGTCCCTCCTCCACATAGAAAAATTTGTCCTCTGTGGAATGGCTCTCCGCCTTAACCCAGCCCTCCGGAACCGTGTAGCTTCCCGGAAAGGAATCCTCTTTTCCGGCAGCGAAGGGTGTCGCCGCACATCCTGCCATGGAGCAAAGCAAGAGTATGGACAGGAAGGGGATGAAAAATTTTTTAAAATACATTTTTTGAAACATTGGTGTAAAACCGGCCTTTCTTTCCGTTTATCTTTGCAGTCGGTAATTTCTGTGATGTCATTAGCTACTTGGAAGCTTCCACTGCCTCTATCAGTACTTTCGTACAGAACTCTATGCCAAGACTTCCGCTGTTTAAGCACAGATCAAAGTAATTAGGGTTACCCCATTCCCATTTAGTAACCGAGTTGTAGAAATCTTTTCGCCGTTTGTCGTACTTTTTCATGGTGCTTTCTAATTCGGACGGTTTTAAACCTTCCTTTTCGAGCGCTCTTTTCCTGCGGGATTCCACATCCGCATGGATAAATACCTTCAGGCAGTCTTCCCTGTTTTTCAAGATATAACTGGCGGCGCGGCCCACGATGACACATCCGCCTTCTCCGGCAGCCTTCTCAATGAGATTCTTCTCCGCCTCAAAGAGTTTGTCTGCCATGGGAAGGTCTTTCTCGCCGGGGGCTCCTAAGGGAGACGACTTTGCAAGATTGAAGATAAAGCTTCCGGAAGAGGTTTCTTCCAGACTTTCGATATGGATGGCAGGAATGTTGAGGCTCTTTGCAGATTCCGTGAGGAGATTCCGGTCATATAACTTATAGCCCAATGCCTCCGCCAGCCTTTTGCCTATTTCGTTGCCTCCGCTTGCATATAGGCGTTCAATTGCGATAACATGATACATACTGATTCCTCCTTTCATACGCTGATTAATATAATAACTTCCTTTTCGGAGTTGTGTTCCGATTGTTTATCTGCGAAAACCAAATGAATATTCATACTAAACTGCAAAAATTGCAATTATATTCTTGTTATCATGGGAATGTTCCGCTTTAAAAATCAATTCCATTTTCAATCCGAATGATGTCATATCCCATATCCGCAAGCAGCTCATATCCATGTAATGTAATCTCTTTTCGCGTTTGAAACAATTCCCTTTGGAACAAACATGCTGCCAAAAGTGCTGCCATTCCCGGCTCAATCAATTTAAAACGGCTCTGTTCCCTATCCTTCTCCAATTCAACATACAGAGGAAATGTAAAACAGTATCCGTAGTCGCAATCACATTTTGTATCTTTAAACTCAATACGAATCTTGGATGTCTTGTCCTCAAAAGGCGAAACTGTTACAACGCACAGACCTGCATCTATTCTATACCACCAAACATATTTATTTCCATCTACAGTAATAGTTCTCCTGTTTTTTTGCATAATATGATACCTCGTAATTCCCCGAACATATATGAAACCGTTAACGTCTCTGGATACATCTCTGTACTATTTTGTATTATTATACATTATTCTTTAGTACGTATACAATTCCGGAGAGGAAGTATAATAATATTATAATTCTTTTACTGCTATTTCTCAATCCTTTTCGGAAAAATGTTGCTGTGAACGTAACAGTTCAGTTACTGTTCACTCCGTTCACAGCAACCTATGCACAGAAATCGCAAAACAGCGATTTCGCGCATGTCTGTCTCGGGTTTATCACGCAGAAACAGCGTGAAAACACCTCGCGGCGACAGCGAGTGAACAGTAACACAGTTCAGACAGGTCACTGAACCGTTACAAGATGCACACAAAACGCGAAAAGAATGCGTTTTGGCGCCTGCATGTCTCGCAAAATCGCATAGAGACGCGATTTTGACTTCGCGGGAGGGGCTGTTGTCTAAACTGTTACCTGTGAACAGCCGCGGAAAAGTTACTTTTCACGCGCTTTTTGCGGTTTCAGTGCATGCGTCACCGGTCATGGATAAAATAGTGACTAAATTAGGTAAAATTATGGATATTTAATAAATTTAAAGATGACAATAATTAAATAGTGTTATATAATTGGTTATAGAGTAATATATGATAATTGATATACATCATATGCGTTTCAGTCTGACTTGCGGAAAAGGCTGAACGGGAAAGGCAGGAGAAGTATGATGAAAAAAGTGATAGAGAAATGCAAGAAAATTATCGAAAAGCTGAGGATGCGGAGCAAGCTGAAGCGTATGGATGCAATATGGTACGAAAGAGGAGGCAGCTGTTTCGGTTTGTTTCCGCCGTCATACTATTATAAATATTCAGAGGAAGAGATGGAGAAGCTTAAGGAGCAGGAGCTGGGAAAGCTGAGAGCCATTATTGAAGATTATAAAAACAGATATGAAAGCGAAATGAAGAACAAAGAAATGAATAATAATCAAGGAAACAACACCGAAAAAAATAACGGATAGGATAAAAAAGTTCTGTGGAAACAGAACTTTTTTTCGGTAAGGTTCATCGGTCGGCTTGTAGGTCTGGCAGATTGACGGAGAGAGCGAGCTTTGAACGGAGTGAACCGCAAAAATTTTTCGGATATTTTTTAAAGACTGCCATTTACCATATTTACAATTTTGAAGGACTGTTGCTATAATATCTATGAAATCGAAAGTGTTTTGCTTTAGCGGAGCATTTGATGATTGAAGAGCAATAACATACAGTCAGGAGAACGATACGGGAAATGAAACGGATAAAGGGCAGTGTAATGCTGCTGCTGGCGGCGTTTTTCTGGGGGACTACTTTTGCCGCCCAGTCGTCGGCTACGGATAATATTCAGACATTTACATTTAACGCGGCAAGATCCTTTGTAGGGGCTGCATTTTTGGGGATTATAATTTTAATCAGGAAGAAGAGAAGAGGAAAAGAACCGGTAAAAACCACAGGGGATCACGGGAATCTGCCGGTGGGGAAAAGCGTCGCGGGGGCAGGAGCCATGTGCGGCTTAGTTTTGTTTGCTGCCATGAGCTTTCAGCAGAGCGGTATTTCGGCATATCCTGACGGGGTGGCCGCATCGGGACGTTCCGGCTTTCTCACGGCCACCTATGTGGTTATGGTGGCAATCTGCGCACGCTTTCAGGGAAAGAAGCTGCACGGCATCGTATATGCCGCTGTAGCGGTATGCCTTGGGGGGATGTATCTGCTCTGTATGTCAGGGGGGATAGACAGTATTTACTTCGGCGATGTGCTGGGGCTGGTCTGTGCCGTCTTTTTTTCGATGCATATAATGGTGGTGGATCACTTTTCCCGCTTCGAAAGTATCAAATTGTCTTGTATGCAGTTTTTTACCTGCGGAATTCTATCCGCCGCGACTATGTTTTTGTTTGAACAACCTGACTTAGGTATGATCGTAAAAGCCGCTTTTCCTATATTATATGCAGGTATTTTGTCCAGCGGAATTGCTTATACCTTACAGATGGAGGGACAGAAATATGCGGAACCGGCAGTGGCGGCCGTTATCATGAGTTTAGAATCCGTATTTGCGGTATTGGGAGGATGGATCGTGCTGCAGGAGAGGCTGTCCGTCCGGGAATTGTGGGGCTGCGGGCTGGTGTTTGCTGCGGTGATTATGGCTCAGATTCCGGAGATCAGGAGAAGCCGGTTTTCCGGAACGGGACAAGTGTCCTAAAGGGACGAACGAGAAATCGGATCGTAAATGCTGCCGCCGAAAAGTGAAAATGACTACGCTGGGGATAAGAAAGGAGGTACAGAGAAAAAACGGCGCCAATTCGTAAAGAATCGGATCAAAGGCAAGGCAGTATAGCATAAAACGGGACGAGATGCCGGAAACGGCAATGGAATTAGGAGGATTTATGATGGGGCTGGAAATATTACAAAACGAAGAAAAAAGAATGAATTTCATTATATTTTTATTTCTTGCATGTATACCATGTGTTGCTTTAGGGTATGTACTGCTGTTTAATGGCGGTACGGCCAAGGATTGTATTGTATTAACGATGGTTCTGGCGGATGTGATAGTTAAATTATTGGAAAAGGTGTTGGGGAAATATGCCAAATACTTATATATTTCCATTTTACCCGTCTGCGGTATGATAACCATTGTCTGCGGCAGTCCGGCTACCTTTGGAGCTATGGCGGAAGCGTATTTTCTGATATTGTTTTTGTCGGTTCCATACTATGATATTTCTGTGGTCGCAGTCTGCACGGTATGTACCATAGTGCCTAACTTGATTGCGCTCTTCATTTTTCAGGATGCATATCTGGCAATGTATAGTATTTCCATTTGGATCTTTATATGGATGGTATATGTTCTTGCGGTTATTGTGGCGGTTTTTATCATACACAGGGCACGATCACTGTTCTTTACGGTAGAGAAGAAGGAGCATGAAGTGGAAAAGCTTCTGGGAAACGTGCGTAAGGCATTTGAAGGATTGGAAGAGTCTTCCGGGAAAATTTATGATTCCTTACATAATTTCGAGGCAAATACTGCGGAGATTGCCGCATCCACCAGTCAGGTTTCTGACAGCACGGATTTACAGATTCAACAGGTAAAAGGGAGCATGGATATTTTCAGTGACTTGAACAAGGAAATCGAGAGTTCCGGACAGCAGGTTATCCGGACGGTGGAGACCATTCAGAAGCTGAAGGATAAAAATGACGAAGGCATTCGGGCTATAGAGGTGCTGTATAAAAAATTCGGTGAGAACATTGCGTCCACACGTGTGGCCTCCGAGGGAGTGGCCTCTCTGGTACAGAAATCCAATTCCATCGGGGAGATTATAGAGAGCATTAACCAGATTGCGCAGCAGACCAATTTGCTGGCCTTGAATGCGGCAATCGAAGCTGCCAGAGCCGGAGAGGCAGGAAGAGGGTTTGCGGTGGTGGCGGATGAAATCAATAAGCTGTCAAGCGAATCCGCCGCGGCTACCCAGAAAATATATGCTATTTTGAAGGATGTGACTTCCACCGTAAGCGATGTAAACGGGGTAATTGACAAAAACAGTGTCATTGTAGAGGAATCCAACGATAAGTTGAACGATACGATAAAGATTTTTGAAAGTATGCTTCATTTTTCGGAAGAGATTATATCGGTTACGGATCTGCTCCGTAGAGAATTGTCCAATATTGTGACAATAAAGGAACGTTTGTCGGATGCAATGGAGCAGGTGGAAAATATTTCGCAGAATTCCGTACTCACAATGGCAGAAATAAGCGCATCCACGGAGGAGCAGACGGCAGGAGTGGCAGATATCCTGAAATCCATGGAAAACGTGCAGAACGGCATGGAGCAGCTCTCGGAAATTTTGAATGCTACGTTAGCGGAGGCATAAAGGTTTCTTTCCGGATACTGTTTTATAACAGGCAGGACACATCGGTTTGTTCTGCCTTCTCTTGATTTCTGCGAGCAATGAGCCAAGCGGCACAGACATTTGGCGAATGCCGCGAGGGTCACATATCATAGCGTCTTGCGGACGCATTGCGCTCTGCAGCGCTGCAAGCTTGATGCCCCGTTGCCTGCAGCGGGGTTGTTGACTTTATGTAAAGAATTTTTAGAGCGTGCTGTACTATAATAAACGGGAAATGAACATGCGGAAGGAGACATCTAATGGGAAAAGCGGCAGCAAAAGAAATCAATATCCCCAATCTGTTGAAGATAGGGGCGGGAACTTTGGATTATACGGGAGAATACTTGAAAGGGCTGAGGCTCACTAAAGTAGTAATTTTGTTCGGAAACGGGCTGATAGACATGTTCGGCGAAAAAGTCATGACTTCCTTAAAGCGGGCAGAGGTGGAAGTGCTGGAGTATCAGGAGCTGGATACCGTCTGTATCGACGATTTGATCCGCTTGGCGTTTACTATGCCAAACAAAGCGCAGGCAGTCATCGGTTTAGGCGGGGGAAAAGTGATTGATGCCGCAAAATATTGCGGTTTTCTGCGGAACATTCCTTTCATCAGTGTACCTACATCTTCCTCCAGCGATGGATTTTCCTCCTCCAGCGCTTCTTTGATTGTGGAGGGACGGAGAAAGTCCGTGCCTGCAAAATTGGCTTACGGGATTATTGTGGACACGGAGATAATAAAAAGCGCTCCGGATAAGTTCCTGTATTCCGGAATCGGGGATATGGCGGCTAAGATTACAGCCTTGTACGATTGGAAATATGAGGGGGACCACGGCTATGCAGAGGTAAACGACTTTGCCATGATGATTGCAAAGAAGGCGGTAAACAGTTTTGTGCGCACTCCTTTTCACGATATAAAAGAGGATTTGTTCCTGCGGGAACTTCTGGATTCTCTCGCCATGAGCGGAATTGCCAATGAAATCGCCGGAAGCAGCGCGCCTACCAGCGGCAGTGAACATTTGATTTCCCATGCCTTGGATAAACTGTTAGAGCAGCCCCAGCTGCACGGGGTTCAGGTGGGGATTGCCACATATCTGATGAGTTTGGTTCAGGAGCACCGTTATAAGAGGGTGGATACCATATTTACCCAGACGGGTTTCTGGAAGTATGTGGAGGCTCTTCAGATGAAGCGGAGGGATTTTGAGGACGCAATTGATATGGCGCCCGCAATCAAACCCTTCCGCCACACATATCTCCATGAGGAGATTTATCGAGAGAAGGCGAAAGAACTGCTTCGGACAGATATCCATTTGAGGAAAATATTACTGTAAATCTTCTGAAATCCTGCCTGCGGAATCCGCGAGGTGTTTCGTGTTTTGTGCTCTCTTGCACGAAATCCCGAGACTTCTGTGCGCCAAAAGGAGCGTGCCCGCCTTTATGCGGAAAGTACACGCTCCCATTGCCGATTATAAGGTATATTCCTTGGAAGGCATATAATAAAATGTCTGAAGCTGGCTGCTTGCGTTATAGGTCACGGTGTAGCAGTCGATGGGCTGGCTCTCTTCCAATGCTTTATCCAGAACCGCCGTAAATGTAACGGGGGTGGAAGGATTGGATCCACGCCGCTGAGAGTTGCGCTCTTCTCTTCTCATTTTAGGTGCCTGTGGAACTGCCTGAACCGGATACACTCTGAAATCATAAAATCCGTTTGCTGCGTTAATCCCTCCTTGGCTGCGTATTTCAATAGTGTCTAATTTGGTTCTTGTATATATATAATCGACAGAAATCAATGAAAAGTTTACAGCAAATTTAATAAAAATGCATTATTTTTCTGAAAATAATAAGACGTGCATTGATTTGTGAAACTATGGCTTGGGAACTTACGGGAAATCAATGGTTTGTCCCGATGGAGTGGGCATGTCCGTACATTATTTTAGAGAGGGTATGCTTTGAACGAAGTGAAAGGAATGGAAAACGTTATGAAAATTGATTTTGACTTAAAGGGAATCCTGCAAGGGGCGGTGCATAAAGACCGGTTTTGGATCCGTCTGGTGATTGTTGTGACCGCGGTAATTATGATGGGCTTTTCGTTGTCATGGCTGCTGCTGGCGGATTTGGGACCCGATCCGTATACCATGCTGAACAATGCGGTTTCACGGAAAATCGGCATTTCTCTGGGAACATGGCAGGCGTTGTTAAATAGTATTCTGTTGGTGGGAGTCCTGCTCTTTGGCGGGCGCAATATTGGCTTTGGAACATTGGCAAACATGTTGCTGGTGGGATATTCCATTGATTTCTTTTCATGGGTGTGGAGGAAGGCGCTGCCCCTTGAAATATTCGGACAATTTTATGTGAGGCTGCTGATTATGGTTCCGGCGTTGTGTTTATTCATTGTATCCGCGGCGGTATATATGGATATTGAGATGGGAAGCTCCCCTTATGATGCCATTCCTTTTATCATATACGATCATTTTAAAAAAATTCCGTTTCGGCTGCTGAGGATTTTCTACGACCTGTTGTTTATTCTGGTGGCGATGATTTTCGGAGGAAAGCTTGGCATTGTGACGGTTTTAATGGCATTTACCTTGGGGCCGGTGATTGAGCGGGTGGGGAAAATGATGAAAAAGATTTTGTAGAGGTTATGTCCTTTGCGGTAGCACCGCGTTGTCTTCAGTCAACAATGCCGCCGCATCGCCGTCGATCTTTTGTTCAAATATACCGCGCAGTGGGGAGTGCAGATAGCGGGAATGAATTTCAAACACGCTCTGGTGCTAGGCAAAATTTCGACGGCAATGCGGTGGCATTGTCTGGAAATTTTAACAACGCAATGGCGCGAAACAGGCTGCTCCAAGGTTCGATTTCCGGACGGATGGTGTACTAGGGCTTTTATTTACAATAAGTTTATGATAAGATAAATGTAGATTTATATCGACATAGAGACTTCGCAAGGAATGAGTGGTTTATCCGTGCCCGCCGGAACGGTGAAATGATATAGATGCATTTTAGGATTTTCAATGTTTACGAGCTTTGATAAAAATGAGCCGGGGGAGTATGTAAATGGCTGATAACAATAAAAATCTCAAAAATTGTAGAATTTTTGTCCGTGACAGCATTACGGGGGAACTGGTTGCAGATACTCTTGTGGAAGGATATGATGCGAAAAGGAATGTAATGAATATTTCGGCGTCGGCTATAAGAGGTCCTGCGGAAAACAGGCTGTCTTTGTTGGTGCTGACGAAGGGCGGGGTGCTGGAATTTTCGGGAAATCTGCGGAAATTTTTCAGCGGCATGGCAGAGATTGCATTGTTTGGGGAGAGAAAAAAGGAAGACCGGAATTTTACCAGATATGATGTGAATACGGAAGGGCGCGTGGAAGCATTGCTGATCGGAAGCAATCGTGTCGATCTGCGTAAGCCCGTTCCTGTTTTTATTCTTAATTTAAGCGCTAACGGGATATTGTTTCGCGGGGATATTGATGCTTTCAGGAGGGGATCAAAGGTTCGTGTCAGAATCGGATTAAAGGATACCGCGTTTGTGGGGGAATATGAGATTGTGCGGTCTCAGAACAGAAACAAAGAGACTGCGGAATACGGCTGCCGCAATATCCTGCCCGAAGGGGAACCGGAGGAAGAGGATGAGGAGATATCGGATCCCAAGCAGCGGAGAGAGGAAGCGGCCAAAAAGAGGATTCATAACGGAGAGAAAATAGACAATACAGGCTATGCCCCCTCTATGGACAACGGTCAGGTTTCTTATGACAGGTTACAGCAGGAACTGGAGCAGGCATACGGATATACCGGCTGGCTGAACAGAGCCGCCGCGCTGGGGGAAACGGAAGACACGGAATCGGAAGCTTTCGGGAAAACATTGCGTTTATTGGCGGAAGACATTTATAAGCAGGTGATCGACACGGACGAAGCCGCGATTCTAAACTGTATCCACAGAAAGCGGCCGGAGGAAGAAAGAGACAAACGGCATACGCTGAATATGACGCTGATCGGTGCATTGATGGGAAAATGGCTGCAGTTTGACGAAGAAAAAATTATTAAATTAATAGAAATGGGGCTTATGGGGGAGACGGACGAGAACGCTTTGGGAGAGAAGCGGAATCCGGTACTTTATACCAGAATCTTGACGGTGGCGGAACTCTATGATTCCAGAGCCTCACATCCCAATCATGAAAAGGCAGGAATTCCCCTTGTATTTTTAGAGCAAATGCGTTACAGGGGAATTAAGCAGCCTGCCGGCTCCGTTAAAATGTTGGAATGGGTTTTGGCCGAGAATATCCTGCATTGTATTCTGCACAGGAAAATTCTTCTGGCCGATAATACCATCGGCCAATTGATTTATGTGCTGCCCAATGATGTTGAGCATCCCATTCTGGCTGTGAAAGAAGAGGTTTATCAAGAAATTGCGCCGTGGAAGCTTCTTTGGATTATAGTGGATCCGGAAGCGGTAAATGGAAATAGAGGTGAAAAACATTGAAAGTATTGAAGAGAGTCTTTTTGAGTATTGCATTTTTGATTATGGCTTTTTGTATTATGATATTGGTTTGTGCGTTGAATCCCAACCTTACATCGCGGCTGGCAAATGCGGTGAACGGCGCGGAAGCCGGAGGGAATCCCGTGCTGCCGGAGAACGGGGTGTCGGTAGGGCAGGTTGATTTGAAGTTTCCCGGAAATACCGGCGTCACGGGGATCAATACCGGCTGGATCCGGGATCAGGGGAACGGCGGATACGTAACCCCGGGTACGCCGCCGGAAGCGCCTCCCGAAACGGTAAACGGCCGGACGGGTTATGAGCCTGTGACGGAAGAACTGGAGCAGATTCTTGAAGAGGAAGCGGATAATCTTTCCGGTATCATAGCCACGGGCGATTTAGGGGAAGGGCTTTCCTTTGATGCCGCGCTTTATCCCTACTATGCTATGCTGGAGCCGAATTTACAGCAGCTGTACCGCCAGATATACGCAAATGCCCAGAAACTGAATACATCATTCACTCCGGCTGTGGAGGCCGGCATCAATCAGGTAAAAACGGTTTTTGAGGCGGTATATAACGACCATCCGGAACTGTTCTGGCTGGAAACAGATTATTCCTGTAAATATCTAGGCAACGGGAAATGTGTGGAATTGATTCTAAAGTATAACAATACCATAGATTATTTTGATCAGGCCAAGGCGAGCTTTGACAGTCAGGCAGAAGTGATCTTGTCCGGCGCCAGAGGTCAGGGCAGTGTATTTGAGCAGGAGAAATATGTCCACGACGCTCTTATGGAAATGGTGGAGTATGATGAGAATTCGGATATGAATCAGAGTGCATACAGCGCGCTGGTACTGGGGCGAAGCGTCTGTGCCGGCTATGCAAGGTCGTTCCAGTACTTGATGCAGCAGCTGGGAATTCCTTGCTATTACTGTACGGGTACTTCCGGCGAGGATCATGCATGGAATATTATAAAACTGGATCAGACGTATTATAATGTGGATGTGACATGGGACGATACCAACCCCGCTACCTATGACTATTTTAATAAATCGGATCAGGAATTTGCCAATACTCATGTCCGAACCAGTTTGTCCGTCTATCTGCCGGCCTGCGGGGTGAATGTGGCGGGAAATACGGGGGAAATCAGTTCGGGGATCCGGGAGTTGATCAATGAAAGCCCCCAGCAGCCTTTAAACTGGGTCAGCCGCGGCAAGCCCAATTTGACTCCGGAGGCTCTGGCAGCGGAACAGCTGGCGGCAGAGAATCTGAAAAAGGCAGGCATTACGGAGGATCAGGTGCTCCACAATATAGAGGAATATTACAAGGATTGTCTGGAGAGACTGAAAGAGGTAGGTACGGGTGATCAGCAGTTTATTAACGTCATTCCGGAATCGTTGTGGTCAACCGTAGAAAGATCTTACAGCAGCGGAGAGTATTGGAAGGGGTATGTGGAAGCAGCGTTGAAGGAGCTGAAGGTAGAGAACTTTGCCGTGCAGCTTCAGGCACAGCGTCTGGGCGGCGGCTACTACCGCCTGTACCATACGGTAGTTACTTATTAGCATGCGGTGTCATTGATCTCCGGAAAACTCCGCAGAATCATTTACCCTAGCGATATTCCTGTGCGTGTTAACACGCAGGTCAATTTATATTTAAAGGTTTACTTTTGAACTCCACTTTTTATAGTTTGCTTATTGGAAAGTCAGCTACGGAACATAAGAAAAGAAATGTAAGAAAAGATAACGGAAGATGATGGATGATAAAGAAAGATAATGGGAAAATAATGGAAGAGGGTGCCGTGTCATCACCGAAACAGGTGATGGACGGCACCCTCTTATAATGCACCGGCAGCCTTAACGGTGCATACCAATGCTATTGTGATAATGTGAGAATTAAATGCTTTCGTGGAAAGTACGGCTGATAACATCGGCCTGCTGCTCCGGTGTCAGTTTTATAAAGTTTACGGCGTATCCGCTGACACGAATTGTCAATTGGGGATAATTTTCGGGATGCTTCTGTGCGTCCAGCAGCATATCTCTGTTTAATACATTGACATTCAAATGATGTCCGCCTTTCAGGGCATATCCGTCCAAAAGATTTACAAGATTATCAACCTGTGCTGTGTTAGTAGCGCTCATAAAGTTACCTCCTTATATTGGATACAATAATAGTAATGGTTATTATTTTATATTTAAAGGATATCACTAAAATAATATTTTGTCTATAGTTTTTCAGTATTTTTCTTTCAGAAAAGTATTTTTCGGTTTGCTCCGTTCATAGCACTCTATTTTCACTTGCTTTTCCCGCATTTTTACACACCCTCTTGCGTACATACCTATCAATATTTGGAAGGTTACTTCCAAACATGCCGCCTATGGAGGCACAGGGAATCCTTTCACCGGTTTGAAAGGAATAATTGTCCGGAACTTTTTGTGCAAAACACTCCGGAAAGAGGAATATCCGGAAAAGGATTTCATATATTTGAGAAAGGGGGACACGCCATGGAACAAAACATTTTACAGCTGTTTCCGCTGGAACAGAGAGCATTTTGGAAAAGAGCAATGCAGGGACGGGAGAGGCTGCAGGAAATAAGATTGCGGATCCACCGCCCGGTGATTCTCTATACCGGTAAAAGAGAGTATTTCCTAAATCCCGCCGGAACCCTGACAGAGGAGAGAGAGGATGCGGTCTGTATGGACAGGCAGGCTTTGGAAGCCATCTTAAAAAATATATGTCAGGATTCCTTTTATGCATTCGAAGATGAATTGAAACAGGGATTTCTGACGATAGCGGGAGGGCACCGGGTGGGTATTTCGGGACAAGCGGTATTGAATGAAAACGGTAAACTCAGAACCATTAAGAATATATCTTGTATCAATATTAGGATTGCCCACCAGATTAAGGATGCGGCGGACGGGGTGCTGCCCTTGATATATGATAACGGAGCGCTTTTGAATACTTTGATTCTGGCGCCTCCCGGATGCGGGAAAACCACGCTGCTGAGAGAGCTGATCCGGCAGGTGTCGGAGGGAAATGCATTTGGCAGAGGGCAGACGGTGGGAGTGGTGGACGAGCGGTCGGAATTGGCCGGATCTTTTCTGGGAGTGCCGCAGAATGATTTGGGAATCCGCACGGACGTGCTGGACGCCTGCCCCAAGACGGAAGGAATGCTTTTGCTGCTTCGTGCCATGTCTCCGAGGGTTATCGCCATTGATGAGCTGGGAAGCAGAGAGGAGATGGAGGCTTTGCGCAGCGCCGCCTCCTGTGGCTGCCGGATACTTGCTACGGCGCACGGGGAGACATTTGCCGATATGGAGAGACGGTTCGGAATTCAGACACCCGAACTGAAAAAATTGTTTCAGGTGGTATTATGCTCACAGAAAAAAACAGGGAAATTCCTGACGGAACTGCTTTGGAGGGAATCGCATATACCGCTGTAAACAGGAAACGGCGAGGGGCGGAAACCGGCAGGAAATAGGAGGGTGCACATGTTAAGGACGACAGGGGCGGCAATGATATTGTTGGGATGTCTGGGGCTGGGGATGTGGTATCGCAGCCAGTTCCTTGGCCGAGTAAAGAATCTGCGTATGCTGCGGCAGATATTGGATCTCTGGGAGAGTGAAGTACAATACGGAAAGGCAACCTTGGGGGAATGCTGCTTTCATATGCAGAAGCAGCTTCAGGAGCCCTTTCGGAGCTGCTTTGAGAGACTGAATCTTAAACTGAGGGAGGCAAACGGCGAATCCTGCGGAAAAATATTCAGGACGGTATTGGAGGAGGGAATGGCGGAGCTGCCTTTGCAGCAGGAAGACAAAGAAGCTTTTCTGCAATTTATTCCCGAAAACGGATATATGGACGGCCGTCTGCAGCTGCTGTCCATACAGAGGAGCAGAACCCTGCTGGAAAACACCATAGAAAAGCTGGAAAGGGAAAATGCGGAGAAGTGCAGACTGGCGGTAGGGTTGGGGGCAATGAGCGGTATGCTGCTTGTCCTGATATTGTGGTAGAGGCAGAGGTGGAGGTGCAATGGGAGTAAGTCTGATATTTAAAATAGCGGCGGTTGGAATCCTAGTGACCATACTCAGCCAGATTTTAAAACACAGCGGCAGAGAGGAGCACGCTTTCCTGATCAGTCTGGCGGGACTGATACTGGTTCTGACATGGATAGTGCCTTACATATATGAGCTGTTCCAAACCATACAAGCCCTCTTTTCACTGTAAAACCGTATATACGGCGGAACAAATTACCGCAGGCGGCAAGTGAAAAGCCTCGCAGCAGAGGACGGAAATGAAAAGGAGGTTTTACCTGTGGCGGAGATAATAAAGGTGTCTTTCTTGGGAATAGCAGGAGTGCTTTTGGCAGTGCAGTTTAAGGGACAGAAACCGGAATACGGTGTCTACATAGGACTTGCCATAGGAATCCTGATCTTTGCCTTCTGCCTGAGGCAGGTGGAGGCAGTGTTGTTTCAGTTTGAGAAGATCCGGGACTATCTGGGCGGGGCGGAAAGCTACCTTTCCATCCTCTTGAGAGTCATAGGAATCACTTATATCTGTGAATTCAGCGCAGGAATCTGTAAGGATGCAGGGTATCAGTCAGTGGCCGGCCAGATCGAAATTTTGGGTAAGCTGGCAGTCATGTTTGCAGGCCTTCCGATTTTATTTACCGTAATTGAGCAGATTCAGTCCTTCCTGTAATCGAGCAAGGCATTCGGCGCTTAAAATGGCGTCCGGCAGCCGGAAAGGAGGAGAAAGAGTGGATTTAAACACTGTATGGCAGGATTATGGTCTGGACAGGCTTCAAGAGGGGATGAATACCTTGTTTCCACAGAGAAGCTTGTCTTTGGAGAAGATTCTGGGAAAGGTCATAGACGGAGACATTCTGGGGGCTTTTTCGGAAATGTTTTCAGGAAGTATTTCCGATTTTCAGACACAGTTTACCGGTATGAGAAATGTATTGGTGTGGCTCCTGATATTAGGGATACTTTCATCTCTGATGCATCATTTTGTGGAAATTTTCGACAAGCATCAGGTGGCGGACATCAGTTTTTATTTTATGTATCTATTGTTTTCGGCGGTTCTTCTGGGCTCCTTTTCCCAAGCGGCGCAGGTGGCGGAGGAGACCATGGAAAATGTAATCCTGTTTGTCAAACTGCTGGTTCCGGCCTATCTAATGTCCGTGGGAGTGGCCACCGGATCAGTTACGGCGGGGGCATCCTATCAGATGATGCTGTTGGTCATCTATGGGGTGGAGCATATCCTGCTGAGCGGCCTTCTTCCGCTGATATACAGTTATGTTATGTTGTCCATGGTGAACGGAGTCTGGGCAGAGGAAAAGCTAACCCTGATGATCGAGCTTTTGGAGAAGATCGTCGGGTGGATATTGAAAGCGGCAATCGGCGTGGTTACGGGAATCAGCCTTTTTCAGGCATTGATTACCCCTTTAGTGGATTCCGCGAAATCTTCGGCGCTTCAAAAGCTGTTATCCACACTTCCGGGAGTGGGAAATCTGGCGGACGGTGTAGTGGAATTGGTTCTGGGATCGGCATTGGTTCTGAAAAACAGCATAGGGGTGGTACTGCTGATACTCCTTTTGGTGCTGTGTGCCGCTCCGCTGGTGAAAATAGCCCTGATAGCCCTGATACTGAAATGCGCCGCGGCCTTTATGGAAATCGTCAGCGACAAAAGAATTACGGCATGTGCCAACAGAACCGGAAACGGCGGGCTTCTGCTCCTGCGGACGGCGGGAACGGCAATGCTTTTGTTCTTAATCGCCATTTCCGCATGTACCGCTTCCGTCAGGAGATTTTAAACAGTCCCAAAACGAAAACGCCCGGAAGGGATTTCGGACGAAAATATGTCCGAACATTCCTTCCGGTTTAAGGGGCGTTGAAGTGTCGGGACGGAACTGGAAAAAACAGTCCCAAAACGAAAACGCCCGGAAGGGATTTCGGACGAGAATGCGTCCGAACATCCCTTCCAGTTTAAGGGGCGTTGAAGTGTCGGGACGGAACTGGAATAAAAATTATGAATAGTTTGTTTCAAATGATTTGCAGAATCGGCACATTTATGATTTGTGCGCAAGCCATCGTCCATTTCCGGCCGGAGGAGTCTTACGAAAAATATTTAAAGCTGTTGGTCAGCGCTATGGTGCTGATCCAGCTGTTCCTGCCTCTGGGCAGATTTTTATTCCTCGGAGGAAGCGAAGAACTGGCCATCCAGTCGGAAGCTTTTCTGAACCGGCTGGAAGCGGAAATTGCGGCGGCGGAAAAAGAAGCCTATGATACCGATGCCCTGTTGGAGCAGATGACATTGGAGGAAGTGAGAAGACGTATGGAGGAAGCCCGAACCGCACAGGAGAGCGGGGCGTTAACCGGTACGGATGCAGGAAATGGCATAACGGGGTTCGGAAGCGTACAAGAAGGGATGTCCGGAACCCAAGAAACGGAATCCGGAACGCCGGAACCGGGCGCGTGGAATTTCCAAGAAACGGAATCCGGAACGCCGGAACCGGGCGCGTGGAATTTCCAAGAAACGGAATCCGGAACGCCGGAACCGGACATACGGAATTACCGGGGGGCGGAGGCTGCGGACTATCGGGAACCGGAGGACGATACCGGTACGGTGAGGATAGACCGGATACAAGTGGATGAAATCCGTGTCCGGCTTACGGAGGATTCTCCGTAAGAATCCATATCAAATGGCGCGGCAAAGAAAAGGGAGTGTTTACATGAGCGGTATATTGGAAAAATGGTTCAGGGAGAAAAATCTCCGAAAATGGTTCCGAAAAGACAATTTGATTGTATTGATTCTGGGTGGAATCCTGTTGGTCATCATCGCGCTCCCCACAAAGGACAGCCAAGGAACAGTGACGGAAAATCCGCAGGCAGACAGGACAAACGCGGATGAGACTTTGTCTGCGGACAACAAGGACGGGCTTGCCGTATCCGGCTCGGATGAGGAATACGCAAGACAGCTGGAGCAGCGGCTGCGGGAAACGCTTTCCCATATGGAAGGAGTGGGGCAGGTGAGTGTAATGATAACCCTGAAATCCTCTCAAGAGCTGGTCATTGAAAAGGAACAGCCCTATCTGCGGTCCACCACCACCGAGAACGACGGTCAGGGCGGAAGCCGTTCCGTCAGTCAGGTGGAGACGGAGGAAAATACGGTATACAGAACCAACGGGAGCATAAGCGAGCCCTATGTGATCAAGACGCTGCCTCCGGAAATTGAAGGGGTGGTGGTGGTGGCGGAAGGAGCCGGCAGCGGCACTGTGAACCGAACCATTGTAGAGATGGTACAGGCACTGTTTGGAGTGGAAGCACATAAAGTAAAAGTAGTAAAAATGGAAATAGCCAAGTAGCATATATCCGTGAAAAGGCTCATACAATGAAGTAGTAAATCGCAAAGAAGGAGAAAGACGTGAAAAACTTAATCAAAAAAAATCAGCTAATGATTACCGCACTTGCCATTATGATTGCCATTGCCGGCTATCTGCAATTTGCGGGTACAGGACTGGAGGAGGAATATCTGTCTACAGAGGGCGGTGCCGGTACGGCAGGTGCAAGTACTGTGGATTCCGGAGGTGTCATTACGGAGAATTATACGGCAGGCGGGCTTCTGGATCTGTCGGAAGAGGATCTGATGACGGGAACCCTGACAGAGATGGAAGGTTTGACGGGAACGGAGGGCCTGACGCAAATGGAAGGTCTGACAGGTACGGAAGGTTTGACACAAATGGAAGGTCTGACGGGAACGGAAGGCCTGACAGAGATTGAAAGTCTGGACTCTGAGGATGACATTATTGTGGATGATTATCTGGAAGACGGTATGGTCGTTGCAGGCGCGGATACTTCGGCGGCAGGCCAGCTGGCGGAAGCAACCCCGGATGAAAACGAGATTCCCGGTGAAGCCGTGTTTACCTCTACGGGAGGAGTGGCGATTCTTTCCGATGCAAAGCTTCTGAAAGAACAGACCAGAGCCAGAAATAAGGAGACACTGCTGGATATTATTGAGAGTGAAGGACTCACCGATACCCAGAAGCAGGAAGCAGTGGATACCATGGTGGCAATGACGGCCATTGCGGAGAAGGAAGCGGCAGCGGAAATCCTTTTAGAAGCAAAAGGGTTTAAGGACGTAGTGGTGAGCATCAACGGTAATGCCGTGGACGTAGTTGTCAACGCTACGGAGCTGGATGACGTCATGAGAGCGCAGATCGAAGACATCGTAAAGAGAAAAACGGAGATTCCTGCAGAGAACATCATTATCAGTACCGTGGTTCAGTAAATTTTGGTATAAATTACATAAAATATATGATATACTATTACGAAGAGATTTTCTTGGGCACAGTTTTGAATGAGGGCCGGGAAAATCTTAGACCTCACAAGCTGTTAAAGCAGCCGGAAGAATGCCTTGAAAACAGGAATGCTTCCCATGAAAGATATGTGTGCCGTAAAGCGGCAGGATGCTGGGCGGCGTGAAAGGATCATGCGAAAGGATCATAAGCTACATGAAGAGAGTATTTTTGATAGTGCTGGACAGCTTTGGAATCGGGGAGATGGAAGATGCGGCTTCTTATGGGGATGTAAATGTAAACACCTTGAGAAGCGTGTCCTCCAGCCCCTTTTTCCATGTCCCTCATTTGAGGGAGCTGGGACTTTTTGACATAGAAGGGGTTACCGTGGGGGAGCCCATGGGAGAAGGCAGGCATAAGGCAGCCATAGCCCGGCTCAAGGAGGCGTCCAAGGGAAAGGACACTACCATCGGTCATTGGGAGATTGCGGGAGTATACTCACCCAGACGGCTGCCCACCTATCCGGAGGGGTTCCCGGAGGAAGTGCTGGAGCCTTTTCGGCAGCAGACGGGCAGAGGGGTATTGTGTAATCGGCCTTATTCCGGTACGGCGGTAATCAACGACTACGGGAAAGAGCATCTGCGGACGGGGGATTTGATCGTCTATACCTCCGCGGACAGCGTGTTTCAGATAGCGGCTCATGAGGACGTCGTTCCCGTGGAGCAGCTCTATGAATATTGTAAAATCGCCCGGAAAATCCTTCAGGGAAAACACGGCGTGGGAAGAGTCATTGCGCGTCCTTTTACGGGGGAGGAGGGAAGCTTCATCCGCACCTCCCGCCGTCATGATTTTTCCATGGAGCCGCCGTCCGTTACCATGCTGGACCAGCTGAAGGCGGCAGGCAAGGATGTGATTGCCGTGGGGAAAATCAATGACATTTTTGCCGGAAAGGGCATTACGGAAGCGGTTTCCACCGGCGGCAATGAAGAGGGAATCCGGCGCACACTGGAATATTTGGACAAGGACTTTGAGGGGCTTTGTTTTGTAAATCTGGTGGACTTTGATATGCTGTACGGGCATCGCAGAGATGTGGACGGTTATGCCAAGGCATTGAGCTATTTTGACCAAAAGCTTCCGGAGATCATGGGAAAGATGCGGGAAGGGGACATACTGATGATTACCGCGGATCATGGCTGCGACCCGGCTTACGGGGCTACAACGGATCATACAAGGGAGTATACGCCTTTTCTCCTGTACGAACCATGCCCTCGACATTTCTTTCCGGAAAATTTGGGGACATTTTATACATTTGCAATGATTGGGGCTACTGTGTTACAATATTTCGGTATTCGGCCGGAATTTGAGGAGATTAAGCCGTTGGGTGTGCTTATGGATTAAGAAGAGCCGGTGCAGGCAGCAGGAGATGCCGGACGGCAATATCGAAATGTGATAAGATTCCGGCAGGCTCCGGAAAAAGGGAAACGATTATGGAGGATTATGACCCATGAGTAATTATACGGAAGAAATTAACCGCCGCCGTACTTTTGCCATTATATCCCATCCGGATGCGGGCAAAACTACATTGACAGAGAAGTTCCTGCTTTACGGGGGAGCCATTAATCTGGCGGGAAGCGTCAAGGGAAAGGCCACGGCCAGACACGCCGTGTCCGACTGGATGGAGATTGAGAAGGAGAGAGGTATTTCCGTTACTTCCTCGGTGCTGCAGTTTGAATACGACGGCTACTGCATTAACATTTTGGACACGCCGGGGCATCAGGACTTTTCCGAGGATACCTACCGTACCTTGATGGCGGCGGATTCCGCCGTTATGGTGATCGACGCGTCCAAGGGTGTGGAGGCACAGACCAGAAAACTGTTTAAGGTCTGCGGCATGAGAGGGATTCCTATTTTTACTTTTATCAATAAACTGGACCGCGACGCCAACGACACCTTTGACCTGCTGGACGAGATCGAGAAAGAGCTTGGGATTGCCACCTGCCCTTTAAACTGGCCCATCGGGTCCGGTAAAAGCTTCAAGGGTGTATATGACAGAGAGAAAAAGTGTGTCATCTCTTATTCCGATACGGAAAAGGGAACCAAGGAAGGCGTTGCCACGGAGATTCCCATTGAAGATGAGGCGCAGTTGAGGGCGCTCATCGGGGACGAAGCGGCGGACAAGCTGCTGGAGGAGGTGGAGCTTCTGGACGGCGCCAGCGCCGAGTTTGATTTGGGACAGGTACAGGCGGGACAGCTGACCCCGGTGTGCTTCGGCTCCGCGCTGACGAATTTCGGTGTGGAGATTTTCCTAAAGCATTTCCTCAGCATGGCTACCACGCCCCTTCCCAGAAAAGCGGATGTGGGGGTGATTGAACCGGCAGAGAACGATTTCAGCGCTTTTGTCTTTAAGATTCAGGCAAATATGAACAAGGCACACAGGGACAGAATTGCCTTTATGCGGATTTGCTCGGGCCGGTTTGACGCCCAGATGGAAGTGCGCCACGTTCAGGGAAACAGGGTGATGCGTCTTTCCCAGCCCCAGCAGATTATGGCGGACGAGAGAAAAATATTGAGTGAGGCTTATGCGGGAGACATTATCGGGGTGTTCGACCCGGGTATTTTCTCCATCGGCGATACCGTGTGTATGCCCAAGGAAAAGTTTCAATATGAAGGGATTCCCACCTTTGCCCCGGAGCATTTTGCCAGAGTGCGGCAGATGGATACCATGAAGAGAAAACAGTTTGTAAAAGGCATCGAACAGATTGCTCAAGAAGGAGCCATCCAGATTTTTCAGGAGTTCAATACGGGTCTGGAGGAAATCATTGTAGGGGTGGTGGGAGTGCTGCAGTTTGATGTGCTGAAATACCGGCTGGAAAACGAATACAATGTGGAGATTCGGCTGGAGAACCTTCCCTATGAGCATATCCGCTGGATAGAGAATAAGGACGAGATTGATCTGGACAGGCTGACGGGCACATCCGATATGAAGAAGGTCAAGGATATGAAGGGCAATCCGCTGCTTCTGTTTGTCAATGCATGGAGCGTGGGCATGACTCTGGATCGGAATAAGGGCTTGGTGCTGGCGGAGTTCAGCCGGAATTAATGTGAAAAAACATTTCACAATCCTGATTTGAATGCCTGCCAGAGCAGGCGTATGGGAATTAATGTGAAAAAACATCTAATTGTTTTAGCATTTTTTGCTCACGGCAGAGGCTGTTTTGCAAAGAAATTCTATGTCCCCCACGAAGCTAAAGCAATTAGAAAAATGTCGAAAACAGGGAGACAGGAAACCGATTTATGAAGAAACAGATAAGTATATTTCTTTCAGGCTTGCTGCTTCTGATACTTTGCAGCTGCGGGGAGGAAGATATTCTGGGGGAGATTCCCAGAGATTATGCCATAGCCACTGCGGAAACGCCGGGAGAAAGCGGACAGGAAGAGAATTCGCAAGCCGCTGCCCCGTCTTCGGAAGCCGAGGAGAGTAACGAAGGCTCCGGCTCGGAGGAGGAAGAGAGTCCCTTTTCCTTTTTGATGGAGGAGGCTTCCGTATATGCATATAATAATTTGTCGGAGATGGAGCGGATCTGGTATCGGGATATGGAGGAGATACTGGGAAGCTTCGGAACGGAACGGAAACTTTCCGGAGCGTGCCTTGAGAGCGGCATGGGGGAGGGGGATATTGACAGGATCTTTCAGTGTGTTCTGAACGATCACCCCGAACTGTTTTATGTGGAGGGCTATTCCTACACAAAATATACCCGCGGGGAAAAGATCACCTCCATCGTGTTTTCCGGCAGCTATACCATGGATTATGACACGGCATTGGTGCGCAAGACTGAAATCGAAGCGGCTGTGGAGGAAATTCTCGGGGGAATCGGCGGGGACGCCTCGGACTATGATAAGATAAAATATGTATATGAGACATTAATCCGGAATACGGATTACCGGCTGGGGGCACCCGACAATCAGAATGTTTATTCTGTGTTCGTCAACCATGCGTCTGTCTGTCAGGGATATGCCAAAGCCACACAATATCTCCTGAACAAGCTGGGGATAGAATGCAGTCTGGTGCTCGGGACGGTGGATACGGGGGAAGGCCACGCATGGAATCTGGTGAAGGCTGACGGAGAATATTATTATGTGGACACCACATGGGGCGATGCCTCCTACCAGATCAGCGGAAGTGCGGAAGGGCTGGCGGAGTATGCCATGCCGGAGATTAATTACGATTATCTGTGCGTCACCACTGCGGAGCTGCTGAGAACCCACACGTTGGGCGGGCAGGTTCCCATGCCTCAGTGTACCGCAACGGAAAACAATTATTATGTGCGGGAGGGCGCATTGTTCGCGGAGTATGACAGAGAACAGATGGGGGAACTGTTTCAGAAATCCTTGGAGCAGGGGAAAAAGGACGTAACGATAAAATGTACGGATTATGTCTGCTATAACAATGTGGTTTCCGCATTGATCAACGGTCAGGAAATCTTTGATTATCTGTCGGGAAACGAGGGTTCTGTGGCATATACCCAGAATGACAACCAGCTTTCCCTGACTTTTTGGGTGACAAACGAGTAAGGAATATGTTATACTAAACTATATGCAGCTGACTGCTCCATCAGGCAGGAAAGATGATAGAAATCTATTTTCAGGAGGGAATTCACATGGAAAAAGAAATAGATAAAAATGCGGTAGTACTGAAAGCCGAGGAGAATACCGGTGTGGTGCAGATTGCGGATGACGTGGTGGCAATGATTGCATCCCTTGCCACTACGGAGGTGGAAGGCGTAGGAGCCATGGCCGGAAATATTACCAATGAACTGATGAGCAAGGTGGGCATGAAAAAGCTCACAAAGGGCGTCAGGGTGGACGTACAGAACGGCAATGTGAAGGTGGATCTGGCTTTGACCATGGAATACGGCTACAATATCCCCGCCACCTGCCAGAAGGTTCAGAACAAGGTGAAAGCGGCTATCGAAAACATGACGGGCCTGAACTGTACCGATGTCAATATCCGCATTGCGGGCGTAAGGGTAAGATAAATCATAGGAAAAGTATTATAGCAAAAGGATAAATGTGCCAATGGGACGACATGAGCAGAGAGAACAGGTTTTTATGCTTTTATTTCGTGTAGAGTTTCACACTCCCGAGGAAATGCCCCGGCAGGAGAGACTGTTTTTCGAGGATAACGAGACGGTTACCCGGGAGAAGGACGCAGCATATATAGAAGCAAAGGAAAAGGCCGTTCGTGAGAAAATATCGGAAATTGATCAAATTATAGACAAAAATACGGAAGGGTGGGACACCACCCGCATGGGAAAGGTGGAGCTTACCATTCTCAGGCTGGCCGTTTATGAAATGTTGTTTGATGAAGACGTTCCAAAGGGAGTAGCCATTGACGAAGCGGTGGAAATTGCCAAGAAATTCGGTCAGGATAATTCCGGCGGTTTTGTCAATGCAATTCTTGCAAAAATTTCAAAGCTGGGTGATTGACATTCGGAGTGTTTATACGGTTGCACAAATAAATTCATATATTAAAAATATGTTCACGCAAGATTATTTGCTGAAAAATCTCTTTGTAAAAGGAGAGGTAAGCAATTGCAAGTATCATACGTCGGGACATATTTACTTTACACTAAAGGATCCTAAGGGCACTGTCAGCTGCGTTATGTTCGCAGGGAACCGGTCGGGTCTTTCTTTTCGTATGTCAGAAGGGCAGCAGGTAATCGTAGGCGGCACAGTGGATGTCTATGAACGTGACGGCAAATACCAGCTCTACGCAAAGCAGATTCTGCTGGACGGAAACGGCCAACTCTATGAAAAGTATGAGCGGTTGAAACGGGAGCTGGAGGAGCTTGGCATGTTTGCGCCGGAATACAAGCAGCCCATCCCCAAATACAGTAAGACGGTTGGGGTAGTCACTGCGGACACCGGCGCGGCGGTAAGGGACATTATACAGATTGCACACAGGCGGAATCCCTATGTGCAGATCATCCTCTATCCCGCCATCGTACAGGGGCAGGCGGCAGTTCCCAGTATCGTGAACGGCATCCGGGGGCTGGAGAGGCTGGGAGTGGATGTGATGATTGTGGGAAGAGGGGGCGGCTCCATTGAGGATCTCTGGGCCTTCAATGAGCGTGAAGTGGCTCAGGCGGTGTTTGACTGTTCCGTTCCCGTTATCTCCGCAGTGGGGCACGAGACGGATACTACCATTATTGATTTTGTGGCTGATCTGCGGGCGCCCACACCTTCTGCGGCGGCAGAGCTGGCAGTGGCGGATATCAGGGATACTTTGAGGGAGCTGAGGAGCCTTCAGGATACATTGGACAGGCTGATGCGCCGCAGACTGGAAGCAAAGCGGATGCAGCTGCATCAGGCAGAGCTGCAGATGAAGCTGTTCAGTCCGGCAAACCGTATCCGGGAACAGAAAATGCTGGCTCTTCAGATAGAAGAAAAGCTTCAGGAAAGGATGCAGCGTATTCTGGAGAACAGGAAGAGCCGGTTTATGATTTGTCTGGAGAGATTAAAGGGTCTCTCACCTTTGGAGAAGCTGAGCAGCGGCTATTCCTATGTGGAGGATGAACGGGGCAGAAATATTCGGTCTGCCGCTCAGGTTTCCGTCGGAGACAGGCTGCTGATTCGGCTGAAGGACGGACAGGTGGAAGCGGAGACCCGGCGTGTAGAGCAAAAGGAACCCCTTGAATCAGACTTGGATAACGGGACGGAGCAGATAGAGGAAGGCGGCTTGTAATGGGTATGGAGCAGGAACAATATAGCTTAGAAGAAAATTTTGTCAGGCTGGAAAACAAGATGGAACAGCTGGAGCGGGAGGACATTCCTCTGGAGGAGGCATTCCGCGCCTACAGTGAGGGTATGGCGATCCTGAAACAATGCAGCGAACAAATTGACCGTGTGGAAAAGCAGGTACTGAAGCTTAACGAGGAGGGACAGCTGGAGGAATTTGGTGATGGAAGCACAGGAATTTAACGAGATTTTGCAAGAAAAGACAAAAAAAATAGACAGGATTATCCAAAGCTTTCTGCCGGAGGAGAAGGGATATCAGAAAACGGTGGCGGAGGCCATGAATTATAGTATCACCGTGGGCGGCAAGAGACTGCGCCCTATGCTGATGGAGGAAACCTTTCGATACTGCGGCGGCATAGAGGAGGAGCTTCCTCTTTTGGAGCCTTTTATGGCAGCCATTGAGTTCATACATACCTACTCATTGGTTCACGACGATCTGCCGGCCATGGATAATGACGAGTACCGCAGGGGCAAGAAGACTACATGGCGTGTCTATGGGGAAACCATGGGGATTCTGGCGGGGGACGGCTTGCTGAATTATGCCTTTGAGACGGCATTGCAAGCCTTCGAGCTTTGCTGCGGCACTGACAGGGAGTATTACACGACTGTGTCCTACCCTCAGTATAATGTACAGCAGTTGTCCAAAGCCATGGCGATCTTAGCCCGAAAAGCAGGAATCTACGGTATGATCGGCGGGCAGACGGCCGATATTGAAGCGGAGAGACAGGAAGGAATTCTGGGAAAAGAGCAGCTTTTGTTCATCCATGAGCATAAAACGGCGGCTTTGATTCAGGCGGCTATGATGATCGGCGCGGCGGTTGCCGGTGTGACGGAGGAGGAACGGCTGGGACAGATTGAAAAGTGCGCATATAATATCGGGATTGCCTTCCAGATTCAGGACGATATTCTGGATGTGGTGGGTGACAGTGAGGAATTGGGCAAGACCGTGGGCAGCGATGCACAGAACCATAAGCAGACTTACGTGACCATCAACGGTCTGGAGCAGTCAAGGAGAGACGTAAAAGATTTGACGGAAGAGGCAATAGTAATTCTGGATTCTTTCGGGGGGGAGAATGCCTTTTTGAAAGAGTTGCTGTTGTCACTGGTACACCGCCGGAAGTAAATGCTTTTTACTTGGGTGTAGCACATCCTATGATGAAGCGGACAGGGGGAAAGGTATGCTGTTAGAGACCATTGAGAAACCCAATGACATTAAAAACATAGCCAAGGAGGATTACAGGGAGCTTGCGCAGGAGATCAGGGACTTCCTGATCCGGTCCATCAGTGTGACCGGCGGGCATCTGGGATCCAATCTGGGCGCCGTAGAGCTGACTATGGCGCTGCATCTGGCGTTAAACCTGCCGGAGGATAAGATTATATGGGATGTGGGACATCAGTCCTATACCCATAAGATTCTCACGGGACGCCGGGAGGGATTTCTTTCTCTTCGGCAGTTTCACGGCATGAGCGGTTTTCCCAAAAGAAAGGAAAGCGCCTGTGATGTGTTTGACACGGGCCACAGCTCCACCTCTATCTCCGCAGGCTTGGGCATGGTTAAGGCCAGAGAAATCAAGGGAGAAAAGAGCACTATCGTATCCGTCATCGGAGACGGCTCCCTGACCGGCGGGATGGCCTATGAAGCGCTGAACAATGCGGCGAAACTGGAAAGTAATTTCATTGTGATTTTGAACGATAACAATATGTCCATCTCCGAAAACGTGGGCGGCGTGTCGAAATATCTGAACAATATCCGTACCGCCAGCGGTTATCTGGATTTGAAGGAAGGCATCTACAATGCACTGCTGGGAACCAAGCGGGGCGACAGCACCATCAACCGTATCCGCAGAGCCAAGAGCAGTTTTAAACACTTGGTAATTCCGGGAATGTTCTTCGAGGATATGGGTATCACCTATTTGGGGCCGGTGGACGGCCATAATATTGAAGGTTTGGTGAGAGTAATCAATGAGGCCAAGCGCGTAAAGGGAGCGGTTATTATCCATGCTATTACCCAAAAAGGAAAGGGTTATGCTCCGGCGGAGCGTCATCCCGCCAGATTTCATGGTGCGGAGCCTTTTGACATCGGAACGGGAATTCCCTCCCATCCTAGGGCGGAAGCCAATTATACGGATATTTTTTCTACGGTTATGTGCAAGCTCGGGCAGCGTGACGAACGGATTGTGGCGATTACGGCGGCCATGCCCGACGGCACGGGGTTAAAGCGGTTCCGCAATATGTATCCCAACCGGTTCTTTGATGTGGGTATTGCGGAAGAACATGCCGTAACCTTTGCGGCAGGGCTTGCGGCGGGAGGCTTGAAGCCCATTGTGGCGGTTTACTCCTCCTTTTTACAGAGAGCTTACGATCAGATTCTCCATGATGTATGCATTCAGAATCTGCCGGTGGTTTTTGCTATTGACAGAGCGGGATTGGTGGGCAGCGACGGTGAGACGCATCAGGGAATTTTTGATTTTACCTATTTATCCGGTATACCCAATATGCACATATGCGCACCCAAGAATAAGTGGGAACTGTCGGATATGCTGAAATTTGCCGTGAAATTTGACGGTCCTATTGCAGTACGCTATCCCCGCGGTACTGCTTATTCGGGCTTAAAAGAGCATCGGTCCGGTATTGAACTGGGGAAGGCGGAATGGATTTACAAGGAGCGGGAGATTGCCCTCTTTGCCGTGGGCAGTATGGTAAAGACCGGTGAGACGGTGCGGGATATGTTGAAGGCTCAGGGCCGGTCGGTGAGCCTGATCAATGCCCGTTTTGTAAAGCCCATTGACGAAGAGGCCGTGAAGGAAGCCTGCAGGGAGCACATACTGATTGTCACCATGGAGGAAAATGTAGGCGGCGGGGGCTACGGTGAGAAGGTGCTGGATTACATGAATCGGACGGGGCTACGGAACGGATATTTGAGGATCAGCGTTCCCGATGCCTATGTGGAGCATGGCAATGTAGAGCTCTTAAAGCAGGAGATCGGCATTGACGCGGACAGTATTGTTAAAAGGATTTCGGAAGTGTATCCCGGGTATGGATTGTAATGTTATGGGGCTGTCCTAAGGCATTGCCTTGCGTGATCCCTGTGAAAACTACTGTTGTCGGATTGCATTCGGGAAAAAAGGAATCAAAAGAAAGGGTTCGTTAATCGGTATGAAGGAACGCCTCGACGTTATTTTAGTAAATCAGGGTTATGCCGCTTCCAGAGAAAAGGCCAAAGCCATCATTATGTCGGGAAATGTCTATGTGAACGGTCAGAAGGAAGATAAGGCAGGAACTTCCTTTGACCAGAGCAAAATACAGCTTGAAGTCAGGGGCAGCTCCTTGAAGTATGTCAGCCGCGGCGGACTAAAGCTGGAAAAAGCCATGGAAAAGTGGCAGTTTAAGCTGACGGATATGATTTGTATGGATATCGGTGCGTCCACCGGAGGGTTTACGGACTGTATGCTGCAGAACGGGGCCGCCAAGGTCTATTCCGTGGATGTGGGGCATGGGCAGCTTGCGTGGAAGCTGCGGAATGATCCCAGAGTGGTATGTATGGAGCAGACCAATTTCCGGTATATGGTGAGAGAAGACATTCAGGAAGAATTGGATTTTGCCAGTGTGGACGTATCCTTTATTTCTCTGACGAAGATTTTGATTCCCGCCAGAAACCTGTTAAAGCCGGAGGGTCAGATGGTATGCCTGATTAAGCCCCAATTTGAGGCGGGGCGCGGGAAAGTAGGGAAGAACGGCGTGGTGCGGGAGTCTGAGATCCACAGGGAAGTGATAGCTAAGATTGTGGACTATGCGGACAGTATCGGGTTCTCCGTGCTTCATTTGGAATTTTCCCCCATCAAGGGTCCGGAGGGCAATATCGAGTATTTGCTTCATTTAAAAAAGGAGCGGGAACTTTCCGATGAACTCCGCAGTCTGACGGAGCGTGACGCCGAGGAAGGTCTGCAGCTTATAATAGAGAACGGAAGCGGGATGTCTCGCCGGGAAGAGTGGGAAAAGCTGATCCGGGAGACGGTGGAGAATTCTCACAATCTAACTTGATTACATATGCCGCCGAAGCGGTTTAATCCGAAATTATGCGGATTGTGTGCTGCCGAAGCGGTTTAATCCGAAATTATGCGGATTGTGTGCCGCCGAAGCGGTTTAATCCGAAATTATGCGGATTGTGTGCTGCCGAAGCGGTTTAATCCGAAATTATGCGGATTATATGTGTCATTAAAGCGGGGTATCCGCAGCTTCGCGGTATGTTTGTGCTGTCATAGAAGGCATATACGAAAGCGCGGCGGAAACGTTTTAACCGGATGTTTGTAAAAGGGGGTATGGTGATGAAACATTTCTTAATATTTACCAACAGGCATAAGGACAAGAATCTGGAGACCACGAAAAGAATTTGTGATTTTTTGGAACGAAGAGGGCAGAAGGCTACCACATGGGTGGAGGAAGAGGATTGGAAGGAAAATATGCGGGTAGATACCGAGGAGGCGCCGGCGGATCTTCCCACGGACGTAGACTGCATTATTGTTCTCGGCGGAGACGGTACCGTGCTTCAGGCGGCCAGAGAGACTAAGAAACTGAGTATCCCCATTATCGGTGTGAATCTGGGGACGCTGGGGTATATGACGGAAATCGAGCCGTCCAATTTGGAGGAAGCGCTGGAGCGGCTGATTGCCGGAGATTATATACAGGAAAGCCGTATGATGCTCAACGGAAGGATTTTCTGTGCCAACGGCGGCTCCGAGGAGGGCTGGGCGCTGAACGATATTGTGGTATCCAGAAGCGGTTCCTTGCAGATCATAAAGTTTAATATTTATGTCAACGGACAATTTCTCAATCACTATAACGCGGACGGTGTGATTGTGACCACTCCCACCGGATCCACAGGATATAATCTGTCGGCGGGAGGACCTCTGATCGAGCCTAAGGCCAAGCTGATTATGCTGACTCCCATCTGCCCGCACACATTGAATAAACGCAGTATCATCTTGTCTCCGGAGGATGTGATTGAGATTGAGATTCCCGAGGGAAGAGGCGGCAGGATACAGACTGTAGAGGCCAATTTTGACGGCTGTCATGTGATACCTTTAAGGACAGGGGATCGAATCCGTGTCGTACAGTCCGAGAAGACCACGGAATTCCTGCAATTGAATCAGGTCAGCTTTTTAGAGGTATTACATAAAAAAATGAGGGAAAATTAGTACGGTTCCGTTTTTTCCCGGATTCGGCGGCCTGC
>Ga0137308_100926_pt1 | contig 36391 bp, 28 predicted proteins | sample Inofrocosms_June_FD_97181 | JGI IMG/M metagenome (GOLD analysis project Ga0137308, IMG submission 97181) | Mouse cecal microbial communities from Vienna, Austria - N-Acetylneuraminic and N-Acetylglucosamine D2O microcosms_June | ecosystem: Host-associated > Mammals > Digestive system > Large...
GCCGGAGTAGAGGAAGACCATGCTTCCTTCGTTCAGCTTCTCAAAAAGCCTCTGCCGGCTGCTTTTGTAAAAATTTGCTGTCATAACAGCCTCCCGTATTTTGAATTCTGACACAAATCAGGTTTTATCAAGGATTCGTTCCGCGCAGTCACAAAAGAAACGGACGATGTGGAGCATAGCAGTCTCATCAAAGTCAAAATCAGAAGCATGATGGACACCGCTGGTCCCTTCCCGGTCAGAGCGGCTTCCGATAAAGCAGAAAAAGCCGGGGAACACATGAAGAAATTCAGAAAAATTATCTGACGCAGACGTGGGTGGAAGCTGGAGTAACCGCAGGCCACAGGCCATAGCGGCGTCCTGACCAATTGCAGTGGCAGCCGGATCGTTGACGACCGGATATGCCGCCATCGTCTCAAAACTGGTTTTTGCGATGCCGCCGTATATGGCCGCAATCCGTTCTGCGGTATCCTGGATCATATCCATCAATATCTTGCCGTCCCCATCGCCCGAAAAGCGGAACGTCCCCTCCAGCCGGGCAGTCTCGGGCAGGACGTTGTACCGTTGTCCGGCCTGGATGGCGCAGGGACTGACGACACAGGTACGAGCAGCTTCCAGGCGGTTGGAGGGAATTGCAATCAGATGTTGGTAAATGTCGCAGGCGATGGTCAGCACGTTGGAAACGAGATCTGGCCGGGAACCGTGTCCGCCTTTGCCTGTTATGTCGATATAGAAGATGCCCGCCCCGTTGGCACGAAGACCGGGGCCGACGTCGATGGCGCCAGTATCAAGAATTGACAGCAGGTGTGCGCCAATCGCCATATCCACGCCGCCGTGTGCTTTCAGGTATTCCACGCACTTGTCAGCTCCCTGGCCGGCCTCTTCTCCCTGCTGAAAGCAGAGGTAGACCGTTCCGTGCAGCTGATTTTTCATGGATAGAAGCGCCCTGGCTGTGCCGAGAAGCACCGCTGTGTGCCCGTCATGCCCGCAAGCGTGCATTACATTTTCCTGCGTACTCTTCCAGGGGACATCCACGGTTTCCTGCACCGGAAGCGCGTCAAAATCCGCTCGGATAGCGAGTTTCTTTCCGGGGCCGAATGCTATGCGGCCAATCACGTTCTTTTCGCCGGCGAGTTCATAGGGAATGCCCAGTGCGGACAACTCCTCACAGATTCTGCCGCAGGTCCAATCCTCCTGCATGGACAACTCAGGATGCTGGTGCAGCTCCCGGCGCAGGGAGACAACATATTCTTGTAATGCGTGAGAGTTCAGAAAATCATTCATTTGGAGTACTCCTTGTCACAATTCTTTCAAAGATTTTTATCCACTACGGCCTTGCATTGGCCGGAATTAGATGGTATACTTGTTTGTGCAATCAATGGTTGCATACACAGATAATTGGAGAAGCATTATGGCAGAAAAGTTATCAGAAAAAATATACAGCCAGTTGAGAAGAGAGATCGAAGCAGGCAAAATAGACGGACGAACCATTTTGAGCGAGTGCCAGCTTGCAACGGAATTCAATGTAAGCAAGGCCCCGGTCCGGGACGCGCTCCATCTGTTGTGCAGTCAAGGCTATCTCATCAGCCTTCCCCGCAAGGGATATATGGTCAATATTTTTACTGCGGAAGACATCAACCAGATCCAAGTGATCCGCCGGGAGTTGGAGAAGCTGTCCGCACGGCTCGTCATTGAACGCGCCGCAGATGCGGAAATAGAATCTCTGCGGACACTAATCTCGGATGGCTGTGACGCAAAGACAGCCTCTGAAACCAGCAACGCAATGTTCCATATGAAGCTGGCTGAACTGAGCGGCAACAAGTATCTTCCCGGTATCCTGAGCGAACTGGTCTACAAGGCATCGCAAACGCAGCTTGGCTCCAGCTATGTGAAGCCTAACCGGCACGAGGAGATCGTTAAGGCGCTGCTGGAGCGGAATCTCAGCAAAGCGGAAGCGCTGATCGAGAGCGACATAGGGTTTTTGTAAGGCGTGTTTTTCCTATATTGACAGCAGCCATGTGAAAGAGGTTCCACATGGCTGCTGTCTTGTTTTGCGCAGGTATGCGGGGTCTGTCGTATTGCGGTTTTTACTCTGCGCTGGACTTCTGGGCGCTCAGATCCTTCAGCAGCTGCTTTTCCATGCGGGCGACCACCACAAGGATCAGGACTACAAGCAATGCAATGACGATGGGGGCAATCAGGTTCTCGACATAGAAAAGCCTGAGAATTGTGGGGCTGGGCGTATCACCCGCCTTATAGTGGAAAATTGCCAGGAGTCCGGCTGCCACCGCATTGCTGACCGCCTGGCCGAATTTCTGTGAGAAGGTAAATACGGACATGATGACGCTCTGGTTGTCCGCGCCGCGGAGCTTGCCGTAGGAGGATGCATATGGATACTCTGAATTTGACTCTGGCCCCGCGCTGGGGAAACGACACGGTGGCGGATATGAACATCCGCGGGTCGTTTCCTGCCAGCGGCATTCCAGCGGACAATGCCAGGCCCGCGCTGGACTATTCGGATCAGGCGTTTGGCGGGATTTGCCCATTCCCCGACTACAAGGAATTGACCGTCACAGATGATCTGGGGGAAGTCCCCTGGCATTTGGACGCCGCGCCCTCCTGCTACAGCGCGGCGACTTTCAAGGGCCTCTACTTTGAGCGCCCTGTCCAGGGGACAGCGCGGTGGAGCTACCGCATCCTGCCTCGCATTTTGCCGGAAGGCTACCGCAGCAGCCCTTACTACGATTTCCGCGCGGAGCCGCTGGGGCTGAACGGCTCCGGCATGTTTGCGTTCATCCTGCCCAACACGGAGAATGCGCAGGTGCAGATCCATCTGGACTGGGACCTCAGCAATATGCCAGAAGGTGCGCGGGGCATCTGGTCCTACGGCGAGGGCAGCGTGGAGAAAGTCCTGACCGCATGGCAGATTCGGCTTTCTCTGTTCAACACCGGCGTTATGCAGTCCGTGGAACACGGGCACTTCGGCGTATACTGGTTCTCTGAGCCGTATTTCGCTGTCAAGAATGTTGCCGGGCGGCTATATCCCATATACCAGTACATGGCGGACTATTTCCACGATGCGGGGTCCAGTTTCCGGGTATTCCTGCGCCGGGACCCCTTTGAGATCAGCGGCGGCGGCTCTGCCTGCCCCTACGCCTTCATTTCTGGCTACAGCGCCATGGGTGGCATGGATGCGGACAAATGGTTCAACGTCCTGATCCACGAAATGACCCACACCTGGCCCTCTATGGCAGACTTCAACGTGGGCGAGGGCACTTGGTTCAGCGAGGGCTGCACGGAGTTCTACTGCACTATGCTGCCCTACCGCGGCGGGTTCCTGGACGCGGAATTCACGGTCAAGTGCATCAACTCCAAGATTAAGGGCCGCTATTATGACAATGTGCATCGGGAGATGCCCAATATGGAGATCCCCAAGATTCAGTGGCAGGACCGGCGGGCGCAGGAGGTCCCGTATGGACGTGGGTTCCTCTATCTGGCCAATGTGGATCTGCAGCTGCGCCGGGCGGGCAAGGGCAGTATTGACGATATCGTAGTCAAATACAGCATTGCTGATCCAATGCCCCTCCAGGAGTGGAAAGACTTCGTGCTGGAACGTCTGGGCGAAAAGGGATTGCAGGAATTTGAGGACATGGCGGCGGGCAAGCTGATGGTTCCGGAAGCTGATCTCTTTGGGCCTGAGATTGTGACGGTCCAGGACGAGATTGATCTGAACGGCAAAAAGGCGACATCTTATCATTGGGAGGTCAGGAAATGATTGCGGAAGAAAAACTCCAGGCCCTTGGCATTACTCTCCCCGCGCTGAGCGAGCCAAAGGCAATGTATATCCCGGTGGTACAGACAGGAAATCTCTGCTTTGTCTCCGGCCAGATCCCGATGCTGGACGACCGGCTGGTCTATACAGGCAAGGCGGGGGCGGAGCGGACCCTGGAAGAAGCCCAGGAGGCGGCGCGAATTTGCGTCATCAATGGTCTGGCCGCTCTGCGGGCCCATCTTGGCGACCTGGATCGGATCAAGCGGATCGTCAAGCTTCAGGCGTTTGTCAGCAGCGCAGTGGGCTTTGACAAGCAGCATATCGTTATCAACGCGGCCTCTCAGCTGCTCTATGACGTGCTGGGAGATGCCGGACGCCATGCGCGTACCGCTATTGCGGTGAACCAGCTGCCCTTGGATGCTGCGGTAGAGATCGAATTTATCGTGGAAGTGCAGTAAAATACGGGAAATATGTGCGCATTGCGGTGCGCACATATTTCTGAATCCTTATCCTTCTAAACATATCAATAAAGGAGGTACAGCGATGGAACGCTATTTGTTATCCGGCAACGAGGCCATTGCCCGCGGGGCATATGAAGCTGATCCGGGAGTTCGCTTCTAAAATGGACAAGCTGTATGTCATCGAAGAGCTGGACGGATTCATGGAGGAACAGATCCGCGCCGCCGGCATCGACTGCGTGGGCAAGGAACTGACAGGCAAGCTCTACGAGCTGAATCCCCAACTGCTCCGGGAGCGTATCTTCGGACAGAAGCAGGAAACGGTGGATGTGGGCGTCGCGGCGGTATCCCGCCCCCCGGCTCTGTGTCCCGGATGTCCCCATCGCGGATTCTTCTACACCATGTCCAAGCACAAAGACTTCGTCATCGCCGGGGATATTGGCTGCTACACTTTGGGCGGTTCCGCGCCGCTGCATGCTCTGGACAGCGTAGTGTGCATGGGCGGCGGCTTTACTGTGGCTATGGGCATGGCAAAGGCTTTTGAGTTGACCGGACAGACGGACAAGAAGGTCTTCGGCGTCATGGGTGACTCGACTTTCTTCCACAGCGGCATGACCGGGGCGGCGGAGATCATTTATAACAAGGGCAGCGTTATCCCCGTGGCGCTGGACAACTCTATCACCGGTATGACTGGACACCAGGACAACCCCGGCAGCGGCTGCACTCTCCAGGGGGATATGGCGGAGTCGCTGAAAATCGAGGATATTCTCGCCTCCTGCGGCTATAAGAATATCATCATCGTGGACCCCCAGGACCTGACCGCCATGGAGAAAGCGGTCCAGGATGCCCTGGCCTCTGCGGAGCCAGCCGCCATCATTACCCGCCGTCCCTGCCTGCTCATCAAGCGCATCAAGCACGACGCCGGCAAATGCGGGGTGGATTAGGAGAAGTGCATTGGCTGTAAGAAGTGCCTGAGCGTGGGCTGTCCCGCTGTCATGGTGGAGAATAAGAAGGCCAGAATCGACCCGAACCAGTGCGTAGGCTGTACGGTCTGCGCCCAGGTCTGTCCCAAGAGCGCTATTGCGAGAAAGGAGAACTGAGCCATGAAGACGGCAAAAAGCGCGTTGCTGGTAGGTGTAGGCGGTCAGGGCGCTATCCTCACCGGAAAAGTTCTGGTGAATGGTCTGATGAAAGCCGGATACGACGTAAAGATGAGCGAGGTTCACGGCATGAGCCAGCGGGGCGGCAGCGTATCCACCCAGGTCCACTGGGGCGAGAAGGTGTATTCTCCTGTCATCGGCAAAGGCGCGGCGGACATTGTGGTGGCCTTTGAGAAGATGGAGGCCGTGCGCTACGCGGACTACCTCAAGCCCCACGGTATCGCGGTTATCAACGACTACGAGATGGCGTCCTCCAGCATCGCCGCCGGGCTGTGCCAGTACCCGGAGGGCTGTCTGGAGGCCATGGAGAAGCATTTCCGCTGCCATGTGTTGAAGGCAGGAGAGATTGCCCAGAGCTTAGGCAGTGCCAAGTGCATGAATATTGTCCTGTTCGGCGGCATGGTCAAGGCTTTGGATATGGATAACATTGATTGGGAAACGGTTATCGCGGAAACGGTACCGGAGAAGTTCCGGGAACTGAATCTGCGGGCTTACCGGGCTGGCCGGGACGCGGTGAACAAGTAGGAGGGCGGTATGCTGAAAAACTTTCAAGCTCTCCGGGAGCAGGTGGGAACCACCGCACCGAAGACGGTGGCCGTAGCCTGCGCACATGACGCCCACACCTTGGAGGCAGTTTTCCGGGCAGCGGAGGAAGGTATCCTGCGGTACATTCTGGCGGGCAGAAAAGATGATATTCTGAGGATCGGTAAAGAACTGGGGCACAGTATTCCTAAGAGCGCTGTCCTTCACACGGAAACAGACGCAGAGTCGGCAGAAACCGCCGTGAAGCTGATTCGGGAGGGCAAGGCGGACTTTCTCCAGAAGGGACTCATGCATACCTCCACGATTTTGAAAGCCGTGGTGAACAAGGAGACCGGCATTGGTATGGGCCGTCCCATGTCCCACACCGCCTTGCTGGAGGTTCCCGGCTATCACAAGCTGCTGGGGGTGGCTGATGGCGGTATGATTCCCAGCCCTGACCTGGAAGCGAAAAAGGCCATCCTCCGCAACGCTGTGGAGCTGTTCCGGCGGCTGGGGTATGAGCGGCCTATGGTGTCCGCTGTCTGCGCAGCGGAGACAGTCAGTCCAAAGATTGCGGAAACTGTAGATGCCGCCGCACTGAAAGAAGCGGCGCAAACCGGAACATTTGGCAGCTGCTATGTAGAAGGGCCTATTTCCTTGGATCTGGCGATGGATAAGGAATCCGCAAGAATCAAGGGTTATGAGAGCCCAGTCTGCGGCGAAACAGACATTCTGTTGGTACCCAGCATGGCGGCTGGAAACATCATGGTGAAAAGCCTGCTGGAGTTCGCGGGAGCGAAAATGGTGGGCGTGGTTACCGGCGCGAAATGTCCCATTGCCCTTAATTCCCGCAGCGCCAGTTTTGCGGAAAAGTACAATTCTCTGCTGGCCTGCGCTCTGGCCGGCGGACAGTAAGTAGGAGGCGCTTATGGGATACAAACAGCTGATTATCAATCCTGGCTCCACCAGCACCAAACTGGCTCTTTACAACGGCGCGGAGAAAATCGTTCAGGAGAATATGGAGCACGATGCTGCCCAGATGCAGAAATTTGAGCGAATTGCGGATCAGATCCCTTTCCGAATGGAGATCATCCGGGATTTCATGGCCCGAAACAGCATCCAGGATGAGGACCTTTCCGCCGTCATGGGCCGGGGCGGCCTGGTGTTTGGCCTGAAAACCGGAGGCTACCTGGTCAATGCGGATCTGTGCGAGGCCCTGGTTAACGATGAACTGAGCCAGCCCCATGCCTCTAATCTGGGCGGACTGCTGGCCTGGGAACTGGCACGGCCTCTGGGGATTCCCGCGTACATCTATGACGCGGTGACCGGTGGGGAACTGACAGAGGTGGCGAAGATCACCGGCATCCGGGACATCGAGCGGCGCAGCTTCTGCCATGTACTCAACAGCCGGGCCATGGCCATCCGGTACGCCCAGGAGAACGGATTGGATTACAACAAACTCAATCTGATTGTGGCCCACCTGGGCGGCGGCATTTCCGCCAGCGTCCACTGCCAAGGGAAGATCATCGACTCCCTGGGGGATGACGACGGTCAGTTCTCCCCGGAGCGGTCCGGGAGCGTGCCGTCCCTGGAACTCATCCGGCTCTGCTTTTCTGGGAACTACACCAGGGCGGATATGGTCAGGAAGGTTCGGGGCGAGGGCGGGTTGTTCGCTCATCTGGGAACCAGCGACTGCCGGATAATTGAGAAAATGATTCAAGATGGCGACCGGCACGCGGATCTGGTCTTTCAGGCGCAAGCATACCAGATTGCCAAGGGTATCGGATTGTTGTCCATAGTCCTTAAGGGAAAATGCGATGCGATCATCCTGACAGGCGGTGTAGCCCACTCCAAGCTGCTTACCGACCGAGTCAAGGAATATGTAGGCTTTATTGCTCCTGTGGCGGTATTGCCAGGGGAGAACGAGATGGAGGCTCTGGCTTATGGCGGCCTCCGGCTCCTCAGCGGAGAAGAAACGGCCCGGCAATATAGAATCCCGCAAGATTAAATTACCTGCTCTCTCTCCTCTCACGGCTTGCGGATGGCACAATGCCCAGCTGTCCGCAAGCCCAATTTTTATAAGGACTGGAATACCTGCAATGTTTTCTAATGCTATGTATGACCTTGGGGCCAAGCGATCCTGTATCCGGGAGCTGTTTGAATACGGCATCCAGCAGGCGAAAATCGTTGGCAGAGAGAACGTCATGGACTTCTCCATCGGCAACCCCTCCATTCCCACACCGGATGCTGTGACAGATGCCTTTGACCGGCTGGTGCAGTCGGAGGACACCATCGCCGTCCACGGCTACACCCCCGCTGCCGGTGATTTCGATGCCAGAGCGGCAGTGGCAGATAATCTCACCTGCCGGGCCCATGTGGAGATCCGACCGGACAACATCTACTTCACCTGCGGTGCGGCTCCGGCGCTGATTTCCACCATCCGAGCCTTGGCGGTTGAGGACGCGGAAATAATGGTCATTGCCCCCTATTTCCCGGAGTATCGCCCTTTTATTGAAAAGAACGGCTGCAAATTTATAGCCGTTCCGCCGGATACGGAGGCATTCCAGATTCGGATGGACGAGTTGGAAAAGCGTATTACGCCTAACACCCAGGCGCTGATCGTCAACTCTCCAAACAATCCCTCCGGCGTGGTGTACACTGTAGAAACCCTGCAAAGGCTGGCGGAGGTACTGACCCGGAAGAGCAAAGAGATCGGCCGCCCCATCTACATCATCGCCGACGAGCCCTACCGGGAACTGGTCTATGACGGTGTGGATGTCCCCTATCTGCCTAACATCTACCCGGATACAATAATCTGCTACTCCTACTCCAAAATACTCTCCCTGCCCGGTGAGCGGATCGGCTACGTCTGCGTCCCGGATTCTGTGACAGACAGCCAGGAACTGTTTGCCGCCATTGCCGGGGCTTCCCGGACTTTGGGCCACGTCTGCGCCCCATCCCTCCAGCAGAAAGTCATTGCCAGATGCGTGGATGTGCGGCCCGACCTCGCCGCATATGACCGCAACCGCATGACGCTGTACAGCGCCCTTACATCCTATGGCTACCGCTGTATCAAGCCTGACGGAGCTTTCTATCTGTTTGTGGAAGCCCCTGGCGGCAGTTCCAGAGCATTTTCTGACCGGGCCAAAGCACATAATTTACTTATCGTGCCGGGGGACGACTTTGGATGTCCGGAATTCTTCCGCTTGTGTACCTGCGTCAGCGGTGACATGGTACAAAAGAGTCTGCCCGTTTTCCAAAATCTCATTTCCAACGCAAAGTTTTGAAAGCGGGTGTAATTGCATGAAATCAAAGGTTTTTCAGAGTATTCGCTCAACCCTGTGGACAACATTCATGTTTCTTGCCGGAAGTACGCTTCTTGCGTTCCTGGTGGCAGCATTCGTCTCTCCGCATGGAATCATTATGGCAGGTACAACGGGGATTGGATTGGCGCTATGCAAATTCCTGCCTGTAGACACAGCCATTGTTGTCCTGGCGCTAAATATCCTGATGCTTCTGCTGGGTCTGTTCGCTTTGGGGAAGAAATTCTTCCTTGCTACAATTGCGAGTTCACTCCTTTATCCTGTGCTTCTGGCCGTTATGCAACGTATCCCCGGCATTGAAAGCCTGACGGAAGATCCCCTGCTGGCCGCTATCCTGGGCGGAGGACTGCTGGGCCTGGCCTTGGGCATGGTCATGCGGGTAGGCGCTTCTACCGGCGGGACGGATGTTCTCAATCTGGTGATGAATAAGTATTTCCATTGGCCGGTGTCCGTATGTGTTTGGATCACAGATATTATCATTATTATTGTGCAGGCCCTGTTTTCCAATACAGAGCAGATCCTCTATGGTATTATCATGCTGGTTATTGAGTCCATTGTCTTGGATCGTGTCATGGTAATGGGCCAATCCCAGATTCAAGTGCTGGTCATGTCCTCGAAATACGATGAAATCCGGAGAAGGTTGCTGGACGAGCTGGAAGCCGGTGTCACCATGCTACATATTGAATCGGGCTATACAAATCGTGAAGGAAAAGGTATCCTCTGTGTCATTCCTCCCAGAAAGCAGTTTGCCGCAAAGGAAATAATCTATGCTGTTGACCCGGAAGCCTTTTTAACAATTACGCAGGTCTGGGAGGTGCAGGGACGTGGATTCAGTTTTGAGCGGCGTATGGGAGCAAAACAGGCGCGTTAAAGGAAATCGTAGTATACGACTTAACCAACTGTATACCCAAATACCAGTTATCCCTTCTCCTGCCCCCTCGCCTTGCGGGGACGCTGCGGCTGCGCCGCCGGACCGGAAGCGAAAGGAAGCGGCAGCACAGAGCGCGGTTGATATTTACCGGGAGATCATCATGGACACTATCAGCTATACTATGATAACGTCTGATTTAAGACGCGCATAAAATCTCTCGAGAGGCTTCGGTAGAATGTGTGGGTAGGAAAATCAGATATGGGCAGCATCTGCCAGAGAGGGGCGCAAGCCCCTCTTGACTACCTGCAAGCACTGTGGCGCAAGGCTGTCAAGGCCGCCGCAGGCGAGGCAAAGCCGGTGCCTTGACTGGCTTGTGACACGGTGCTATTTTCAGCCCTTTTTTGTGTACCACTCCAAATGCCTGAAAACCATTGCTATGGCTGATTTTCAGCAAATCTGCCACCCACACATTCTACCGAAGAGCCTCTCTCGAATAATGACTCTGCAAAGGGCTCGTAGCAAATCGCTGCGGGTCCTTTTTGTTCCCATTTTTCCACAGCATCCGCCGCTCCCGTGAGCTTTGGAAATAATAACGGAATGCCCTGCCGTCATTTCCCGCGATTTTACAACGGAAGAAATAAAATTTACGGTCATTTCATACCCATTCCACATTCCAGCGCTATACTACCAGGAAAAAAGGGGGGACTACGATGGCAACACTGCTAATTGTTGAGGACGACCGCAAGACCAACGATGCGATTTGTGAATATCTAAAGCCTGCGGGCCACAAGGTTATACCAGCTTATGACGGTGGGGATGCATTACAGCTTTTCTGTGAGAACAGCATTGATCTCGTTGTGCTGGATATTATGCTGCCCCATATCAGTGGCCTGTCCATTCTGCACGAGATACGGCGGACAAGTACAACGCCCGTTCTGATGCTCACAGCTATTGAGGATGAATATACCCAAGTCAGAAGTTTTGACGGGCAGGCCGACGATTATATGACAAAGCCCTTTTCTATGGTATTGCTGGGGAGGCGGATTACCGCCCTCCTGCGGCGAAGCGGACAAGCCCCGTTACCCCAAACGATAACTTTTGGTGATGTGACCGTCGATTTTTCCGGCTACACTGCCAGCGACAGCGCCGGGAAAATCGACATCATGCCCAAGGAAGTTGACTTGCTCCGACTGTTGGTGGAGCATAGGGGGCTGGTGTTGACCCGTTCACAGATTTTGGACGAGTTGTGGGGCGCAGACTATCCAATCATCGACCGAACCGTAGATACCTACATCAAAAATCTGCGAAAGAAGCTGCGGCTGGACTGTATCGTGACAGTTAAGGGCATCGGTTACAAATATGAGGTGCGGCCATGAAGGGATTAAAATTGTTTCCGAAAATCTTTCTCTATACTATGGGCATCATGTTGCTTGTCGTTGTTGTCACACACGGGCTAATCTATCTGCTTGTCCCACGGATACAGCTTGCGGTGAGTACCCCGGTCGATGTTGTTGTCAGCATCCGGCAGGAGCCATTTGTGACCGAGGCAGTAGAAAAAGCCCTGCCGATCACCCTAAGTAGCTCCCTGCTGATTTCCGTTGTCTGTTCCCTCCTGTTTTCCAAGGCGATTGCCGGCCCTATCAAGAAAATTTCTGCGTCGGCCGAACAGATGATGAAGTTGGATCATGGGGCGAATTGCCCTGTTCATTCCAAGGATGAAATTGGTACGCTGGCGCAGAATGTCAACGACCTATATTCTAATCTGCTGTCTACGATTGAACATCTGGAACGGGAAAAGGACGCTGTGCGCGATATGGAACAGGCCAAGGTGGACTTTCTGCGGGCGGCATCCCATGAGTTGAAAACGCCTGTAACCGCTTTGAACGCCACCTTGGAAAATATGATTTTAGGCGTTGGGAAATATCAGGACTGCGCTGCCTATCTCCCGGAGTGTAAAGAAATGGTCGGGCAGCTTTCCGGGATGATACATGAAATTCTGGAAACCTCTAAGCTAAACGCCGCAGATGAACCGGCAAAGCAGATTGACGTAGCAGAACTGATGGCAGAATTGTGTGAGCCGTACCAGATGATTGCGGCAGCACATCAGATCACCTTCACACTTGATTTGCCGGAACAATTTCCTGCGACACTTCCGGCTGGCCGGTTCAGCAAGGCGGTATCAAATGTTCTCGCAAACGCTGTCGCCTATACGGAGGCTGGGAAAACAGTTTCTGTCTACATGGACGGAAATCGCCTGATTATCGAAAATGAATGTGACCCTATTCCTGATCGTGAAATTCGCCGTTTGTTTGAACCGTTCTACCGTCCAGATTTCTCCCGGAGCCGGGAGAGTGGGGGAAACGGTCTGGGCCTCTATATCGTGGACACGCTCTTGACCTCTATGAGTATTTGCTATACTTTTGTACCAATGAAGCCGCCAATAGGGATGCGTTTTACCATTCAACTGTCATTTTAATAAAAGACTATCCTATATAGACAAATCAAGGAATTAGAATTAATTTCCAAAATTTAGAATATAATTCTTTACTTTCTCCGTTACATGTGCTATAATCAAAATGTCCTTAAAAGGCGCGCAGATTGTAAACTGAATACTGTCGCGGGTGCATTCTGGTGAAACAAATCATAAGGAGATTTTATTATGAATGCACCTGCGATAGTATCAGGGAAAGGAGTGCATACTTGAGAAACGTTGAAGAAATGACTGTGTACGAATTACTACGCAAAGCAAGGAATTATTCAGTAAAAGAATTAGCCAAGGAAATGGGCGTATCACCGTCTAGCATCAGTGAAATTGAATCTGGTAAACGCAAACCAACACTTACAATTTTAGATAAATATAGCAAAGCTTTAGACGTAAAGCAATCTACTATTAAGTATTTTGAAGAAGAACGAGATGGTAAGAATTATGGATTTGAAAGAACTTTATTGATGATTTTGCAGAAAATTTGTGAAGATGAATGACAGAATACATCAAAAAGTGATATTATCTCTGGATAACCATTTCCCTTTTTCGATTAAAGCGCCTGAATAAGACGGAAAAGCTCCCCGGTTGGGGAGTTTTTCATTTCTGCTCAAATTCCATATACGTTTCATACCCGTTCCACATTGAGGCGCTATTCTACCGGTGCGTTCGGAAGAACAGTAAAACAATATGGAGGTATCAAGCATGAGCATTTTTAAGAGGGCGTTTTTATACGTCGCGCGAAAACGGGGGAAAACCATTCTCCTGTTCGCCATTCTGCTGATTATGGCAACCTTTGTTTTGACGGGCCTCTCCATCTGGAAAGCGTCGGAGGCCGCACAGCTTGACCTGCGGCAGAGCTTGGGCGGCAAATTTGACGTTTTCGTGGATTGGAGCAACAGCCCCTATGTGGTAAAAGAACCTGTCAAGGAGGTCGTAGACGAGGAAACCGGTAAGACATCAAGCAGCTTCCTCATGTACTCCGCCGTACAATTTACCCCGGAGAACATTGCCGCCATCAAAGGCGTTTCCGGGGTCAAGTATTGCGGCGCAAGGCAGGACAATCTTTTGCCATTCGATGGGCTTTCCCTTTTTCCCGGCACGATCTCAACCGATGCAAAATATCAGGGCTATACAAAGACGTTGGGCGTCTGCAGCACGGAGGATGATGAGCTTTTTACCACCGGCACACTGACACTGGCGGAGGGGCGGCACATCGCCGCCGACGATACCCATGCGGCAATCATCAGCCAGGACGCGGCGGAAAGAAACGAGTTGAAAATCGGGGACTATCTTACCGCTCACAGTTACAGCGTGGAAGATCAGGGCTTTACCGGGCAGGAAATCAAAGTGCAGATCATCGGACTGTTTACCCCTCATGCGGTGGAGCAGTTTGGGGAAACCGTCGCTACCTACGACAAAATCCAAAACCGGGTGTTTGTAGATTTGCAGACCTCAAAGGAAATTGACGGCGGAGAAATCAACTACGGCTTTTCCGCACTCCACGTTGCCATAGACGACCCGCAGGACATGGCGCGGGTAGTAGCGGATGTAAAGGCCCTGCCAGGGATCGACTGGCAAGCCTTTACCGTGGAGATGGACAATGAAACCTACGAAAACGCCGCCGCTCCGCTGGCTGCGCTGAATGAATTGGTCGTGACCCTGCTGGTGGTGATTGTCGTTGTCAGCGCCATCATTCTGGCCTTGATCCTGACCCTTTGGACAAAGAGCCGCATCCATGAGATCGGCGTATTCCTGTCCGTGGGCATCAGGAAACCGGCCATCATCGGGCAGTATTTGATTGAGGCGCTGCTGATTTCCGTCCTCGCCTTTGGCCTGTCCTACTTCACCAGCAACGCCGTAGCGGGGCAGATCGGCAACCATCTGTTGGAGCAAAGTATACAAACCGAGCCGGAGGACGGTAACGATATTGTAGCTGCCGCCGCTGCGGTTGATGTGGGCGCGGACAACCTCATTCAAAAGCCCCTGCCTACGGAAAACGGCATCCAAGTATCAGTTGGGTTGGATAACCTCGCCCAGCTCTGTCTGATTGGGCTTGCCATTATCTTTGTGGCCGTCAGCGCGTCGTCCATCACGGTCATGCGGCTGAAACCCCGTGAAATCCTGTCGAAAATGAGCTGAAGGAGGAATTATTATGCCTACACTGGAGTTGAAAAATGTTTCTTACGCCCATGAAAAGGGCAAGGCGGTTTTGCAGAATGTCAGCGCAGAACTGGAAACCGGGAAAATGTACGCCATCCTGGGCCCGTCCGGGTCTGGCAAGACTACGCTTCTGTCCCTGTTGGGCGGATTGGACGTGCCGGCACAGGGCAGCGTCCTGTTCAACGGTGAGGACATAACGGCAAAGGGCCTGGAACGCCACCGCAGGAACCATATCTCGCTGATTTTTCAAAGCTATAACCTGATCGACTATATGACGCCTGTTGAAAATGTGCGGCTCACCGCCAAGCTGGACGCCGCCCCTATTTTGGAGCGGCTGGGGTTGGGGCAAGACGAGATCACCCGGAATGTGCTGAAACTGTCCGGCGGACAGCAGCAGCGGGTGGCGATTGCGCGGGCGCTGGCCTCCGATGCGCCCGTCATTCTGGCGGACGAACCCACCGGGAACCTGGATGCCGGTACCGCCGCGGAAATCACAGCCATTTTGAAAGAGAGCGCCCATGTGTTTGGAAAGTGTGTGGTGGTCGCGACACACTCTGGCGAAATGGCAAAACAGGCGGATGTGGCGCTGAAAATCAAGCGCGGACTCTTGAAAGAATAGTATGATGATTTTACCGCATAAGAAATAGCGGGCTGTCCAAGTCCGGATTTGTCCTGCGCAATCTGATGCGCAGAGATTATCTTTGCGGACGCCGGTGCAAAAGAGTATACAATCAGCAGGCTTTGTGCTATACTTTTATCAGGAACAGAAAAGGGAGATGAATATGGAGCGTAGAGAATATAGCGCAGGAGCAGTGAAGCTGTCTTTCTGGTTTCCGGAGTTCCGCAAGGTGGTTCAGCTTCTCGACGCGGGGAATTCTTTTGACACGATTCGGCGGCAAAGCCTGGAGGAAAACATTTTTTGCGCTCCGACGCAGAGACGGGCAGACCAGATCTGCCGGACCGTCCTTGCGCGAGCGCGGGCGTTGGACAGCAGTTTTTATCCGGTATTCCTCTCCGGGGATTTGTCCACGCAGAAGCTGTTTGACTTGGCGGCGGTGATGGCCTGCGACACCCTCTTTTTTGATTTTATCTACGAGGTTATCCGGGAAAAGCTTATTATTGGCAGCAATGAGTTGGAGCCTAAAGATATACGGATATTTTTCCGTGACAAACAGACGCAGGACGCACGCCTGGCCGGTTGGACGGATTATACCTGCAAGAGATTAGGCAGCTGCTATCGCACAATGCTCTATGAGGCGGGACTGACCGACAAAGCAAAAGAGACCAGGAAAATATATAAACCGATTCTGGAGACAGAATTGCGGCAGTGGCTGGAATCGCATGGCATGGACCTGATCGTCAAGGCTTGGACGGGGGTGAAATAATGGCGGAATTGGTACGGCGCTTGGACGAGATGGAGGCAGCCATCCGGAAGCCCTCCTTCCGCAGCAGCAGAGGCAGGGCCAACGAGGTCAACTACTGGATATTTGACTATCCGCCTGACCGGGAACTGGAGGTCCGTGAACGGGTCAGATACATGGCGAGCAAGAACCAGAGAGGCGCCGATGGCTTCCGCCTGGTTGTTTTTGATCTTTATGATTTGATGATAGACCATCTTGAAAGCAAGAATTTCTTGCAGCAGTGCATGACATTTGAGCAAAAACAGGGATTTGCCCGCATCACAAAGGCCGTCAATAATTCTATGAAAATCAGTGATGAGGATAACCTGATTGTCCGGCATATCCGGGAACATACGCCGGAGAACGCAGTGGTGTTTCTCACCGGCATCGGGAAGTGCTACCCGATTCTGCGCTCCCACAAGGCGCTCAACACCCTGCACCAGGGATTTGGACAGGCTCCCGTAGTCTTGTTTTACCCCGGCGTCTATGACGAGCAGCAGCTGCTTCTATTTGGAAAAATGAAAGACGGCAACTACTACCGGGCATTCCGGCTGGTGAAATAACGGAGGTGCGAGATGCTGATCAGAGAGATGTTCCGAAAGGAAATTGACCGTGAGATTCAGGGCGTTATCATAGCGGGACAGGGCGAGAGCCGCAGCGTCTCCCAGGAGCTGGACGAGTATGTGGTCACGCGGGAGCTGCAGCGGCATTTCAGGGATTTTTTCACCGCCTACAAGAAAGGCATTGCGGGGACTACCCCTAAAATGGGCGTATGGATTTCCGGCTTCTTTGGCAGCGGTAAATCCCACTTCCTGAAAATCATTTCGTATCTGTTGAAGAATGAACTGGTTGGCGGACGCCGGGCATTGGACTATTTTATTGCGGATCAGAAGATTACTGACCCTGCTGTTCTGGCGGACATGCAGCTGGCGGCGGACACGCCTGTTGACGCCATTCTGTTCAATATCGACGCCAAGAGCGATTCCAACAGCAAGCGGGACAAGGACGCTATCGTCAATGTTTTCCTGAGAGTGTTCAATGAGGCGCAGGGGTTCTGCGGCTCCCAGCCCGCTTTGGCCGATTTGGAGCGGAAGCTGTCCGATGCGGGCCGTTTTGATGCGTTTAAGCGCGCTTTTGACGGGGCGTACGGCAGCGCATGGGAGGATTCCCGGCAGGATTTTGACTTCATCCAGGACACCGTTGTCGAGGCGCTGTCCGGCATAGGCTTTATGAGCGAGTCCGCTGCGCGCAACTGGTGCGAGAAGGCCGTGGAACCCTATCAGATCAGCATCGAGGATTTTGCGAAAAGAGTCAAGACCTACATAGACCGCAAGGGCGGGAACCGCCATGTCGTATTCCTGGTGGACGAGATTGGGCAATACATCGGCGAGGACTCCAAACTGATGCTGAACCTGCAAACCGTGACCGAGGAGCTGGGCAGGGAGTGCATGGGAAAAGCCTGGGTCATCGTGACCAGCCAACAGGATATTGACTCGATTACCAGCGTGAAGGGCAACGACTTCTCCAAAATCCAGGGCCGCTTTGATACCCGCCTCTCCCTGTCCTCCGCCAACGTGGACGAGGTGATTAAGAGGAGAATTCTGGAGAAAAACGACACGGCAGCGCAGTCATTGCGGCTGCTGTATGAACAGGCGGAGACCGATATCCGCAACAAGATTCTTTTCACCGGCGATGCGGAGAAAAAGCTGTATGCCGATGGAAATGATTTCGCGGCGATTTACCCCTTTGTGGGGTACCAATTCAACCTCCTGGCCAGTGTGCTGACCGCCGTGCGTACCCACAGCGCCTCCGGCAAGCATCTCTCCGAGGGCGAACGCTCCATGCTGGCTATGTTCAAGGAGTCCGCCGAGCGTCTGAAAGAACGGGAGACCGGCGCCCTTGTCCCCTTCCATATGTTCTATGACGCCATGGAGAAATTCCTGGATCACTCCCACAAGGGCGTCATCATCCGGGCGTATGACAACAGCCACATCAACCCGGACAAATTGGAGGAGGGCGTTTTTGCCATCAACGTCCTGAAGGTCCTGTTCCTGATAAAGTATGTGCTGGAGATCGAGGCCAACGTCGACAACATCACCAGCCTGATGATTGACCGCATGGACGCCGGCAGGCTGACGCTGAAGGGGCAGGTGGAGGACGCGCTGAAAGTCCTGATGCGGGAAATGCTTGTTCAGAAAACCGGCGGCGTCTACGTCTTCCTGACCGATGAGGAGCAGGAGATCAACCGGGAGATTGAACGGCAGGAGATAGACCCGAACATTGTGCTCCAAAAGGTTGCGGAGCTGGTCTTTGACGATATTTTTCAGGAGAAAAAATACCGCTATCCCGCCTTCAACGGACGGTATGCCTTTCCCTACAACCAGGCGGTGGACGACCAGCCGTATAAAGCGGTCCAGAACCATGATATTGGCCTGCGGGTCCTGACGTCCCGCTATGACGGCGGGCTGGAGGACAGTACCCTGCGGATTCGTTCCGGCCAGGAGAGGGAAGTCCTGGTGGTACTGCCGGATGATATGGCGTTCTGGAATGAACTGCGGACCTATCTGAAGATCGAGAAATTTCTCCAGGGTCCTTCAGCCGCGCAGTACTCCAAATATGAGGAGATCAAGGACGCCAAGCGGAAGGAAATGCGCAAGCGCAGCGAGAATGCAAAACTCTATCTGACAGAGGCTCTGAAAGAGGCGGCGATCTATGTCAACGGCGACGTTGCCCGCATTTCCGCGAAAGATATAACCGCCCGCTTCAACGAGGCGCTGGGACGGCTGGTGCAGACGGTGTACCACAAGCTCTCCTATATCGACACGCCAATGGATGAGGCCGGCATCCGCAAGCTGATGCGCCGGCCAGGCGGACAGCTCTCCGTCGGCTCTGGCGAGGCGGCGGCCAACCCGCACGCTCTGGAAGACGCGCTGTCCTACATCGCCGGGAACTCCCGTGTCCACATGAAAACCTCTATGAAGACGGTCAAGGATCGCTTTATGAAGGCGCCCTACGGTTTTGTGGACGACGACATCCATTGGCTCATCGCCTGCCTGTTCAAGCGGGGCGATCTGGACTTTACCGTCAACGGCGCGGCTGTCACCCGGATGAACGCCTCCGACGAGGAGATAATCCAGTTCATCACGAAGAAAGCCTATGGAGAAAAGCTGCTCATGGAGGAGCACACCCGTGTGCCGGAAAAGGACAAAAAGGCGGTTCGGGAGGTCATGAAGGAGCTGTTCCACGTCAGCAGCGTCACCGAGGACGAGGACGCCCAGATGCAGGATTTCCAGCGGTACAGCCGGAATCTGCTGCGGGAATTTGAGGAGCTGGAACGGAACTATCGGGACTGCCCCTACCCCGGCAAAAAGGTGGTGGAGAGCGGCAAACAGCTGCTGCGGGCAGTGGAGCCGGTGCAGCGGCCTCTGGAGTTTTTCCAGACAATCTCCCGGCGGCGGGATGATTTCCTGGATCTGGCGGAGGATTATGAGCCGGTACGCGCCTTTTTCCGCGGAGAGCAGCGGGAAATTTTCCAGCGGGCAGTGGATATGCTGGCAATCTATGACGACAGCAAGACCTACATCGTGGACGCCGCTTTGGAGGACACTGCGGCGCAGATGCGCTCCATTGTCCGGAAAGAAAAGCCCTATAGCGATATTCACAAACTGCCGGAGCTGCGGAAGAAATACACGGCGGCCTATATGAAGATACTGAAAGCGGAGTCCGCCCCGGCGCTGGACGGCATCGGCCAGGCAAGGGCCCGCGTTCTGGAGGCGCTGGACACCAAGGAGTACGCAGGGGAGAAAAAAGAGCGCTGGCTGAGCCAGTTCGCCGAACTGCGGGACGGGGCGGAGCGCTGCAACAACGTGTCCACCCTGCGGAGCTTCAAGGACAAGGCTGAGGCGCTGAAGATCCGCCTGCTCAACGAGATGGACGCTTTGGACGCCCAGCTTGCCAGGAAGAAAGCCGAGGAGGAAGCGAAACGGCAGGCGAAGGCCGCCCAGGCTTTGGGCGTGACCGTGCCGGAAGAACAGAAGCCAGTCGCATACAAGCCCCGTAAGACCCGGAACGTCACCATCAGGAGTATGGCCCGCACCTCCTCCTGGCGGCTGGAGAAGCGGTCGGACATCGACAAGGCGCTGTCCGGCCTCCGCAAAGCCCTGGAGGCGGAGCTGGAAGAAAACGATATTGTGAATGTGGAGTTTTAGCCATGAATAAGACCGCCATTAAAAATTTTGCCATCTGGGCCCGGAACAAGCTCATCGCCGACGTGCGCTACCGGGCGGGGCTGGTGGGGATCACGGAGAAGGGCGTCCAGACCGCCCTGCCCCAGTCCGACAGCGCCACCGAGTTCTACGACATCGGCACCGCCACCCCCTATGCCCTCAGCGGCCATACGCGGCTCCGGCAGCGGCGGAACCTGGCCGGGGCCATCCGCCGCCGGGCGGAGGGCTCCGATTACCCCAGCGCCTACCGGTACATCATGGAGGAGACGGCCTACACATGGTTCAACCGCCTCATTGCCGTGCGGTTCATGGAGGTCAACGACTACCTGCCCGGACGGGTGCGGACGCTGTCCTCCGAGAGCGGCAAGATCGAGCCTGATCTGGTCACAACCCCCTTTGATGCCGGGCTGGACTTCACGGCGGAGGAGGAGCGGGCCGTCCTCCAATTAAAACAGGACAACCGGATGGACGAGCTGTTCCGCCTGCTGTTCATCAAGCAGTGCAACGCCCTCCACGACATCCTCCCCGCCCTGTTCGAGCGGACGGAGGACTATACCGAGCTGCTGCTGAACCTCTCCGTGGTGGATCAGGACGGCGTGGTGTGGCGGCTGACCCACGACATCCCGGAGGACGATTTCAACGTGGATCAGGGCGGTCAGGTGGAGATTATCGGCTGGCTGTACCAATACTACAACACCGAGCCAAAGGCCCAGGTGTTTGCAAGACCGTCGGGGCAGAAGATCAGAAAAGAGGACATCCCGGCGGCCACCCAGCTGTTTACGCCCGACTGGATCGTGCGGTACATGGTGGAAAACTCCCTGGGGCGGCTCTGGCTGGAGGGCCACCCGGACGAGGGCCTGCGGACAACTTGGAAATACTATCTGGATGAGGCGGAGCAGGAGCCGGAAGTTCAGGCGCAGTTGGAGGAACTGCGGGCGGAGCGGCGGACCCTGAACCCGGAGGATATCAAGATCATCGACCCCTGTATGGGCAGCGGGCATATCCTGGCGTATGCTTTTGATGTGCTGATGCAGATTTATGAGAGCCAGGGCTATTCCCCGCGGGATGCGGCGCAGAGCATCGTGCGCTGCAACCTCTATGGGCTGGACATCGACAAACGGGCCGCGCAGCTGGCCTATTTCGCCGTGATGATGAAGGCCAGGCAGTATGACCGGCGGTTTTTCTCCCGCAATCTCCAGCCCATGGTTTACAGTACCTCCGGGGATGAGGACGGCGAGAACTTCGGGTCTTTGCTTATAGTGGACGAGCCGGGGGAAATGCCGGAAGAGCCGCAGTCTGTGTTTGATCTGCCGGACTACGAACGGCGGCTGAGTGTCTGGAATTACCGGGTTCTGCTGGCCCAGAAGTATCATGTGGTGGTGACTAATCCGCCGTATATGGGCGCAAGCAATATGAACAGCAAATTATCTAACTTTATTAAAAACAAGTATGTTGATTTCAAATCTGATTACTTTTCAGCATTTATGATGCGGTGTACATATTTGACAAGGCCGACTGGCTTTCTTGGATTTTTTTCTCCATATGTCTGGATGTTCATTCAGTCCTATGAAAAGCTTCGTAATTGCTTTTGCAATGATAAGACGATTGAAACTCTGATACAATTTGAATACTCAGCCTTTGAGGAGGCGACAGTCCCAGTCTGCACTTTTGTGCTAAGAAATAATCATTCTAACAAAAAGGGCTGCTATTTGCGACTGACAGATTTCCGCGGTGGTATGGAAGTCCAGAGGCAAAAGGTGCTGGAAGCGATTGATAACCATAGTTGCGGTTATTACTTTGAACAGAGTGCGGACAACTTCTCAAAAATTCCTGGTGCGCCGGTGGCATATTGGGTAAGTATGGCGGTATACAATATTTTCAATACCGAAAATATAGGTATGCACTACGATGTTAAAGCAGGTATGTGTACTGGAAAAAACGAAGTATTTATTTTGCAATGGTATGAAGTAGATTTTACAAAGTCGAGTTTGATGACAGCTGACTATTTATACACGCCGCATAATAAAGGCGGAGAATTTCGGAAATGGTATGGAAATAGAGACGTTTTCTTGAAATATAGCGAAACAGCGCTAAAACTTATGGAAAGTAATGCCGGCTTTAGACATGATGGTAAAGAGTATTACTTTTTACCGCATATCGGATGGTCAAAAATTACTTCATCAAAATCAAGTTTTAGATACTTTGAGAAAGGATTTACATTTGATTCGGCGGGGCTAGGACTGTTTGCGGATAACGCAAATATGATGTCGACATTGGCGTTGCTTAATTCAAAAGTTGTAGAACACCTTATTGCTATATTAAACCCCACACTCAATGTAACACCGATGATTGTCAAGAAACTGCCATATATAGATACCGATTTGTGTGGATTAGTGAAAGATAACATTTCGCTTTCCCGCGCCGACTGGGACTCTTTCGAGACCTCCTGGGACTTCAAGCGGCATCCGCTGGTGCGTGGCGTGTCCACAGTGGCGGAGGCATTTGCGGCGTGGGAAACGGAGTGCAATGACCGCTTCACCCGACTCAAAGCCAATGAGGAAGAACTGAATCGCATTTTCATCGACATCTACGGACTGCAAGACGAGTTGACGCCGGAGGTAGAGGAGAAGGACGTGACCGTCCGCCGGGCCGGCCTGGGCCGTGAAATCCGCTCCCTGCTGTCCTACGCCGTGGGGTGCATGTTCGGGCGGTACTCCCTGGATGTGGAGGGCCTGGCCTACGCCGGAGGCGAGTGGGACAAGAGCAAGTATACCACCTTCCAGCCCGATACCGACAACATCCTCCCCCTCACCGACGGGGCGTATTTGGAGGAAGATATCGTGTCCCGTCTGTGCCAGTGGCTGCAGGTGGTCTACGGTCCGGACACGTTGGAGGAAAATCTGGACTTTATCGCCAAGGCTCTGGGAAACAAGGGCGCAACCGCCCGTGAGAGCATCCGGAGCTATTTCCTGAAAGACTTTTTTGCCGACCACTGCAAAATTTACCAGAAGCGTCCCATCTACTGGCTGTTCGACAGCGGCAGGCAGAACGGCTTCAAGGCCCTGATTTACCTCCACCGCTACACGCCGGACACCATTGGCAAACTGCGGGTGGACTATCTGCACCGGCTCCAGCGGGTGTATGCCAGCGAAATCGAGCGGATGCAGGACATGATCGACAACAGTAAAAACCAGCGCGAGGTTGCTGTCTCCGCCAAGCGGAAAGAAAAACTGCAAAAGCAGTTGAAAGAGTGCCGGGAGTATGACGAGAAAATCGCCCTCCTGGCCCTGGCCCGGATTGCCTTGGACCTGGACGACGGGGTAAAAGTGAACTACGAGAAGGTCCAGACGGCGGCGGATGGAAAGAAGTATCCCGTGTTGGGGAAGATTTGAGGAAAATAATGGAAGAGTTAAGCTTACGACAAATTGAAGACCGCCTGAACGCCGAATTCGCCGGGGACATCCGCAAGCTGGTTTTCTGGTACGATGACAACGGCGATTTTGCGGAGGATATCGACTCCTTGGCCTTGACCGGGGCGAAGGTGTATCGCCTGCAGCCGGATAACCAGTTTTACACAAAGTATTTTCTGGAGCGGGTGGACACCACGACCAGTTACCTGCTCTACGCGCCATTCCCCAAGCCGGACGTGGAGGACAACCACCTGGAGGACACGCTGCTGTACTCCACGCGGTTCTTTGTAGACCGGATGGCCCTGCTGTGCGCCGGCATGGACATCAAGGATGACTGCCGGCAGCTCCTTGAGAAATACAGCGGGCTCTTCGCACAGAAGGAATTTGCCCGGCGGTTCCGTGCTTTCGGGATAGACGGCTGTAACGAGGAGGCCATGCAGACGGCCTTGCTCTGCGCCGCCTGCAAAACCCGCGCCTGCTCCTTCGACGAGGTGGTGTGCGCCCTCCTGACCGCCGGGGAGCTGAGCGGCAACCCCCTTTTGGCAGAGTTGGAGCAGTGCGGTCTGGCGGAGATGTTCTGGCAGTTCTGCGAGCGGCAGTTTGGCTATGCGGATGTGGCGCCCTCCCTGGAGCGGTTGGTGGTGACGCTGTTTGTGACAAACGCCCGCAAGTGCATCCCGTCCAAACTTCCCAAAACCTGGAACTCCTTTGTCTCCTGTAAGGCCGGGAGCAGTATCTCATTTTTAGACGGCATGAGAAACAGCATCCTCTACCGGGAGCGTTATGATAAGCTGTCTGACTATGCAGCCGCGGGATTGAAAGCCGGACAAGCCCTTGCGGACTATCCCGCCGAGGAATTGCTGGACTGCGACACGTTCCGGGTTGTGGATGGGATACTGGTTAAGTGGCTCACGGAGCGTCTCGTGGCGGAGGATACGGGAGCTAAGCTCAACGGCCTTGCCATTCCGGAGATTTGCGGGAAGCGGCTCAAGATGCACTTCGGAAGCCAGTATAGAAACGCTTACCTTTTGCTGGAGAATGCCTATACGCTGACCGCATCCGCCGCCTATACCTGCCCGGATGGGCTTGCGGCCATCGTGAAGCAGTATCAGGACACCGGCTGCCGTCTGGATCAGGCATACCGAAAGTTTTATTTGTACTATGACCAGATCGAGAATTCCGAGGGGTTTGAGCCGCTGCGGGAGCTGGTGGAGAACATCTACGCCAACGAATATCTGGCAAAGCAGCTTCCCAAGTGGAATGCGGCCCTGGCAGAACCGGACAGTCTGGAGCTTCTGCCCCTCCAGCGGAACTTTTATGCCCGGAACATAAAAAAGGCGGATGTCCGCACCGTGGTCATCATCTCCGACGCCATGCGCTACGAGGTGGGCCGGGAACTGTTCGCCCAGATGCAGGATGACCCTAAATGCACCGCCAAGCTGGATGTGATGCTGGGCGTCCTGCCGTCCTATACCCAGTTGGGAATGGCGGCGCTGCTGCCCCACCGCACCCTGGAAATGACAGATGATTTCCGTGTCCTCACGGATGGAATTCAGGGCAGTGGTCTAGCGGCCCGGCAGAAGATTTTACAAGGCCATTGCCCACAGAGCGTATGTGTGCAGCTGGACGATATCAAGTCCCTGAAAGTAGCTGAGCTGCGGGAGATCTTCACCGGTAAACAGGTTGTCTATGTGTATCAGAATCAGATTGACGCCCATGGAGACGAACCCCGCACGGAGGATGAGGTTTTCAACGCCTGCGAGCAGGCTATGGACGAAATCATGAGGCTGATCCGGCGGCTTACTGCCAGCGCCAATACCACACATTTCGTTGTTACGGCTGACCACGGGTTCCTCTACCAGCGCGGCAAACGAGCAGAAAGCGACAAGATTACCGGTATCAAAGATACAAAATCCCTCCAGAACCGCCGCTTTATTGTCACCGGGGAGCCTGTTCAGGAACAAGGGGTTCAAAGCGTTCCAATGAGGGAGATTTTGGGCTGTGAAGATGGAAAATTTGTCTCATTTCCTGTAGGAAACAGCATATTCAAGCTGTCTGGCGGCGGGCAGAACTATGTCCACGGCGGCTCCTCCCCGCAAGAGATGCTGATTCCGGTTCTGAAAATCAAAATGGAGAAGGGCCATGTGGAGACCCATCCTGCGCAGATTAGCCTGGTAAGCATTCTGCGGAAGGTTACAAATTTGATTACTACGTTGGATTTCCTACAGTCGGAGCCGGTCAGCGATGTGGTAAAAGAAGCGGCCTACAAGGTGTTCTTCGTTTCGGAACAAAACGAGAGGATTTCCAACGAAAACGCCTATATTGCCGACAGCCGGGAGCCGGAAACTCCAAAGCGCATTTTCCGGATGCGGTTTACCTTCAAAAACCGGAAATATGACCGGGATGAACCCTATTATCTGGTGGCTTGCGATGCCGCCACGGGCATGGAGTTGTTTCGGCACCCTGTTATTATGGACCTGGCGTTTACGGATGATTTTGGATGAATACGTCTGAAGGGCGAAAGGGGAGCTGCTCAAAAAGTTGATTATCAGCCATTGCAGAAAGGACCAGCGGTTCCGGTTAGAGGCGCGGTCCATTCTTGCCGCTGTGAAAAACCTGACAGCTATTCCCACATTGACCGCCTGGACCATGTATATTTTTTTGTAAGCGCAATAGAATATAAATATGTCCTTCATTTTCCCGGAAAGGATGTATTGAAATGCGAATCTGGATCTATAGCGGTACGCCTGCAGAGGCGCAAAGGCTTTCCCGCAGCATCACAGCGCCTGATACAGTGGCAGGGACATCCGTCCGTGCCGGCAAAGACGCCGCTTTTCCGCAGGGCGGTCTCACCCCTGCCCTGTATGCCGCCATATGCGGCGAAGTTGACCTTTTGCTCTCCTCTAAGCCCCTCAAAAACACCATGTGCGAATTATTTGCTTCCTACAATGTTTCTGTCAAATCAGCTTCCAGCCTCTCCAGCAAAAGCTCCTGATAGCCGGCACGCTGCGTTTCCGCTACCGCTCTTGCGGTCTCCTCCAGGGCGGTTCCCAAGCATCCCTGCAGCAACGCCGCGCTTGCGCCGCTCAGCGGCGTATCGCAAACACATGCCGCATAATCCTCCGGCATCATATGCCATAGCTTCAGCCGTCCCGGATAACGGGTCAGCAGCTGCACGGCAATGGACAGCCCCTTCCCATCAAAATCGCCTGAGTAATACAGCTCCGTACTGCTCTCCGCCAGCAGATCCAGCAGACGCAGCGCCGCTACCGACGGCTGCCCGGATGTGCAAACCAGGGGGGAGCGGAATCGTCCCGCCTGATCGCAGAGCTGAGAGAACACCATCTCGTTCTCCACCAGATAAGCCTTTCCGGACAGACTGCTCGCCCCTGTCAGGCGGGATACATTGGCCAGGTTCAGCGTACATATCTCATGACCTCTGCGCAGCAAACCATAGGCTGGATGTTCCCTGTTTTTTGCCTGGAGCGCCAACCCCACTTGCGTGACCGTACTGGATATACTGTCGCAGAGGATGCCGTTCCGGAAATACAGCGCGTCCCGCTGCTCTGCGTTTTCCGGGACGGCCTGCCCAATACGCGCCGCAAGCAGATGCAGGAACAGCTTCCCGCCCAATGCGGAGCTGTCCAAACCATGCGGGTCCCCGGCCGCCTGTGCGCTGAGTACGGCAAGCCTTACCTGCCGTCCGGCGTTTTGCTCCAGCCGCGCCAGGCTCTGGCAGGCCCGGCACAGTGCGTCCCGCGCCCCGTCAAGATTCCGCTCCGCCTCCCGATAGAGCAGGAGATACCCGCCGCCCTGTTTTTTCTCCAACGCTTGGAGCCACCGGCGGCAGGTCTCGCTCTCCGTTTCCTCCGCCGCAGTGCGGAGCATCTGGCAAAACCGGCTGTCCCGTGTCTGACGGCGCTCCCTGTTCGTTACAATTTTTTCCTCGAAGTAGAGCTCCAGCACTTCCTTGAGACAGACATCAGGAAACTTCAACTGCCGCATTGCGGTTTCAAAGCGCTCTGTTCGGAACTGAACCGGCGGAGAAAACGGCTGTCCAAAGATATTGCGCAGCGCACAGCGCTCCTCCTCACTGGCGTCTTCCAAACGGATGACCCCCGCCGGATACCCGAATTTCCGGTATTTCTGCCGCAGTTCCAGCAAAATCCGGCTGTACGCAGGATGTTCCCGAAAGTATGCCGTCCAAAAGCCCGCAGCCTCCGTCATGGTATCTCCTCCCTGATCCGTCCGTTCCATCGATACCGCAAAATCGTGACCACAGAGGCGTTTGCCGGGCGATGCAAATCGGCAATCGCCAGATCGTCCACACACGAGTAGCAGCCCCACAGCGCCTGCGAGTTCATGATATAATCAAAGTCCAGCCGGTGTACCAGCTCAAACATGGCGCTGATATTTTTTTCGTCCACACCCGCAAAGGCCTCGTCCAGGGCCAGCAGCCGGGGGCACGTCACTGGCGACTCGCTCTTCTGGTACTGGGCGGACACGGCGGCAAACAGCGGCACATACATCGCCATAGCCTTTTCGCCGCCGCTGAACTGGTTGAAAACCCGGTCCGTCAGCTCCTTTTTCGCATTCTCCCCCCGCTGGTAGAACAGGTGGAATTCATACCAGTTCCGATAGTCCAGCGCCGTACGGATCAAATCCGCGTAATTGGGGGACAACCCCTGGGTATACGCCTCTTCCCGGGCCTTTTTCACTTTGATCCGGAAATGGGAGGAAACCCGCTGGCTGTCCTCCCGGCTGAGCAGCGCCCGGTCCTTGTTCAGCAGCGCCACCAGCTGGGCCGTGTCCAATTCTTTGCCGCTCTCCGCCTTTTTCGCCCTCCAGTCCAGGCTGAAGGTCAGACCCATAGAGGTGTCCAGGGTGGACATCAACGCCGTCATACGCTCCGTCCACTTCCGGCTCTCTTCTATCCGGCCGCGCAGGCTCAAGCTGATCGTCTCCGTCAAAATGTTCTCGAACAGCTCCCGGTCCTGTTCCTCCAAAAGCGTTTCCGTCATTTCAATCTCCGCCTGTAATGCCTGGATAAACTCGTACAGGGAGATGTCCCTGCCCTTCCAATTCAGTGTAATACAGTATCTTTGGCGGAGCATGTTGGATTTCTCCGGCGCGTCGAAAACCAGCTTGATTTCCGGGTGGTACTTCAAAATACTGCTGTTGTGCTGTTCATAATTTTTCCGCAGCGCCTCCTGCACCTGCTCATGGGATCGGTCCTGGTCGGAAGCCTGCATTCTGCTCACGGCTTCCCGCGCACACTTTTCCAGTCCCTGCTTGCTGTCCATCCCGGAAAGTCCCAGCGCCAAATCCTCGGAAAAATAGGTTTCCAGGCCATGCCCGTCCATTGTGGCCTCCAGAAGACGCTGCTTTTTCGTCTGCACCGCCTCCTTTGACGCATTGAGCTGCTCTGTCAGCTGGACGCATTTCCGGTCCGCGTCCCGGTTCTCTCTGTCCTGACTCTCTATTTCCCGCTCCAGCTCCTCCAGCCGCTTTGCCCTGGCCTGGTTTTCCGGCCTGTCCAAAAATGCCCGCAGCTCCCCGGCGGCGGCGCGGTTTATTTCCAGTTCCCTTTGAATGGTACGGTTATGCTGCTGCGCCATATCAATCTGATCCTGCTGGTCTTCAATTGCATTTTCCATATCCTTGACAGCCCCGGCGGCATACCGCAGCTCCTGGTATTGGCTCTCCAGCTGCTCCAGCAGTCCCTGGTACTCCTCCGCCGCGTCCCTGGCTTCCTCATAAGCGGGAACCGTCAGCGCGTAAGGCAGTCCCGCGCTGGCTGCGCGGACCTTCTGCTCCAGGCTGTTAAGGCCCTGCCTGGCCGCACGCATTTGCAGCAGCCAGCGTTCCCGCTCCGCCTCCGCCTCCTCCAGCGTCCGGTGCGCCTGGGCCGTCATCTCCAGCGCCTGGTCCAAATCCACCGCCGTGGGCATCTGCGCCCGTTCCTCCTGCAGCTCCTTCAAACAGGCGTCACAGTAATCAATTTGCAGCTGTGCGGCGCCGGCCTCCTTGGACAGCGCCTCTATTTTTTCCTCCAGCGCCTGGATCTGCCGCTCCCGATTGGCCCGGCGTGCGGCGGCGCCCACATAGCCGGCTGGCCCCTCCGCACGGCTGTATCCCCGGATCAAGCCGCTGCGGAAGCGTCCGTCCGGCAAAAGGGCGGTCTCAGCCTCCAGGTCGCTTTGTGAGATACTCTGCAGACATGCCGCCGCCACATTGCGGAAGGTCCCCGTCCCGTCGGGAATCAAAGCCGTGACCGGGTCCTTTGCCGGCATTCCTGGCAGAAGGAAGCAGTCCGGATATTCTGCCAGCAGTTCCCGCAGCTGCTCCAAATACTCTGGCGGGACCACCAGCGCATCCAGCAGCCCGGCATCCAGCAGCTGCGCTTCCAGCAGATCGCGGACCTCCTGGGACAGACCCGGCGCAAAATCAATGGTTTCATAAAATGCGGCGCAGGGAATCCCCCCCATGGCCAGCTGCACCCGTGTGGCCTGGATCTGCGCGCTTCTGGGCGGCTCCGGTTCCGGTTGGCTCTTGAGGCGTTCCAGCGTCCGCCTACATTCCTTCTGCTCCAGCTCCCACTTGTCCTGCGTATTCTGCAGCCGGAGCCTCTGCGCGTCCAGTTCTCTCTCCGCACTGCGCGCACGGTCATCCATCAAATTACAGACAGCGCTCCAGTCCGCCCATGAGCTGTAGCGGTTCACCGCCTGATAAATGGTGTGGATATCCTCCTCAGACAGCGTCAGCCGGACGTTTTTCTCCTGTCGTTCCGCAAAGGCCTGCCGCAGCCGGTCGCGCTCGCTGCTTTCCTGGAGTTGGGCATCCAACGCCGTACTCTCTGCCCTTCTGACAGCCGTTTCCCTCTCATCCAGCATCCGGCAGGCATCGTCGTAGACCTCTTTGGCCTGTCCGGCCCGCTCCAGACACCGCAAAACATGATCAATCTGCTTCCGCCTCAGCCGCAGCGCGGCACGGACCTCCTTCTGCTCCGCCTCGTCCCGCCCCATCTGGAGCTCCCTGGTATACGCCTCGTGTTCCGGTCCCAGCTCCAGGATGCTGTTCCCGTCCTGCAGGTCCCGCAGCGCCAGCCGGACGCCGTCCTGCGCGTCCCTCCGCCGCTGTGTCAGCTCCCGGAGCGAGACTTCCTTCCGGTAGATTTTGTCCTTCAGGCGCTTCAGGTCCAACGCACCCTGTTCCGCCTGGCTCTGCAAATGTTCGCAGGACGCCAGCTTCTGTACCAGCTGGCCCTGTTTGGCGGACAGATCCTCGTCGCCCATTGCGGCCCGCTGGGCTTTTGCCCGCTGGTAGAAGAGGAGGGACTGTTCTCTGCGCTGCTCCTGCTCTGCCAGCTGTGTTTCCAGTTGGCCGCACCGCGCCTGCTCATCCTCCAGCTGATGGACCAGCCGCTGGACGGCGCTGCGGGCCTCCAGATATTCCCTGCCCTTGCGTCCCAGGACGTACTGGTTGTAGCGGGTGTACTCGTTCCGGATGATTCTGGCGTCCTGCATAGCCTCCCGGCAGCTGTGGAGCATACCCTCCAGCGCATCCATACGCTCCATGGCGCCGGCCATTGCGGACAAGTCCTCGTCGGTCAGCACACGCAGAGAATCGTTGAGGATTTCTTTCAACGCCGCGGGCCGGAAGTCGTCTTTGGACAGCTTGGGCTTGCGCACTTTCAGCAGCATCTGGATCAGCTGCTCATACTGCCGGGTATCCCGGAACCGGAAGACCCGGCGGTTGACCAGCTCTTTATACATCTCGGCGTTATCCGCCCAATTTGTGTCGTCGGCCAGCAGATTCTTCATCTGCTGCCGGCTCAGCGGGATCATCTGCCCGCCTCGCTTTTCATAGAGCCGAACGCCATTGGGGCCAATTCGCCGCCCATCGCTGAGGCAGAAGCCCCATTGGTCGATTCCGCTCCCGCGTTTTGCCCGCATCCCGATTCCGATGGTGAGATATTCCTCCAGGTTCTCCTTTTTGAACTCCAGGTACAGATACCCGGTCTCCTCTTTGGTGTCCTCATTGTCCCCCAGCAGATAGAAATCCATTTTTTTTGCGGTAGAGCCGAAGGGGTCCAGACGTTCTGGACGCCGGTTGCCGTCCAGGATAAAGGGGATGAAGCTTTGTGTGGCGATGGATTTTCCGGCCCCGTTATTTCCGCGCAGGAGGATACGCCCGTTTTCCAGCAGAAATTCCTCCTGATCGTACAGCCAGAAGTTCAGGAACCCCAATTTATGCATCTTCCAGCGGTTCATCCGTACGCCCCTCCCTGTTCTTCTTTTGATAGTCGGCAGGATACGCTCCGATCCATTTTCCAACGGCGGGATAGAGCAGCAGACTGTCCCCCTGTTCCTCCAGCAGCGACCATGCGGACATATAGCTGGTCAGTTCCTCGCAAAGCCGGTCCAGGTTCAAATCCCGCAGCGCTTTTCCCCATCCCTCGCCGTACCGGGAGCGGCATTGTTCCACCTCGTGCAGAAATTCCCGGCGGCTGATCCATACCAGATCGTCGTTCCCCCGCGGATAAATGCCCGCCGCAACCTGTTCCCGCAGCTGAGCGCACAGGATCAGCACGGCGTCTGTAATCGCCTTGCCCTCCGGATAGGTCAGAGCGCTCCGGTCATTCTGCTCAAAAAGGAGATACGCACCGTTTTTGTTGATCTGAAGTTCTCCGCCCAGAACGTCCTCCAAAGTCTTGCCAACCCGCCTGCGCTGATTTTTGATGTACTCATAGTCGCTGCTGTTTTCCGCAGACCAGTAGAGGCCTGGGGACAAGACCAGCTGCCGGTACACCCGATGGACCCGCTGCCAACCGCGTTCCGCTTCTGCGCCTTCGAAATTCTCGAAATCCTCAACCGTCCGGCACGACAGGATATCCCGCCCGAAATGTACCGGGAAGCGCCGGGACAAGCCGGTATTTTCGTATAGGACTTCCTGTTCCTGGTCGCTGCCGAAACCGCCGCTGTCACCATCAAAAACCAGCAGCAGCCCAATCTCCTGCGCGTACTGCAAAACCCGCACCAGCGATTTTCGGTGTGGGAATCGGGTCCAATCCACAGGTCTGACTTCCCGCAGGAAAGTTTCCAGGGATTCGGTCAGGGTGGAGAGCAGGAACTGTTCCCCGTCATCCAAGTCTGCCAAAAACAGCAGTAAGGCGCACAACAGGCAGTAGTCCAACTCCTCCATAAAGCTTTCGATCCCCATCCACGACATGGCTTTGGGCGGCACCTTTTCTAGTTTGATCGCTTTCTCATCAATGATCAGATTCCATCCCAGTTGTTCACGGGCAAATTTCCGGTACTCCGGCGCAGCGCGTCTCAGGGTAAAATACAGCTCCTTATCCGCCTCTTTGGTAACCCAGAACCGGTTCAGGAGTTCCCGGAATTCATACATAGCCGTCCTCCTCAAAAATCAGAACGCAGTCCGGCATGGTCAGTGTCCCGTCCGTACAGGGGATGCAGAGCTCCCCGCCGCGACTGTGCAGCCGGTAGGACTGTCCGTACTCCGTATGGCTCCGCCGGTCCGAATTGAGATTTGCCTGCGCCACCCAACTGAGCAGCGTCGTACGCACGGACGGCGGAATCGGGTCACGCACAAGGGCAAAATCCACCTTCCCGCCTTGGATATAGTGCAGGACCTGCTGTTTCAGCGCCTGTTCCTCCGCAAGGATTTTCTCCCGCTGCCGGGCCTTTTCCGCACTTTTGTCCGCAAAACCATTGCGTTCCATACGGGGCTTATAGGTGCGGAGCCTTGGCTGGACGGTGTGCATCAGCGGTGGCTCGTCATAGATGCTCCGGTCCATGCGGTCCGGGTCCTGGCCGGCATTGATGGAGTAGCGCCGGGCCTGCTGCGCGCCGAAAACCATAGCGGAAAGCCTGTGCGCTTCTTGCAGAGACTGGCAGGATGCGAAAAGCGTCAGAAGGTGATGTAGCTCGGCCTTATTGCTCACCCCCATATTCTCCAGCTGTACCAGCAGAGCCGCGTTCTGTACAACATCGCTGATGACTTTATTGGTTACATCCAGTACCTGTCTTGATGTGGGCGCAGGACCGGTAAACCAGGAGGTCAGCGACTGCCAGACGCCCTCGCACCGCGAGCGCACCTCCTGCCAGGAGGGCTGCGCGGATTTTGGGTGGGGAACAACCTCCAGTTCGCTGCGTGTCACCAAGTCCAGCATTTGCGCAATCTGCTCAGTTGAGTAAGCATCCAGTTGTGCGCCAATCTGCGCGGCGCTGTGCTGAAGGTCCTGGATATAGCCCTCCAGATAGTGGATGAGATGGTGTTTATAGGCAACAAATTCCCCGGCATTCATGCGCTTTTCCATACTGGGACCATAAAATTCCCGCAGATAGTCCTGATAATTCTGGCTCAGGCGCTGAAAGTCTCCCTGTATATCCCGCCACCAGCTCTGCACCTCGATTAGCTCCATATTCTCCAGCTCATTCATTTCACGAAGTCCTGCCTGAAGACGCCGGAAGGAACTGGGCGACAGGCTGGCGCTGCTGACTGACAAGTTCTCCAATGCAACCGTCATCCGCTCAATTTCCACAGCCGCCGGGGACATCATATATTGAAACCGGCGGTTTTTGAAATCGGCAATGGTGTAGTGCCTGTGGGGATCCTGCACGGTAGTCAGACTTTTCCAAGTAGTCAACTGATCCAAGTCAAGGGTCAGCTGGGCGGCAGAGTACTCCGTAAACATGGGATGGTTGCGGAGCAGCTGCAAAACAGTGTCTTTGTCCAGTTGGTAGTGCATTTTCTGGTGTTCCAGATAAAAAAGGCGCATGATGGCGCGGTAGGATTCGTAATTATCCACCGAGAGATATTTGGTTTCCGTCAGTTTTTCCAACAGGTCAGCTTGCAGCACAGGCATTCCCCCTCTGTTGCTCGTGTTATCGACAATATTCTACACGATTTGACATGTTATTACAAGGGGATTTCCTAATTTTGCAGGTCGCATCTATTTGTGCCAGCTGCCATATGGCAGCTATAATAATCATCTCTTTTGTGCAATGGAAGAAGATTCGCTCCGGCGCCCGCAGGCTGCCCTTAGCCGCCTGCATCGCATGACTGTCACAGCCCCGCCTCGATATAATGATTGCGACCTGTCTCAGCGCGGTCTTGTAAAGATATTTCTCAGTTGTATAAATCTCTTTTTGAGTAATCTTTTTACTGTAGTTTTTGAACTCAAAGACTACATACAGTGTATAACAGCGGACGCGCGATGCTGGAGTTGCCGGACATCCCCCAAAAACCGCGCCAGCAGGCAATAGAGACGCCCGGTGTTGGCTCCTGATTATGGCAAAATAAAAAATTGTATCAGAACTTCAAAATATTTCGGCTGCAGCGCGAACAGCGGATGCACAGAGTGACCATCGCGTTCTCGTGACTGGGAACTACCTTACCTTTTATCGTGTCAATGGCAATGAGGTTTATGTGGATCGCATTCTCTATGGCCGTCGGGACTATCTGCGCATCCTGTTCGGAGATATGCAGGACGGCGGGACAACGGAATAGAATTGTTTTTCCAACGGAACAAGTGCAAAAGTTTGTGGGGAATATTGTAAAGCAGGGTGAAAAACACGAGTGGTGATGTTGGGGAACCGTTCCTCTACCAGTTGGAGCGCGTCCGGTCCGTTGCTGGCGCCTACCTTCGTCACCGAGATCGCTCGGGTCAAGATCATCAGCGGCATCGGCCTGTACGGCAGCATTGGCGCGCCGATACTGATCTATGCAGCGTCAGATCTGATGCAGTTCTATATCTACCGGCAGTTTTTGTCCACGATCTCCGTCTCTCTGGACGAGAGCGCCCTGCTGGACGGATGCAGTTACTTCCAGCTGCGCCGTGGGCAACATGATGACGATGATACCCGCCGCCAGGGTCTGCCAGGAGCCCTGCTGGGCGTTGGCGTAGTCCATGAGGAATGTGGTCAGCGTCCGCTGCTTGTTGCCGGGCATATACAGATAAGGAATGTACATGTCGTTGATAATGGTAGTGCTTGCAGGCTTTACAGCGAAATTGCAGGTTCTTGATTACGGTGTCCGCCCGGTTGCCTACGCTTTTCAGCTGTTTTTATTGCTGCTATTATGATTTGGTTACTTTGAACAACTCTCCCTTTTTTTCAAACATGGCTTAGCTTATGTGCAAGTCAAGGGCAGAAATTTTGAGAACTACACACTAATCACAAATTTCTATGGTATGCTACCCTTCGGAGGTGTCATTATGCAAAAGATTTTAGTTGTCGAGGATGACCTGGACATTCAAGAATTGTTGAAGAACTTTCTGCAAGAGGTAGGATATGAGATCAGGTTAGCCAGCGATGGTGTGGAAGCCCTTTCTGTATTCTCTGCCTCGCAATTTGATTTGGTGCTGCTTGATATAATGCTCCCCAAAATTGATGGATTTGCCGTCTGTGAGTTGATACGAAAGCAATCGCAGGTTCCTATCATCATGCTTACTGCATTGAGCGGAGAGGAGGAACAAATCCGGGGACTGGATTTGCAGGTGGATGACTACATCACAAAACCATTTTCTATGCCGATTCTAATTCGGAAGATTGCCGCTGTTTTACGGCGGAGCGGCGGGCCG
>Ga0137308_100927_pt1 | contig 36366 bp, 31 predicted proteins | sample Inofrocosms_June_FD_97181 | JGI IMG/M metagenome (GOLD analysis project Ga0137308, IMG submission 97181) | Mouse cecal microbial communities from Vienna, Austria - N-Acetylneuraminic and N-Acetylglucosamine D2O microcosms_June | ecosystem: Host-associated > Mammals > Digestive system > Large...
GGTCCACCCCGGCAAAGCCGAACTGGTCGTACCGGGCCTTCTTCTCGCTGTCGCTGAGGACCTCGTAGGCCTCGTTGATCTCCTTGAACCGGGCCTCGGCGTCCTTGTCCCCGGGGTGGAGGTCCGGGTGGTTCTCCTTGGCCATCTTCCGGTAGGCCTTTTTGATCTCCGCGTCCGTGGCGCCCTTCTGGACCCCCAGGACCTCGTAGTAGTCGCGTTTTTGTTCAGCCATATGCGCTCACATCCAATCTGCGGAAAACATCCGGCGGTGGGGCGGGGATGCCCTCCCCGTCCCACCGGAAGTCCGCTCGGTCATTACTTGTTCTTGTCGTCGTCCACGACCTTGTAGTCGGCGTCATAGTACTGCTGTCCGCCGTCCTGGCTCTCGCCGCCGGCCGCGCCGCCCATGTCAGGCCCGCCCGCCTGGGCCCCGGCCTGCTGGTAGAGCTTTTCGCTGACAGCGAAGAACGCCTGCTGAAGGGCCTCGGTGTCCGCCTTGATGGCGGCGGTGTCCTCGCCCTTGAGGGTCTCCTTGAGCTTGTCGATAGCGCTCTGGACGTTTGCTTTGTCGCCCGCGTCGATCTTGTCGCCCATCTCGCCCAGGGTCTTCTCCGCCTGATAGACCATCTGGTCGGCGTTGTTCCGCGCCTCTACGGACTCCTTGATCCGGGCGTCCTCGGCGGCGTACTGCTCCGCCTCCTTGACGGCCTTGTCGATGTCCTCCTTGCTCATGTTGGAGGAGGAGGTGATGGTGATGTGCTGCTCCTTGCCGGTGCCCAGGTCCTTGGCGGAGACGTTGACGATGCCGTTGGCGTCGATGTCGAAGGTCACCTCGATCTGGGGCACGCCTCTCCGGGCCGGGGCGATGCCGTCCAGGTGGAAGCGGCCCAGGCTCTTATTGGCCGCGGCCATCTCCCGCTCGCCCTGGAGGACGTTGACCTCAACGGAGGTCTGGTTGTCCGCGGCGGTGGAGAAGATCTGGCTCTTCTTGGCGGGGATGGTGGTGTTGCGCTCGATGAGGCGGGTGCAGACGCCGCCCATGGTCTCGATGCCCAGGCTCAGGGGGGTGACGTCCAGGAGCAGGAGGTCCTTCACGTCGCCCGTCAGCACGCCGCCCTGAAGGGCCGCGCCCAGGGCCACGCACTCGTCGGGGTTGATGCCCTTGTCGCCGTCCTTGCCGGTCAGGCGCTTGACCATGTCCTGGACAGCGGGGATGCGGCTGGAGCCCCCCACCAGCAATACCTTGGAGATGTCGCTGCCGCTGAGCCCCGCGTCGCTGAGGGCCTGCCGCACAGGACCGGCGGTGGCCTCCACCAGATGGGCGGTCAGCTCGTTGAACTTGGCCCGGGAGAGGGTCACGTCCAGGTGCTTGGGGCCGGTGGCGTCGGCGGTGATATAGGGGAGGTTGATGTTGGAGGTGGTTACGCCGCTCAGCTCGATCTTGGCCTTCTCGGCGGCCTCCTTCAGCCGCTGCATGGCGACCTTGTCCTGGGAGAGGTCGATGCCCTCGGCCTTCTTGAACTCGCCCACCAGGTACTTCATGATGCACTCGTCGAAGTCGTCGCCGCCCAGGCGGTTGTTTCCGGCGGTGGCCAGGACCTCGATGACGCCGTCGCCCACCTCCAGGACGGAGACGTCGAAGGTGCCGCCGCCCAGGTCGTAGACCATGATCTTCTGGTCGCTCTCCTTGTCCACGCCGTAGGAGAGGGCCGCTGCGGTGGGCTCGTTGATGATGCGCTTGACCTCCAGGCCTGCGATCTTGCCGGCGTCCTTGGTGGCCTGACGCTGGGAGTCGGTGAAATAGGCGGGGACGGTGATGACCGCCTCGGTGACGGTCTGGCCCAGGTAGGCCTCGGCGTCCGCCTTCAGCTTTTGCAGGATCATGGCGGAGATCTCCTGGGGGGTGAAGCTCTTGCCGTCCACGCTGACGCGGTGGTCGGAGCCCATCTCCCGCTTGATGGAGGAGATGGTGCGGTCGGGGTTGGTGACGGCCTGGCGCTTGGCCACCTGGCCCACCATGCGCTCGCCGGTCTTGGAGAAGGCCACCACGGACGGGGTGGTCCGGTTGCCCTCCGCGTTGGCGATGACCACGGCGCTGCCGCCCTCCATGACGGCCACACAGGAGTTGGTGGTTCCCAAATCAATACCGATAACCTTAGACATGATGATTGTCCTCCTACTATAGAAAAATATTTTTTACGAATTTGATGAGGTGCTATGTTTGATGCTCTGTAGGGGCGGATATCATCCGCCCGACCGGCATACGGTGCGGTTTTGTGGCGGGCGGATGGTATCCGCCCCTACAGGATGCAGCGTTGTCAGTTCGCCACCTGCACAGCGGCGAACCGGATGACCTTCTCCCCCAGAAGGAAGCCCTTCTGGAAGACCTGGGAGACCACGCTCTCCCCCAGCTCGTCGCTCTCGATGTGCATGACGGCGTTGTGGCGGACGGGGTCGAAGACCTCTCCCACGGGGTCGATGATGGTGACGCCCATCTTCTCCAGAACGCCGGTGAGCTGGTGGAAGATCATCTCCATGCCCTTTTTGTGGACGTTCTCCTCGTCCCCGGCCTGGCCCACCGCCCGCTCCAGGTTGTCGTAGACCTCCAGGAACTTGGAGATAGTGTCGGTCTTGGCGTCCTGATAGATGCCCTCCTTCTCCTTGGTGGTGCGCTTGCGGTAGTTGTCGTACTCGGCGGCCAGGCGCAGGTGCTTGTCGTTGAGCGCCGCCATCTCCCCGGCCAGCTTCTCCATTTTTTCCATCTGCTCCCGGGTGACGGTGAAGGTCTCCCCGGCGTCCTCCTGGCGGTACTCCTCGGTGACCTCGCCAGGCTGTTCCTGGGGCGTCTGGCCGTCCAGGGGGGCGTTTTTGTCTTTCTTGCTCACAATATGTCATCCTCCTTCGGGGGTAACTGATTATTTTTGCCGAACATCTTCGTCAGGCTCTCGGCGAAGTAGCTCAGCCGGGCGGCCACGGCGGCGTAATCCATCCGCGTGGGACCCACCACGCCGATGAGGCCCCGCATGTTCTCGCCGATATCGTAGCTGGCCACCACCACGCTTGCGTCCTTGAGGGCCTCGCTGACGTTCTCCGGGCCGATGAGGATCTTCATCGGCGTTCCCTCGTCCAGCACCGGCAGGCGGTCGGTCTGGTCGGTGAGCAGGCGCATCATCTCATTGGCCCGGCCCAGGTCCTGGAACTCCGGCTGGCGGAGGATCTGGGTCTGTCCGGAGGTGTAGACCTGGCTGCGGGCATTCTCGTCCATGACCTCGCCGGCGAACTCGATCACCTGGGAGAGGGGCATGAACAGCTCCGCCCCCAGCTGGGTGGTCAGACCCATCAGCTTCTGTCCCATCTCTTCGGCGCTGATGCCGGTGAAGTGGGTGTTGAGCAGGTTGGCCAAGGCGGGCAGTTCGCCGGGCGTGACGGGGATATCGCTTCGCAAAAGGCGGCTTTTCACCCGGCTGTCGTCGGTCATGATGACAGCGATGAAACTCCCCGCATCCACCGGCAGGAGGTCACAGCGCCGGACCGTGACGCTGCGCTTGGCGCCCGCCACGGAGTAGGCGGGGTATCCGGCGATAGCCGCCGCCGCCTGACCGGCCTGGGTGATGACGGCCTCCATGGCCTGCATCCTGCCGCTCAGGGCCGCGTCGATCTCCCCCGCCTCCTGGGCCGTGATGGAGCGCCGCTCCATCAGCTCGTTGACATACAGCCGGTATCCCCTCGGCGAGGGCACCCGCCCGGCGGAGGTGTGGGGCTGCTCCAGATAGCCCATCTCCACCAGGTCCGCAAGCTCGTTCCGAATGGTCGCCGGGCTCACCGAACCGCCCATCGCCTGGGCGATGAACTTCGAGCTCACCGGCTCGGCGGTCTCGATGTACCGCTCCGTGACCACCTTCAGTATTTGCTTTTTTCGGTCTGTCAATTCCATTCCGGCGCTCCTTTAGCACTCTGTTCCTTGGAGTGCTAAAGGCAGTGTATCACCATTGCCCCGCCCTGTCAATACGATTTTTGGTTTCTCATTTGAACAATTTGTAAATTCCCCCGTTGTTGAAGGCGGATTCATCTGCCCTGATAGCCCTGGGGCTCCTCGCCCCAGACCCCGGTGACTTTTTCCGCGTGGAAAAAGTCACCAAAAAGACGCTCAAGAAACGTAGTTTCTTGAGAATCTTCCCTGATTACGGGGGTTATTTGGTTACGCTACGACCTGTTTGTCTGGTTTTTCCCAATGCCTTCCCTGGGCCGATGGTAGTCGAATCGCTGGAACCACTCCCTGGCCCTTCGGTCTTCTTCGTTGGGTTCGCCTCCGAGCGGCACGATTCTTTTCGAGACTACCGGGCCACCGGCATGGTGCGGGCGGCACTGCCTTGCTGTACGGAATACCCGCCCCTCTCTATATCAATGCAAACTTGTAAAAACGATCCTTGTTTGTTTTTTCCCAAAATCCCATGCCTTGCACGCAAACGCGGCTTTTGCTATAATTGCCCCAACAAACGGAGCAAGGAGGCCAATCTATGGAAAACAACACGCTGGGCGACAACATCGCCCGTTTCCGCAAGGCCGCGGGCCTTACCCAGGAGGAGCTGGGCACTACCGTGGGGGTCAGCGCCCAGGCGGTGAGCCGCTGGGAGTGCGGCGGCGCGCCGGACGTCGCCCTTCTGCCCGCCATCGCCGACGCCCTCGGCGTCTCCATCGATTCCCTCTTCGGCCGCGAGCCCGGCGCTCAGATTGACGTGGAGCGCGTAGTGGCACGCTGGCTGAACACCTTCCCCGAGGAGGAGCGCCCGGACCGCTTCTGCCGCCTGCTCTTTTCCTCCATCAATTCCCTCATGCCCGAGAACTTGAATCTGCCGAAAATGAACTACCTGGAAACTGCTAATGGTGACGGCCTCGGCGATTCCGACGGCTTGATGTACACCCAGTTCTGGTTCAAAGGCGGCATCCTGCTGGACGTCCACGCGGAGGACCTCTCCTTCGCCACCCTCTTCCCCCGCCCCAGAGACGGCTACGCCAAATGGCTGGCGCCCAAGGAGGACTACCGCCGCCTCTTCGCCCTCCTCTCCCGCCCCAACTGCCTGGAATTCCTCTGGTGGCTCCACTGCCGGAAACGGGACTTTTTCTCCCTCCAGGTAGCGGCAGCGGCCCTGCGTCTCCCCTGCGAGGACCTGGAAGCTCTGGCGAAAGAGCTCATCAGCTTCGACATCCTGATCGCCATCGACGTGGAAATGGAGAGCGGACCGCTCCAGATCTATCAACTGCGGATGCCCATCTACTTTATCCCCTTTCTATATATTACCAGAAGCTTCATGCAGGGACGATATAACTATCTGTCATTTGGCGGCGATCCGCCGATCCTGGGGCCGGACGAAACCTGGCCTGAAAAAAAGGAGGAAACTTGACATGACCTGGTATCTCAAAAAGAACTGGAAAAAGGTCTCCCTCGCCTGCGCGGCCATCCTCATCTCCGAGGCCGTCCTGGTCCTGGCCCAGCTGGTGATGATGCAGTCCTTTGACGCGGCGGTCCATCTGGATGCCCGCCGCTTCCTGGTCTGGACCGCCGGGCTGGGCGGCGTGTACCTGGCGTGCAACGTCCTCGACGCCCTCCGGTGCGTCCTGCAAGCCCGGGCCCAGCGGGCCCTGAACAACGACCTGCGCCGCGACCTCTGCCTCACCCTCCTCTCCAAGACCCACGCCGACTACCACAGCCGGGACACCGGCGAATACCTCTCCTGGCTGACCAACAACGTCAGGCAGATCGAAAACCTGGCCTGGACCCCCTTCTTCAACTGCGTATCCCAGGCCGCGGCGGTGGTCTGGAGCGTCTTAGCCCTCCTCAGCCTCAGCTGGGAGCTCTTAGCGGTGGGCCTTTTCTCCAGTGCCGTGATGATGGTCATCCCGAAGCTGTTCCAAAAGTCCATGGAGCGCCTGGGGGAGACCTGCGCCGCCGCCGAGGCCCAGGGCGTCAGCGAACTGAAGGACCTCCTCTCCGGCTTTGACGTCCTCCGCTTTTTTGGACAGCAGGCCCGCTTCCTCCGCCGTGGGGACACCGTCAGCGACAGCATGGAGGCCCCCTCCTGCCGCCGCATGGAGGCCCAGGCCGGAGCCGGGTGCGTCACCGACAGTCTGACTCTCGCCCTCCAGATTCTCCAGATGGTGGCCACGGCCTTCCTGGTCTTCCAGGGCAAGATCATCATCGGCGCCATAGCCTCCGCCACCAACCTGACCGGCGCAATAGCCAACGGCCTCAGCGGCATTGCCAAAGTCCGCCTCTCTTTCGCCGCGGCGAAGCCCTACTTCGCCAACGTCACCGTCCACGCCGGGGAGCAGTCCGCACGGGAGGCGGACGGCCTGTCCCCGGTCCGGGATGCCATCACAGTGGAGGGCCTTACCTTCCGCTACGGAGAGAAGGACGTCCTGCAAAACGCGGCCTTCCGTTTCGAGAGGGGCGGCAAATACGCCCTCACCGGCCCCTCCGGCTGCGGGAAGAGCACCCTGTTGAAGCTCCTTCTCGGCTGGCTTCCGGACTACGAGGGGACCATCTCCTTCGACGGGCAGGACGCCAAATCTTACACCCCGGAACAGTTACAGACCCAAATGAGCTACATTGAGCAGGACGTCTTCCTCTTCAACACGACCATCCGGGAGAACATCACCTTAGGTGAAGAATTTACGGAGGAGCAGCTGCAAAAAGCCCTCCGGGACAGCGCCCTCGCCGGAGACCTCGCCCACATGCCCCTTGGCCTCGACACCCCGGTGGGCGAGGAGGGCAGCGCCCTCTCCGGAGGCCAAAAGCAGAGGGTAGCTATCGCCCGGGCCTTGATCCATGACCGCTCCATCCTCCTGGTGGACGAGGGCACCAGCGCTCTGGACCAGAAGAACGCCGACATTGTGGAAAAGAGCCTTCTCAGCAACCCCGATCTGACCCTCATCCTCGTCAGCCACCACTTGGGCGAGGAACGGCAAAAGCAGTTCACCCAAGTCTACGACCTCGCCGCGTGACCCGCCCCCCGCAAACAGTGTAAAGCGGATGCCCGCCCGGCATCCGCTTTGCGCATTCAATCACCAGTTGGATTTTTGCAAAATTGCCTCCATTGAATTCAACCACTGGTTTTGCTACAATACAACCATCAAGCGAAACGAGGTGATCGGATGTCCGGTTTGTTGAATGAGCGCATCACCGCGCTCCGCAAAGAGCGGGGCTTCACCCAGGAACAGCTGGGACAGATGGTAGGGGTCTCCGCCCAGGCGGTGAGCAAGTGGGAGAAAGGCGGCTTCCCGGATGTGGAGCTCCTCCCCGCCGTCGCCGGCGCCCTGGGCGTGACCATCGACGCCCTCTTCGGCCGGGACGCGGGGGAGCGAATCGACGCCGCAGAGGTGGTCCGCCGCTGGCTGCGCACCATGCCCCAGTCTCAGAGGATGGACCAGCTGAGCGAACTGGTCTGGGCCGCCGCTTCCCTGACGGTCGCTACCCATTCTGATGATAACAGACTGCTCAGCGGCAAGCGTGACAAGACCTGTCAGGAGGTGTTCACACTGGAAAGCGGAGAACCCCTGCGCGTTCTGCGCCGGATCCGGGTCATCGGCGAGGAGGGCTTGATCCTGGGCTTTCGGGCGGAGGATATGTCCTGGGTGAGCATCTTCCCGGAGCCGGAGACGGGCTGGGAGCCCTTCCTGGAGAGCAGCGACAATTACCGGCGCCTCTTCCAGCTCCTGGCGAGGCCCCACTGCCTGGAGCTGCTGGAATACCTCGACAGCAAGCCGCCCTTCACTGGCCGCCGCTACACGCCGGATGCCATCGCCGGGGCGCTGGGACTGGAGCTGGCGGAGACAGAGGCTCTGCTGGAGGCTCTGACCGATATGCGGCTGCTGCGGCGGACGGAGCTGGAGACCAAGGACGGGCTCATCCACTGCTACATGCTCTTCGACGAGGAGTCGCTGGTCCCATTCCTCTGCCTCTCCCGCTGGCTCATAGCGGGGGACGGGGGCTATATCAACGTCACACCCCGCAAGCGTCCCGTTTTACGGGGAGAAATGTGGAAAGAAAAGGAGAATTGACATGTCGTACTATCTGAAAAAGTTCTGGAGAGCCAACCTGCTGGCCATCGTGCTTCAAGTCCTGCTCAGCTTTACATACGCAGGCTTCAGCCTGATCCAAATCCAGATGAGCCAGGCGATTATCGACCTGGACCTCCGCCTCTTTGCCCTCTGGATGACGGCTAATATCCTCGGCTGGTGCGGCTACTTCCTCCTGGACGGCCTGCTGACCCTCTTCCAGGGCCGGGCGGTGCGGAAGATGAACAACGCGGTCCGGCGGGATATGGCGGCGACCCTTCTGCAAAAGAGCTATGGGGAGTACCACGCCCAGGACAAGGGGGAGTACCTCTCCTGGTTCACCACCGGCGTGGACCAGATCGAGCAGAACGGCTGGCAGGCGTTTTTCTCCTTCACCGCCTGCATCTGCAATACGCTGGCCAGTATGGTGATGCTCTCCTCCCTCCACTGGTCCTTCCTCCCGGCGGCGCTGGCCTCCTCGCTGGTGATCATTGCCGCGCCCAAGCTGTTCGAGAAGCGCTTACAGCGCCTGGGCGAGGTCTGCGCCCGGGGACAGGAGGCGGCGGTCAGCGGTCTGAAGGACCTGCTGGGCGGATATGACGTCCTGCGCTTTTTCGGCGGGAGCCTCCGGTTCAGCCGGGGCGTCGAAAGCGCCTCCGACCAGATTGAGAAGCCCGCGTATCAGAAGACATATAAACAGGGCTTTATCTACGACGGCATCGGTGTGGCGAATATCCTCTCCCAGTTGATTGTGGCGCTCTATGTCGCCCTGATGGTCTTTTGGGGCAAGGTGCCGATGTCCGTATTCTTCGGTTCCGGACAGCTCTCCGGCAATATTTCCAATGGCCTGAACAATATGGCCCGCCACCGCCTGTGCTTCTCCACCAGCAGGCCCTATTTCTCCCGCATCACGGCCCGTGACACCGGCAGTGCGCCCGCCTCCCCCGACAGCCTGAAGCCTGTGGAGCGGGAAATCGCGGTGGAGAACCTCACCTTCCGCTACGGGGAGAAACAGGTCCTGAACGCCCTCTCCGCCACCTTCGAGAAAGGGGGCAAATACGCCCTCACCGGCCCCTCCGGCTGCGGGAAATCGACACTGCTGAAACTGCTCCTCGGATGGCTTCCGGACTACGGCGGCTCCATCCGCTTCGACGGCAGGGACGCAAAAGCCTACACTCCCGAACAGCTCCAGCATCAAATGAGCTACATTGCACAGGATGTGTTTCTCTTCAATACGACCATCCGGGACAACATCACCCTGGGTGAAGAATTCACCGAAGAGCAAATGCAGAAAGCCCTCCAGGACAGCGCCCTCGCCGGAGATTTGGCGCATATGCCCCTTGGCCTCGACACCCCGGTGGGCGAGGAAGGCAGCGCCCTCTCCGGCGGTCAAAAGCAGCGGGTAGCCATCGCCCGGGCCCTCATCCACGACCGCTCCGTCCTCCTGGTGGACGAGGGCACCAGCGCTCTGGATCAAAAGAACGCGGATATCGTGGAAAAGAGCCTTCTCAGCAACCCCGACCTGACCCTCATCCTCGTCAGCCACCACCTCACCGAGGAGCGGCAAAAGCAGTTTGACCGGGTATACCGGCTATAGGAGGAAGTCCCCAGCCGCTTGGCTGGGGACTTGACGTTTCCTGTAAGCAAAAAATTACACGGAACGTCATTCCCGTTCCGCAAGTTATGTGGTATTCTCTTTTTAACAAATAAAAGAAAGGATGATCCCTATGAAAAAGTTTACCGCCCTGCTCCTGGCTCTGCTGCTGAGTCTGTCCCTGGCCGCGCCCGCAGCCCTCTGCGCCGGGGAGAACGAGCCCCTGCCCCCTGTCCGCGAGGAGCCCGTTACTCCCACTGATCCGGAAGAGCCTGGCAACCCCATCCGGCCCTTGAATGATGATGAGTTTCCTGATAATAGATCCAACAATCTCTAAATCTTAAAATTCTACTCCCAGAAATTCCAAGGCTTCCTTTTTTAAAATAGAACAGTTATGATTGTCCTCGATTGCACAGTAAATATGATAGGCCCGCTGATAGAGCAGTCTGCTCTGCTTCATATCCGCAAGACGGTAATAGCACTCCGCCTGGATATGTATCAGGTTAGGCAACAATGAATAATGCCCATATTTAAGGCAGGCCTGTCGGCCGCGTTCTGCAATTTCGATCGCTTTCTCGTATCGCTTGCAGAGGCCCAGCTCAATGGCGTAGTTGCTGGTAATCAGAGGTAAATGTCCGGCAGACTGTACGATCTGCTGATAATGATTTTCCGCATATTTGAGCAGTTGACTGTAAATGTCAGCTACTTTTTCATGATCCCCAAACTTGGAATAGGCGATGGCGATTTGATTGATGACACGCATCTCGTCCAGACTGTACAGGTGGCGGTTGATCTCCTCCAGGTCAAACCGGGGCACTGTCTTTCGGATAGCTTCCATCAGCATAAAAAGCTGTTCCTCCGGACTGTAGTCCCCCTCCTGCGTACCGAAGATAGCCCTCATCGATAGAGCATACTGCTCAATGAGCCGGTCGCCGCTCCCTGCGGTCTTTTCCAACTCCTGGAGCTTTGCAATGCCCTCTTCCCGAATCTGGCGCTTCTCTTCGCCTTCCCGCTGTACATACCAGATGCTGGCGGAGGTGATTTCCTTTTGCAATGCACCGATCTTCGTCTCCTTCGGAGACAGCAGCGCATAAAACCGGTCATCCGGCAGACCGAGGCGCTGAAGAAGTGCGACCAGGCGGTTATAAGCTGGAGCGCGCTCATTATTCTCCAGCCGGGAGAGGGTGGCGGGCTCGCAGATGCCCTCACAGACCTCCTCTTGGGTCCGCTTTTGGTCTTCACGCGCTTTTTTGAGATAGTCCCCGATACGAAAGATTTCCAAGGTATTTCCTCCTTTTTTCTGAAAATTTAGTGGAATTAATTATATCACGGCCTCCATTGGATTGCAACTCCGACATGACGTTTTGTGAAAGTTTTTCCTTACACAGGGCGTCATTCACTTTTTTGGCAGCGGATGATATGATACAGCTACAGTGAGGGACGCGAAACAGGCACGGCCCAGCGGCCCGGAGCTGAATACGAAGAAAGGCGTACATATCATGGAAGTTATCAGCAAAAAGAAGGATATTAAGCTGTTGCAGGTCCGCTACCAGATGCCGGCCTACAACAAGAATCCGTACCACCCGTGCGGTTGCTAATTCCCGCAACAAGGGCCTCAGGAAAACTTGGGGCCCTTATCTACACACTTTGATATATCACAAGGAGATTCTTATGTATATCATTCCTGGTTATACTAAGTATTCGGAAGAATCCAGCTCCATTTATGTTGTTTCCAAACTGTTGCAAAATAAAGTTGCACTTACGGACCCGGCTATTCAGGATGAATTCCGTACTATTGTTTCTAATGGTGGCTGTCAAGAGCTCTCGACCCCTCTTACCAGGTTTCTCCACGAACAGGAACTTCTGGTAAGCGAGGTCGAGGCTGATTGTGCGTTATCAAAGGTCAAAGAATTACTCGGAAATAGTCTCATGTTGACTATTATGCCCACGGAGGGCTGTAACTTTGCATGTCCTTACTGCTATGAGACACATTCATCAGCTAATATGTCAAGAGAAATACTGACTCAAATTCATACATATATTGCAAATCAAGCTCCGCATTGTAGGTTTATCAGCCTTAGCTGGTTTGGAGGCGAGCCTACACTGTGTAAAGAAACAATTCTGGAGACATCTGCTCTTGTCCAGTCTCTCCAGCACAGATATGGCTTTGACTACAAGGGCCAGATGACTACAAATGGATATCTTCTAGACCTAGATTCCTTTTTGGAGTATTTTCGAGCTGGCATTATAGACTATCAAGTCACCCTGGATGGTTGGGATCACGATAAGATGCGCCCCCATATTTCCGGGAGCGGAACACTTCAGACCATCCTAAAAAATCTGATTGCACTAGTCGACTTACCTAAATCGGAATACAAATTTCATGTAATCATACGCCGCAATGTACTGAATGGAGATAATGATTTTAGCTGGTATGACTATATGCATAAACTATTTGGTGCTGATGACAGATTTTCGATATCTGTCTGCCCTGTGTGTGACTGGGGAGGTGATAGCGTAAAGTCTCTGAACATAGCATCTAAGTCTGAAAAAGAGATTCTTGCCACTGCTCATGAATCATACCTTGACAAGATTGGAATGCGCAGAGAACGAGCGGGTACTACACCCTTTTCAAATATTTGCGCGAGTTCCTGCTCTCATGGTTTTGTCTTTCGTGCTGATGGAAAAATTGAGAAATGCACAATAGTCTTAGATCATCCCAAAAACCTTGTCGGGCGAGTAGACCCTCAAGCGGGGGTGATCCTGGATGAAGACGCCAACCGGTCATGGACATCTAGTGAACTCAAGCCCAAATGTTATACTTGTCCAGATGTTTTGAGCTGCCTAAATATCTGTTGCAGAAAAACGGTTCTGGTAGATGGTCGGCCAGATTCAGTTTGCCTATGTGCAACGTCCACCGAAAGTCAACAGATTTGACCACCTCATCTGAATTGGAGCTGTAAGCAATGTCCTACTACTTAAAAAAGAACTGGAAAATCTGCACATTGGTCTGTATTCTCCAAATCTGCACTTGGGGACTGCAAGCCGCCACGGCGCTGCTGCTGATCCAATGTTTTGCTGTTGCAATGGAGTTTGATCTCAAGGGTTTTCTCTTTTGGATGTCCGTCAATCTAGGCGTCTGGGGGCTTTATTTTGGCTTAGGGATGCTGGAGGGCTATGTGCAGGCCCGTGCAGTTCGGATTCTGAACAACCATGTCCGCCACGACACTTACTGCTCTGTGCTGAACACATCCTATCAGGGATACCACGACAAAGACGCCGGAGAGTACCTCTCCTGGCTGACCAATCACGTCAAGGAGCTTGAGAACCTCGCGTGGGACCCGTTCTTTGATTGCGTGGGCCGCGGGGCACAGGTCATGTGGAGCATATTGGCGCTGGCGCGGCTTCATTGGTCCCTGCTGGCCGCATCACTGCTGGTCTCGTTTCTCATGTGGTGGATGCCAAAACTCTTTGAAGAAAAACTGAAACGCGTTGGAGAAGAATATGTTGCCGCCCAGGCCCTGGGAACCAGCAAAATGAAGGATCTCCTGCGCGGCCTCGATATTATGAGATCTTTTTGCGGGTCAGGCCGCTTTGTGCAGGATGGCGACCATGCGAGCGATTCCGTAGAGCGGCACAACTTCCGCAGGCGGTACATCCAGAGTAATATTAGCGGGGTACTAGGGTATATCAATGTAGCCGCGCAGTTCTCTACAGACATCCTGATCGTTATACTGGCAGTGCAGGGACGCCTTCCTTTGGCCACCATCGGCGGCGGCGGATCGCTTGCCGGCGGCGTCACCAACGGATTGGACGGCCTTGCAACATGCCGCCTTTCCTTCGCCTCCGCCAAACCCTACTTCGACAAGATCACCGTCCACGCGGAGGACCTGCCCGCCCAAAGCGCGGAGGGCCTGTCTCCGGTCCGGGAGGCCGTCGCAGTGGAGAACCTCACCTTCCGCTACGGCGAGAAGCCGGTCCTGCACGGCATGACCTTCCGCTTCGAGAAGGGCGGCAAATACGCCCTCACCGGCCCCTCCGGCTGCGGCAAGAGTACGCTGCTGAAGCTCCTCCTCGGCTGGCTCCCGGACTACGAGGGGACCATCACTTTTGACGGTCAAAACGCCAAAGACTACACCCCCGAGCAACTGCAAAAGCAGATGAGCTACATCGAGCAGGACGTGTTCCTTTTCAACACCACGATCCGCGAAAATATCACCCTGGGCGAGGACTTTACCGAGGAGCAAATGCAAAAAGCCCTCCAGGACAGCGCCCTCGCCGGAGATTTAGCGCATATGCCCCTTGGCCTCGACACCCCGGTAGGCGAGGAGGGTAGCGCCCTCTCCGGAGGCCAGAAACAGCGTGTCGCCATTGCAAGAGCTCTGATCCACGACCGCTCCATCCTCCTGGTGGACGAGGGCACCAGCGCCCTAGACCAGAAAAATGCCGACATCGTAGAAAAGAGCCTTCTCAGCAACCCCGACCTGACCCTCATCCTCGTCAGCCACCACCTCACCGAGGAGCGGAAGGCACAGTTCACCCAGGTCTTCGACCTCGCCGCATGACCTGCCCTCCCAATACAGCGCAAAACGGACGCCCACCCGGCGTCCGTTTTAAATTTTCAATCTCCGGTTCAAATTTCGCAAAATTTCATTCATTGATTTCAACCACTGGTTTTGCTACAATACAGCCATCAAACAGACCGAGGTGGCCATATGCTGGATCAACTAAACGAACGAATCGCCGCACTGCGCAAGGAGCGGGGGTTCACCCTGGAACAGCTGGGGCAGATGGTAGGGGTCTCCGCCCAGGCGGTAAGCAAGTGGGAAAAGGGCGGCGCGCCGGACGTATCCCTGCTCCCCGCCGTCGCCGACGCCCTGGGCGTCTCCATCGACTCCCTCTTCGGCCGGGTGGAGGAGGGGCTGGATGTGAAGGCGGCGGTCCGCCGCTGGATGCTGACCTTCCCCGAGGAGCAGCGGATGGACCGTCTTTGCCACTTCATCTGGTCGGTCATGAGCACACTCTCCGCCCGCAGTATTACGGACGCTGCTGACTGGGACCACTATGTGGACCACTGCCGTCAGGCCTCCATTGCAGCGGACGACAAGACCTACCGGATGCTGGAGCGGACCAGGGTCATGCTGGAAAGCGGCCTTCTTCTGGGCGTCCGGGCAAACGATATGTCCTATCTCGCCATTTTCCCGGAGCCGAAGGCGGGCTGGGAGCCCTTCCTGGAGAGCAACGACCTCTACCGCCGCCTGTTCGCCCTCCTTGCCCGCCCCCACTGTCTGGAGCTCCTGGAATACCTCCACAGCAAGCCCAGCCGCTACGGACGAAACTTCATGGCAGGGGCGGTCGTCAAGCAGACCGGCTTTGACGCCGCCGAGGTGGAGAGCCTTTTAGGGGCTCTGGCGGAGATGAATCTTCTGATGGTGACGGAGCTGGAGACGGAAGAGGGTCTGGTCAGCACCTACTGTATGTATGAGACCGAGTGTCTGGTCCCCCTCCTCAGCCTTGCATCCTATCTGGCCTCCGGCAACGGGATCACAAACGGCCAAAACCGGCGCTCCACCCCCGTCCTGCGGGGGGAAAAGTGGAAAGAAATGGAGAACTGAATCATGAGGTGCTATTTTGTCAAAAACTGGAAAAGAATTGCTCTGCCCCTCTTTCTCACCATCCTCTACAGCGGGATCTTCACCCTCTGGCAGCTGGGCCTGATGCGGCTCTTTGACGCGGCCGCCCGGCTGGACCTGGACGCATTTCTGACCTGGACCGTGATCGAACTTGCCGGAATCACCCTGTATTACGGTGTGCTCATCCTGGAAAACATCGCCGAGGCCCGGACTGTCCGGGCGCTGAACAACCAGGTCCGGCATGACCTCTACCTGTCCCTGATGGAAAAGTCCCACAGCGCCTATCACAGTCAGGACACCGGGGAGTATATCTCCTGGCTAACCAGCAATGTCAAGCAGATCGAGCGCCTGGCCTGGAGCCCTTTCTTCAGCTTTGCGAGTTGTATCACGGTGGTCCTCTTCAACATTGCCGCCCTGGCGTCCCTGCACTGGGTCATTCTGCTGGCGGGTCTGGCCTCCACGGCGGTCATGCTGATACTGCCGAAGCTGTTTCAGAAGCGGATGGAGCGCCTGGGGGAGGTCTGCGCCGCAGCGGAGGAGCAGGGCGCGGCCAAATTGAAGGACATCCTCTCCGGCTTTGACGTGCTGCGTTCCTTCGGCAGGGCGGACCGGTTCCTGCGCCAGGGCGACGCTGTGAGCCGTCAGATCGAGGACGCCAACTGCCGCCGGACCTGTATGCAGACCTCCAGCGCCTTCCTGGTAGGTCTGACCGGCAATATCCTGATGCTCCTTCAGATGGTGATCGCGGTGTTCCTGGCGCTCCAGGGAAAGGTGATCCTGGGTGCCATTGTTGGCGCAGGCAATCTGACCGGCGGCATCACCAACGGCCTGCAAAATCTTGCGTCCTGCCGTATGTCCCTGGCCAGTGCGAAGCCCTACTTTGACAAGATCACCGTCCACGCCGGGGAGCAGTCCGCCCGGGAGGCGGAGGGCCTGTCCCCGGTCCGGGAGGCGATTGCGGTGGAGAATATCTCCTTTTGTTACGGCGAGAAGCCAGTCCTGAGCGCCCTCTCCGCCACCTTTGAGAAGGGCGGGAAGTACGCCCTCACCGGTCCCTCCGGCTGTGGAAAATCGACACTGCTGAAACTGCTCCTTGGATGGCTTCCGGGCTACGAGGGAACCATCTTCTTCGACGGGCAGGACGCCAAGTCCTACACCCCGGAACAGTTACAGACCCAAATGAGCTACATCGAGCAGGACGTGTTCCTTTTCAACACCACGATCCGCGAAAATATCACCCTGGGCGAGGACTTTACCGAGGAGCAAATACAAAAAGCCCTCCAGGACAGCGCCCTCGCTGGGGACCTCGCCCACATGCCCCTTGGCCTCGACACCCCGGTAGGCGAGGAGGGCAGCGCTCTCTCCGGCGGTCAGAAACAGCGCGTGGCCATCGCAAGAGCTTTGATTCACGACCGCTCCATCCTCCTGGTGGACGAGGGCACCAGCGCTCTGGACCAGAAGAACGCCGACATTGTGGAAAAGAGCCTTCTCAGCAACCCCGATCTGACCCTCATCCTCGTCAGCCACCACCTCACCGAGGAGCGGCAAAAGCAGTTTGACCGGGTGTACCGTCTATGATTCAAAAAACCGAGCTTCCCCGCCCCACGGCCAGGGAAGCTCGATCTTTTTCACATCGTTCAGTTATACCGGTTCTGGGCCTCGTTCACGCCCCGCTCGATGACGCAGAGCGCGGCGTCCAGCGCCCGGGAGACGGCCTCATCCACCACTTTTTTCTCCGCCGGGGAGAACTTCCCGATGACCCAGTCGATCATCTCGTGGTCCGGGTGTTCCGGCGCGCCCACCCCCACCCGGATGCGGGGAAACTGGTCCGTACCCAGGTGGGCGATGATGTTTTTCAGGCCGTTGTGCCCTCCGGCACTGCCTCCGGCCCGGATGCGGAGCTTGCCCAGGGGCAATGCCACATCGTCGGAGACCACCAGCACATGGTCCGGCGGGATTTTATAGAACCCCCCCGCCAGCTTCACCGACTCGCCGCTGAGATTCATATAGGTCTGGGGCTTGAGGACCAGCACCCGCTGGCCTCCCGCCCGGAACTCTCCGGTCAGGGCGCGGTAGCGCAGTTTATTGATCTTCACGCCCTCCCGGCGCTCCAGCGCGTCCGCCGTGAGAAAGCCGATATTGTGGCGGGTGCCCTCGTACTCCCTGCCCGGGTTCCCCAGGCACACCAGGAGCCACTGGTAGCCGCCGTTTCCAAACGCCATGGGTCTCGCTCCTTTCGGCAGTCCTTCTTTTCTTCTTTGTGAACAAAGAAGAAAAGAAGCAAAAGAAGAAAAACTTTTTGCGGCGAAACGTTGTTTCGCCTTTCATTTTGGACCGTCAAGAATGATTTTTTTGCACAGCGGACACCGCCAACCGGGCACGCCGGTGCCCAGGTTCACCGGGTCCGTCAGGAGCCGGGCCCACACGCCCTTTTTCTCCAGCTCCGCGGGATACCACCCCACCGCGTCCAGCGCCCGGAAGGAGCGCACTGCCCCCTCCTGCATCTCGCACCCGCAGTCCGGGCAGGTCATCACACCCACAGCTTCGACACGGAGATCTCCTGATAGATGCGCTCGATGGCCTCGGCAAACACGGGGGCCACGGTGAGGTACTTGATCTTGTCGCTGAGGGACGCCTCGATGGGCGCGATGGTGTCCAGGAACGCCAGCTCCTTGATGGGGCTCCCGTTGACCCGCTCCACCGCCGGGCCGGAAAGCACGCCATGGGACGCGCAGGCGTAGACGCTCTTTGCGCCGCCCACCTCGACAATGGCCTTGGCGGCGTTGCAGAGGCTCCCGCCGGTGTCCACCATGTCGTCGAACAATATGCAGTCCTTGCCCGCCACGTCGCCGATGATGTTCATGACCTCGCTCTGGTTGGCCTTCTGACGGCGCTTATCCACGATAGCCAGGCTCATATGGAGCTTCTGGGCGAAGGTCCGGGCCCGGGACACGCTGCCCACGTCCGGGGAGACCACCACCATGTCCTCGCACCGCTCGCCGAATTTCTTGGCGTAGTAGTCCACGAAGACGGGATTGCCGTAGAGGTTATCCATGGGAATGTCGAAGAAGCCCTGAATCTGGGCGGCATGGAGGTCCATGGTCAGCACCCGGTCGGCCCCCGCGGCCACGATCATGTTGGCCACCAGCTTGGCGGAGATGGGGTCCCGGGCCTTGGTCTTGCGGTCCTGCCGGGCATAGCCGAAGTAGGGGATCACCGCGGTGATGCGCCCGGCGGAGGCCCGACGCATGGCGTCGGTCATCACCAGCAGCTCCATCAGGTTGTCGTTGACCGGACGGCTGGTGGACTGAACCAGGAACACGTCGGACCCGCGCACGGACTCGTAGATGGAGGCAGAGACCTCTCCGTCTGCGAAGTGGCTGATCTCCGCATTCCCCAGCTGGATACCGATGAGCTTGCAAATGTCCTTTGCGAGGTTCACATTGGAATTTCCGCTGAAAACCTTCATGTCTTTCCCGTGTGAAATCATTTCCAACATCCTCATTTCTTCATATTCGGTTTCCCGCTCTCCCGGGCGGGAAGGAATGACGCTTTCTCTTCCAAACAGTGCGCTGATGGCTCCCTAATTTTTTCCGTGCATCTCCCTGCGCTTTTTGGCCCAGCCGGGCTTGTTCTCCTGCCGGGTGCGGCCGATGGCCAATGCGTCGGGCTCCACGTCCCGGGTCACGGTGGTGCCTGCGGCGATATAGGCCCCGTCTCCCACGGTCACAGGGGGCACCAGGTTGGTGTTGCACCCGACAAAGACGTTTTCGCCGATGACGGTGCGGTGCTTTTTGAAGCCGTCGTAGTTGGAGGTGATGGTGCCGCAGCCGAAGTTCACGCCGCCCCCCACGTCGGCGTCGCCCACGTAGGTGAGGTGGCTGAGCTTGGCGCCCGGGCCGAAGACCGCGTTTTTGATCTCCACGAAAGCCCCCACCTTACAGCCGTCGCCCACGCCGCACCCCGGGCGGATGTGGGCGTAGGGCCCCACATGGACGTCCCGGCCCAGGCGGCTCTCATAGACCTGGGAGGCGTTGACCACGGAGCCGTCCCCCACCAGGCAGTCCCGGACCACGGCGTTGGGGCCGATCTCGCAGTTCTCCCCGATGACCGTACTGCCCCGGAGGATGGTGCCCGGCAGGACCACCGTGCCCGCGCCGATGGTCACCCGGGGGTCGATATAGGTGGTGGCGGGGTCCAGGATGTTCACGCCGGTGTTCTGGTGGTAGGCGGCAATGTCCTCCTTCACCGCCTGCTGGAGCCGCGCCAGCTCCGGCACGGTGTGGAACGAGAGCATCATGCTTCCCACCGGGAGCATGGCCTCGTGGATCTCCTCGATCCAGCACCCGCGGGCGTACTCCTCGATGTCCCGCTGGTAGGTGTCCAGGGTGCCCACCGCCGCCGCGGCCTCCTCGGGGAAGCAGGCGGTGACGGCCTCGTGGTACTCCGGGTCGCAGACAACAAAAAACCGCCCAATGCCCTTTTCCGTCCAAGCCCGCATACACCAGTTCAATACGGGGCAAAATAACGCATCCTGAAGCATCAGCGGCCTGCCGTCATAGGTCTGAGCGATATCATCTGTCAAAAAAATCACGATACACTTTTTATCCATAGGATATCTCTCCCTTCTGAGTGTCAGTTCTTCTTTATTATAGCAGAAACACCGCATTATGCAAGTGGATTTTTGAAAGATTCGGCCTCACCCCAGAGGAGCGGGACGGAAAAAAGGCCGTTACGGGAAATAAGCGCACTTTTTGAGGGCTTTGGAGCCCCGTTTGGTTCCCAAAACTACCGGGAACAGGCCGTTTCTGCGGCAGGAAGCTGGGTGTTTTGACGAAAATTTTATCTTTCTTGTGACCAGGTATTGGGAATGATGTGAAATTTGTATAAATCTACTGTCAACATCTATGCTAATGCTTGAATTTGGAAAAGATTTGTTTTACAATGGGCGTTGTTAAAACAGTTCCCGGCCTTTTTTTGGCCGGGAAGCGAAGGAGGCGTCATGCTCAACATCGTGCTGGTGGAGCCGGAGATCCCCCAGAACTGCGGCAACATCGCCCGCACCTGCGCCGCCACCGGGAGCCGCCTGCACCTGGTGGAGCCCCTGGGCTTCGATGTCAGCGACCGGGCCGTGAAGCGGGCGGGGCTGGACTACTGGCACCTGGTGGAGGTGGCGGTCCACCCGGACCTGGACGCCCTCTTCCGGGCGCACCCAGAGGCGGCGTCGGACCTGTGGCTTGCCACCACCAAGGCCCCCCGGGCCTACAGCGAGGCCCGCTTCTCCCCGGACGCGTGGCTCTTCTTCGGCAAGGAGACGGCGGGACTGCCCGCCCCCTTCCGGGAGAAGTACCGGGAGCGGTGCGTGCGCCTGCCCATGGTCTCCCCGGCCCGGAGCCTCAACCTGGCCAACAGCGCCGCCGTGCTGGCGTACGAGGCCCTGCGGCAAAACGGCTTTCCGGGGCTGCAGAACGCCGGGGAGATGGCGCAGGATGAATCATTGCAAGGTATCTGAAATAGGTTTTATAGATCGGAAGCAAGGCATCGGAAGACCGGACAGAAAGAAGAAAGCTGTCACAAATCAAGCTTGAAAGGAGCCAACCAACCATGAACTACAACAAGAAGACCGTCAAGGACATCGACGTGAAGGGAAAGAAGGTCCTGCTTCGGTGCGACTTCAACGTACCTCAGGACAAGGCTGACGGCCACATCACCGACGACAAGCGCATCCGCGCCGCCCTGCCCACCATCCAGTACCTGCTGGACCAGGGGGCGGCGGTGATCGCCTGCTCCCACCTGGGCAAGCCGGAGCCCGACTTCGACAAGTGGGCCAAAAAGCAGGCGGAGAAGGGCAAGGACCCCGCCTCCCTGACCAGGGAGAAGTGGGAGAAGAGCCTGGAGGCGCTGTGCATGAAGCCCGTGGCGGAGCGCCTGGGCGAGCTTCTGGGGAAGACCGTCATCCTCGCCGCCGACGTGGTGGGGCCCGACGCCCAGGCCAAGGCCGCGGCGCTGAAGCCCGGCGAGGTCATGCTGCTCCAGAATACCCGCTTTGAGAAGGGCGAGACCAAAAACGACCCCGAGCTGGCCAGGGCCATGGCCTCTATGGCGGAGGTCTACGTCTCCGACGCTTTCGGCGCGGTCCACCGGGCCCACGCCTCCACCGCCGGCGTCGCGGCCTATCTGCCCGCCGTCAGCGGCTTCCTCATCGAGAAGGAGCTGGAGATCATGGGCGGTGCCCTGGCCGACCCCAAGCGGCCCCTGGTGGCCATCCTGGGCGGGAGCAAGGTCTCCTCCAAGATCGGCGTCATCAACCACCTGCTGGACATCGCCGACACCATCATCATCGGCGGCGGCATGGCCTACACCTTTGCCAAGGCCCAGGGCGGCAGTGTCGGAACCAGCCTCCTGGAGAGCGACTGGCTGGACTACTGCAACGAGATGATCGCCAAGGCCAAGGAGAAGGGCGTCAAGCTCCTCCTCCCCGTGGACACCCTCTGCGCCAAGGAGTTCTCCGCTGAAGCCGAGCCCGTCCTTCATGACACCATGGCGATCCCCGGCGACATGATGGGCATGGATATCGGCCCGAAGACCATCGAAGCCTTCTCCGCCGCCATCCAGGGCGCGGGCACCGTCATCTGGAACGGGCCCATGGGCGTCTTTGAGTTTGCGAACTTCGCCGGCGGCACCCGGGCCATCGCCCAGGCCCTGGCCGGCACCGACGCCATCACCATCATCGGCGGCGGCGACAGCGCGGCGGCTGTGGCCCAGATGGGCTTTGCCGATAAGATGACCCACATTTCCACCGGCGGCGGCGCGTCCCTGGAGTTCCTGGAGGGTAAGGAGCTTCCCGGCGTGGCCTGCCTGCTGGATCAGTAACGATCTGCAAAGCGCGGCTTGGAGAGACGCCCCGCCCCGGGGCGGGGTCCGCAGTCCAGCGCCCGCTTTACTTAAATAAATCTATCAAAATACCATAAAACAGACAGGAGATCAACTACCATGAACCGTAGATACCGCAAGACTATCATCGCCGGCAACTGGAAGATGAACAAGACCGCCACCGAGACCAAGAAATTCGCCGAGGAGATCCGGCCCATCCTGCCCCGCGCCAAGTGGTGCGAGGTGGTCATCTGCGTGCCCGCAGTGAACGTGCCCGCAGCGCTGAAGGCCTTCAAGGACCTGCACATCGCGGTGGGCGCGGAGAACCTGCACTACGAGCCCAGCGGGGCCTACACGGGCGAAGTGTCCGCCGACATGCTCAAGGATCTGGGCGTCAAGTATGTCATCATCGGCCACAGTGAGCGGCGGCAGTATTTCGGGGAGACGGACATCTCCGTCAACAAGAAGGTCCACGCCGCCCTGGAGGCGGGACTGCACCCCATCATCTGCGTGGGCGAGAGTCTGGAGCAGCGGGAGATGGGCGTGACCATGGAGCTCATCGCCCTCCAGGTGAAGAGCGCCCTGGCGGGCGTGGCGGCGGAGAAGGTGCGCAAGTGCGTCATCGCCTACGAGCCCATCTGGGCCATCGGCACGGGCCGCACCGCCACCGCCGAGCAGGCCGCCGAGGTCTGCACCGCCATCCGCGCCGCCATCCGCAGTCTCTACGGCGCCCGTGTGGCCCGGTCTGTGACCATCCAGTACGGCGGGTCCATGAACCCCAAGAACGCCGCCGAGCTTCTGGCCCAGCCCGACGTGGACGGCGGCCTCATCGGCGGCGCCGCCCTCAAGAGCGACCAGTTCGTGGATATCATCAACGCCGCTAATCAGGAGTGATCGTTTCTCATGAATAAAACGCCAACCACATTGATTATCATGGACGGCTTTGGCCTGCGCAGTGAATCCGAGGGCAACGCCGTCACCCACGCCAGCACCCCGGTGCTGGACGGCCTTTTAGCCACCTGCGCCCACACCACCCTCTCCGCCTCCGGGCTGGACGTGGGGCTCCCCGACGGGCAGATGGGCAACAGCGAGGTGGGCCACACCAACATCGGCGGAGGTCGGGTTGTCTACCAGGACCTGCCCCGGATTACCCGGGCCGTCGAGGACGGCTCCTTCTTTGAAAACGAAGCCTACGTGGCCGCCATGGACGCCTGCAAGGCGGGGGGGAACACCCTCCACCTCTACGGCCTTCTCTCCGATGGGGGCGTCCACTCCCACAACACCCACCTCTGGGCCCTTCTGGAGATGGCCAAGCGCCGGGGGCTGGAGAAGGTCTATATCCACGCGTTCCTGGACGGCCGGGATGTGTCTCCCACCAGCGGCAAGGACTTCGTGGCCGAGGCCGTAGAGAAGTGCGCCGAGATCGGCGTGGGGAAGATCGCCACGGTCATGGGCCGCTACTACGCCATGGACCGCGACAAGCGCTGGGACCGGGTGGAGCAGGCCTACGACGCCATGGTCTACGGCCAGGGCCGTCAGAACCGGGACCCTGTGGACGCTGTTGCCAAGAGCTACGCCAAGGGCGTGACCGACGAGTTTGTCGAGCCCGTAGTCTGCGACAGCGAGGGCATGATCTCCGACAACGACAGCATCATCTTCTTCAACTTCCGCCCCGACCGGGCCCGGGAGATCACCCGCGCCTTTGTGGACCCGGATTTCGACGGGTTCCAGCGGGAGTTCTTCCCCCTGACGTACGTGTGCACCACCGAGTATGACGCCTCCATGCCCAACGTGCGGGTGGCCTTCCCCCGGAATCTGGTGGCCAACGGCCTGGGCGAGTACCTCAGCAAGATGGGCATGACCCAGCTTCGCATCGCGGAGACGGAGAAATATGCCCATGTCACCTTCTTCTTCAACGGCGGGTCCGAGGCTGTGTTCCCCGGCGAGGACCGGGTGCTGGTGCCCTCCCCCAAGGTGGCCACCTACGACCTCCAGCCGGAGATGAGCGCCGTGGAGGTGACGGACAAGTGCGTGGAGCGGATCAACTCCGGGGAGTACGATGTCATCATCCTCAACTTTGCCAACTGCGACATGGTGGGCCACACCGGCGTGTATGAGGCCGCTGTCAAGGCGGTAGAGACGGTGGACGCCTGCGTGGGCCGCGTGGTGGAGGCCACCCGGGCTATGGGCGGCATCGCCATGGTCACTGCGGACCACGGCAACGCCGAGGAGATGCGGAAGCCCGACGGCTCTCCCATGACTGCCCACACCACCAACCTGGTGCCCTTCATCCTGGTGGGTGCGGACGCCAAGCTCCGCCCCGGACGGCTGGCTGATATCGCCCCCACGATCCTGGATATCATGGGGCTCGCCTGCCCGCCGGAGATGGACGGGAAGAGCTTGATCGAATAGTCCTGCCGGACGGGCAGCCTCGGGACTAGAATGAGCAGATAGACCAGGTCTGCGGCCCGGTAACGGCAGACGGGCGCGGAGCGCAAAATAAAAGTTTCGTCCACCTTTTCAAAGGTGGTGGGGTCCAGGGGCAAAGCCCCGGTCGCGCCCCGCAGGGCGCGAAATCCCCCAAAAAGGCCGCGCCGCAAGTCCCGCCCCCAATATTATGTGTGGCGCGGCCTAAGCGTATTTGCCGCTAAAGCGGCAAACAGCGCCCCGGGAGTTCCCGTCGAACTTTGATACGCATTGAAATACAAAACCAGACTTTGACGCAAAAACGGCCCCGCATCATCCAAAATCAGGCGGCGGTTTGCGTCAAAGTCTTTTTTACAAGGAGGAGCGAACCCATATGAGCAAGCATACTGACATTTTGCGCTTCCGCGGCGAACTGCCGGAGCGCTTCGCCGGGGCCATGCTGGAGCTGGGCCCCCTGCTGGGCTTCGCCGCCGGGGAGGGCGGCACGGCGGTGGAGGTGTTCCGGGCAGCGGGCCCGGTGGTGGAGAAGGGGCCGGAGGGCATCCGCCTGGGCTGGGACAAGCCCATCCACCTCTACCGGGCGCTGTCCCTTCTGCGGGAGAACTGGGAGAAGGATACATATCAGGTCTCTGAGCGGCCCTGCTTTGAGACGGGGGTGATGTTCGACGTCTCCCGCAATGCGGTACTGCGGGTGGAGACCATCCAGCGGCTTTTGCGGTCCATGGCGCTCATGGGCATGGACGTGGGCATGATGTACACCGAGGACACCTACGAGGTGCCGGAGGAGCCCTATTTCGGCTACCAGCGGGGGAAGTACTCCATGGAGGAGCTGCGCCGGCTGGACGACTACGCGGACCTGCTGGGCATCGAGCTCATGCCCTGCATCCAGACCCTGGGCCACCTGGGGCAGGTGCTCCACTGGCCCGCTATGCGCAAGTACGCGGACAACGGGGAGGTCCTCCTGGCCGACAGCGAGGAGACATATGCCCTCCTGCGCCGGATGATCGCCGCCGCGGCGGCGCCGTACCGCTCCAAGCGCATCCACATCGGCATGGACGAGGCCCACGGCGTCGGGCTGGGGGCCCACCTGCGGAAATTCGGCTACGAGTCCCCCCACGCCATCATCCACCGGCACCTCCTGCGGGTGAAGGAGCTGACCGACGAGCTGGGACTGCGGCCTATGATGTGGAGCGACATGTACTTCCGTCCCGACTCTCCCTCCAACGGCTACTACGACGGCGATCCCTCCCCGGAGGCCATCGCAAGCGTGGTGCCCGGGGTGGACATCATGTACTGGGACTACTACCACAATACTGAAGAAGAGTATACCGCGATGCTGGACAAGCACCACAAATTGGGCGGCACTACCCTCTTTGCCGGAGGGGTGTGGACCTGGTGCGGGCCCGCGCCGGACTACGACAAGGCCCTGCGTATCACCGCCCCGGCCCTCAGAGCCTGCAAGAAGGCAGGCGTCCCCTTTGTCCTGGCTACGGCCTGGGGGGACAACGGCGCGGAGGCAAGCTTCCTCACCGCCCTGCCGGGGATGCAGATGTACGCGGAGTTCGCCTACGCCGGTGAGGACTGCGGCATGGAGCGGCTGGAGGAGCGCTACCGCACCTGCTGCGGCGGGGAGATGGGGCCCATCCTGGGGCTGAGCCGGTTCAACACCGTGCCGGGGATGCGCTCCACGGCCACGTCGCCGGTGAACGCCTGCAAATTCATGCTGTACCAGGACCCCATGGTCCAGCTCTTTGCCAAGGACACGGAGGGCTTCGCTATGGCGGACCACTTTGCCGCCCTGGCGGAGGAGTATACGGCCATCGCCGAAGCGGGGGGCGAGTTCGCGGGGCTCATGGGCTTCTACGCCCGGCTGGCCCGGGTGTTGGCGGGCAAGTGCCGGTGGCATGAGAACATCGCCGCCGCCGTGGCCCGGGAGGACCGGAAGGCCGCCGGAGAGCTGGCGGCGTCCCTGCAAACGGTGGAGGAGGAGACGGAGCTCCTGCGTCAGGCGTGGCGGGCGCTGTGGAAGGAGACCAACAAGCCCCACGGGTTCGAGGTCATCGACGGCCGCTTAGGGGCGGTGCGGGCCCGTCTGGAGAGCGCCCGGACCCGGGTGTCCGCCTGGGCGGCGGGAGATGAGAGCGAGGGTCTGGAGGAGCTGCGGGAGACGCCGCTGCCTTTCATGCTCCGGGAGGGCGGCGTGCTGAGCGGATGCTTCAACTTCGGGAGCTGCGCGTCGGCCTGCCCCATCGACCAGTGATTCTGCCCAATTTTGGGGGCGTTTTAAGTAATTTTCTAAAAATACGGGAAAAAACGCTATTCCTGTTATTGACAAGGGAATTGAGAGCGGATATAATAAACTCCGGTAAATTTCAACAAAGCACATACCAAAGATTTTTAAGGAGGAACTTTCCGTGAAGAGCAAGTTCATGCGCAAGCTTCTGGCACTGTGTGTCAGTGCCGCACTTGTCTCCGGCATCGGCGGGAGCGCACTTGCGTTCAGCGATGTGACCGAAGACAGTCCCTATGCCGAGGCCGTTGCGGTCCTGGCGGAGAACGAGATCACTACCGGCCGCAGTAACGACGTCTTCGACCCCGAGGACAGCCTGACCACCGCCCAGCTGGTGACTTTCCTGGGCCGTATCGCCGGTCAGGACCTGCCCCCTGTAGCCGAGGGCATCGTTGATGACGGCTGGTCCGGTAGCTATATGAGCTGGGCCCTGGCGCACGGTCTGATCGATGAGACCTTCGAGCAGTACGCCCCCCTGGACGCGGAGAGCGTCAACGCGGTGCTGGCCGCTTTCTGCGCGATGCAGGAGATCGAGGCTGTGACCGTTGAGGCCGCTGACGCCGCTGTGACGCGCGGCGAGGCCGCTATCGCTCTGGCCGCCCTGGTGGAGGCCGATGCGGAGGAGCCCAGCGAGACTGAGGAACCTGCTGAGACTGAGGAGCCCAGCGAGGCTGAGAAGCCTGCTGAGACTGAGGAGCCCTCCGAGGCTGAGGAGCCTGCTGAAACCGAAGAGCCCAGCGAGGCTGAGAAGCCTGCTGAGACTGAGGAGCCCAGCGAGACCGAGGAGCCCACTGAGACCGAGGAACCCAGCGAGGCTGAGAAGCCTGCTGAGACTGAGGAGCCCACTGAGACCGAGGAGCCCAGCGAGGCTGAGAACCCTGCTGAGACTGAGGAGCCCAGCGAGGCTGAGAACCCTGCTGAGACTGAGGAGCCCAGCGAGGCTGAGGAGCCTGCTGAGACTGAGGAGCCCAGCGAGACCGAGGAGCCCACTGAGACCGAGGAACCCAGCGAGGCTGAGGAGCCTGCCGAAACTGAGGAGCCCAGCGAGACTGAAGAGCCTGCTGAGAATGAGGATGCTGTGAAGATCGCTGATGTGAAGTACACCACCATCGCCGCCGGTCAGGACTGGGGTCCCGCGATCTACAAGGTCGTGCTGAATCTGGGTGTGGCGCTGGATGCGGAGAGCGTCAGCGCTGAGAAGTTCGCCGCTTCCTCTGTGCGCACTGTTCCCGGGTTTGATTACGAGAAGATGGAGGCTACGGAGCCTGCTCCCCAGACTGTGGAGCGCACTGTGACGGACGCCTATGTCTGCGACGAGAACGGCGTCAAGGCTGAGGAAGGTACTTATGTTGCCGTGGAGATGGAGATTTCTCCTGCCGCCTCGGATGCTGCCAATCCCTTCTTCTATGACGGCTCCCTCAATGTTCCTGTTGCCCATACTTATGAGATCGCCCTGGCTGAGGGCGAGACCCTGACCGACGCCGAGGGTAAGGCTGTGACCTTCGAGGCCACCACTGCCGAGGGCTTTGAGAATGCTGTTGTGGAAGTCGCTGACGACTTCACCAAGGACGAGTTCACTTGGAAGGCTGAGGATGCTGAAGAGGATGATGAGGGCATCACCCTCACCTACGCCTCCTGGATGCCCCAGGAGGAGGCTGAGGAGGCCTCTACTCCGCTGATCATCTGGCTGCACGGCGCTGGCGAGGGCGGCACTGATCCTGTTGTGGCCCTGGTGGGCAACAAGGTGGTGAACCTGGCCTCTGAGGATATCCAGAAGCATTTCGGCGAGACCGGCGCGGCCATTCTGGTTCCCCAGGCGCCCACTTTCTGGATGGACAACGGCGAGGGCGAGTATCTGACCGCTGAGGATGAGAGCGGGCGCTCCATCTATACAGACGCGCTGATGGCGCTGATTGAGAAGTTCGTGGCCGATCACCCCGAGATTGATGCTGACCGTATCTATATCGGCGGCTGCTCCAACGGCGGTTATATGACTGTGAACATGATTACCGAGTTCCCCGCGTACTTTGCCGCCGCTTATCCGGTGTGTGAGGCTTATGACGCCGCTTGGATGACTGATGAGATGGTCGAGGCCATTAAGGATCTGCCCATCTGGATCACCGCTGCCAAGAATGACAATATCGTGAAGATCTTTGAGGGCGAGGCTGACGCCGAGAACCCCATGGCCTATAACCTGAAGCTGGATGATGACGGCAGCGCCATTGCTCTGGACAACTTCTCCAACAACCTCTACAACCGGCTGGTTGATGCCGGCGCGGAGAAGGTGTATTACTCCCTGTTTGATGATGTCCGCGACATGACCGGTCTGTACAATGGTGCGGACGGCGAGCCCTATCAGTACCAGGGGCATTGGTCCTGGCTGTATGTGCTCAACGATCAGTGCGTTGAGACCATCGAGGATGAGGAGGTCACCATTTTCCAGTGGCTGGCCGGACAGGGCAAGTAAGATTTTAGAAACGCAGTTTACCCCCGCCGCCTGTTCGTTCAGGCGGCGGGGGTTTTTCGATAGAGGGTGCAGTATCGTCCGCACCGTGCCGGTGGCCCGGTAGGCTGAAAAGAATCGTGCTTTTGGAGGCGAACCCAACGATAGGCACCGAAGGGCCAGGGAGTGGTTCCAGCGATTCGACTGGCATCGGCCCAGGGCACCAATGGGGAAAAGGGTCAAACAGGTCGTAGCGTAAACTAAAAACCCCCGTAATCAAGGAAGATTCTCAAGAAACGTAGTTTCTTGAGCGTCTTTTTGGTTCCTTTTTCCACGCGGAAAAAGGAACCCGGGGTTTGGGGCCGGGGAGGCCCCTGGAGGCTACCGTGCAGGCCGGCACTGTCCCCATCTGCTCTTCTGGGAAGCGCAGAGAGCGTTCCACTGACAGTCTCCACAGATGGAGGCCCTCCGGCCCTGGGAGAGGATGTGCTCCTCCACCAGGGCGGTGAACTGTCCGAACGGCAGCTCATCGCCCTCCCCGAGGCCGCAGAGCGATAACACCGCCCGGTCGTAGGAGGCGACCAGCTCCGGCTTGTCGCAGAGGCCGTCAAGGTTGTTGGGGCACGCGCCGCAGACGGCGTCGGTGCCCACCACCAGGCGGACGGGGCTCTCCGTCCCCAGGGACGCCAGGAGCGCCCCCATGTGGGCGGTAAACCCGCCGCTGTAGCCGTGGCCCACGAAGTAGGCCATGCACATGCCGTGGTGGGGGCGCAGAGGCAGGGCGCTGCCCTGCAAGTGCTCACCGGACATGGCGGCGCAGCTGGGCGGTCAGCACCAGGGCCAGGGCGATCTTCAGGGCGTCGAAGCCCACATAGGGGAACACGCACCAGGTCAGGGCGGTCCAGAGGCCCACGGCCTCGCCCCCCATGGGGTAGACCACCATAAACCAGGCGGTGCCGAAGGCGTAGCAGACCAGCAGGCCCAGCACCATGCTCACGCCCAGCACCGGGAGCCCCCGCCCAAAGGCCCGCTCTATGGCCCAAATGAGCAGGGCGGAGAACAAAAACCCGATCAGGTACCCGCCGCTGGGGGTCATGAGAGCCCCCGGGCCTCCGTGGAACCCGGCGAATACCGGCAGTCCCACCAGGCCCAGGAGCAGGTAGACCAGTACCGCCAGCGTGCCCCGGCGTCCTCCCAGCAGGCCCACCGCCAAAAACACCCCCAGCGTTTGCAGGGTAAAGGGGATGGCGGTGGGGACCGAGATCCAGGAGCAGATGGCAATCAGCGCCGCGAAAATGCCAATGTACGCGATATCTCTCGTGCGAAGTTTTGAAGCTGTCAGTTCCATCAGGACTGCCTCCTTTTCTAAAGTACGCTCCAACTGTACCATATCCCACCCGAGATGTCAACCAAAATTTTCAAAGCAGGTTTACAACCGGCCGGCGGCCTGTTCAAAAAAGGATGTATGCCCCCGGCAAAACGGGCAATGCTAAGGGCGGAAAAGGAGTGATGAACGATGGCGATCGAATTTGAAACGCGACTACAGACCGGACTGCACAACACGTCAGAGATCGGGCGGCTGCGGAAGGTGATGCTCCACCGGCCGGGGCGGGAGCTGGAGAACCTGATGCCCGAGTACCTGGAGCGCCTGCTCTTTGACGACATCCCCTACCTGAAGGTGGCCCAGGCGGAGCACGACGCCTTTGCCGAGTGCCTGCGCGCCCACGGCGCGGAGGTGGTCTACCTCCAGGACCTGGTGGAGGAGACCATCCAGGACCCGGAGGTCCGCCGGGAGCTCATCGAGCAGTTCCTGGACGAGGCGGCCCTGGAGGGCCACCGGGTGCGGGAGATTTTGCGGGACTACTTCACCGGAATGGAGGACTACCGCCTGGTGGAGACCATGATGGCCGGGGTGCGCAAGAGCGACGTGCGGGGCTTCGAGACGGGGAAACTCTCCGACTACCTGAGCTTCCGCACCGATGATTACCCCTTCCTCATCGACCCCATGCCCAACCTGTATTTCACCCGGGACCCGTTTGCGACCATAGGCACCGGAGTCTCCCTCCACCGGATGCACACGGTGACCCGGAACCGGGAAACTTTGTTCGGAAAATTCATTTTTCAGTACCACCCCGTTTACAAAGACGCCCCAAAGTGGTATGATCGTGGAGAAAACAGCTCCCTGGAGGGCGGCGACATCCTGATCCTCTCCCCCGAGGTCATCGCCGTGGGCATCTCCCAGCGCACGGAGGAGGACAGCATCGATAAGTTTGCCCACACCATCCTCTCCATCAGCAAGACCTTCAAAAAGATTTTGGCCTTCAATATCCCCAAGACCCGGAGCTTTATGCACCTGGACACCGTCTTCACCATGGTGGACCGGGACAAGTTCACGGTCCATCCCAATATCCTCCACGAGATCACCGTCTTCGTCATGGAGCTGGTGGACGGCAAGGTCCGCATCCAGGAGGAGCAGGGACGGCTGGAGGATATCCTGAGACGCCACCTGGAGCTCGATCACGTCACTCTCATCAAGTGCGGCTCCGACAGCCCCATCGACGCCGCCCGGGAGCAGTGGTCCGACGGCTCCAACACCCTGGCCATCGCCCCCGGCGAGGTCGTCGTCTATGAGCGCAATTACGTCACCAACCGCATCCTGGAGGACAACGGCATCACCGTCCACACCATCCCCTGCAGTGAGCTCAGCCGGGGACGGGGCGGGCCCCGGTGCATGTCCATGCCCTTCGTGCGGGACGGCGTGTAAGTCCTACTTTTTTTCTTTGTGTACAAAGAAAAAAGTAGCAAAAAAAGAAAAACTTTTTGCGGCAAAACTCCGTTTTGCCTCTTGAGTAGTTTTACAAATAAGGAGAATCATCATGGCAGTCAATATGAAAGGCAAGAGCTTCCTCACCCTCATGGACCTGAGCCCTCTGGAGATCCGCTATCTCCTGGACCTGGGGCACGACCTTAAGAGCAAACGCCGGGCAGGCATCGACGCCCCCATGCTCAAGGGCAAACACATCGTGCTCCTCTTTGAGAAGACTTCTACCCGCACCCGCTGCTCCTTTGAGGTGGCCGCCACCCAGGAGGGCGCCCACGTCACCTTCCTGGATGCCGGTAGCAGTCAGATGGGCAAAAAGGAGAGCATGGAGGACACCGCCAAGGTCCTGGGCCGCTTCTTCGACGGCATCGAGTACCGGGGCTTTGACCAGAAGGTGGTCGAGGACCTGGCCAAGTACGCCGGCGTGCCCGTCTGGAACGGCCTGACCGACGCCGACCACCCCACCCAGATCCTCGCCGATATGATGACCATCGAGGAGCACTGCGCCAAGCCCCTGCGGGACGTGAAGGTGGTCTTCCCCGGCGACGTGCGCAACAATATGTGCTACGCCTGGATGTACGGCTGCGCCAAGATGGGGATGCACTTCGTTGGCCTTGGGCCCGAGGAACTGGTCAAGGGCGTGGACCAGGAGGTCTTCCGCAAGGTCCAGGAGGTGGCGAAAGAGACCGGTGCCACCATCGAGATCACCAGCGACCAGAACTCCCTCGTGGGCGCGGACGTCATCTACGGCGATATCTGGGCCTCCATGGGCGAGGAGGCCCTCATCCCCGAGCGGGCCAAGCTCCTCACCCCCTTCCGCGTCACCGAGGAGACCCTGGAGCGCACCGGCAATCCCCGGGTGCTCTATCTCCACTGCCTGCCCTCCTTCCACGACTTCGAGACCAAGCTGGCCAAGGAGTGGAAAGAGAAGGGCGTGGACATCCGGGAGGTCACCGACGAGGTCTTCCGGGGCCCCCACTCCGTGGTCTTCGACGAGGCCGAGAACCGGATGCACTCCATCAAGGCCGTCCTTGTCGCCACCATCGGGTGCTGATAAAAATGCAGTCCAGCCGGTGGTGCGGCTGGACTGCATTTTGCCTATAGCCTCTGTACGCCCGCCTGCTCCAGCCAGCCCTGCAATTTCTTGGCAGGGAAGCCGGTCAGCGGAAACTCCTCTCCCGAGCGGCTGTGGATGGTCACCCGGGTGACGAAGAGGACGCTGCTGACGGAAAAGCCCTTGATCTCCGGGACCGTCAGCTCCATGAGGACGGTTCCGGTCAGGTCCATGTGGAAACAGACCCGCTGATCCGTCACATAGATTTTCCCCTGGAAGGGTTTTTTCGACAGGCCCTGCTTCTGGTAGATCGACATCGGCCCGCTCCCGAGCAGCGTCTCATCGGGAGCCTTTTGAAATTTTGCCATTGTATGCGCCTCCTGTATCAGTTTTCCAACAGACGGCCGGGGGCAGACCCGCCCCCGGGCCGCTGCCGGAAACACAAAGAGCGGTGTCGAGCGCTTCTCTCAACACCGCTTCGATCTCTTTCATGCGAACGCACAGTCATTTCCCGAATCCAGGCTTGCAATGCGGCCCGGAAGCGGGTATAATAATCCCGTGGCGCAACGTTCGTTGCTGTGCTGAGTGGCTGATTCACTCGTACAGGGCCGTAGGGTGTTTCCCCCACCCTGCGGCCTGCCCGCAAATCATGTTTCCGTGGATAATTTTACCCCATGCGCCGTGGAATTGCAAGAGCTTTTTTGAAAAATCCCGCCGCAGGCCGGCCTGGACGCAGGAGCAGCGTCCAGGCCGGTTTTTGCGCGGCAGGGGGAGGGCGTTCCTCCGGAAGGGAGCTTTCCCGGGAAATCTGCGGGCCCCTCTTGGCCCGGGAAAATGAAAAAATGTGTATGACAGCGGCCTTTTCGCGCAAACTAACCCCGAAAGGTAGGGAGAGCGATGAAGAAATTCCACATGCCGACGGCATACACGATCCTGTTTCTGTTATTGTTCCTGGTGGCGGCGGCCACCTGGGTGATCCCGGCGGGCGAGTACCAGCGCCAGGGCGAGGACGAGGTCCCGGTGGCGGGCACCTACGCCCGGGTGGAGCAGCAGCCCCAGGGGGTGGGGGACGTGATCCAGGCGTCCTTCCACGGGTTCTACGACGCGGTGGACGTGGCGCTGTTCATCCTCATGGTGGGCGGTTTTCTGGGCGTGGTGATGAAGACCGGAGCCATCGACGCCGGGGTGAGCAACGTCATCCGCATCCTGGGAGGACGGGAGATCCTCCTGATCCCGGTGATGATGGTCCTCTTCAGCCTGGGGGGCACGTCCTTCGGGATGTGGGAGGAGACCATGGCCTTCTACCCCCTTCTGATCCCGGTGTTCGTGGCGGCGGGGTACGACCCGCTGGTGGGCATCGCGGTGGTGCTCCTGGGGAGCGGGGCCGGGGTGCTTGCCAGTACGGTCAACCCCTTTGCCACGGGCATTGCCTCCGGCTTTGCCGGGGTGAGCCTGGGGGACGGCCTGATGGTCCGGCTGGTGATGCTGGCGGTCTTTGACGCGGCGGCCATTTGGTACGTGATGCACTATGCCGCCAAGGTGCGAAGCCACCCGGAGAGATCCCTTGTGGCCGGGTTCAGCCGGAAGTTCGAGAGCAAAAAGGGCGGCGACGTGCCGGACCTGAACGGCAAGCGGAAGCTGACCCTGGCCCTCTTCGCCGGGGTGTTCCTGGTGATGGTCTACGCGGTGATCCCCTTTGACGAGATCGGCCTGCCCCTCCCGGCCCTGCACTGGTGGTTCCCGGAGCTCAGCGGCCTGTTCCTGGGAGGCGCGGTGGTCATCGGCCTGGTCTACGGCCTCAAGGAGCAGGAGCTGGTGGACTCCTTCGTCTCCGGTGCGGCGGACCTTGTCGGAGTGGCGTTCATCATCGGCATCAGCCGGGGCATCACGGTGCTCATGGACGGCGGCAAGATCACGGATACGGTCCTCTACTGGGGCGAACACGCCCTGGAGGGCGCGGGGTCGGTGGGATTTATCCTGCTGGTGTATCTGATCTACCTGCCCCTTTCAATCCTGATCCCCTCGTCCTCGGGCCTTGCGACGCTGTCGGTGCCCATCATGGCCCCGCTGGGGCAGTTCGCGGGCATCGGCGGGGAGCTGATCGTGACGGCGTTCCAGTCGGCCTCCGGCCTGGTGAACATCGTCACCCCCACGGCGGCGGTGGTCATGGGCGGCCTCGCCCTGGGGGATGTGCCCTACGACCGGTGGGTGAAGTTCGTATGGAAGCTGATTCTGATCTTTTTCCTCCTCACCATCGCGTTCCTGATGGTATCTGCGGTCTTGTAATTGGGGCGCCGGGTGTGCTATACTCATGGAGACAACTGGGCAAGGAGGGCTTTCCATGAGAGTGATCGATATGCACACCCACATTTTTCCCCGGCAGGTGGCGCGAAAGGCCACGGCGGCGGTGGCGGACTACTTCGGCCGGCCGGAGCCGCCCCGCTACGACGGCACGGCGGAGGAGCTGTCCAATCTGCTGACCAGGACGGGGATCGACTATGCACTGGTTTTCTCCGCCGCCACCACGCCCCGCCAGGTGGAGGCCATCGACCGCTATATCTGGTCGGAGGCGGTGAAGGAGCCCCGCTTCCTCCCCTGCGGGACCCTCCACGCGGGGTACGAGAATTACCGGACGGAGCTCGCCTGGATGCGGGAGCACGGCATCCACGGCATCAAGCTCCACCCGGAGTTCCAGCGCTTCGCCCTGGACGACGGGCGGCTGTTCCCCATGTTCGAGGAGATGGAGCGGGAGGACATGTTCCTCATCGCCCACATGGGGTCGCCAAAGGCGGACGTCTCCGGCCCGGCCCACATGCTGCGGGTGGCCGGGACGTTTCCGCGCCTGCGGTGCATCTGTGCCCACCTGGGCAACTGGGGGGACTGGGACATCGAGAAAATCCGCCCCCTGACCCGCCTGCCCAACGTCTATACGGACATCAGCTCCACCTTCAACTACACGGCGGACCACGCCGCCCTCTACGCCATTATCCGGGAATACGACCCAACCCATATCTTCTACGGGTCCGACTACCCCATCTGGCGTCCGGAGAAGGAGCTCCGGCGGGCAAGGGAGCTCTACCTCCCCGAGGAGCTGCTGGAGGACGTGCTCTTCAACAACTTCGCCCGGTTTTATCACTACCGGGCGTTGTAGGGGCGCACAGTGTGCGCCCGTCCTA